>ERZ808054.5-NODE-5-length-315743-cov-11.287636_pt1 | contig 315743 bp, 241 predicted proteins | sample MGYA00380201_ERZ808054 | MGnify/ENA primary metagenome ERZ808054 (study PRJEB31490, sample SAMN06133419) | mouse gut metagenome | isolation source: Z5_2 | host: mice | place: China: Chengdu | collected 2015-05 ...
CCGTGGGTATAGTTGGGGAGCACGCGCAATATGGGCCGACGGGGGTTCACGGCGGCTAAGGTAAGGTGGAAAGGGGGAATGCGGGAACTATGCTGTCGCTTTTTGGGCGGAGGGGGCAATGGAGGGTGTCGCAAAACTATGAAAACGCGCCGAAAATAGTAGGGATGCATCCTGATGCATCCGCCAATAGGCTGGCAATTTTTCCGACATGGCAACCTCATCACCCCATCTTCTCAGTTTTTTTGCTACTTTTGTCTCCCAATTATCATATTACTATATATGGAAAAGAAAGATCTAAAGATAGTGTTTCTCGGAACTCCCGACTTTGCCGTAGAAAGCCTGAAACGCCTCCATGAAGGAGGCTATAATATAGTAGGTGTCGTCACAATGCCCGACAAGCCGGCCGGACGCGGGCATAAATTGCTCCACTCTCCCGTCAAGCAGTATGCCGAGGTCAACGGTCTTAGACTTATGCAGCCCGTGAAGCTGAAAGACCCCGAGTTTGTCGATGAATTGCGCTCGCTGGATGCAAATCTCTTCATTGTAATAGCGTTCCGTATGCTACCCGAGGTCGTATGGTCAATGCCCTCGCTCGGCACATTCAATCTCCATGCATCACTCCTGCCTAAATATCGTGGAGCAGCCCCGATAAACTGGGCGGTGATAAACGGCGAGACCGAAACCGGCGTCACTACATTTTTCCTGAAGCATGACATTGACACCGGCGACATAATACGCCAAGAACGGGTGGAGATACTGCCGACTGACAACGTGGGCGATGTGCACGACAAACTGATGAAGCTCGGAGCTGACCTGACCATCGACACTGTGGAACATATCCTCGCCGGCGACCTACAGCCGATACCGCAAGACAGTCTTGAGACCGCCGACAACACCACTCCCGCGCCAAAGATATTCAAGGACACATGCCATATCGACTGGGCCAAGAGAGCCCTTGATGTCCATAACCTTGTGCGGGGGCTGTCACCCTACCCTGCCGCATGGATTGAAATCGGCAATGGAGACACGTCGCACCAGATAAAAATATTCTCCACTGCCATTAGCGACGTGCACGACACCTTTCCGGGAACGATAAAGCACCAAGACGGCCACCTGTATATCGCCGCGTCCGACCGATGGGTCGAAGTCATCGAGCTACAGCTCGCAGGCAAACGCCGCATGACCGCCGCCGAGTTCCTCCGGGGATTCAACACCGAAGGCTACACGGCACACTGAAGCACCGTTTCTGCGAATAATTGAAATCCAAGGGGTCATTTATGACTACCGCCCACCCCAAAGCATGGTCGAGGCCATACTTTGGGGTGAAATTTTTACATTTTGCAGTGCCCTATTTTTACTACGCCTTTATAGCCGTATATAGGATTAGCGGGCGAGCGAAAGATTGACCGACAGGCCGTAGCTGCTGTTGGTGGTGGGGAATGCGCTCGACGAGATGAGAGGGGTATTTATCTGATGGTCAAAGAACGCCGCCAAGGTGAGACGCTTGCTGAGGATGTAGCTTGCCGTAAAGTTGATAGATATTGTGCGTGTGCCGCTTGTCGCCTGGGTATAGTTGCTCTCGATGCGGCGTATCAATGCCTGGCTCTGCTGATATGAGAAGTCGGCATTGAGCGTCAGATCGTTGCTTACGCCCTGTCCCGAGCCACGCATCTTCAACACCGAATTAAATCCGACAATCTTGTAGCCCGCACCGACGACAATCCCCTTGGATGTGGCCTCCACGAGTTGCCCGGCAGCGGTATTGAGTGTCAGCGTGCGGCTGTCGCGATACTCCGCGTTGAATCGCAAGTCGTTTTTCAGCGTCGCATTCAAGCCTATAAGCGGAGCAAATTTCTCGGTAATCGCCACTGACGAGATATTGAACGGCGATGACGGCACCGGCTCGCCCGTCAGCTCATCCTGGGTGAATCCGAGAGTGTTGTCACCGTTTATCCCGACCCAATTGAGGTAGGAGGAATATGAGCCGACCGAATAGGTACACTGATAGGCATGGGTTAGGCTGAAGGACTTGAATATCCTGTTCATTGCCCCGAGACGCACCAGTCCGTCGTAGGTCACACGCCAGTTGGGGAGCACATGGGCAAACGACGGGAACGGGTCGAGATATATCTTGCGTGCATCAACCCCGGTGTATGCGGCAAGAAATGCCGGAATCAACACCTCGCCAGAAGCCTGGTTGACGCCGCCAATCTCGGGATTGAACGGCTTGCCCGCATGGGGACTGTCCTGCATGAACCCGGTCGCGGGATATACCGAGCCGGCATATTGCCCTTCAATGCGCGACGCGACAACGGGAATATTGGCAAGGAACCGGTCGAATGTCGCGCTTGCGTACCCATTGTCGGCCGAACTGCCCTTGAGCGACGTGCCGATGGCACAATGGGTCTTGGTGTAGCTGCCCGACCGCGTGACAGGCATATTGTCGTACATGAACTGTATCTGGTTGGTGCGGTTGTCAGTGCGGTTGGTCGTAAGCTGAATCTTCAACCCGCGCAACGGTTCGAGGGTCACGTCAATATTTATCTCGTTGGTCTTTGACCACACGGCCGGCGAAGTCTGCCCGTCGTCAAGTATGAGCCATCCGCGCTCACGGGCCTTGTCGATATAGCTCTCGTCGGTAAACCCGAAGGCGAAATCAAGCCCCGGAGCCATCGGTCCATAGCCTGTGCTCTGGCCGAAAACATTTCCAATCTCGGGATTGTACAACGGCAGCGACGTGGAGTGGCTGTTGCGGTAGCGCACGTTGGCACTGCGCACCAGCATGGCAGCACGCGCGGCATGGTCGGCAATCTCGCGCCACAGCGGACGCTCATCCTTCAATATCTCCATGACGGTAAACTGCAGCGTCTTGTCGCCGCGCGTAATCACCTCCACCGAGTTTGCGTCAATCGGCCGCGTCTTCACGGCAAAAGGCTTCCCATCGGTCGTCTTGGCCGTCACCTTCACCTTCTTGTTGCGCAGATTATGACGGATAGTGAGCGTCGTGTCGGGCTTAAGGGCATATGTACGTTCAAATTTCTTGGCCTTTTTCTCCCGCTGCGAGCGGTTGCGGCTACTCGACGAGAAGCGTTTGTTGACCTCCTTGAGGTATGGCACCTTATTATAGAGAGTCTCCATGTTGACACGCCCGTCGACATTCCACGACGCCTGATTGGCAATCGTGTTGCCAAGGTTGACATCCTGCATCTGGGCGCCACGGTCCCAGCGGTAAGTCGCATTGTAGGTGGCCGACGCCGTGAGGAAATCGAGGGCTGGAATACGGTTGAACGGGGCCTTGTAGGTAGCCACAAACGACTGGTTGTAGGCCCAGGGCGTACCCAAGTGCCTGAGACTGCTCAGCACGGTGTCCTTCCATTCCTTATACTTGTCGGGAAACAGCTTGCGGTTGACCGCTCCCATCGTCTCCTCTATGCGCGCCTGGGTGTTGGAGTTGAATGTCAGCGTCAGGGACTTGATGGGATTCCACGACAACGAGAATTGGCGGTCCCACATAAAATTCTTGCTCACCGACACCGGCAACTGGAACATCACATCCACCTCACTGCGCGTCTGCTGCTCGTAGTAATAACGCGTCATAGTGGTGAGGAAACTGATATTGGAGGGCAAATAGTTTATCTCCCACTCCTTGAAAAATTTCAGATGCTTGGACTTGCTCTTGATCCAGCCAAACGGCCTCACGCCCCTGACATACGGCGAATAGGAGTACTGGAAGCTGCCGCGATAGTCGTTGGTGTTCTCATACTCTGTATTGGGGTCGACACGCGACTGCTTGTTGAACGAGAAATTGACCGTGAAGTTGGCAGGGTCCCAAGGCATGGGGGTATCGCTCTTGACATCAAATTTCAACCCCGAAATGCTGAAACTCTGCACCGTGTTATGCTCGACAGCATAATTGTTGATGGAGTCACGCTCGGCCTTTGTCGCGGCATCGTCGAGTGCGTCCTTCAACAGCACGTCCTGGTCGAGTGGATTGTACTTGGGTGATGTCTTCTCCTTGGAGATGGAGTAGTACACGGGGGCATGGAGCTTGGCTCCCGACGGGAGGAAACGTCCCACATCGGCCTGCACGGCAAAGTTATATTGCTGGTAGTCGTCCATACGGCGGTCCTTGAGCGACTGGTCCACGCCGCCAAATCCGGCTGTCTCCACATGCGCCCCGAAATTGAGCGTGGCGATATCCGACACGCCGAGATTGACGTTGGCCTTTGCGGCCCAACCGCCGCTTTCGTCAAAGTCGGTCACCTTCAGCTCGTTGACCCACACGACACCATCCTTTGTCGTGCTGGAGTTGTTGCGCACGCCGATGAGCATCACCCTGATGTCGCTGAGCGAAGGGTTGCCTATGACGGCCATACGGTTGGCCTCATTCGACGGGTCGCGTCCCGTAAACAATGTGCCGAAACCTACTCCCGAATCCTCCTCGCGCTTGCGCCTGTTGCGCTCCTTCTTCAAATCCACCAGACGTTGCAGCTCAAAGTCAAAACGGTTGCTGAGCGGCCACACTATCTGCCGGTCGGACGTGAGGTTGGTATTATATTTTCCCGAAGGAGTAAGCGACAGCGGCACCTCATATTCATAATAGTTGCTCTTCACATCCGAGCCAAGGCGTATGAACAGTGACAGTTCGCCCGAGCGCAGATTGGTCACGTCGTCAATCAGCGACTCGGCGTGCACCCACATCTGCATACGCTTGTAATTGCGCAGGTCTTGCGACATGTTCTTATAGACGCCACGGGCATCCCCGGCGTTAAGCCCCATGACCTTTAGCGACATCGACTGCTCGTTGAGCTGGGTAATCTGTGACTGACCCGGGTCGACGATACGTGTCACACCGGGAGGGAGCACGTAGTTGACCGGCTCACGACCGGCATTCTCCTCGATATTGACCACCGAGACGTCAAGTTGCCCATCGGCGGGGGCATCACCACGGTTGTTGAGGTTGAAGTCATAGCCGCGCCACTCGCCACGCACAAGTTCAAGCGTGGCAAAACGCAGGTGGGTCACCTGCTTGAAGCCAGTCATGAACATGCGGGCAAAGCGTATGGTGGAAAAATCGGAAATGGAGCCGACCACCTTTTCATATTCCTTCAAGGGTATCTTGAACTGATACCACTCTACTGTCTGTTTCTGACCGTCGCGTGTGAGCACAAGCGATTCCTGCTTGTCGGTGATGTAATTCTTGCCGACCTGCAGATCCTCAGGGCGTATCGAGATGTGATACTGGAAATATCGCTCATACTCGTTGAGCGTGTTGTCCTGATTGATATCCTCCACGTCGGGCGATGTGCGTGCCGACTGGTAGAGAGGCTCCGGTGCGTCCTCCGGCGAGAGCGAGTTGCCCTCGACGCCGTTGTAGTGCTTGTAGCGGTCGAGCACGCCGAGACGCTGCTCGTCGTAGTCGTAGCCGCGATAGAAGTGATAATTGTCACCCGCCGGGTCATTGAACGGCGAGAACTGGTCGGCCTGCATCTGCTCGATGGTCGATACTGACAGTTTCTGACGCAGACGGTCAAGGTAGGTCTTGTAGCTGTCAAACTCAAACTCCATGTCGTTTTTCAGCCCGTCGAGACCGACATCCTGCACGAGTCGCGCGCCTGTGGTGTTGTCGAAAGCATATGTCAGCGAATTTTGCTTTGACACACGCCCCCACACTGTCTCGGTCAGGTATTGGTCATTGCCGTCATCGGGGATGCCATTCTCGTAGCTCTTCAGGCCGTCCTTCAGTATATCCTCGCTCACCTCGCCAAAGTTGAGGTAGAGGTCACCTCCGTCACGGTTGGGGTTGTTCTCGTCCATGAACGGGTTCATGAGCCAGAACTGCACATATTCTATATTGCTCTGCTCAAAGTTGGTGTTGTCCATGCGGCGCATGATGCCGCCCCAACGCTTCTCAGGGTTGAGCAACCGCCCCTCTGCGTCGATATTTTCGGCATCAAGGTTGTAGGGGCCGCGCTCCTCGGGATAGTACGAGAGATTGAGCGTCTGAATGATTGACGACTCGCCGTAGCTAAGCTCGCGCCCGGGGAAAATCTCGCGGGATGTAACCTCGCGCACGTAGGGGTTGGAGAGCTGCTCAAGGTCGCTTTTCAGGTAGCCGGGCGCAAGGCTTGAATTGCGGTCGGTGAACATGCGGTCGATGTAATACCACGACAGCAACGCGCGGTTCTTGCCATAGTCGATATTGTTGGAGAGCGCCGCTTCGGGAAAAAGAGCATCCGCACTGCCGTCATAGGGGGTCGAGGCGAGAAACCATGAGTAGGGCGAGCGCAGGTCTATGCCGGTCTGCGTAGACTCGAAGTCATCGACATAAGAGCTTCCCTGGTTGGAACCCGACTTCTGCTTATGGGGGATAAGCTGGGCAAACTCGGCATTGACACTGAGTGTCGACGGCTGGGTGGCATTGACGGTCGGTATCTTGTTGACAAGATTGGTTAGCCACATGAAGTCAGTGTTGTAGGCAAGATTGACACCCCACATGGAGTTTTTTATCACCTCATTCCCTATATCGACCTTTTCCGTGAGGGCTTTTTCCGAGAAATGAAGGAAAGTGGCCCCGATATTGAAATTCTTGTTGAACTTGTAGTTAAGGTCAAGTCCGAGGAGCGTCTTGCGCTGTGTGCTGAAAAGCGACTGGTTTTCAAGTGTCACGCTGATACTCTGCCCCGAGTCGATGATACTCTGGTTGGTGATGGTCACTATACCCATCGAGTAGTCGACTGTGTAGTCGCTGTTTTCGGTGAGGGTGACGCCACCGGCCCTGACCACCACCGACCCGCGTGGGACGTTCATGGCGTTAAGACGTATCTGGCTGCCGGCCGATGCCTGGTACTCGCCACGCAGCATAAACTTGTTCTTGTCGGCAAACTGACGGGCCACGACGATGGTCGAGTCATAAAGCTCCTGGTAGACATACTTCTCGGCAAGCACCGGGTCGTTAATCTTCTTGCGCAGGTGGGAGCCAAACGGCTCAACGACCGGGAAGATAATCTTGGCGGTGGCGGTCTGCACGGTGTAGCCCTCTATAAAGTCAAAGAACCCGTCGGGGTTGGAAGCCTCGTTGGAGTCTATGCGGTCAAGCCCCATCACCTGAAGCAACGACTGGTTGTTAAGCCCGGGAACTGGAAGATAGTTGATTTCCGTGCCGGTCGTGTCGCTCAGGTATTTGATATTCAGCTTGAAATTGTTCTTCTGCAACTGTGTGCCGCCGAGGGCATACACATTTTTCATCATAAGGTCCCACATCGGCAGACGCGGGGCGACCGTGGTGCTCTTCAGCATCTTGACATACAGCGACTGGTCGGTCGACGTGATGTCGCTCGAAAACTCGCCGACCTGGTAGACCTGTCCGCGATAGGTATACTCATAGGCCACGCCAAGCACCTCGTCGGCGTTTAGGCTGGCCTTTATGGAGAGATAGCCGAGGGTCGTGTTGAGCGTGTATTCCGACGATTTGAGCAATCGTGCGCTCTCCACCTTCTCGTAGTCGCGTCCACCCTCCACGCCATATGCCGACAGAGGCTCAAGGGCCTGCGTGACGGTGTTGATATTGCGTGCTCCGGGATAGTCGGTCTTTATTGTCGAAAGCAGGTTGTTGGATGCATTGGCCGGATTGTCCAACGCCGGATTGGGAATCCAGTAATTGTTGGCGAGCACCTTGTTCTCGCCAAGGTCCATGAATGCCACAACATTACGCGACTCGTCATAATTGCCCGACTTGTTGGTGACCCACACCTCAATGCGGGTGATGTTTACCCCCGAAGACACGTAAGGGAGACGCGAGGCAAAGTCATCATAGTTGTCGCGAAAGAAGTGCCCGAGGAAATAGTGACGGTTGGCATCATAGTCGTCAATTTTAATATTGAAATCGGTAGTCTGCACGCCGCCCTTGGTGTTGACGGTCTTTGACTCGGAGTTCTGCTGCGACACGAGGGCGGTGGCGGTCAGCTTGCCAAACTGCAGCTGGGTCTTTATGCCGAAAAGTGCAGTACCGCCGCGTATGAGCGACGAGCCGGTGGTCATCGACACGTTGCCCGCCTCGATGCTCTTGATGATGTCATCCTCCTTCCCTTCGTAGGCAAGTTTGAGGTTCTTGGAATCGAAGTCAAATGTCGCGTCTGTATTGTAGGTCATGTTGAATTTCAGCTTGTCGCCTACCGAGGCATTGACTGTCGCCTGTATCTTCTGCTCGAAATCAAAGTAAGTCTTGCGGCGCGAAGTCAGCGATAGCGCCGGGTTGTCGGTCTTGTTGGACTTTATGCCCATCGACACCTGCACCGAACCCTGGGTCTTCAATTGCACGCCGCCGGGACCGAAGATTTTCTCCAACGGACCGAGGGCAAAGTTCATGTCAAGCACATTGAACGGCTCCTTGGTGGTCTTGTTCTCAAACAGCTCACGGTTGCGTTGACGATAATATTCCTGCATCGAGCGGCGCAGTTCCATGTCGTTGTATTGCTCGGGGGAAAGCATGAATGGGGTTGCCACGTCAAACTCGCCCACCTTGGTGCGTATGATGTAGCAGCCTGTCATAGGGTCAAACTCGGCCTGTGTCGTGATGTTGGATGGGGTTGTCAGGTCAGCGGCAAACTCATCCTCGGCCAGGCGGTCGTAATCGGGGGGAAACGTCGGGCGCACGCCAAACGGCATCTCTATCGTGTCGCCGACCGCCAATGGCTGTGGCGGAGGCACCGGCGCAGGCGGATTGACCTGCGGAGTGCGGTATTGGGCATAAGAATACAGCGCAAGCCCCGAAAAGAGCAGCACGCTCCCGAGGCATAGCAAAATTATGTTGCGATAATGACGCTTTTTCTTTTCCATCAGTCTGACTGTAGCCACCGTCAAGCCTACGCACCCTCGCGCTACATCATGGAGAGAGCCTTCTTGATGGCTGCCTCCACCCGTATTGACGGGTCGCCGTCAAAGAGCTTTTTGAGCACCTTATGCGACTGCTGACGCTGGAATCCAAGCATCACCAATGCAGCGAGAGCCTCATCAAAGACTTCAGACCTGACAGACGGTTGTTGTATAAACGTATCGTCAGACGGTTTTATTTTATCCTTGAGGTCAACAATCACCCGCTGCGCCGTTTTTACGCCAATACCCTTGACACATTTCAGACGCGAATAGTCGCCTGAGGCTATCACCTGCTCCAGTTCGGCGGGAGGCACCGACGACAATATCATGCGTGCCGTGTTGGCCCCAACCCCCGATACCCCGACAAGCAACCTGAACAACCCGCGCTCCCGGTCGTCGGCAAACCCATACAGGCTATGGGTGTCCTCCCGGATTATCTCATGCACCAGTACGCGGTATTCCGATTTCCCTTCAAGCGCCGTATATGTCGCAAGCGAGATATTGAGCATATACCCTACCCCTCCGGTCTCCACTATCACGTATGCCGGGGTGAGTTCCGTTATATTTCCTTTTATATATTCTATCATAATGGATATCCTTGGTTTATGGCGTGCTACCTTACTATGATACTTGAGGCGCAACTGCCATGCTGTCCCTGTGCCGAGACAATATATATCCCCGCTGCCGCTCCCGAGAGGTCGAGTATGGAGGTGTCACCGCCGACACTCTCGCCCGAGGCTATGGTAATGCCGTTTATGTCACAGGCCGATACCGACAGGGCGGTCTCTCCTGCCACAAAAACTTCCCAACGGCGGTCGCCCACGGGAGTGACCACCATCTGCGGGACGCCGCCGGATGTCACGTCACCTATCGCCGAATTGCGCAGCACCTCCTTCAACCCCGCATAGGCGTCAAGGCATCCTGCGCCCCAACGCACCTTGTTGCTGTCTTTATTGTAATATGAGCCTTTGACCGACGTCGACTTTATGACCGACAGCACGTCATCGACGTTGAGCTTGGGGTCGGCCTGCAGCCACAGAGCCACCACGCCCGACATATAGGGCGTCGCCATTGACGTGCCACCCATCGCCCCCCAGTAGTTGGTCTTGCCGTTGGCTGTCACCTTGCCCCCCCTGGCTATGCTATAGCCATGCCGGTTGTAATATGGTGTGCTGATTGCCGACACGAGCACATCACCCGGGGCGACTACATGTGGCAGCTGACGCCCGTCGGCCAATGTGCCCCAGCTGGAGTAATAGGCGATGTCGCCCACTGTCGTATCTCCATAGGTGGTCGTGCGTCCATTGTCGAGGGGAACGGTGGTGCGCGTAGTGTATGCGCCTACAAGGATGATGTTGTCGCCACACCCGCTGCCGTTGACGGTGCCGTCATAGCCCCCGTCGACAAATCCCCTTTTGCCCTCCGACGAAAGTTCCGTATAATACCCGTCGCAATAGGCGCGCGCACGCTGTCCTGCCGCTCCGGAGATGGTAATCCCGATATACGCCGAGGGGTCTTCCATATCCGAGTTGAGTCCGATTCCTTCGCAATCATATTCTATGTATGCGTTATATCTCCCGTTGTTGTCGTCAACCTCAGAACCGACCTTTATTGTGCCCTCAAAATATCTTGCAAACGTGGCATTGTAGCCGCTTGCCGAGCGCCGACTACTTATGGTGGTGAAATTCCCGTGGCTGGAGACGGCACAGGTGTGCAGCGTCGCGAGCAGACTGCCCCCACCGCTGTAAAGCCCTACGGAGACACTGACCGGACGACTGTCATCGCTCCATATCTCGACCGAGCCTTCTATAAAATTGTCATAGTCGCTGTAATACGCCTGCGGGACTATAAACGTGCTCACACTCTTGTCGGATGACGTAAACTCCTTGTTCAAGGCTATTTTCAAGTCACCCTCATTACCTGCCGCCATGCATATGACCGCTCTTTCGCCAAGCCGCGCAAGGTAAGTTGAAAAATCATCCGTGCCATCATGCGGCCCCACATTATCACCCACGGAGAGGTTGACGACCGCCGGCTTGCCGTTTCGCTCGGCATAGTCGATAATTTTTTCTATTCCAAGCAACATTGAGGCATTGTCAAGATTGCTGGCCGTCATCACGATGTCGGAGCCGGTGGCGACGCCATGGTAGCCGTTTCCCGAATATGACCCTGCCATGATTCCGGCCACGTGTGTGCCGTGGGTCTCGTCGCTGTCATCGGTAGTGAACTTTGATATAGTCCCGGGATTGGTATATGAGGTGACGGAGGCATTTCCGTCATAGACATATACAGCCTTCACACGAGAGGTATTGCCATCCTTACCCGTAAAGGCCACATGCGACGGATATATGCCCGTATCCATAAGCCCGACCACCACCCCGGTGCCGTCATAGGATTGCGGCAACGAGGTGCCCGCGTGCACGGCATCGACATTTGACGCCGGGCGCGCATAGTCAAGACGTGTTTTAAGGCGGCGCGATACCGAGACCCGGCGCAATCCCTCCATATCGGCGACAGATGCAAGTGCCGTACGGGGTATCGTGACTATATACATATCCCCTTGATGCCCGCGCACGACGCCGACACGCTCCAATTCGGCCACGGCAGCATCACTGTCTACCGTGAAAATCAGGGAAACCGAATCGGCGGAAGCCGATTGCCGTGCACGTGTGCCACGCGACAACCCCGCCTCACAGTCGGCCTGACGGTCAATCTCCGCTGCCGTGCGCATATCCATCCTCACCTCTGCAACAGCCGACAAAGTTACCGCCAACGCCGCAACGCTCATATATATCCTTTTCATGAAAAGTCTCCTTTTAGTTTCAAAATAGGCTAACAATCCGCAAATATACAAATTTTATGGAAAATACCCCCACCCGACATTGAGGTGCATGCCCGACACCATTAATCTAAGGTATCAAAGGATGAGAGGCGGGGTCAAACACTATGGGGAGACGGAGTGTTATAATAGTATCATCAAAATAGAATCTCATGAAATCGCATGGACTAATTATCGCCGCCATAGGGGCGTTGCTGCTGTCGGGATGTGTGTCAAGCAAAAAGTTCAACACCTTGCGCGATGAGCACGAGGCGCTGAAGAAAGAGTATAGCACGTCGCAGTTGGCGCTTGCCGAGAGCCGCACGGGCAACAAGAGCCTTGAGGCGATGCTCGCGGAAGCCCGCAAAAACAACGAGGAGTTGAAGGCTAATTACGCTGCTCTGCAAAATTCGCTCAACCAAAGCATACAGCAGAACACGCAGGGCAACGTGAATATCTCAAAGCTCGTCGATGAAATCAACGCCTCCAACCGCTACATAAAGGAGCTTGTGCAGGCCAAGTCAAAGTCAGACTCGCTCAACATGGTACTCACCAACAATCTCACCCGCTCGCTCACCCGCGACGAGCTGCAGGAGGTGGACGTGAAGGTGCTCAAGGGTGTGGTCTACGTGTCGTTGGCCGACAATATGCTGTTCAAGTCGGGCAGCTATGAGGTGAACGACCGCGCAATGCAGACACTCAGCAAGATAGCCAAGATAATCAAGGACTACAAGGACTATGACGTGCTTGTGGAGGGCAACACCGACGATGTGCCCATCTCGCGCACCAACATACGCAACAACTGGGACCTCAGCGCACTGCGCGCCTCGTCGATTGTGCAGGTGCTCCAAAACCATTTTGGCGTCAACCCGTCGCGCCTCTCGGCGGCCGGCCGTGGCGAGTATAATCCTATCGCCGACAACAGTTCGGCCATCGGGCGCCAACGCAACCGCCGCACCGAAATCATCATAACCCCTAAGCTCGACCAGTTCCTCGACCTAATCGACAAGGCCCCCGAGACCGACAACACATCGGCACAGCAATAAATCGAGGAGATCATTTTTGGAATAACATCACCAATCCAACCCATACCTCCAGTCAAAATGCGGGGCAAGCCATCTGGCTTGCCCCGCATTTTGACTGGAGCATGTCTCCTGATGGGTCAGAAGGGGTAGTCGACGCAGGCACGGGCTTCCTTATGGCCGGCGAGGAGGGAGGCTGCGGCGACGTGGGCGGGATGCTTGGCGTAGGTCTCGACATCGGCCATCGTGGGCACTATGGCCGTGAGTACCACGTCCCAGTCTTCGGCGGGATTTTCGTTGATGCCGACCTCCATTGACTCCAACACGTCTATCACTGCGGGCAACTCCATGAGAGCGCCCTTGAATTTCTCGGCGACGGCACGACGCTCTGCCGGGCTGCCGCTCAACTTAAATGTTACGATATGCTTTACCATCTGTCGGGTTATTATGCTTTGTACAGGCGCTCACGGGCAGCGGCCACTTTCTCATCAGTGATGTAGTCGTCGTAGTCCATCATCTTGTCGATAATGCCGTTGGGTGTCAATTCAATGATGCGGTTGCAGACGGTCTGTATGAACTCGTGGTCGTGGGATGACATTATGATATTGCCCTTGAATGTCTGAAGGGTGTTGTTGAATGCCTGAATCGACTCGAGATCGAGATGATTGGTAGGGGAGTCGAGGACGAGGGTATTGGCATCCTTCATCATCATGCGGGCTATCATGCAGCGCATCTTCTCGCCTCCGGAGAGCACCGATGCCTTTTTGAGCACCTCCTCGCCCGAGAAGAGCATCTTGCCAAGAAATCCCTTGAGGTATATCTCGCTTGAATCGTCGCTATATTGGCAGAGCCAGTCGACGAGATTGAGGTCGGTGTTGAAGAAGGCCGAATTGTCGAGCGGCAGGTAGGCGGTAGTGATAGTCTGCCCCCATTCAAATGTTCCGGCATCAGCCTTGCGGTTGCCGTTGATTATCTCAAACAGCGCGGTCATCGCCCTCGGGTCGCGGCTCAGGAACGCCACCTTGTCCCCTTTCTCTATCTGGAAGTTCACATCCTTGAACAGCAGCGTCCCGTCGACACTCGCCGACAGGCCCTTCACCTCAAGAATCTTGTTGCCAGGCTCGCGCTGGGGAGTGAAGATGATGCCCGGATAGCGGCGCGACGACGGCTGTATCTCCTCGATATTGAGTTTCTCGAGCATCTTCTTGCGCGAGGTCGTCTGCTTTGACTTGGCGACATTGGCCGAGAAACGTTGTATGAACTCCAGCAGCTCCTTCTTCTTCTCCTCGGCTTTCTTGTTGGCCTGTTGCTGCTGACGCAGGGCCAGCTGGCTCGACTCATACCAGAAGCTGTAGTTGCCGGCAAAGAGTGACACTTTGTTATAGTCTATGTCAAGAGTATGGGTGCACACCGAGTCAAGGAAGTGACGGTCGTGGGAGACGACAAGCACCGTGTTCTCAAACCGCGACAGGTAGTCCTCGAGCCACGCCACCGTATCGAGGTCGAGGTCGTTGGTAGGCTCGTCGAGCAGCAGGTTGTCGGGGTTGCCGAACAGGGCCTTGGCGAGGAGCACACGCACCTTCTCGTTGGCGCTCATGTCCTTCATCAGAGTGTAATGCTTCTCCTCCTTGATGCCCAGACCGCTAAGCAAGGCGGCAGCGTCGCTCTCGGCGTTCCATCCCTCAAGTTCGGCAAATTTCTCCTCAAGCTCCGACGCCCGGATGCCGTCGGCATCCGAAAAGTCCTCCTTGGCATAGAGGGCGTTTTTCTCCTCCATGATGTCCCACAGCACTGTGTGACCGCGCAGCACGGTGTCCATCACCGTGCATTCGTCAAACTCGAAGTGGTCCTGGCTAAGGACACTCATGCGCTCTCCCGGGCCTTGGGTCACCGTACCATGGGTCGGCGAAAGCTGGTCGCTGAGTATGCGCATCAGCGTCGACTTTCCCGCGCCGTTTGCGCCAATGATACCGTAACAGTTGCCGGGGGTGAACTTCAGGTTGACATCCTGAAACAATACTCTCTTACCAAACTGGATACCTAAATTGTTTACCGCTATCATGTCTTTATCGTAAAATATCTCTTGTACCTAAAAATCAAGGTGCAAAGGTACGACATTTTCCCGACATGACCGCGCCTCTCCCCTATCTAATCTTGATTTGCAGCGCGCGAAAAAAGGATGTGGTGAGGCAGGACTGCCTCACCACATCCTTTTTTGACATCCTATAGTAATTTAGAGCTTACTGAGGAACTCGCGGAGAGCCTCGTTACCCGGGTCGATTTCGAGGAACTTCTCAAAATATACCTTGGCAGTGGCATTATCCTTCTGTGAAAGATAATAATTGCCTATGTTGTTGTAAGCCTCCTTGTAGGCATCGGCATGTGTGGTCTTGTTTTGGGGGTCCTTGTCGAGCATGTCAACCACGCCCTTGTAGGTCTCCACTACCTCAAGAGCCGGCTCGTTGTCATTCTTGGTGACGAGTATACGGGCCTTACGCTGGAGGATGCGGTAGTCGTCGGGAACCTTCTCAAGCACGATGTCAATGTATTTGATGGCATTGTCAACGGCGTTCTTCTTCTGATCCGAGCCAACAGGGGATGTGGCTGCGAGGGTCATATAACGGCCTGCAAGCACATAGAGGTCATTGGTCACATAGTCGCCCTTATCGACAAACTGCTGGTAAGCCTCGGCACTCTTCTGGTAGTTCTTGGCCTTATTGTAGGCACTGCTGAGGTCTTTCAGCAACTCGGCCTTGTCGGGATTGACCTCGACGGCCTTCTCAAACTGTATCACGGCAAGCGAGTCGTTGCGGAGCTCCTGAAGCACGGAGCCATAGGTGGAGTAGTCGTTGGCTACATACTCCCCCTTGCCGTTGGCAAAGAATTTCTCGGCCTGCTCTGCCGCACCCTTATAGTCCTTCATCGCAGCCTTGTTGAGGAAAAGCATACGCTGCATGAAGAAGTTGTTGGGGTCTTCGTTGAGCAGCTTCTGTGCGAGTGCATATGACTCGTCATATTTCTTGCCGAAATAAAGGAGGCCTACATAACGCTGCTCATCCTTCTTAAAGTGGTTGGGGTTCTGAATGTACTTGCCATACTGCTCTGCGGCACGTGTAAGCTGGTCATTCTCGTAGTACTTCTCGGCAAGCTCACGCTGTGCGAGAGCCGACTCCGGCTTGAGCTGAAGAAGCTCCTTGAGCTTGTTGATGGCGTACTCGGGATTCACGTTGAAGTAGGTACGTGCATACTTCACGTAAGCCTCGGGATTGCCCTGATCGTATAGGATGGCGTTCTCATAGAGTGCGCCGGCATCACCCCACTGCTTCTCGTCGGTCTTCATATCGCCCTGCAGTACAAAAATCTCAGGCTCCTGCTTGTTGGCCTTGAGCGCCTGGGCCATATACTTATCTATCTGCTTGGCATACTTCACCCGGTCTACGGTATAATATGCGCGTGTGATGGCGTTGATGACCTTGGCATTCTTCTTGTTCATGGAGATAGCCTGCTTGAAGTAGTCCTCGGCCGAGGCGTCGTTGCCCTGCATGAGTGCGAGCTTGCCGAGACCGACATAGTTGAGGCCGTTCTTGGGATCGGCCTGGATACCCTTGTCAAAATTGGCCTTTGCGCCCGACAGGTTCTTCTGGAACAGGTCAATGGCTCCAAGATAGTAATAAGCTGCGGCCTTGTCGGTGGAGGGGTCGTTGAGGTTGCGTTCAAGTAGCGTCTTTGCATCGTCAAACTGGTCAACCTTGAAGTATTCCACTCCATCTTTGTAACCTTGCGCCGACATGCTCAGCGCGCCTGCAAGAAATGAGGCAAACAAAAATCTAAATTTCATGTCTTTGGTTTAGTTATACAATTTTCAAATTATCAATATTCAGCAGTTGTCAAAGTGTCAGTTAAGCTGCACCATGCGGGGTTGCACGGTAGCGGGCAAAACACCGGTCATCTGTATTATCTTCTGGCCGTTGTATCCGGTGATAAACGAGTAGAACCCGTGGGCTATGCTGCCGTTGGCCGCCGTCGTTATCATATATATGGAGCGGAACAGCGGATAGCTGCCGTCAAATATATACGCCTGATAGGGCTTGTGGGCCACAAGGCTGTCGTCGGGACGCACCTTGAGCACCTTTACCTCGGGGTTGAACTCGGTAGTTGTCGTGTCGTTCTGCTCCAGGGACTTGACACGCTCCTCGCGGGTCATCTCCGACGAGCGCATGTCGGAACTTACCCAGCTCACGCCGATGACGCCGATGGCATTCTTGTTGCTCTCCACAGCCTTGAACACGGCCTGATTGGAACCCTGCGCATAGACATTTGAGGCAAACGGCTTGCCGTGGGTAAGCGAGTCGAGCATATATTTCACCGTGCTCGACCCCGGATGGTCAAACACCACCCTTATCGAGTCGAGCTTTGACGGCTCTATCTGGTCCCAGCGTGTAAGCTCGCCGGTCAGTATCTCGCCAATCTCCTTCTCCGACAATATCTCGATAGGATTGTCCTTGTTTACGACGAGAGCGATGGCGTCAACGGCTATGCGGCGTTGCTTGACGTTGACGCGCTTTCCCTTGAGATACTCCACCTCCTGCGGCGTCAGCTCGCGGGTGACTACCACACTCTTGGTCGAGAGGTTCATCAGCGAGTCTATAGCGGCTTTCTCTGGCACGTAGTAAGGAATTATATTGGCATTGGGATAAATGTACTCAAACACCTCTATCTCCTGGTTCATTATATTCTCAAAGCTGTCGTCACACACGATTGTGGCGAGTCCCGATGTGCTCGTGTTCTTGGGCTTCTGGTCGCAGGATGTGACCGTGGCGGCCCCTCCGAGCAGAAAAGCCGCACAAAGCCATCGGGAGATTATGCGCTTATTCATTGTTGTCGTCGATTGTCCGGTCAATACCCTTGAACTGGCGATAGCCGCGCCACAGCCCGTAGACTATAAACAGGATGCCGCCTGTCCAGCGAAGCCATTCCCAACCGTTGTCCATCCACTTGAAGTAGTTGCACAGCAGGAGCACGCCCATGCCGACATATATGATTATCATTATGATGCCGAATATGTTCCGGGCAGCCTTGGGTGTCCCGCTCTTTCTCGTTACGTTGCTCATTTTTCCAACAGTTTAATGTGTTAATATTCATCATGTCACACAAGTGCCACAATCTGATTATTTAACACTTGGCGGCTTTTATTGGTTCGACTACCCGACCCAAAAAGGGTTTAATCGCCCGACTCCGCCGCTTGCGATTGTAAAGTTAAAGAAAAAAGCGAAAACCCGACAACCTTTCCCTATCCAGTTAACACTTATTAATAACCGTCACGACACTGCTATTACGAGCCTTTTTGATACCATTATCGTACATATCAAGTTTGTAAAACCTACAATGCGATTGACTGAACGGAATATTTATGCTACCTTTGTGCCGATTTCACAGAGCTACCCGATGAGCGGCATTTTTAGAGCCTGTTTAATAAATGTGAGCGGTCGGGATATGCAAGACTAAAGAGACCCGTAAACAGCCAGACTCCGTCATGGGATTTTACGAATTTTGTCAATAATATGAAAAATAATACCCTGATACGGCCATTCACATTTATTATTAAACAGGCGCATAGCCTGAATCCGCGTCGCCGGAGACTGCTCAAAAAGGTTATAAGGGGATTACGCCCCGACAGGAACAGCCTACGGTTCCTGTCAAATCACATTAGATGGATGGCCTTCAATCGCGAAAAGAGAGTCTGTGTACCGAAGCCTACCAATCTAATGCTGGAACTGAGCGCCCGTTGCAACCTCCACTGCGTGATGTGTGCACGCGAGTTCAAGTACGGGAAAGAGATGGACCAGGGATTCATGCCGCTCGACAGGGCCAAAGAGATTGTCGGCCAACTCTATCCCTACCTCACATCCATAGGGCTTACCGGCCTTGGCGAGACATTCCTGTATCCTCACCTTGAAGAGATATGCCGCTACATAAAGGAAAAGCGGGAAAATATCATAATCACGATGTCTACCAACGCCCACTTCAAGGGATTTATGGAGAAGCTGGAGCGTTGTGTGCAATTTATAGACAATCTCCAGATCTCGCTTGACGGTGTCGGAAAAGTGTATGAACGTATAAGACCCGACACCGACTTTGACTTTATACGCAGCAACATCACTGCGGCGGCATCACTATGCAAGAAAAACAACGTGGAGCTTAAGCTCAATTTTGTGATAACCCCTTGGAACTATACCGATATGAAAAACGTGATTGACTTCGCAGCCGGACTCGACGGCATCGGATCGATAGAGTTCAATCCGATGAATATCGCCTCCAACCCCGATGTCGGACGAGACTTCTATTCATTTTATGAAAGCGACGCCTATCAAAACGCCTGTAGCTCGGCGATTGAATACGCAAAGAATATAGGAGAGGGTAAAAGGATGGAAATAAGCATGTTACACTTCAACAAGCCTAATTTCCACCAATGTCCTTACCCTTGGGAACACTTCTACATCACATGGAACGGCTATCTCGTGCCATGCTGTGGGAAACCGTTTCCAAAATTACTTAACTTCGGCAATGCATTTGACGCCGAAAACATAATGGACATTATCAACAGCGATAAATCCCGGCAGTTCCGGAGCCAATGGCAGCAGGGCAACGCGCCTGCTTTTTGCAGCAACTGTCAATTTGTGGATTTTTAGACACACTCTTATACACCCCGACACGCGGGTACAATATCGCATGGCATAATGCGTTTATATAATTAAGCAGATACCCGATATGAACGCACCGTTGGCCGAAAGGCTCAGACCAAAAACACTTGACGAATATATAGGACAAAGCCACCTCGTTGGCGATGGATGCATACTGCGCCGCATGATTGACTCAGGCTCGGTATCATCTTTCATCCTGTGGGGTCCCCCGGGGGTGGGAAAGACCACCCTCGCAAAGATCATATCCAACACGATAAACGTGCCCTTCTACACCCTCAGCGCGGTACACTCCGGCGTCAAGGAGGTGCGCGAGGTGCTCGACCGCTGCAAGGCCGACGCATCGAGCATGTTTGTCGCGGGACGCCCCATCCTGTTTATCGACGAAATCCACCGTTTCAACAAGTCGCAGCAGGACTCGCTGCTCGGGGCGGTCGAGAGCGGCACGGTGACACTTATAGGGGCTACGACCGAGAACCCCTCGTTTGAGGTGATACGCCCGTTGCTGTCGCGCGCGCAGGTCTACGTGCTGCGGCCGTTGGAGAAGCCCGAGCTGCAGCATCTGCTCGACCGCGCGCTGTCGGTCGACGAGGTGCTGCGACGGCGCAATGTCAAGGTCGAGAGCACCGACGCGCTGTTCCGCTATTCGGGTGGCGACGCCCGCAAGCTGCTCAACATCCTCGACCTGCTCGAACAGTCGACCCCCCACGGCGAGGAGATGGTCATCAACGATGCGCTCGTGACGGAGCGGCTACAGGAGAATCCCGCCGCCTACGACAAGAACGGCGAGATGCACTACGACATCATCTCGGCGTTCATCAAGAGCGTGCGTGGCAGCGACCCCGATGCGGCGGTCTATTGGCTCGCACGAATGGTCGAGGGGGGCGAGGACCCTGAATTTATCGCCCGTCGCCTGCTCATACTCGCCGCCGAGGATATAGGACTCGCCAATCCCAACGCCCTGCTGCTCGCCAACGCCACATTTGACGCCATCAAGAAAATAGGCTGGCCCGAAAGCCGCATCATCCTGTCGGAGTGTACCGTATACCTCGCCACGTCGCCCAAGAGCAACTCGGCCTACATGGCGATAGACGCGGCCATCGGCCTGGTTAGGCAGACCGGCAATCTGCCCGTCCCGCTCCACCTGCGCAATGCCCCGACCAAGCTGATGAAAGACCTCGGCTATCACGACAACTACAGGTATGCCCACGACTATCCGGGCAACTTTGTCAGGCAGGAGTTCATGCCCGCCGAACTGTCCCACCCCACCCTGTGGCGTCCGTGCGACAACCCGGCCGAGCAACGCTCCCAGCAACTCCAGGAAGCCCGATGGGGCAAAAAACAATAGCACGTGGTTTACAATGCAAAAATGCATATCAATACAGGCATTGCGCATAAATATGCTGTATTGAGATTTTTTTCACCCGACCATCCTGCTTTTTATTACGTTTTGGTATTGTTTGCCGCAATAAATTGCTAAATTTGCAACCATATTAGTTAACAAACCAACAAATGTGATATGAAGAAGCACAACTTCTACGCAGGCCCCTCGATTCTGAGTCCCTACACGATTAAGAATACTGCAGAGGCAGTTCTCGACTTTGCCGGCACAGGCTTGTCAATACTTGAAGTCTCACACCGCAGTAAGGAATTTCAGGCAGTTATTGACGAGGCTGCACAGCTCGTGAAAGAATTGCTCGACGTCCCCGCCGGCTATCAGGTACTTTTCCTCGGCGGCGGTGCAAGCCTGCAGTTCTGCATGATACCTTTCAACCTCCTCAAGAAAAAAGCCGCATATCTTGAGACAGGCACATGGGCTGTCAACGCCATCAAGGAAGCCAAGCTCTTTGGCGACGTGGATGTCGTTGCATCGTCAAAGGAGGCCAACTTCACCTATATCCCCAAGGATTTCGTCATCCCCGCCGATGCCGACTATTTCCACTACACCTCCAACAACACAATCTACGGCACCGAGATGCGCAAGGATCCCGACTCCCCCGTGCCTCTGGTCGCCGACATGTCGAGCGACATATTCTCGCGCCCTGTCGACGTTGCAAAATATGACGCCATATATGCCGGCGCACAGAAGAACCTCGCCCCCGCAGGTGTCACCATCGTTATCGTGAAAGAGGACGCCCTCGGCCATGTTGACCGTCCCATCCCCACGATGCTCGACTACCGCACCCACGTCAAGAAAGGCTCGATGTTCAACACTCCTCCCGTGCTCCCCATCTTCTCGGCCCTTCAGACCCTCAAATATTACAAGAGCCTCGGAGGCATCAAGGAAATCGAGAAAATGGACCTCGCCAAAGCCGCAAAGCTCTACGACGCCATCGACTCCAGCAAGATGTTTGTCGGCACTGTAACCGACCCCGCCGACCGCTCTATAATGAATGTATGCTTCGTAATGAAGCCCGAATACGCCGAGCTTGAGAAGGATTTTGTCGACTTCGCCACCTCAAAGGGTATGGTGGGCATCAAGGGACACCGTTCTGTCGGCGGCTTCCGCGCATCGCTCTACAACGCGCTCCCGATGGAGAGCGTCGATGCCCTCGTTGAGTGCATGAAAGAATTTGAGGCAAAGCACTGATTCAAAATACCACTGAAGATGAAAGTATTAGTAGCAACCGAAAAACCGTTTGCGGCAGTAGCCGTCGACGGCATACGCCAAGTCATCGAGGAAGCCGGCTACGAGCTTGAACTCCTTGAGAAATACACCTCCAAGCAAGAGCTCCTCGACGCCGTGGCAACAGCCGACGGCCTTATCATACGCAGCGACATTGTGGACAACGAAGTGCTCGACGCCGCCAAAAATCTCAAGGTGGTGGTCCGTGCAGGCGCCGGATACGACAACGTGGACCTCGCCGCAGCCACGGCACACAACGTGTGCGTGGAGAACACCCCGGGACAAAACTCCAACGCCGTGGCCGAATTGGTATTCGGCATGACCGTAATGGCCATACGCAACATGTACAACGGCACATCGGGCACAGAGCTTAAAGGCAAGAAACTCGGCATCCATGCATTCGGCCAGGTAGGCCGCAACGTGGCACGCATCGCCAAAGGATTTGAGATGGAGGTGTCGGCCCTCGACCCCTATTGCCCCGACGAGGCCATCAGCGACGCCGGCGTGAAGCCAATCCACTCGGTCGAGGAGCTTTATGGCGACAACCAGTATGTGTCGCTCCACATCCCCGCCACAGCCGAGACCAGGAAGTCGGTAGGATTTGACCTCATCAGCCGTATGCCCAAAAACGGCGTACTCATCAACACCGCCCGCAAGGAGGTCATCGATGAGGAAGGTCTCTCCAAGGCACTTGAGGCACGTCCCGACATCAAATATGTGGCCGACATCAAGCCCGACACCGCCGAGGAGCTGAAAGCCAAGTTTGGCGACCGCGTGTTCTTCACCCCCAAGAAGATGGGAGCACAGACAGCCGAAGCCAACATCAACGCCGGCATCGCGGCCGCCCGTCAGGTAGTGGCCTTCCTCCGCGACGGCATCAACAAGTTCCAGGTCAACAAGTAATTCTCTCCATATATCCCATTCACGCGAGGGGTGTCACAAAATGTGACACCCCTCGCTGTTTTTATGGCAAATTGCCGCAAAATAAAATTTATATTAGAAAATTTCCACAAAAATTTGCTTATCAAAAACATTTTGCTTTACTTTGCATCAAACAACAAGAATATTGCTCGTAAAAAGCAAACAACAGTTGCAAATAGTTTCAATATTATTATAATCAGTTACAATCTGTAACAAAATTCTCACTTTTATGAAAAAGATTGAAGCAATCATCCGAAAAACAAAGTTTGAGGAAGTGAAGGAAGCCCTGCTTGCCGCCGACATCGAATGGCTGTCGTTTTACGACGTCAGAGGCATAGGCAAGTCACGCAGCGCACGCATCTACCGAGGCGTCATGTACGACACGAGCTGCATCGAGCGCACGCTCATCTCGGTAGTGGTAAGGGATGTCAACGTAGAGAGGACCATAAAGGTCATCCAGTCGACCGCCCACACGGGCGAGGTGGGCGACGGGCGCATATTCGTGATACCTGTCGACGACGCGATACGCATACGCACCGGCGAGCGCGGTGACATCGCCCTCTACAACGCCGAAAAGGAAAAATGACCTCCCTCCCGTCATAACCAAATCTATAAAAACATACCCAAACAGACAACTCCTATGAAACGTATCATATCACGCGACACAGCGAGACGCACTCTCGCAGTCGCAGCAGCAATAGCACTCACATGCGGCATAACGGCCTCGGCCGACGAACCCACGACCGACTCCGTGCTGTCGGAAATCAACTCTCTCGACACCGTGTGGGTGCTCCTCGCCTCGATGCTCATCTTCTTCATGCAGCCAGGGTTTGCAATGGTGGAGGCGGGATTCACCCGCTCAAAGAACACCGCCAATATCCTGATGAAAAACTTCGTCGACTTCTGCATCGGCACGTTCCTGTTCTGGGCCACCGGATTCGGCATCATGTTCGGCATCGGGCAGTTTTGCGGGACACCCAACTTCTTCTCCCTCGACTTCTATGCCGACAGCAACCTGCCCAAGGAGGGCTTCCTCGTCTTCCAGACGATGTTCTGCGCCACCGCCGCCACTATTGTGTCGGGAGCGATGGCCGAGCGCACGAAATTTTACATGTATGTCATCTACTCCGTCCTGATTTCCGGCATCGTCTACCCCGTCTCTGGCCACTGGACATGGGGCGGCGGCTGGCTGAGCACGCTCTCCATCGGCGACTACGCTGGCGGCTTCCATGATTTTGCCGGCTCGACTGTCGTACACTCCGTAGGCGGATGGCTCGCCCTTGTCGGCGCGATAGTCCTCGGCCCCCGCATCGGCAAATACAACAAGTCAGGCAAGTCTCTCGCCATCCCGGGACATAACCTCACGATTGCGGCACTCGGTGTATTCATCCTATGGTTTGGATGGTTCGGCTTCAACCCCGGCTCGACGGCAGCCGCCAGCGGCCCGGAAAACGCCATCGCCATCTCCCACGTGTTCCTCACCACCAACATCGCGGCAGCCATGGGCGGCATCGCGGCACTCTGCGTCTCCTGGTGGAAATATGGCAAGCCCTCCCTGTCGCTCACGCTCAACGGCCTCCTCGCCGGACTTGTCGGCATAACTGCCGGATGTGACGTGGTAAGCCCCACGGGCGCATTCTTCATCGGCATCATCTGCGGCACGGTAATGGTATATTCGGTCGACATAATCGACAAAGTGTTCCACATCGACGACCCCGTCGGCGCATCATCGGTACATGGCGTGTGCGGATTCCTCGGCACGCTGCTGACAGGACTGTTTGCCACCGAGGCGGGACTCTTCTACTGCGGCTCGTGGGACTTCTTCCTTGTGCAGACAATCGGGGCATGCACCGTCGGACTGTGGGCCGTCATATGCGGCATCATCATATTCATCGGCCTCAACAAGCTTCATCGCCTGCGTGTCGAGTCCCGCATCGAGGAGGAGGGCCTCGACATCTACGAGCACGGAGAGACCGCCTACAACTGACACCGGCATATAGCCGCCAATAATGACAGCACACAATAATGGTAAGTAATCTTATGAAAAAGCGATTTAACCCCCCGGGTGACGCACGGGCAATATCCCGCTGAAATCAGAATTGTTATCATTCCCCTGACGGGGTTAAAAAGGAGTGCCGCCCGGTCGCGATGACCAAGGCGGCACTTTTCTTCCCTATCCCCCGACCGCTGAGAGATTGTAGAAGTCGCGTCCCTACTTCCGGCTCCATCTACTCGGCGTGGTCGTCGTCATTGAAGAGCCGGTTGGCCTCGTCGAGCTTGAAATAGTGGGACAGGAGAGCGATGAAGCGGGAAATCTGCTTGATGGCGTTCATCGTGTCGGGAAAAATCTCCTTGCCCTGCAGGCGCAGCATAAGCATCCCGTAGAGGGCGGTGAGACAGGTCTCTATCTCGTCCCTCTTGTCGTCACCGGCCTTTGCCCGCAACTCCACGATATAGGGCAACGCCTTGTAAAATTCAGCGGTATATTCGGGAAACCTCGGGTCTTTCAGCAACGCGAGATGCAGGTCGACAAGCTGTATTATCACATTCTTGTTGAGCTGCAGATGCCCCTTCTCGGTGACACCTTCGCGGCGCATCATATCGATAAGCGACTCGTACCACTCTGTCATCTCCTTGCGCTGCGCCGCGTCAAGGGAGTACTTGTCGATGACATTATGCTCTATCCGGGCCATGTCAAGACCGTTGGCACGTATCAGGTCCTCCACCTGCCACATATACAGCAGGTATTCCGCTATATTATCCTTGCGTTTTTGCGATGCTATAATCATGTCGTATTCAGTTTATGGGGATATAACAATTGCAGCCTCTGATTTGCCTAATCACGACGCGACGTGAAAATCAGGATGTAGTAGATGAGCGTGGCAAGCGAGCCAAGGGCGGCGACCACGTAGGTATAGGCCGCGCTACGCAGGGCGTCCTTTGCCATCGGCTTGGTCTCAGCGGTGGTGATGTTGGCACTGTCGAGCCATGCCACGGCACGCCGCGAGGCATCAATCTCCACAGGCAGCGTCACAAAGCTGAAAAGCGTGGTGAGAGCAAACAGCACTATCCCTATAAGCATCAGCACCGGAAATGTCTGTATCATCAATATCCCGGCGAGCAACAGCCACGGCATCACCTTGGAGGCGAAACTGACCGGAGGCACGAGGGCCGACCGCATCCTCAACGGGGCATAGGCACGGGCATGCTGCACGGCGTGGCCGCACTCATGGGCGGCGACTGCCGCAGCCGATACATTGTCGCCATAGTAGACGTCGCGACTCAGATTGACCGTCTTGTCTGCCGGGTTGTAGTGGTCGGTCAGATGGCCGTCAATCTGGGTTATCTGCACATGCTGCAGACCGTTTTCGTCGAGCATTTTGCGTGCCACCTGCGCCCCGGTCATGCCCCATGGCAGTCTGACCTTGCCGTAGCGGCTGAACTTGGAGTTGAGCGACTGCTGCACAAGATAGCTCGCGAGGGCTATCATACCAAAAATCACATATATCATCATATCACACTATGTTTTATCAATTTCACACTTACTTAGACAGCAAAAATACTGCCAAGATTAACGGAGCAGGTCATGACGGTAGTTAAAAGATGTAGAGCGGGACAAAAGTAAGCGCTGCCACGAGGCTATAACGCCACGCAGCAGCACTGCAAGCTGAAATGAAGGTTATAGTATCTTATTTAGCGCCCTGCTCATACTGCAGCGTGAGCGAGGGCTGGTCGCATACCTCGGCCGGGCCGAAGTACTGGATAGGACCGGGATACACGTAGCAGGTGTTGAGCGCCCATGTGTCGCGCTTGGAGGCGAACTTCTGGAAGGGCGCACCGTCGAGGCGCACGAGAGCCTTCTGTATCACGGGCTTCATTGCACCATGACGACGCTCCATGTTCATCATCATCGTGATGGGTATACCGCCGGCAATCCACTGCACTGAGGGCTTGGTGAGGTTACGCACGCTCGACATGTAGCCTGTCACGCCGGCATTTATGAGGCAAGCGGCGTTGAAACCGAGCGCATAGCAATAGTCTGCGTCAAAGTTGGAGGGGTCGGCGCAACGTCCCTCGTAGCCGAAGAAGTGGTAGAGCGTAGCAAACTTGCCGACATACTTGCCCTCCTCTTTCATAGCCGCAAGGCGGTTGGCCACCATCTCGCCGAGGAGTTTCTCGGTCTCGATAAGCGACACCTGAACATTGCCGTGGGGGTCGCGGTCGAGAGAGAGCTGACGTGCGACGCCCTCAGGGAGCGACGAGTAGATGGCGGCATTCTCTGCCGACAGATGCTCGATGATAAACTGGCGCAGGTTGGCCTTGTCGATACCCTCGTTCTGCGCGAGCAGGTCGTTGAGTTCGGCGATAAGGGCCTTCATTGCGGGAATAAACTCGATAAGGCCTTCGGGGATAAGGACTGTACCGAAGTTGTTGCCGAGCTTGGCACGCTCTGCTACGATATTGGCGATATTGTCGACGATATCGTTGAGGGTCATGTTCTTTTCCTCTACCTCCTCGGAGATGATGCAGACATTGGGCTGCGTCTGGAGGGCGCACTCAAGGGCGATGTGGCTTGCGGAGCGGCCCATGAGCTTGATGAAGTGCCAGTATTTCTTGGCCGAGTTGCAGTCGCGCTGTATGTTGCCGATAACCTCGCTGTACACCTTGGTGGCGGTGTCAAAGCCAAACGAGGTCTCGATCATGTCATTCTTCAAGTCGCCGTCGATGGTCTTGGGACAGCCTATCACCTGCACGCCGGCATTGATTTCCTTATAGTACTCGGCAAGGATGGCGGCATTGGTGTTGGAGTCGTCGCCACCGATGATGACGAGAGCCTTTATGTTGAGTTCCTTGAGGATTTCAAGACCCTTGTCAAACTGCTCCTTGGTCTCAAGTTTGGTGCGGCCCGAGCCGATGATGTCAAAACCGCCGGTGTTGCGGAATTGGTCGATGATCTCGGATGTCAGCTCCATATACTGGTGGTCTACGAAACCGCCCGGGCCCATGAGGAAGCCATAGAGGCGGCTATCGCGGCTGATTTTCTTCACGCCGTCAAAGAGACCGCTTATCACATTGTGGCCGCCGGGAGCCTGGCCGCCTGAAAGTATCACGCCGACATTGATGGGCTTGAGCTTCTCGGGAACGGGATTTTTCTCAAAACGGAGCTCGGGAAGACCGTAAGTGTTGGGAAACAATTTCTGAATCTCGGCCTGGTCGGCTACCGACTGGGTGGGTGCGCCTTCAACGGCTTTCACAGCACCGGTGAGCACGATGGGCAATTTGGGCTGATAAGCCGCACGGGCTTTCTGCAATGCACTCTTTTTCATAAGGGCGTTAATATTTTGTTGATTATTACCTGTCTTAATTACTATAATATCACAATCTAAGGATATTTGTCACAATCACATCTTTGTGACCATATTTCTATGCAAAGTTCGTAAAAAAAATCGTTTCGGTCAACATGATGTTAAAATAAATAAGCCTCGTACACACTATTTCACATTTGACAAAAAAATGGCCCGCGACCGTCATTGGTCGCGGGCCATCCCTGAATATCGGGGTTTATCGTGATTTTACATCATGCCGCCCATGCCGCCCATACCTGGTGCGGGCATTGCGGGAGCAGGATTCTCCTCCTTCTTGTCGGCGATGACACATTCGGTGGTGAGGAACATTCCGGCAATCGACGCGGCGTTCTCAAGGGCCACACGGGTCACCTTGGCAGGGTCGATGACGCCTGCGGCAAAGAAGTTCTCATATTCGCCTGTGCGGGCATTGTAGCCGAAGTCGCCCTTGCCTTCCTTGACCTTCTGGACGATGACTGCACCCTCCACTCCGGCATTCTCGACAATCTGGCGCAACGGCTCCTCGATGGCACGCTTGACGATGAGTATACCTGTGGTCTCGTCGTCGTTGTCGCCCTTGACACCGTCAAGGGATGCCACGCAACGCAACAGCGCCACACCGCCTCCGGGGACAATACCCTCGGCGATAGCCGCACGGGTCGCGCTCAAGGCGTCATCCACACGGTCTTTCTTCTCCTTCATCTCCACCTCGCTGGGTGCACCTATGTGGAGCACGGCGACACCGCCGGCGAGCTTGGCAAGACGCTCCTGGAGCTTTTCGCGGTCATAGTCGCTTGTCGTGTTCTCAATCTGCACCTTAATCTGCGCCACGCGCTTTGCTATGGCATCCTTGTCGCCAGCACCGTTGACAATGGTGGTGTTCTCCTTGTTGACGGTTATCTTCTCGGCACGGCCAAGCAGTTCAAGCGTAGCGCTTTCGAGCTTCATGCCTTTCTCCTCGGAGATGACCACACCGCCGGTGAGCACGGCGATATCCTCAAGCATCTCCTTGCGGCGGTCACCAAAGCCGGGAGCCTTGACGGCGCATATCTTCAGCGAGCCACGCAGACGGTTCACCACGAGAGTGGCGAGAGCCTCCTGGTCGACATCCTCGGCGATGATGAGCAGGGGACGGCCGCTCTGTGCGGTGGCTTCAAGAATGGGGAGCATATCCTTGAGGTTGGAAATCTTCTTGTCATGAATGAGGACAAAGGGATTGTCCATCACACACTCCATCTTCTCGGTGTCGGTCACAAAGTAGGGAGAGATATAGCCACGGTCAAACTGCATACCCTCGACGATATCGACGGTAGTCTCGGTGCCCTTGGCCTCGTCAACGGTGATGACGCCCTCTTTCTTCACCTTCTCCATAGCCTCGGCGATGAGCTTGCCTATGGCTGCGTCGTTGTTGGCCGACACGCGGGCCACATCCTCTATCTTTTTAAGGTCATCGCCCACTTCCTCGGCCTGGGCCTTGATACCCTCGACCACGATTGCGACAGCCTTGTCGATACCGCGCTTCACATCCATGGGGTTGGCACCGGCTGCCACGTTCTTCAGACCCACGTTGATGATTGACTGTGCGAGTACGGTGGCTGTGGTCGTGCCGTCGCCGGCGTCATCGCCGGTCTTGGAGGCTACCTCCTTGACGAGCTGTGCGCCCATGTTCTGGAAAGCGTCCTCAAGCTCGATTTCACGGGCTACGGTCACGCCATCCTTGGTGATGTGGGGTGCGCCAAATTTCTTCTCAATAATGACATTGCGGCCTTTCGGGCCAAGTGTCACCTTTACGGCGTCGGCAAGCGCGTCAACGCCTTTTTTAAGCTCCTCGCGAGCCTTGATATCAAATTTTATCTCTTTTGCCATGATTGTTGATTTTTTTGTAAGTTATTAACCGATAATTGCCAAAATGTCAGACTGACGCATGATGAGGTACTTTTCGCCCTCAAATTCGATTTCTGTGCCGGCATACTTGCCATAGAGCACTTCATCGCCCTCCTTGACAACCATCTCCTCGTCCTTAGTGCCGTTGCCGGCGGCAAGCACCTTGCCTTTCAAAGGCTTTTCCTTTGCTGAATCAGGGATGATAATTCCTGCCATAGTCACCTCCTCGGCGGGAGTGGGGCTGATAAGAACTCTATCGGCCAATGGTTTGATATTCATAACTTATCGTTTTAATTAGGTTATTTGGTTAATTGTTCTGTCTATTACATATGCACATTCCGTGCCAAACTATACATGTGGTGACAAAATGGCGTATTACACGCAGTCACATTGGCATAACAACACCCCTGCCGGTAAGTTTGCCGACAGGGGTGCAAAATAACATAATTATTGTTTATTTCAGTCCTTTACGGTCTTAGGCCGATATTTCTCGGGAAGAGCCGACGCTATCGCCTCACTGCTGTCGGCTATCAACGCCGACATGTCATGCCCCTCTGCCGGAGGCATAATCGGAGGATGGATTGTGAGGACAATATGTCCCGGACGGGGCAGCCTGGCGGCACGCGGCATCACTTGATATGCCCCATCTATGGTGATGGGCACGACAGGCAACCCAAACTCCACCGCCAGAGTGAACGCCCCTTTCTTGAAGCGGCCCATACGCCCTGTCCATGAACGGGAGCCCTCGGGAAACACGACAAGCGACATGCCGCCGCGCAATTGCCGCTCGGCAGCTGTCATGGTGGCCTTGACTGCCGCCGGCGACGACGAGTCGACCATTATCTGACCCGACATCTTGCACGAGTAGCCGACAAAAGGTATCTTCTCCAGACTTTTCTTCATCATCCAACGGAAGTTGTGATTGAGGTAGCCGTAGATGGAGAATATGTCATACGCCCCCTGATGGTTGGCCACAAACACATAGGAGGTCTTCTTATCTATATTCTCGCGTCCTCTGACAGTGACCCGCACAAAAGTCATCCAACAGAACAACCTCGACCACCACTTGGCGGGATAATAGCCCCATGAACGCCCCATACCGAGCACACTCCCGATAATGGTGATGACAGCCGTGAGGATGGTGGCGACCACCAGCACGGGTATCATGATGCAGAACTGATATATGCGATAGAGTATCATCATGGGGCAAAATTAATCATAAATCGTGATTTTTCATTAATTTTGCTACACATTTAAGATAGCCAATCATTGTCATGAAACTGAAACTTATATTTGCATTTATCCTTGCAGCAATAATTTTCCCTGCAAAAGCTGACAACACATCCTTCGAGGTCAACCCACACGACATTATGTCAGTCAATCCTGCTGACACAATCGTCGCCGAATATATCGTCTTAGACTCCATCGCCGTGGATTCCACGGCGATACCGCTCACCTCCGATACTATAACTTCAATTGCCGATGTCCCAAAGCAGAGCATATGGGAAAAGTACGGCGACAAGACCACCCGATTCCGTCCACAACAGCTGATTCTCCCTGTGGCATTGGTGGCAGTCGGCTCATTCGGAGTCTGCAACGGCTGGTTTCGCGGCATCGACAATAAGGTGAAAGACGGGATGGACAACCTGCGTGGCGACCACTATTTCCACGCCGACGACTACATACAGTACCTGCCTGTAGTGGCAAACGTGGGCCTCGGTTTAGCCAAAGTGCCGTGCAAGCACACATTTGTGGAGCGCATCGCCATCACCGCCACAGCCTATATATCGCTCGGCATTCTCGTCAACGGCATCAAATACTCGGTCAAGGAGAAACGCCCCGATTCGGGCGCACACAACTCTTTCCCATCGGGACACACCGCCACCGCATTTATGGGAGCTGAACTGGTGCGCATCTCCTACCCGCTCGGAGTCGGCATAGGCGCCTATGCCGTGGCCACTGGAGTGGCCTTCCTGCGACTCTACAACGGACGACACTGGCTCAACGATGTCATCGCCGGTGCCGGTATCGGCATCCTCAGCGCACGCATCGGCTACTGGCTCCTTCCCCTCAACCGCAAGATGTTCCACATCCGCCCCAAATCAACGACCATCATCACCTCAGCCCCATTCTACGACCCCTACAACCGCGCCTTCGGCGCCTCCCTCGCCATCCGCCTGTAACCCTGTGGACGATAGCATTGGAAAATTTATAGCTCGTCCCTATAGTCCAAGTCAATTTGTAGTTTGTGAAAGATTACATTGCATGATAACAAGACAGGGTGCCATCAATGGCACCCTGTCTTGTTATCATGCAATGTAATCCAGTATTTTAATAGGCGAACATGGGGTATGACTCCATGACCTTGTTGACCTTTTCGCGGACAGCGGCGATTGTCTTGCCATCCTCGGGATTGGAGAGCACGGCATCAATCATTTCCACGATATCGCCCATCAGGTCTTCCTTTGCGCCACGTGTGGTGATGGCGGCTGTGCCGAGACGGATGCCGGAGGTCTGGAACGGGCTGCGGCTGTCAAAGGGCACCATATTCTTATTGGCTGTGATGTCAGCCTCGACGAGAACCTTTTCGGCGACCTTACCTGTCAGTTCGGGGAACTTGGTACGCAGGTCAACCAACATGCAGTGGTTGTCGGTTCCGCCGGAGATAATCTTGTAGCCCTTGTCGATGAGAGCCTGTGCCATAACGGCAGCATTCTTCTTCACCTGCTTCTGATAGTCGACATAGCTCGGCTGGAGAGCCTCGCCAAACGCTACGGCCTTGGCGGCAATGACATGCTCGAGCGGGCCGCCCTGCACACCCGGGAACACGGCAGAGTCAATCAGCGACGACATCATGCGGGTGACACCCTTGGGCGTCTTCTTGCCCCACGGATTCTCAAAGTCCTTGCCGAGCAGGATAAGGCCTCCACGCGGGCCACGAAGCGTCTTGTGGGTGGTCGAGGTGACGATATGGGCATATTTCACAGGGTTCTCAAGCAGACCTGCGGCAATGAGACCTGCGGGATGGGCCATATCAATCATCAGCAACGCGCCAATCTCGTCGGCAAGACGGCGCATACGGGCATAATCCCATTCGCGGGAATAGGCGCTTGCACCACCGATAATCAATTTTGGACGCTCGCGGCGTGCCACTTCCTCCATCTGCTCGTAGTCAACAAGGCCTGTGTCTTCCTTTACATTATATTCCAATGCCTGGAACATAAGTCCCGAGAAATTCACGGGGCTGCCGTGTGACAGGTGACCGCCATGTGCAAGATTAAGCCCCAGGAACTTGTCACCCGGCTGAAGACATGCCATGAACACAGCCATATTGGCCTGCGCACCCGAGTGAGGCTGCACGTTGGCATATTCTGCCCCAAATATCTCCTTCACGCGGTCAATGGCAAGCCGCTCGGCCTCATCCACCACCTGGCAACCGCCATAATAGCGGTGGCCGGGATAGCCCTCGGCATATTTGTTGGTCAGGCATGAGCCCATAGCCTGCATCACTTGGTCACTGACAAAATTCTCGGAAGCAATCAGCTCTATGCCGTGCTTCTGGCGCTGATGCTCGCGCTCGATGATGTCAAAAATCTGCTTGTCTCTCTCCATTTCTTATATGTGTTAATATTATTTCTTTTTCCTTACCGACCATCCGAATGTGCCGAGCTTCTCGCCAAGCGCATAATAGCCGCCATGGCTATATGCCATCAACCCGGCGGCGGCGAGGTCAAACGCTCCCGTCTCAGGATTGATATAGCGGTCATCGGCGATGACATTGAGCACGTCGGCGATAAACATGTCGTGACTGCCGAGACCGACAATCTCCTTCACCCGGCACTCTATGCTCAGCGGCGACTCCTCTATATATGGCGAGGCGACCTTCACTCCTTTCACAGGCGTAAGCCCCGTCTCGGCCCACTTGTCGTTATCGGCGCCGGAGCGTACTCCGGCCCAGTCGGTGGCACGTGCCATCTCGACCGTGGTGAGGTTGACGGTAAACTCCATCTGCCGCTTTATGATGGCATGACTGTGACGCTCGGGGCGCACCGAGATATAGCACATCGGGGGATTGGTGCAGACAGTTCCCGTCCACGCCACCGTGAGCATATTCCACTCCTCGGGCATCGCCCCGCAACTCACCAACACGGCAGGCAGCGGATAGATCATCGTTCCGGGCTTCCAGTTCTGCTTCATCTCCAAAAATTATGCGCTATGGACTAATCAATGATTGCCTTGTCGCTCGTCACCGAATGTCCGCAATAGTGGCAGCGTATCGTCACATTCTCGCGGTCGATGACCGTAAAGCGTGTCTTCATCGGCTCGTTGTTGGTGATACACTTGGGATTGCCGCAGCGCACGATTCCGACAATATTGTCGGGCAAAGTGACCGGATGCTTCTCCACCACCTCAAAATCGCGTATTATGTTGACCTTAGCCGACGGGGCTATCAGGGCTATGCGGTTGAGCACCGTCTCGGGAAACTCCACATCAGCGACCTTTATAATGCCCTTGGTGCCAAACTTGCCGCTGTCGAGATTGTTGCCTATCGTGACATGGGTGTCGAGCTTTTCGATGCCGAGTATCTTCACCGCCTTGAACAGCACCGACGACGGAATATGGTCTATCACCGTGCCGTTGCGCAGCGCGGCCACCGCGAGTTCTTTCTTTGTAGCTGTCATTTTTACTTATGGTTTAAGATGTCGATGCCAAGTGCCTTGCATATTATCGCCTGACGGGCATACAGGCCGTTCTGCGCCTGCTGGAAGTAGTAGGCCTTGGGGTTGTCGTCCACGTCACGGTCTATCTCGTTGACGCGCGGCAGCGGGTGAAGTATCCTCAGATTGTCGCGCGAGTCATCGAGCATGGAGTTATGGAGCGTATAAAGGTCCTTGACGCGCTCATATTCCATGATGTCGGTAAACCGCTCGCGCTGCACGCGGGTCATGTATATTATATCCGAGCTGTTGATTACCTCGGGCGAGAAGTCGGTGTGCTCGTGGTAGGCGATGCCGTTTTTGTCGCAAAACTCCTTGTACTCCTGCGGCATCTTCAGCTCGTCGCAGGCCACAAAATGGAACGTGGGGTTGAAATACTTCATCGCCATGAGCAGCGAATGTACCGTGCGCCCGTACTTCAAGTCGCCGACCATCGTTATGGTGAGGTTGTCGAGGCGTCCCTGGGTCTTGTAGATGGAGTAGAGGTCGAGCATCGTCTGCGACGGGTGCTGATTGGCTCCGTCCCCGGCATTTATGACCGGTGTCTCGGTCACCTCGGTGGCATAGCGCGCCGCCCCCTCAAGGTAATGGCGCATGATTATGAGGTCAACGTAGTTGCTCACCATCTTTATGGTGTCCTTGAGCGTCTCCCCCTTGGAGCTGCTCGTGGTGCTCGCATCCGAAAAACCGATTACCCTCCCTCCAAGGCGGTTGACCGCCGTCTCAAAACTCAGGCGCGTGCGCGTCGACGGCTCAAAAAAGAGCGTTGCCACCACACGTCCGTCAAGAATCTTGTGATTGGGATTCTCCTCAAAGTATCGCGCCACTTCAAGTAGCTGGAGCATCTCCTCCTTGGAGATGTCCGAGATTGATACAAGACTATTCTTATTCATAGTGCTGATGCCGCTTTATGTATTCTGGGTTTTGGCTCTCCCGCTTGCAAAGTTACTCAATCCCCCACGACTGTGCAAACCGACACCGATATATTTCAGCATCGACACATCCAATCCCACAATTATTGGCGATCGTCCATAAATCCGGCTATAACATCGTCGAGCGACTCGTCACCCGAAAGATTGAGCTTGTTGCGCAGACGCCACCTTGCCTGCTTCACCGAGTCGGGGCGTATCGACAATATCCTCGCTATATGCTTATTGTCAAGACCTACAGCAATATATGAGGCAAGCCTCACGTCCGCATCGCTCAAAGCCGGGTATCGCTCCTTGAGACGACGCTGGAATGCCGGGCTTACCTCGGCAAACGTCTGGACAAATCCCTTGCGCTCCGCCTCAAGACCAAGATGAGTCTTCATCGAGTTCTCAAGTTTCATGCTCGCCTTATGGGAAATATCTCCCTCCACGGCAAGGTCGTTAAGCTCCCTCGACAGGTCTGAAAACAGCCTGTCTTTCTCCTCCATCGCAAGCTGCATGGCAAGCACCTGACGCTGCGACTGCTCAAGTTGCAACTGCGTCTGAACCCTTCCGAGTTTCTGACGCTGCAACCTGCGATAAATGACGGCGGCGACAATACCCGCCACTACCAATACGCCAAATATGACGCACAAGAACCCTGTCACATGCCTGCGCTGCTCGATGTCGGCCCGATGTTCCTGCTCGAGTATCTGTTTCAAGGTCTCCGAATTAAGAATTTCCGAAGTATGGGTAGCCTCCTCTATAGAGTCAGACAGCGCGACGGCCGCCGAAATATAGCTGTATGCACTGTCCACCTTACCGACGGCATCCATGACGCTCGCACGGGACCGGTAGGCAAGCAGACGCACCGACGGTGCATACACATAGGGCAACTTTGAAATCGCCCTGTCGCTATAGTACACGGCCGAATCAATCTTCCCCTCATTGACAAAGTTTTCAGCCAGGATTGACTCATACTGACATTGGAAACCCTTTTGGGAGGGAATATCCCTCACCTCATCGTATGCAAGCCTTATAGCCGCAGTGTCCCTGGCAAATTCATACAGGTTATGATACAGTATCATGACGATTCTGCGATCACCGCCAAGCACCTTGGGGTCCCGCAACATATCCCTCAATATCTTTTTCCCCTCATCCTCCCGATGCAGCAGGAAATATGAGGATGCCTTGTTTATACGATTGTCGGATATCATCCTGTCCCATCCGGCCAATGCGAGACATGAATCGGCCTTCTCAAGCATCTCAAGGCCACGTTCAGGCGCGCCCAGCGAGTTCAACAGTCCGCCCATATCCATGTAACGTATCCCCAGATAACCGTTATCACCCACCTTTTCAAGAAAATCTATATCCTTGACGAGTATATTATAGTATTCCAATCCCGGTCGCGGGTCATATTTCTCCAGGCCAAACATTATCCTTCGCCAGTCATATGGATGGCTGGCACTATCGGTCAGCGACAACGCACGCTGAAACTCCTCCTGCGCCTCGCCATATCGTCCGAGCCTCATCATCCATCGGGCATTAAAGAAATGCGCGCGTGCATTTTTCACATTGTCAGTCGAGTCGTCAGCCGCAAGTTCCATAAGCCTCCCTATATCTCCGGCTATGGAATCATTAGGCGCACGGAAAGTCCATTTGCGGTCAAGAGCCAACGTGAGGGAGTCGAAAGGCTCTCCGGCACGCATCCATCTGTAGGGATAAAGGCGGTCGTCGCGGCCGCCGCACGCGGACAGCAGTATCACACAGACAATAGCTGCCACAACTGAAAATCGTGTTTTAGGATAATTCATGTGTCAAGTTTATTTTACCGCAAATATACTAATAAGCACCCTCTGTATACCATGTTTTTGCTTTTGTAGACCATTTGTATACCATTTTTTCGCCGTACATCGGACGCCCCGGCCATCTTGTCATTCCACTGAAAGCCCTCATTACCGGATATGTCATAACGACCATGCCATATTAAAGTCGGCGACAGCATGTTTCCGTTATAATTTCACTATCTTTGTCAGCAAATAAGACAATGACAGAATGAAAAAAATTTTCAAGAACCTTGAGGACTCTATAAGCGCGCTCCTCACAGAAATAGAGGAGGAAAACTATGTGACCGCCGTCACCATGGGACAGCAGGTGATGGCCGAGGCGCTGAGCGCATGGAGCAAGTCCCATGGCTCGACCCAGGAGGAGATGACAGCCGCTATGCTGCTGACCCCAGCTGTGACCGCCTACTCCACCGCCCTGTCGGCATCGGGCATGGCCTTACAGGCATTCGGCATCAATCTCACCGTCATAGCCAATCTCACCTACCACGAGCAGCCTATTGACAACACCGTCGACTATCACGATATAATGATGCAGCTGTACCTGTCGCTGTGGATGCGTCTCGCCGACGTGCTGTCCCAATTGCCTCCGTCGCAAAACGAGGAAGCGTTGGAGCACGTGCACGTCATCACAATGTATATCGGTGCAATGCTCATGTACTATTCCCATAATGTGGGACGGCACGACCACAATCACGAGCTGTTGCCGGTAGTCTATGAGGAACTCGACCGCATAACCGGCTTCGTCGGGCATCTTCCTTACAAGGATATCCCTGTCGGCAACCTGAAAGTCAATCCCGCCGCGCCTCAGCCCCTGATGCAGGACATGATAGCCCGTGCCGACGCCATAGGGTTGCTCGACCTCTCGGAATAATCTCACGCAAACAGCTTCGCGATATCCTCCGCCGGGATGATGCTGACCACGGTCTTGCCGTCGGGGGTATAATTGGGCGTGGCGAGCTTGAACAGGTCGCTGATGATATGCTCCATCTCGGCTGATGAAAGGGTGTCGCCGCTCTTTATCGCGGCGGCACGCGCCATTGACATCGCCACACGCTCATACAACCCGTCTCCGAGCTGCTCGCCGGTCTCGGTCGCAGCCTCTATCATGCCGCTGATCACTTCGGCGGCATTGGCGTCGCCGAGCACTGCAGGTGCACCGTTAACCGACCACGAGTTGTCGCCGAGATACGTTATGTCAAAACCCAGCGAGCCTATCTCCTCCACCACCCCCTGCAGCATCGCGTTCTGGGATGCCGACAGGTGGAGCACTTCCGGGAAAATCACCCTTTGCATCGCCAGCGCCCCCATGCGGGCCAAGTCGAGATAACGGTCATAAAGTATCCGTATGTGCGCCCGATGCTGGTCGATGACCATAAGCCCCGACTTTGCCGGCGAGAGGATATAACGTCCCCTCAGCTGCATCGCCGCCACGGTCGCGCTCCCCGTGTCGATGTCGGGCAGCGCGGCAGTTCCCTCGTCAGGCGTCAGATGCACGGGGATGTCAGGAGTTGCCGGGAGGTCGCCCGTGTTTATGGCACTGCCTCTTATCTCGGTATAGCTGTCATCACGGTGACGCTCAAAGTCGGCATACAGTTTTTCCCAGTCGTTGGTCACCCGCTCCACCCCCCGCTCCCAGGGGGAAGATGACGGCCGGTAACTCTGCCCAACCCTGCCGCCGTCGTCATCATACGATTGCTTGAAGGGGTTGTAGCTGCTGTCTATCTCCACGTCGTGGGTCGCTCCCGCATCTGGATTGAATGCGGGGATGTCGGGTGCGTCAACGGCGTCAAAGTCTATCGCGGGCGAGGCGTTAAACTTGCCGAGAGACTCCTTGATGGCCGCAACAAGTATCTGCCATATCGGCTGCTCGTTCTCAAACTTTATCTCATTCTTGGTCGGATGGATATTCACGTCTATCGTCTCGGGATCGACCGTGAAATTCAGGAAATAGCACGGCTGTTCGTCGGCGGGGATAAGCTGCTGATAGCACTGCATGACGGCCTTGTGGAAATAGGGATGGCGCATGTTGCGCCCGTTGACAAAGAAATACTGCAGGGCGTTGCGTTTGCGGGCATTCTCGGGTCGTCCGACAAACCCGCTGAGCCTCACTATCGAGGTGTCGGTCTCAACCGGCACCATCTGACGGTCGAGCGACTTGCCGAACAGGTCCACTATTCTCTGTTTCAACGACCCCTTGAGCAGCTGGTGGAGGGTCACGTCATTGTGTATCAGCGTCAGCTCGATGTCGGTGTTGACAAGTGCGAGACGCTCAAACTCACGTAGAATATTTGACATCTCCACATGGTCGCTCTTCAGGAACTTGCGTCTGGCCGGGACATTGAAAAACAGGTTCTTGACCATCATGTTCGACCCCGGCGCACATGCCTCGGGCTCCTGGCTCTCGACTTCAGAGCCGTTTATTATGATGCGCGTGCCCACGCTGTCCTCGCGGCGCATCGTGCGCAACTCCACCTGGGCTATAGCGGCAATCGAGGCAAGCGCCTCGCCTCGGAACCCCATAGTGTGGAGCGTGAACAGGTCGGCGGCCTTGCGTATCTTGGATGTCGAGTGCCGTTCAAAGGCCAGGCGCGCATCGGTCGGTGACATGCCGCAGCCGTTGTCAACGACCTGTATCAGCGTGCGTCCGGCATCCTTGAGTATTATCTTTATGGAGGTCGCACCGGCATCGACAGCATTCTCCACCAATTCCTTGATGACCGACGCGGGACGTTGTATCACCTCTCCGGCGGCAATCTGATTGGCCACCGAGTCGGGCAAAAGTCTTATTACATCACTCATTGCTCTTCTGTTACGTGACTGTTCTTCATCTGTTTTATCATCCTGTCACCGCCTCGCCCGGCGTCGCTCGCTCGGGTCTGGCTCCTGTAGCAACGCCTCCATCTCCGGCGGCACGACAAATACGTCATCCTTGTCCTTGGGACGCACGCTCTCGTACCACTTGAACTTCGGCTGATAGAAAATAGCTTTCTTGGCGAGGAAAAGCGGGGTGACATTTCCCGTCACCTCGGGCCATATGACCGCACGCTCTATGGTCCTCTTGTTGAAGTCGGCCTTAAGGAAGCTGCTCTCCATGTTGACAATCTTGTTGTAGGTCGAGTCGTTCTCCTGAGGCACCATTATGGCTATCACGTTGCCGTCGACGTCGAGATGCTTCAGGTCGCTCTCCTCAAAAAACGCCTTCATCACCTTGCCGCTCAACTGGTTGTAAAGCTCATCCTCCACATGCTCGGCCATGAAGCCGAAGTCAGGCAACAACGCCCAGTCTACGGTCGAGTCATTGAGATGGAGGTTTATCTCGTTCCCGAATATCTGACGCTTGCCGCTCCACACTATCGGATGACGGTACATATACAGCACCGAGTCGCGCTCGTGAAAGCTCAATGAGTCGCAGATACCCTGCACGTCAACACGCCAGAATCTCACTTTGTGATATACATTGGTCACGTGGGTTGAGTCCTCCTTGAGCGTGTATGCCTGTATCGTATCTCCGTGCATGAACAGTGTGTCGACACGGGAATACTCCATCATCAAGGCCCGGCCCGTGACAAACGCGCTGTCGGTCAACTCGTTGTAAAATCCATAATCTCCTTTCAACGTCGACTGGTGGGCTGAGTCTACGAGCACCATGTCGCCGAAAGCCTCGCCATAGCCCTTGTTGCGGTCATAAAACAGCGTGTCGCCGGTCAGGGTGTTGCCGTTGGAAGTTTTCACCGTCGAGCGGTCGTAGAGGTCAGAGATGCCGGTGTCGGTATTGTATATCCCCGCGCTACTGTATATCACGCCATCCTTGCCGACAATCTCGGTGGGACAGATTATCTCGGCTATATGGGTGGCGGTGCTGTAGAGCAGGGTGTCGGTGTACATCATCAGGGTGTCATTCTCTGACGGGCTTGTGAGCACCACCCCCGTGCTGAACACTGCGTCCTTGGTCGTGGGGCTATATTCTCCCTGCAGCGACTCAAGACGGTTCTGCTTGTCGGTCAACACTCCGCCGACCTCGTAATACCCCAGGTCTATCCCCATGTCATATTGGAAGATGTCGGTCTCCAGCTTCACGTCGCGGTTTATCAGCCTAACCTTCTTGCCCGGATTGGCATACAGTATGGCAAGCTCGGTCGGCCCGTCATAGTTAAGCTCGTCGGCAAAGACAAACAGGGTGTCCCCCTGCTCCATCTTCACCGACCCGAAGGCCTGCAGTGAGCCGATCTTGTCATAGAAATATGCGCTGTCACACGACATGAACATGTCGCCGCGACGAAAAAGCACATTGCCGTTGAGCACCTGATAGTCGGGGTTGCGGCTGTCGAGCGACAGGCGGTCGGCATGTTCAAGAAACACTTTCCCCTGTTGGTAGCGGTTGGCCGTGGGCACTGTAGGGCGTATGCGCCCTTGCTGTGCCTGTGCCCCGCTCGACGGGGAGAAGACCATAGTCATCGCAAGCGACGCCACACACGCCATTGCCCACAGCGTGCCGCGCATGGCCGTGCTATCCTTGCGTGAGTCTTTCATCCTCACTTCTTTATCCACCCCTCGTGCTTGAACTCACACCCACGCCAGCCGTCCTCGACCTTCACGTAGGTCTCCTTGATTTTGCGGTCGACCCACTTCTTGACAATCTCCGACTTCTCGGCGTTCTCATACATGTTCTTTACAAGCTGGTAGTCATCGGCAAGGTTCGCCTTGTGGGCATCCACACGTGCGGTGAGCTTCACCATGGCCACAATGTCGCGGTCGCGTTTGGGGTCTTTCATTATGAACGGCTCGGATATCTCCCCGACTTCCATGCGGTTGACCACCTTGCCTACCTCCTGCGGCAGCTGCGACATCTCAAAGCGCACGGTCCCGTTCTGGCCATTGACCATAATACCACGGCTGAAACGTGTATCCTTGTCCTGCGAAACTCTCATCACAGCCTCCTCAAAGGTCAGCTTCTCGGCCAATATATCCTTGCGCAGGGAGTCGAGGCGGTTGATGCCCTTCTCCAGGTCCTTGTCGCTCACGCGGGGGCGCAACAGGATGTGCCGGCAGTTGATGCGGTCGCCACGCTTCTCTATGAGCTGTATGATATGGTAGCCATACTCGGTCTCGACTATCTTTGACACCTTTTTCGGGTCATTGAGGTTGAATGCCACCGCCGCAAACTCGGGCACGAGCTGCCCTCGCCCACGGAATCCGAGTTCGCCGCCATGCATCGAGCTGCCATCCTGCGAATAGAGGATGGCGAGGGTCGAGAACTCCGACTCGCCGCGGTTCACCTGGTCGGCATAGGAGCGCAAGCGAGCCTTGACGTCGTCAATCTCCTGCTGCGGTATCACGGGGTTGATGGTGATTATCTGTGCCTCGACCTGTAGCGGCACAAACGGTATGCTGTCGGCCGGCAGCTCGTCAAAGTAACGGCGCACGTCGCTCGGCGTGGTCTTCAGGTTCTTGGTGAGCGACTGCTGCACCTGCTGTATCTTGAACTGGTCGCGCATCATGTCCATCATGTCCTCGCGCAGCTCGGGATAGGGCTTGTGGAAATACTCCTCCACCTTCTCACGGGAGCCGAGATTGGTGATGAGGTAGTTGAGGCGCGACTCCACATTCTGCACCACCATAGCGTCCTGCACCTCGACGGTGTCGATTTCAGCCTGATGGAGAAACAGCTTGTTGACTGCCAGCTGCTCGGGCACGACGCAGTATGGGTCGCCGTTGACAGGTGTCTTCTCATAGAGCATCTGCTGGTAGGCCTCCTCTATCTCCGACTTGTATATGGGCTGGTCGCCCACTACCCATGCCACCTCCTCGACTATATTGTTGTTTTGCGCCATGGCGGTCGCCACTACGGCTGCCGTGGCTAACAGGCTCAATCTGATGTTATTCTTTTTCACTCTTACGAAATATGATATTTACGATAATTGCATTTATTCTCCACACTCTCAATTTTCGACGACCGATGGGATTCCGAGGTCCACATTCACCTCCACATCGCCGTTTTTAAGTCCCGTCTCATACAGCTCCCGCCGCAGCATGGCGTCATATTCCAGCCGGCGGCGGTTGGCGAATATCTCCCTTATCTTGGCTGCGGCATACTCAAACGGCATCCTCTGCCCCGAGGGTATCCACTCCGACACCGACAGCAGGTAGGTCGAGCCGTCGGCCGATGTCTCAAGCGTCTTGTGCGCCCTCAGAAAGGAGTTTGCATCCGCGCCGAAGTCATAGGGTATCTTGGCGTCTATCTGCTCCCAATCAATCCAATGGTCGCGGAAGTAGTCATAGTGTATCGCTCCCGTGATGCCGTATTTTTCCAGCTGCTCTATATCCTCGATGTCGTCCGAGCGATACCACTCCTTCACCTTGTCGAGGCGCGGGGCATTGTCGTCAATCTTGATGTAAATGCCTCGGAGCAACGGGCGTTCAAGCACAAAATCCTTGGGATGGCTGTCATAATATTGCCGCAGGGAGTCCTCGGCAAAGTCGGTGGCGGCGTTTTGCTGGGCCATGCGGCGGCGGTATTCCATCATCACCAGCTCGTTGCGGTACTCCTCCACCATGCGCTCTATCGCGGGGTTGTCGTCGATATTGCGGGCGGCAATCCCGCCGACGAGCTTGCGGTCAATCCAGCCGCGTATGTAGGCGCGGGCAAACTTCACGCTGTCCTCCTCGCCAAGGCCATATGGCATCGCCTCACGCAGGTCGGCGGTGGTAAACGTCGCGTCTCCCACCTTTACCAACACATCCCCTTTCAGGCTGTCGCCCCCTCCCGAGCAAGAGCCGAGGAGCAGGACGGAGCACAGAAAGGGGATGTATCGGGTCATGCGGTTTTCGCTATTTGAAGTTCGGCTTCAAAATTAGCAAAAAATCCTCACTTTACCCGCTTCAATATCTTATTATTTATTTTCCATTTGTATTTTGAGCGCAACTCCTTGACCCATTCTTTCTCAAGCTCGGCCTGATAGTCTGATGTCACCTGCCCGCGCACATCGGCGGCCTCCTCGGGTGCGTCGAGCAACTTGCCCTCATACACTACATAGCTGTTCCACTTGCCGTTAAGCGCGGGTATCGCACCGCCAAACGCCACATGGTCGATGACGGGGTTCTCGCCCTTGGCTACTATGACACGCTCTATCTTGACATCGCGGCCAAACTCTGCGCGAAGCTCGCGTGCCACCGAGTCGGCCTGTGGCTTCTTCTCGGCAAGGAAACTCTTCACGGCGTTGTTGATGGAGTCGCCGTCGGTGTAGATCACAAAGCCCTTGTATTTGGGAGCATCCCACTTGTATCGGTCGCGGTTGGCCTGGAAGAAGCGTTGCAGCCCCTCCTTGTCCTGCGATGCGCGGTCCCATACGTTGCGGTTGCTTATCTCAAACAGCAACATGCCGTCGCGATACTCGTTGGAGAGGTTGCGGAAGTCGGGATAGCGGTTCTCAAGCTGGGTCTTCTCATGGTCGAGCGTCTCACTCTGGAGGAGATTGTCGACAAGGTGGTTGAATGTCTCTATCGCTGGCTCAAGCGCCTGACGACGCTTGTTGCGGCGCATCCCCTCAAACAGCCGTGACACGGGGGCCGCCTTTCCGGCCACAATGACGATGGGGGTATTGTCGGCCGCATACTTGGCGACAAACGCGGAGTCGATGCCGTTGTTGGCCTTTATCGCGTCTATCACAAGGTTGCGGGTCGACTCCACTATCTGGGCGTTGTACATCTTGCGCAGTTCCTCATAGCGGCGACGGTCTGCCATGGTGCCACGGTCGTCACGCGCCATCGCGCCCATTATCTCCTGACGAGCCTGCTCCAACGGCTGCACGCCGCGACCGTCGAGACGGTGGATGATGTGGATGCCGTAGGAGGTTGCAAAAGGCTTGGATATGGAGTCGTTGGCAAGCGAGAACGCCACTGTCTCAAACTCGGGCACCATCTCGCCGGGTCCAAACCATGGGAGCATACCCCCCTTGCGGGCCGACCCGGGATCTTCCGACTCGCGCGATGCCATGTCCGAGAAGTCGGCTCCGCTCTTCAGCAGCGTGTAGATGGAGTCCATCTGGGCCTGCTTTGCGGCTGCCGCCTCGGGAGTCGCATCACGGGGCACGAGTTTCAGTATATGCTGTGCAAGGACTGTGCCGCGCGCGGGACGACGGTTGTTGACCTTGACAATGTGATAGCCGAATGGGGTTGCTATGACGGGCGATATCTCGCCGACTGCCGTGGCATAGGCGGCTTCCTCAAAGCTGTAGGGGTAACGGTTGGGGACAATGTAGCCCATGTGGCCATGGTTGCGCTGCACGGCGGGGTCGATGGAGTATTGGTCGGCGACGGCGGCAAAGTCGGCGCGTCCGGCAACTATCTCGGTGCGCAGGCTGTCAAGAAACGCGCGCTTGGCGGCAATCTTCTCGGGGGTGCGCTCAAGGGCTACCATTACATGGCTCACGTCCACCTCCTCCTGCATGTTGCGGTAAGTGGCGGCTATGATGCTGTCCTCTACTGCGGCATCACGCAGGTAGGGACGGGCAAGCTCGTCGCGGTAGCCGCTGAATTCCTTGATAAATGCCGCAGTGGTATCGATACCCGCCGCCTCGGCATCGGCGACCTTCAACTTGTAGGTGACAAACATGTCGACATACTCGTCGAGGGTCTGTGGCTGTAGCTGCTGGCTGTTGTTTTTCTTGTACAGGTACTCAAATTCGCTCAGCTTGACGTCCTTGCCGGCGACTGTCATGAGCGTGGGGTCATCCCCTTTTTTTGCGGCAGTCGCCACAAGGGTTGCCACGAGGGCGGCTGCGGTCAACAATTTTTTATCCATTGTCAGTCTATTGGTTTCTCACTTTTTAGATATTCAACTTTTAGATATTCCACATGGTTGGATGCAAAAAGCACAAGAATATAACGTCACTTTCACGCGATTATTATATCCTTGCGCCTGTTTTTTATCTGTCAGTATGGCCTACTGGTGGGACTGGCTGTAGTTGGGAGCCTCGCTGGTGATGGCCACGTCGTGGGGATGGCTCTCGGCCACGCCGGCATTGGTGATGCGCGTGAACTTGGCCTTGTGGAGCTTGTCGATGTTCTCCGCCCCGCAGTAGCCCATGCCTGCACGCAGGCCGCCGAGCATCTGGTACACCACCTCATAGAGCGAGCCTTTGTAGGGCACGCGGGCGGCGATGCCCTCGGGGACGAGCTTACGGGTGTCGGTCTCCCCGGCCTGGAAGTAACGGTCCTTTGAGCCTTTTTCCATGGCCTCGAGCGAACCCATGCCGCGATAGGCCTTGTACTTACGCCCGTTGTAGATGATGGTCTCGCCCGGAGACTCCTCTACGCCGGCGAGCATACCGCCGAGCATCACCGAGTAGCCGCCTGCGGCAAGAGCCTTGACGATATCGCCTGAATAGCGTATGCCGCCGTCGGCGATAAGGGGTACCCCCGTGCCGTCAAGGGCCTTTGCGACATCATAGACAGCGCTCAACTGCGGCACGCCGACACCGGCGATGACGCGGGTGGTGCATATAGAGCCGGGGCCGATGCCCACCTTCACGCCGTCAGCGCCATTCTCGACGAGATAGCGGGCCGCATCGCCTGTGGCGATATTGCCGACGACCACGTCGATATTGGGATATTTCTCCTTTATGGCACGGAGCACGCCGATTACACCCTTGCTGTGACCGTGGGCCGTGTCGATGACTATGGCGTCAACCCCCGCAGCCACGAGAGCGTCCACACGCTCCATCGAGTCGGCAGTGACCCCTACACCCGCTGCAACACGGAGACGGCCAAGCGCATCCTTGCAGGCGTTAGGCTTATCCTTTGCCTTGGTGATATCCTTGTAGGTCACCAGACCCACGAGACGGTTGTCGTTGTCAACGACAGGGAGTTTCTCAATCTTATGCTGCTGGAGAATCTGGGCGGCCTCCTCAAGGTTGGTTGACTGGTTGGTGGTCACCAGCCCCTCGGAGGTCATCACCTCGTCGATGGGACGCGACATGTCGCGCTCAAAACGCAGGTCGCGGTTGGTGACGATGCCCACCAGCTTGCGGTCCTCGTCGACCACGGGGATACCGCCGATATGGTACTCCTCCATCATGTTGAGGGCATCCTTGACGGTACTGCCGCGCTTTATGGTCACGGGGTCATATATCATGCCGTTCTCGGCACGCTTCACCGCATGCACCTGACGGGCCTGTTCGGCGATAGGCATGTTCTTGTGGATGACGCCTATCCCCCCCTCGCGGGCTATCGCTATGGCAAGCTGCGCCTCGGTCACGGTGTCCATGGCCGCCGACACGATGGGGACGTTGAGTGTGATGTTGCGTGAGAACTTGGTTGAGAGGTCAACCATCTTAGGTAACACTTCCGAATAAGCCGGAATAAGCAGGACGTCATCAAAAGTGAGACCGTCCATCTTTACTCTATCTGCAATAAACGACATAAAGAAACTCTAAATTTTATTGCACGCAAAGTTAATCATTTTCCCCGACACTCCGAAACCTTTCCAATAATTATTCAAATATCCACAAAAAATCCCCCCCACCATCTTCCCCTCAAACCGGGTCAACCAATTTCAGGGACGGACAAATTGCTCCGAAATATGCCTTTGATGGATTTTACAGGCGGCTTATTGCGCGGATATTAGTAATTTTGCAGTCCAATAAAATGAAGACATACGATTGAATGATATATCCACGAAATTTTGAGCAGAAAATAGGGTTTGACTCCGTGCGCTCGATTATCGAGGGGCACTGCGTGTCGTCTCTCGGCGCAACCAGATGCCGCGAGATGGCGTTTTCGGCAGACTTTGACACCGTAGAGCGCGGACTTTCACAGACCGCCGAGATGCTCGCCATCATCAACGGCGGAGAGCATTTCCCGCTCGACAACGTGCATGATGTCACGGAGACATTGACACGGCTGCGTGTGCCCGGCACATTCGCCGGCGCACAGGAACTGCTCCTCGTCAGGCAGTCGCTCGGCGCGGTCGATGAGATTGCATCATTTTTTGCCTCGCGACGCGAGGGGGAGACAACCCCCTATCCCCTACTTGACGCCATGAGCCGGGAGATGACGCCATTTCCCACGATTATAGCCGACATAGACCGTGTGCTCGACCGTTACGGCAACGTCAAGGACAATGCGTCGGCAGAGCTTGCCGATATCCGCTCGCAGCTTGCCCGCACTACCGGCTCGGTCAACTCGGCCATGCGCCGCGTACTCGCACAGGCGGTCGCAGCGGGATATATCGAGGCCGACACCAAGCCGTCAGTGCGCGACGGACGCCTTGTGATACCCGTGTCACCGACCTATAAACGCCGCATCACGGGCATCGTCCACGACGAGTCGGCATCGGGCAAGACCGTGTTTATCGAGCCTGCCGAGATTGTCGAGGCCAACAACCGCATACGCGAGCTGCAGATGGAGGAGCGGCGCGAGATAACGCGCATCCTGACCATCGTGGCCGACGGCATACGCCCTTATGTCGACGAGATGCTCCTCTCCTACGAGATATTGGGCGCGATTGACTTTATCCACGCCAAGGCTGTGTTTGCGACCGAGGTCGAGGCCCATATGCCCACACTCCACCGCGAGCCGGTGATGGAGTGGTATCACGCGACCCACCCCGTGTTGCTGCTCTCGCTCAGGCGCCACGGCAAGGAGATTGTGCCTCTCGACATCGAGCTTAACCCGTCTCAACGCATCCTCATCATCTCCGGACCCAACGCCGGCGGCAAATCGGTGTGCCTCAAGACGGTCGGGGTGGTACAGTATATGGCCCAGTGCGGCGTTCTCCCCCCTCTCTACGAGAACTCCCACATGGGACTGTTCTCCGACATAATGATTGACATCGGCGACGACCAGTCAATCGAGGATGACCTTAGCACCTACAGCTCCCACCTGCGCAACATGAAGCAGTTTCTCGCCTCAGGTCGCGGCACGTCGCTCGTGCTCATCGACGAGTTTGGCGGCGGCACAGAGCCGCAGATTGGCGGCGCGATAGCCCAGGCCATCCTCAGGCAGTTCAACGACAACCGCATGTGGGGCGTCATCACCACCCATTATCAGAACCTCAAGCACTTTGCCGACGACACCGACGGCCTTGTCAACGGGTCGATGCTCTATGACCGCCATCTTATGCAACCTATGTTCAAGCTGTCGATAGGCAACCCCGGCAGCTCGTTTGCCGTCGAGATAGCCCGCAAAATAGGGCTTCCCGCCTCAATCATCGCCGACGCCGAGGAGATTGTGGGCAGCGACTACATCAACATGGACAGATACCTCCTCGACATAGCCCGCGACAAGCGGTATTGGGAAAACAAACGCCTGTCGATACGCCAGAAGGAGAAGAAAATCGAGCAGGTGCTTGAACGCTACGAGGAGGACGCCACAACCCTCCGCGAGAAACGACGCGAGATTATAGCCGACGCCAAGCAGGAGGCACAACGCATCCTCGACAGCAGCAACGCTTCCATCGAGCGCACCATCCACGACATCAAACGCGCCCAGGCCGAGAAAGAGCAGACAATGGAGGCCCGGCGCAAGCTGGAGGAGGAAAAACGCCGACTGAAACAGGAGGAACAGCAGGAGCACCCGCTGCTGAAAAAAGCCCCGAAAGCCAAGAAAAAGCCCGGCCGAACCACCGAAGACACCGTCCCCACGCGCCCGATCGCCGTGGGCGACACGGTGAAACTCGACGGCCAAGGCACTCCAGGCCGCGTCCTGGAGGTGCAGGGCGCAAACGCGACAGTGGCATTCGGCATGTTGAAGACCACCGTCAAGACCGCCCGATTGAAGCACACCATAGCCAAAATCGACAGCGGCGCACGACCCTCGTCATTCGTCAGTTCATCTACTGCTGACTCCCTGCGCGACCGCCAGTTGAAATTCAAGCAGGAGATCGACGTGCGCGGAATGCGCGTCGACGAGGCTATACAGGCCATCACCTACTTCATCGACGACGCCATCCAATTCAACGCCCGGCAAGTGCGCATCCTTCACGGCACCGGCACCGGAGCCCTGAGGCAGTCCATCCGCCAATACCTCGACTCAGTACCCGGTGTCCGTTCCTACCGCGACGAGCATGTCCAGTTTGGCGGCGCAGGCATTACCGTAGTCGACCTCGACTAACCCCCACCTCGCTCCCCATCACCCTTATCAACCCTATTTGACTTATTAGCCCTATAAGACCTATCAGCCCTATAAGACAAGCAGCGCGGCCCTTTGCTGGGTCGCGCTGCTTTATTAGGGATTGTTGTAAAATCGCCGGATTATACGCCCTGGAGCTTGAACGAGATGGGGAGCGTGTACCACACGTTCACCGCCTGACCGTTCATCTTACCGGGGATGAACCTGGGGAGGGACTTAACGACGCGGACTGCCTCCTTGTCGAGGTCGGGGTCCTTGCCGCGCATCACCTTCACCTGCCCTACGCTACCGTCCTTGGTAACGACGAACTGCACTACCACACGACCCTGCACGCCATTCTCCATAGCCATGGGAGGGTACTTGATATGTGAGGATATGTACTTCATCAGCTCGCCTTCACCACCGGGGAACTGGGGCATCTGCTCAACTGCGGTAAACACCTTCTCAGGCTCGGGCTTCTTCTCCTCGACCACAATCTCGTCCTTGTGCTCGCGCACGACGTTGCGGTCGTCGGTACCCTTGTCAAAGTCGGTCTGACCGAATGCGGTCTGTGTCTCCTTCAGCTCATCCTGAGTCTTGATTTCATCCTCCTTCTTCACCTGATCGTCATCGACGATAGCAAGCTCTGTTACCTTTACGGTGTTGAGGACCTCCTCGGGAAGCACTTCGGGCTTTTCCTCTTCATAACGCTCCTGATTTTCCTCGGGCTGCTCCTCCTCGTCCACCTGCTCCTCGGCGAGTGCCACCATGGCCTGCTCGGTGAGGTCCTCGGGACGCTCCTCGGGCTTGGGAAGCACTGTGTCGACCAACAGCGGGATAAGGAATGCGGCAGCGATGAAAATCACAACGACAATCATTGCTTTATTGTGGCGGGAGTCGGAAGCCTTACGCATCTCGTAAGCACCGAAGTCCTTGTTTTTGCCTTCAAAGACTATATCGCGCCATTCTTTTGATGAAAGATCTACATCTTTTGCCATTTTCTTTTGCTTTAATCGTTAAACATAGTCATTCATCAAATATCACTTGATTCCGTTCTGATGCTTGTAGGCAATGATGAGGGCCGAGTCAACACCGTTGATATTATCTATCTGATAACGGGAAATCTGGTTGATCTGCATCTCGTCGAGAGCACCGATGAGGCTTTCATAAGAGGCTGCGGGACCGGCCTTGATAATCACGACGGGACGTGTGAGCGTCGAGTCGTTACGTATCTCCTTGGCCTTTGCCTGATATTCATCGTCGGTAAGCTCCTTGTTTTTCCATTTTGCCTTCAGCTCGTCAATCTTGGCAAGCACCTGCTTGTTGCGATTGTGGAGGATTTTACGGATACCCTGGGTCTCGCCGTTCTGGTTGCCGATAAACTTCTCAACATTGATGTTGGGGTTGTCGACAAACCCGTCGCCATTGGCGTCTGCGAGGCCAGCGTCGCCGCCGGGCTTACCTTCGTAATAGTAGATAAGGTTGGCGGGTTTTCCGGTTTCGGGGTCAATCTTCACGTTGCCGTTCTCGTCACGCTCGGTGTCGAGCAGCAGCGTGATTGCTTCTGACTGCTTTGTCTTATTCTGCTGCTCCTGCTCAACCTTCTCGTTGGAAGGGAGGGCAATCTGCAGTGTCTGCGACTTAATCATCGTGGTACAAAGCATGAAGAACGTGATCAGAAGCATGTTCATATCCACCATCGGCGTAAAGTCGACGTGGATCGACATCTTTTTCTGGGCGCCTTTTTTCTTTTTGCCGCCCTTGTCGGACTGTTCTATTTGTGCCATAATTGATTAATCGTTCTCGGTTTTAAGAGCTGTCATTAAGCTAAACTTGTTCAACTTCAGAGTCTGGAGGTTGTCGAGCACATTGTGGATGCGCGAGTAGCGCGAGCCCTTGTCGGCCTTCACAGCGATACCCTCGCCGGTCTTCAAGGCCTCGATGAGAGTCGAGTTGCCGACCTGGTTGTTCTGTGCCACATTGTAAATCGCCTTCATCCATATCTGGAATTCATTCATGTTGCGGGGCGTGTCAACCTCCTTGTTGTCGTTGATAGGTATCCCGACATAAGGTTGGGTCATATCGCCGATAATCTCGTCCTGCTTGGTCTGCGGCAGATCAAGGAACTCCTTGAGATTGGCAAACTTCACACCGAACATGTTGATCTTGGCAAACTTGTTGACATCAGCCTGAGTCAGCCCAAGATCCTTACCGGTCTTTTCCTTATACAGCTTCACCGCCTCCTTGAGCACCTCTGCACGCACTTTCTCGCTTGAGAAAGTCGAGTCGGCGTCACCGGCGATAGAGATGAACACTTTCCCCTCGGTATCCATCTTGTCCTTGTCCTTGTCGTTGGGCCCGGAAATGAGCACTGTCACAAGGTTGGCCACCGGAACCTTTATCTCGGAAACCGACGACGGGGTGATTACCGTGGTAGGCTCCTTCTGAAGGAAAGTAGACGTCAACATGAAGAAAGTAAGCAAAAGAACGGTAACGTCACTCATCGCGGTCATGTCGATGAGGGTACTCTTTCTTTTAATTTTTACTTTTCCCATATTATCTTAGTCTTTCTGGTTTATTGAAATTATTGTAAGATAACGGGGATTAGTGGGTAGCTGCAAATGTCTGCACGATTGAGAAACCGATCTCGTCGATAGCGTAGGTGAGGTTATCGATCTTGTTGGTGTAGAAGTTATAGGAGATTACAGCGAATGCACCGGTTGCAATACCGAAAGCGGTGTTGATAAGTGCCTCGGAGATACCGGTCGACAGCTCGGTCGAGTCGGGAGCGCCTGATGCTGCAAGAGCCTGGAATGACTTGATCATACCGATTACAGTACCGAGAAGACCGACGAGAGTACCGAGAGTGGTCATGGTTGCCACGATGGGGAGATTCTGCTGGAGAGCAGGCATCTCAAGGGCGGTAGCCTCCTCAACCTCCTTCTGGAGAGTGGCAATCTTCTGCTCCTTGGAGAGAACGGTGTTGGCGTCCATTTCCTTGTAACGCACCAGAGCGGCTGCTACTACGGCGGCAACGCTACCCTTCTGCTTTGCGCAGAGAGCCTGGGCTGCGGAGATGTCGTTCTTGGCGAGGCACTTCTTCACTTCTGCGACAAACTTGGTGATTGAGCCTTTGCCCTTGGCGCTCGAGAGGGCAATCCAACGCTCTACGGAGAGAACGATAACGGTGAGGAAGAGTGTCTGGAGGATAGGCACGATGACACCACCCTTATAGATAGTACCCCAGATATTGATGGGGTGACCGGCCTCATCCTGGTGCATAGGGCTGCCGAACCAGAACACGAAGAGGCATACTGCTACAATAAAGCAAGCGATGATGACCAAGAATGCGTTCTTGATACCGCGTACATTACTTTCTTTTTTTGCCTTAGCCTGAGTGGCCGCAGCGGAATTGGGCTTTTGAGCTTCCATAATTTGAAAAAATAATAAATTAATTGTTGTTAATGATGATTATTTTTTTGGATTTTAATGTTCGGTTGGTTTTAGATCCTGAAAGGTGTTACAGTCTTTCATTACTAAGTTTTATCACACACTGTGGGCGTGCACGCCACAAACGCTACCGCAAAATTAGGATTTAATTTTCAACCTACAAAACAACGGTTGCTTTTTTTTTGCCCCCGCCCGACAGGTTTTCACCTATATTTAATATTACTCATCCTTTTTCATTAAAAAACACTCCTTCGCCGACTAAACGGGCAATTTTACCCACGATATTTTTAACGATTTTCATAATTATTGAATACCTTTGTGTCAACTTAACCCCAACCGCAACATTTCTATATCAATGAAAACCGTAAGACTGAAAAAAGGTCTTGACATCAAAATCGAGGGCGCGGTCACATCCGATGACATAACCCCATGCCACCCCGCCACGGTGGCTATGGTGCCCGACGATTTCCCCGGACTCACCCCAAAGCCCTCCGTCAAGGAGGGGGACCGTGTGGCCGCAGGCTCCCCGCTGTTCCACGACAAGACCCGTGAGGATATTGCCGTCACGTCGCCCCTCGCAGGGACCGTGGAGCGCATCGTGCGCGGCGCACGCCGCAAACTGCTGGTGATAACCCTGCGCCCCGACAGCGCCGACTCCAGAGAAGTGACCCACCACGTCGAACTCTCATCGGCAGAAGCTGTCAAGACGCTCCTCAAACGCTCCGGCCTTTGGGCGCTTATACGCCAACGCCCCTATGACATAATCCCCGGAGAGCAGTCCCCCCGCGACATCTTTGTGACAGCCTTTGACTCGGCGCCACTCGCGCCCGACCTCGGCCTGATGCTTAAAGGCACCGAGACAACCCTCGCCAAAGGGGTGGAAGCGTTGAAGAAAATCACCACGGGCACGGTGTACATCGGCGTCTCCCCCGCCACCCCCGTCGGCACGGTAGCCGGAGCGGAGATGGTGATGTTCGACGGCCCTCATCCCGCCGGGTTGCCCGGCATACAGGCGGCCAACATACGCCCGGTCAACAAGGGCGAGACCATCTGGACACTCGATGCCGTGACGCTATGGCGCATCGGACGGCTCGTCGAGACGGGACATGTGCCATACGGGTGCACGGTAGCCGTTACAGGCTCGGAAGTGGTCCGCCCGCACTACCTGTCGACAGTGATTGGAGCCGACCTGCGCTCTCTCCTTGACGACAACATCAGGGATGACGGCCGCAACCACCGCATCATCTCGGGCAACGTCCTTACCGGCGTACATGAGAGCATCGACGGCTACTTGCGCTATCCCTACCGTCAGGTGACGGTGATTCCCGAGGGGGACGACGTGGACGAGATGTTCGGATGGGCATCATTGTCGCCGCACAAGATGAGCGTCAGCCGCACATTCCCCGGGCACTTCCTCAACCGCCGCTTCACTCCCGACGCCCGTCTCCTCGGAGGCCGGCGGGCAATGATCATGTCGGGCGAGTACGACAAGGTGCTCCCGATGGATATCCTGCCCGAATACCTGCTTAAAGCCATCATATCCCGCGACATAGACAAGATGGAGGCTCTCGGCATCTACGAGATAGCCCCCGAGGATATGGCCCTGTGCGAGTATGTCGACACCTCCAAGCTCGAGATACAGAAGCTCGTGCGCGAAGGGTTGGACTACATGCGCGCCGAGATGGCATAGGCACGGCTTCGGCTATTCTCTCACGGCTTCAGCTACCAATTATTCTATAGTTATTAAACTGATTTATTCAAATCCTAAAATCTACGGCTTTGAAACCTTTACGCAAATTCATGGACCGCATCAGGCCCCAGTTTGAGGCGGGTGGACGATTCCACGCGCTCCACTCGGTGTTTGACGGCCTCGACACGTTCCTCTACACGCCGCGCACCACCTCGACATCGGGCGTGCACATCCACGACAGCATCGACTCCAAGCGCACCATGATAATAGTGGTGCTGGCGCTAATGCCCTGCCTGCTGTTTGGCATCTACAACACGGGCTACCAGCACTGGCTTGCCATCGGCGCGACGACATTCCCGTTCTGGCAGCTCGTCGCCTACGGCTTCCTCGCGGTCTTGCCCCGCATAGTCGTGGCCTATCTCGTGGGCCTCGGCATAGAGTTCACTGTCGCCCAATGGCGCAAGGAGGAGATACAGGAGGGATTTCTCGTGTCGGGAATCCTCATCCCGCTCATCTGCCCCATCGAGACGCCCCTGTGGATGATAGCCGTGGCGACGGCCTTCTCGGTGATATTCGCCAAGGAGGTGTTCGGCGGCACGGGCTACAACATCTTCAACGTCGCGCTCGTCACCCGCGCGTTCCTCTTTTTCGCCTACCCGGCGCATATGAGCGGCGACCGGGTGTTTGTCCCCACCGCCCCGATATGCGGGCTTGGCAATGGGGAAGTCATCGACGGCTTCTCGGGGGCGACACCGCTCGGGGAGATAGCCACGAGCACCGGCGACGCCATCACGCTCACCGGCGTCAACGGCGCGCCGATAAGCACGTGGGACGCGTTCCTCGGGCTGATACCCGGCTCATTCGGCGAGACCTCCACGCTCTGCATCCTCATCGGCGCGGCCATCCTGCTGCTGTCGGGGATAGCCTCGTGGCGCATCATCCTGTCGGTATTCGCCGGCGGCATAGTGATGGGCGCGGTCGCCCATTGGTGCGCCACCCCGGCCTACCCCGCATCTATGCTCTCGCCGATAGACCAGCTGTGCTACGGAGGCTTTGCCTTTGCGGCGGTCTACATGGCCACCGACCCCGTGACCGCCGCACGCACGACAGCCGGCAAGTACATCTATGGATTCCTCATCGGCGTCATCGCCATACTCATCCGCATCTACAACAACGGCTACCCCGAGGGCGCGATGCTCGCCGTGCTGCTGATGAACGCCCTCGCGCCGCTTATCGACTACTGCGTGGTCAACGCCAACATACGCCGCCGCCTGCGCCGTGTCAACGCCTAAAACGTCACAATCATGAACAGACAGAGCAACACCTATACAGTCATCTACACCATCATCCTTGTCGTGGTGGTGGGCGCCGCGCTCGCATTCACGTCGCTTGCGCTCAAGCCGCGCCAACAGGCCAACGCCGATGCCGACAAGATGAAGCAGATACTCGCCTCGGCGCACGTCACCCCCGACCCGTCAGACGTTCAGGGGGACTTTGCCCGCTACATTACCCGCAGTTTCATTGTCAACTCCGAGGGGGCGATTGTCGACGGCGACGCCTTCACGGTCAATGTCGCCGCCGAGAGCAAGCTGCCCGTGGAGGATCGCCGTATGCCGGTCTATGTGTGCGTCATCGACGGTGCCGACAAATATATCCTCCCCGTCTATGGCGCCGGCCTGTGGGGACCCATATGGGGCTATATAGCCCTCGATGCCGACGGCTCGACCGTCTACGGCGCCTACTTCGCCCATCATGGGGAGACCCCCGGACTCGGGGCTGAGATAGAGAAGCCGGCGTTCTCCGGGCAATTTGACGGCAAGCACCTCTTTGTCGACGGCATGTTCAAGCCGATAGCGGTCGTCAAGGCCGGGCAAAAGCCGCTCAACGGGGAGGAATACGTGGATGCCATCTCGGGAGGCACAATCACCTCAAAGGGTGTGCAGTCGATGCTCGACAACTGCCTGACGGGCTACCGCGCATTCCTCGACAAGCTCGCCGCCGGAGAGCAAACAGTAACCAACAGACAAAACAAGTAGAGCCATGTCAAAGACCAACAACAGGAGCGTCCTGCTCAACCCGTTCTCCAAGAACAACCCCGTCATCGTGCAGGTGCTCGGCATCTGCTCGGTGCTCGCCGTGACGGCCAAACTGGAGCCGGCCATCGTGATGGGCATCTCGGTGATTGCCGTGCTCGCGTTCTCCAACGTGATTATATCGCTGCTTCGCAACACCATCCCCAACAATATCCGCATAATCGTGCAGCTCGTCGTGGTGGCGGGTCTCGTCGTCATCGTCGACCAGCTGCTGAAGGCATTCGCCTACGATGTCAGCAAGCAGCTCTCGGTGTTCATCGGGCTTATCATCACCAACTGCATCCTGATGGGACGCCTTGAGGCGTTTGCCCTCGGCAACAAGCCGTGGCCGTCGTTTCTCGACGGCGTGGGCAACGGCGCGGGCTATGCCATCATCCTCATCATCGTCGGCTTTTTCCGCGAGCTGCTCGGCAGCGGCACGCTGCTTGGCGTGCAGATGGTGCCCGACTGGATGTATGAGGCGGGATATGTCAACAACGGGCTTATGATACTCCCCCCGATGGCACTCGTCACGGTGGCCTGCATCATATGGGTGCACCGCATCCTCAACCCCGAACTTCAGGAAGAACAACAATAACACCCCGGTAAACGATGGAAAATTTCAACCTTTTCATACGGTCGATATTTGTCGACAACATGATTTTCGCCTACTTCCTGGGCATGTGCTCATTCCTTGCCGTGTCCAAGAATGTCAAGACGGCCTTGGGTCTCGGAGTAGCGGTGACGTTCATGCTCGTGGTGTCGCTGCCGGTCAACTACCTGCTTGAGAACTACGTGCTGCGTGCAGGAGCGTTGCGGTGGCTCGGCCCCGAATATGCCGACGTCGACCTGAGCTTCCTGTCGCTCATCATGTTCATAGCCGTCATCGCCTCGATGACCCAGCTCGTCGAGATGGCGGTCGAGAAGTTCAGCCCGTCGCTCTACGGCTCGCTCGGCATCTTCCTGCCGCTCATCGCCGTCAACTGCGCCATCCTCGGCGGGTCGCTGTTCATGCAGCAGCGCGACTTCGGGAGCGTGTGGACGGCCACATGCGCCGGTGCGGGATGGGGCCTGGGATGGCTTCTCGCCATCGTGGCAATCGCCGCCATCCGCGAGCGTCTCGCCGCCTACTCCAATATCCCGAAGCCGTTGCGCGGCATCGGCATAACATTCATCCTCACAGGTCTCATGGGCATCGCGTTCATGAGCTTCCTCGGCATAAAACTCTGACAAGTCATGACAACACTATCCATAGCCACCGCCACGATAGGCGCAGGGGTGCTGATTTTCCTGGCAATCACGCTCGTGCTTGTGGCGATACTGCTCGTAGCCAAGAAATATCTCGTCAAGTCGGGCGAGGTGCACATCATCATCAACGACGACAAGGGCCTCGACGCTCCCGCAGGTGCGTCGCTGCTGTCGACCCTCGCCTCCGAAAACATCTTCCTCCCGTCGGCCTGCGGCGGCAAGGGCAGCTGCGCCCAGTGCTGCGTGCAGGTGCTCGAAGGGGGCGGCGAGATACTCCCGACTGAAAAGGTGCACTTCTCCCGCAAGGAGATAAAGGAAAACTGGCGGCTCGGCTGTCAGGTCAAGGTGAAGGACGACATGAGGATACAGGTTCCCGCATCGGTGCTCGACATCCGCGAGTGGGAGTGCACCGTCATCTCCAACCGCAATGTAGCGACGTTCATCAAGGAGTTTATCGTGGCGTTGCCTCCGGGCGAGCACATGAACTTCATCCCCGGCTCGTATGCCCAGATAAAGATACCCCCCTACTCCATCGACTACGACAAGGATATCGACAAGTCGCTCATCGGCGAGGAGTACCTGCCGGCATGGGAGAAATTCGGGCTGTTTACCCTCAAGGCACGCAACACCGAGACTACCGTGCGCGCCTACTCGATGGCCAACTACCCTGCCGAGGGCGACCGCATCATGCTTACTGTGCGCATCGCCACGCCGCCGTTCAAGCCTAAGCCTCAGACGGGATTCATGGACGTGCCCCCCGGCATCGCGTCATCCTACATCTTCACCCTCAAGCCGGGCGACAAGGTGATAATGAGCGGCCCCTACGGCGACTTCCACCCCGTTTTCGACTCCAAAAAGGAGATGATGTGGATAGGTGGCGGCGCGGGAATGGCACCGCTGCGCTCGCAGATTATGCACATGACCAAGACGCTGAAGACGACCGACCGCAAGATGAACTACTTCTATGGCGCACGCGCTCTCAACGAGGTGTTCTATCTCGACGATTTCCTGCAATTGGAGAAGGACTTCCCCAACTTCAAGTTCCACCTCGCGCTCGACCGTCCCGACCCTGCGGCCGACGCCGCAGGGGTGAAGTACACCCCCGGTTTCGTGCATCAGGTCATCTACGACACCTACCTCAAGGACCACAAGGCTCCCGAGGACATCGAGTACTACATGTGCGGTCCCGGCCCGATGAGCAAGGCGGTCGAGGGGATGCTCGACAACCTTGGCGTCGACCCCTCGTCCATCCACTACGACAACTTCGGCGGGTAAATACCTGAAGTATGCCATAAATATCATGGCGTCGCATGACAGACAGTATGGGAGTCATGCGACGCCTCTCCGACGTGCCCATGTCTTCATTGGGGCGTGGGAAGACGAGGAGGTAGGGGGTGAGCTTACTGCGGGTGCGGCGCAGGAGGAGCTGGAAGTGGTCGCGCCGGCGACGGGGCTTGCCGTGGATGATGAGGAAATGGTTCTGCAACACCCTGACTCCCTCATCACAATCAAAAATTCATCTGACAATCCCTCTCAAAATCTGTATCATATAATTTGGGACAATCTCTAAGACTGCCAAGAATGGGGATTATGGTGGGAGGGAGGCGGTGGTGTCATAAATATTTTGTACATTTGCAATTCAGATATGCCGTATTGGCAGCGGGCGATGTGCCTGTTGTCGGCTGTAAAACGTTAAGAATGAAAGGACAGTATATATTTCGGTTTGCCTGTCTCGCGTTGTTGTGGCTTGCGCTCTGCTGGCTGCTGATACGCGGTCGCGGGATGTCGGCGTGGACGCTGTTTGTCATCGTCGCGTCAGGAATTGTGGTGTTTGTGCCACTCTACAAGAAATATATCAGGGGGAATGGCGGGAAATAGTCCCCGCCTCCACTGCCAAACGTCAAAACAAAGGATGCCGTGAACAATACAAGCGATGAAGTTTCCACAGTGCGACCCTACCCGTTGCTCGACACGATAGACAGCCCGGCCGACCTGCGCAAGCTGCCGATCGACAGGCTGCCGCAGGTGTGTACCGAGATACGCGATTTCCTCATCAACTCCCTGTCGCAGAATCCGGGGCACTTTGCCTCCTCTATGGGTGCGGTGGAGCTGACCGTGGCGTTGCACTACGTGTTCAACACCCCCTATGACCGCATCGTGTGGGACGTGGGACACCAGGCCTACGGACACAAGCTGCTGACGGGACGCCGCGACGCATTCCACACCAACCGCCGCCTCGGCGGCCTGAGCGGCTTCCCCAACCCTGCGGAGAGCGAATATGACACATTCATGGCCGGACATGCCTCCAACTCCATATCGGCGGCACTCGGCATGGCTGTAGCGTCGGAGATGCAGCATGACAATCCACGCCGCAACGTGGTGGCGGTAATAGGCGACGCCTCCATCGGGGGCGGTCTCGCCTTCGAAGGTCTGAACAATGCCGCCAACTCACGCAACAACCTGCTCATCATCCTCAACGACAACGACATGTCGATAGACCGCAATGTCGGGTCGCTCAACAGCTACCTCACTCACCTGAACACCACCAGGGGCTACAACAAGGCGCGTCTGGGCATCTACAAGCTGCTGAAGAAACTGCATCTCATAAGCGATGGCGGCCGTGGATTTATCCTACGGTTCAACAACAGCATGAAATCGCTCCTTGCCGGACAGCAGAACATATTCGAGGGTCTCAACATACGCTACTTCGGCCCGTTTGACGGGCACGACCTGCCGCGCATAGTGCGCGTGCTCAACGACATAAAGGATATGGAGGGTCCACGCATCCTCCACCTGCGCACTGTCAAGGGGAAAGGATATGCCCCCGCCGAGCAGGACCCCGCGACGTGGCACGCTCCGGGCAAGTTTGACCCCCGGAGCGGGCAACGGCCAAAAGAAAACCCTGCGGGGCCCGTAAAATTCCAGGACGTGTTCGGACACACCCTCGTCGAGCTTGCAAAGGCCAACCCGCATATAGTGGGGGTGACAGCCGCAATGCCCTCCGGCACCTCGATGAGCCTGTTGCAGGAGGCGATGCCCGACAGGGTGTTTGACGTGGGCATCTCGGAGGGACACGCCGTCACATTCTCCGGCGGTCTCGCCAAGGACGGTATGCGCCCGTTCTGCGCCATATACTCGACATTTCTCCAACGTGCCTACGACCACATCATCCACGACGTGGCCATACAGCGGCTGCCCGTCACATTCTGCATCGACCGCGCCGGCATCGTCGGCGAGGACGGCGTGACTCACCACGGGGTGTTTGACCTCGCCTACCTGCGCACAATACCCAACCTCACCATCGCCTCCCCCATCGACGAGGAGACGCTGCGCAACCTGATGTACACCGCCGCGACCGCCGCAGAACCCGGGCCGATAGCGATACGCTACCCGCGCGGCAAGGGGGAGTCGGCCCAATGGGAGACACCGATGAAACAGCTCCCCGTAGGGCGCGGACGCAAACTTTCGACAGGCGACGACGTTATCATAATGTCCATCGGCCCGATAGGCAAAGCCGTGGAACGCGCCGTGGAACGCGCCCGTCAACAAGGGACCCGTGCCACCCACTACGACATGACCTTCCTGAAGCCTATAGACGAGGAGATACTCCGGGAGGTCGCCGCCACGGCCGCCCCAATCATCACCGTCGAGGACGGCACGGTGAACGGAGGCCTGGGCAGCGCGGTGATGGAATGGCTCAGTGACCACGGGGCATCGCGTCCCGTGAGGCGCATCGGCGTCCCGGACAAGTTTGTAGCCCAGGGCACAGTGGCACAGCTTCACAAGCTGTGCGGGATGGACGAGGACGCCATCACCGAAGCAATAGTCAATGCCGCAGCCCTACAAGGAAAGGAGAGCAAAAAATGAAGATAGTCATAGCAGGGTCGGGAGAGGTCGGCACCCACTTGGCAAAGCTCTTGTCGCGTGAGGAACAGGACATCATGCTCGTGGACCTCAACCGCGAAAAGCTCGCCGGCATCGACGCCAACTACAACCTGATGACCTGTCAGGGCAGTCCCGTGTCATTCCGCACACTGCGTGACGCAGGGGTCGAGCGGTGTGACCTGTTTATCGCCGTCACCCCCTACGAGACGGCCAATGTCACCGCATGTGCCATAGCAAAGAGCATCGGGGCGCAGAAAACCGTGGCACGCATCGACAACTACGAGTTCATGAGCGCCGAGAACCGCGAGTTTTTCACACGCATAGGTGTAAACCACCTCATCTATCCCGAATATCTCGCGGCACAGGAAATCATCACGGCACTCGACCGCTCATGGGTTAGAAACTGGTTTGAGCTACACGACGGCGAACTTATACTCATCGGCGTCAAACTGCGCGACAATGCACGTCTCATCGGAATGCAGCTGCGCGAACTGGCATCATCGGCGCCCTTCCACATCTCGGCCATCAAGCGCAACCACGAGACCATCATACCGCGAGGCGATGACCGCATACAGGCCAACGACATCCTGTACTTCACCGTGACCCGCGACCACGTAAGCTCGATACTGGAGCTGTGCGGCAAGACCGACCAACGAGTCAAGAAAGTGCTCATCATGGGAGCGAGCCGCATAGCCATACGCCTTGCCGCCATCGCCGGCGACCGGCTGCGCATCAAAATCATCGACGTGAACCGTGAGACCTGCCAACGGCTTCCTGAGAAGTGCCCCAACTGCGAGATAGTGTGCGGCGACGGGCGCGACTTCGAGTTCCTGCGCGAGGAGGGCATCGAGGAGATGGACGCTTTCATAGCATTGAGCGACAGTTCCGAGACCAACATCCTGGCATGTCTGACAGCAAAGGAGTTTGGGGTGTCAAAGACCATCGCCGAGGTGGAGAACATACAGTTCATCTCCGAGGCCGAGAACCTGAACATAGGCACAATAATCAACAAGAAACTACTCGCGTCGAGCAAGATATTCCAACTGCTGCTTGACGCCGACGTCAACTCCACCAAGTGTCTTGCGCTGGCCGACGCCGAGGTTGCGGAGATAGAGGCCAAGCCGCGCTCCAAGATAACCAAAGGTCCGGTGAAAACCCTTAGCTTGTCGCGCGACATGACGATAGCGGGGCTGATACGCGACGGACACGGGATGCTCGTCAACGGCGACACGCTCATACAGCCCGGCGACCACGTTGTGGTCTTCTGCCTCTCCGGGGCACTCCACAAGATAGAGCGGCTGTTCAACTAACGACGACAGAGATGCAGAAAAAGATCAGCAACGGCATAAACCTACCGATGATACTCCGCGTCATCGGCTGGCTGCTGATGATAGAGGCCGCGTTCATGGCCGCGCCGCTGCTCACCGGGCTCATTTACGGGGAGGATAATCTCACGGCATTCATCTGCACCATAGCAGCCACCGGGGGCACGGGGTTTGCCATGACATTTTTCATCCGGCCGTCGCATACCGACATGGGCAAGCGCGAGGGCTTCCTGCTGACGGCATTGGTGTGGGTGGTTTTCTCGGCATTCGGGATGCTCCCTTTCATCATCGGCGCGCCGCGACTTAACGTCAGCGAAGCATTTTTTGAGTCGATGTCGGGCTTCACCACCACAGGTGCATCCGTGATAATTGACGTAGAGACGCTGCCACGCAGCGTGCTGCTGTGGCGGTGCCTGATGCAGTGGATAGGCGGCATGGGAATAATCCTGTTCACGCTCGCCGTCATCCCGATGCTCAACCACTCGGGCGGGATGCAGATGTTCAACGCCGAGGTGACAGGCATCACCCACGACAAGCTGCGTCCTCGAGTGAGCCAGACCGCCAAGCGGCTGTGGGCGGTATATATCGTGCTGTCGGCCGTGCTGTGCCTGCTGCTGTGGCTCGGGCCGATGAACTTTTTTGACAGCGTGTGCCACACGCTGAGCACCATCTCGACCGGAGGCTTCTCCACCCGCAACGCGAGCATCGGGGCCTGGGACTCGGTGTATATCAACGTGGTGCTCACCGTGTTCATGTTCCTGGGCGGAGTGAGCTTCGCCCTGCTCTACAAGGCATCCCTCGGCGACGTGAAAGCCCTGTGGGGCAACGACACTTTCCGCGCATACGTCAGGGTCGTGCTCTGTGTATTGGTGATTTTCATCATCTGCATCCTTGTCTCGGGACAATACGACTCGTGGGACACGCTGACACTCGACCCGCTGTTCCAGATTATCTCGACCATCACATCCACAGGCTACACGGTGAGCAACTTCGAGAGCTGGGGGCCGCTGGTTATGGCGTTGATGTTCATGCTGATGTTTTTCGGAGCGTGTGCCGGCTCGACGAGCGGCGGCGCAAAGATAGACCGTATGCTCTACCTGCTGAAGAACACCCGCAACGAGCTGTACCGCAGCGTGCACCCCAACTCCATCATGGCCGTGCGCATCAACGGGAAAGTCATCCCCGCCGAGATCACCGACAAGGTCATAGCGTTCCTGTGTATCTACGTGATGGTGATAATGGTCGGCGGGATAGTGCTCACGGCCTTCAACATCCCACTGGTGGACGCATTTTTCTCGTCCTTCTCATGTGTGAGCAACACCGGGCTCGGCGCCGGAGTGACCGGCTACGGCGGGTCATATGACCTTATCCCCGACCCCGCCAAGTGGGTGCTGTCGCTGCTGATGCTGACGGGAAGGCTGGAGCTTTTCACGGTGCTCATCCTCTTCACGCGTGGATTCTGGAAAAAATAATAGTGAAAAAGTTTGCACAGGTCAAATATTAGGCATAACTTTGCACTCGCAAAACGGCGGGATAGCTCAGTTGGTTAGAGCGTCGGATTCATAACCCGGAGGTCTCGAGTTCAATTCTCGATCCCGCTACAAAGACTTAACAGAATGCGCGACCGCGACACACGCCGGTGGCGCATTTTTTCATTTCTCACCCTCTCACGGAATCCACAGACAGATGAAATGGGTTTACAAGACACTGCGGGCCATACTGGTGGCGGCGATAGCGTTGGCTTTCGGGCTGCCCGCTCTGCTTTATGTCGCCCTGTCGCTGCCGTCGGTGCAGGAGAGGGTCAGGAAGATAGCCAACGAAGAACTGTCGGGATTGATGGACACCCGCGTGGAGATAGGCGACGTGTCAATCAGGCCATTCAACCGCATCGTGCTGTCGGATGTCACCATCGCCGACGACTACGGAAGGGATGCCCTGCGTGTCGGACGGCTCGGCGCGGGGATCGAAATCGGGGCGTCGCTGTTTAACCGGCGGCTTATAGTGTCATACGTCGAGCTGATAGATGCCGACGGGCGGCTGTACAAGCCCACGCCCGAGATGCCGCTCAATATCGCCGGCATCATCACCGCACTGTCGCCCAAGGACAAGACAAAACCGCCGACACGCTTTGACCTAAGCATCGACAACATCGTGATACGACACCTGTCATTCTCATACGACATACTGTCGGACTCCACTGACACGGAAGGATTTAACCCACGCCATATCCATATCAGCGACTTCAAGGCCGACGTGATGTTGCCGTCCATCAAGAACGACGACTTCACCATCGACGTGCGCCGGCTCACATTCAAGGAGCAATCGGGGCTACAGCTGAGCGGACTCTCAGGGAAATTCCACATCACACGCAAGAGAGCCTCCATCGAAGGGCTGACTGTAGAGATGCCGTCGACACGGCTGGCATTGGCCGACACGGAGGTCGGCTACAGCGACCTGTCGCGGCTGCAACAGGAAATAATGGAGACGCCACTGTCGGTCGAGATATTGCACGGAAGCTATATCTCGCCAAACGACCTGGCGGCATTTGTGCCCGCACTGAGGGGGCTTGACGAGACCCTCGACTTCCACCTCGCCGCCAACGGCACCGTCGGCGACATACACGTGGACGACCTCAACCTGTCGGGAGAGGGAAACCGCATACTGCTCCACATCACAGGGCAAGTAGCCGGACTTGGCGAGAAAGGTGAGGAGGTGCACGTCGCGCTGCCGGAGATAAACGTCAACGGCTATGGGGTCGACATCGCCGACCTCGCCGGGACATTCACCACCCTGTCGCCACAGGCAAAGACCATCATCACCAACCTCGGCGCGATAAGCATGGCCGGCTCGCTCGACGGGACTCCCTCGGCAGCGACATTCACCGGCACCGTGAGCACCGAGCCGGGCACAGTGGACCTCGACATAGCCTATAACCGCCCGGCCACGTCGGCGGCAATCGGGCTGTCGGGCACAGTGCTGTCGGAAAACGTGGCCCTGGGCACGCTGCTCGGGAACGGCGACTTAGGGGATGTCGGCGCCGACATAGCGTTTGACGCCACCATCACCCACGGGCGACCCGAGGGAACAGCGGAGGGCACGGTGTCACACTTTGAATACAAGGGCTACCGCTACAGCGACATAGCGGCAGACGTGGCACTAAAGGAGAAAACCGTCTCGGGCGACCTGTCAATCAACGATGAGAATCTACGGCTAAAGGTCAACGGCGAGGCAAACATCGACCGCGACGCCCCTCGCGCCAACCTCTTTGTCGAGTTTGCCGACATATCGCCCGCCAACCTCAACCTGTGGAAAAAATATCCGCACCACCGCCTGTCAGGCTCAATACTGGCCAATTGGGAGGGGAACGGCATCGACACGGGCAACGGCAGCGTAAGCCTCGATGACATATCGTTCACAGCACCCGACGAGAAAGGGATAACCCTCGACAACCTGTCGTTGGAGGCAGTCAACACCGACTCGCTGCAATATATCAACCTCAAGAGCGACTTCATCGAGGGAGCCATAGCAGGGAGCTACAACTTTGCCCACGTCGTGCCGGCGGCACGCGAGATACTGTCGGCATCGTTCCCGGTGTTTTTCGGCGGCAAGCCGATAGAGTGTGACAACCATGGACTGAAGCGCCACAACGACTTCTCATACAACTTCACAATAAAGGAGGACAACGAGCTTGTGGAGTTTTTCAACTCGCCCGTGCGGCTCGTCTACCCGATAACGGTAACGGGCATATTCAGCGACGAAGACCGGCGCATGGCCCTAAATATCGACGCGCCATACCTGCAACAAAAGGACAAGCTGATAGAGAACTCGGCACTGCGGCTTGACGCCGACGGCAACGGGCGCGGCTGCACACTCGACCTCACCACCACGATGCCCACCAAGAAAGGGGCGGCGACCGTCACATTCAAGGAGCGCGGCAATGACGACCGCCTCGACACCGACATAGCGTGGAACGTGGCACGCGAGCGGCGTTTTCTCGGCAACGTGAGCCTGTCGACGCTCATAGGCCGCAACGGGACCGAGGAGGGAGGCTACACGGCCGACATCGCGGTCAACAAGAGCGAACTGGTGTTCAACGACACGGTGTGGACGGTAAATCCGGCCACGATAGACATCGACATAGCGGGAAAACGTGTGGCGGTGAACCACATCGACGTGCGCCGTGACAACCAGTATATCATCATTGACGGCACTGTGTCGGAACAGCCCGAGGACGAACTGTGCCTGCAACTGCTCAACGTCAACCTCGACTACGTGTTTGAGACGCTCGGCATCGACAACGTGATGTTTGGCGGGGACGCGACGGGCAAGTTCTACGCGTCGGGGCTGTTTTCCAAAGGCCCTCGCCTCGTCACCCCGGGACTGCATGTCGACGGGCTGAAGTATAACTACTCGCTGCTTGGAGACGCCGACATACGCAGCGAATGGCACAACGACACGCGCGGCATCTCCATCGACGCCGACATCTCGCAACCCAACGAGCGGCACTCGGTGATAAACGGCATCATATTCCCGTTTGCCGACTCCCTCGACTTCCGATTCAAGGCCGACAAAATCGACGTCGGGTTCATGAAGCCGTACATGTCGGCATTCACCTCCGACGTGTCGGGGTATGCGTCGGGCGAGGCGCGGCTCTACGGGACATTCAAGTTCATCGACATGACGGGACGCATCTATGCCGAGGACCTGAAGGTGAAACTTGACTACACCAACACCTACTACACGGCGACCGACTCGATACGCCTCGACCCGGGATATATCGGGTTTAGGAATGTAACATTGCATGACGCCTTCGGGCATACGGCCAACCTGTCGGGCTATGTCACCCACCGATGCTTCAAGGAGCCACGGTTTAAGTTTGACATCACCGGCGCGCGCAACTTCCTGTGCTATGACGTGACACCCAAGCTCAGCCCCGACTGGTACGGGAGGATATTCGGCAACGGGACGGCATTTGTCAACGGCAAGCCGGGGGAGATAAGCATCGACGTGAACATGTCGACCGCGCCCGGGTCGACATTCACCTTCGTGTTGAGCGACACAGAAGCGGCGGGGGAATACACGTTCATCGAATTCCGCGACCGCGACCTGCTGCAGGTCGAGCAGCAGGACACGATGCCCGAGCGCGGGACCTCGGAACTTGCCAAACTGCTGCAGGCACGCATCAACAAGCAGGTGGAGAGCAGCCCGTCGCTATTCCGCATCAACCTGCAGGCCGACGTGACGCCCGACGCGCAGCTCACGCTCGTCATGGATCCCGTGGGGGGCGACCGCATACGCGCCTACGGCACTGGCAACCTGCGGCTTGAGTACCTGTCGAGCGATGACGACTTCAAGATGTTCGGCACATACACCCTTGACCGTGGCGACTACAACTTCACGCTACAGGACATCATCCTCAAGGACTTCACCATCAAGCAGGGCAGCTCAATCGCATTTCATGGCGATCCGCTGGCGGCATCGCTCGACATAGAGGCGGTGTATGCCGTCAACGCCAACCTCAGCGACCTCGACGAGTCGTTCAGCGAGGACCGTGAGCTTAACCGCACCAACGTGCCGGTACACGCCCTGCTGAAAGTCACAGGCGACATGCGCCAGCCCGACATCAACTTTGACCTTGAGTTCCCCACCCTGTCGAGCGACACCTACCGCAAGGTGCGGTCGATTGTGAGCACCGATGACATGATGAACCGCCAGATACTGTATCTCATCGCCCTCAACCGGTTCTACACCCCCGACTACATGGCATCGACCACCAAGGGTAGCGAGCTTGTGTCGGTGGCCTCATCGACCATATCGTCGCAACTAAGCTCCATATTGGGACAGCTCAGCGACAACTGGAGCATCGCGCCCAACGTGCGCTCGGACAAGGGGGACTTCTCGGACGTGGAGGTTGACGTGGCCCTGTCAAGCCACCTGCTCAACAACCGCCTGCTGCTCAACGGCAACCTCGGCTACCGCGACAAGTCGCTCAACAACAACTCGTTTATCGGCGACTTTGACATCGAATATCTGCTCAACAGCTCGGGCAACATAAGACTGAAAGCCTACAACCGCTACAACGACCAGAATCTCTATGTTAAGACAGCGCTCACCACGCAGGGGGTCGGCATCGTGTTCAAGCGCGACTTTGACAACATATTCTCGTTCCTGAAGGGATTCAAGCGCAAGAAGAAGGCCAAGGAGGAAGGGAAAAAGTAAAAATAGCTTTTATAGCTTCCATAGCTTTGGCTTCCAACAATCGATGTTGCCAAACGTTATCTAAAAAAGCCCCAACAACAATGGAAATAATCAATACTATAAATGACCTCCTCTGGTCTTACCTGCTGATTGCCCTGCTGCTCATCTCTGCCATATACTTCACTGTGCGCACCCGTGGGGTGCAGTTCCGCATGTTTGGCGAGATGATACGGCTCTTATGCTCCTCGGGAAAGAAAGAGCACTCCGAGACAACAGAGCCACGCACGCGGTCGGTCAGCTCGTTTCAGGCGTTTGCCGTCTCCATCGCGAGCCGCGTAGGCACCGGCAACCTCGCCGGGGTGGCGACCGCCATAGCCGTCGGAGGGCCGGGAGCGGTGTTCTGGATGTGGGTCATCGCCCTGCTCGGGTCGTCGAGCGCGTTTATCGAGTCGACCCTCGCGCAGCTCTACAAGGAGAAAGGGGATGACTCGTTTGTCGGCGGCCCGGCCTACTATATACAGAAAGGGATGAAGAGCCGATGGTTTGCCGTGGTGTTTGCCGTGCTTATCACCGTCACATTCGGACTTGCGTTCAACTCGGTGCAGTCCAATACCATATCATCGGCCCTTGATCATACATTCGGGGTGTCGCCGGTCGTGACCGGAATCGTGCTTGCCACGCTGTCGCTGCTCGTGATATGCGGAGGCATACAGCGCATCTCGCGCTTCAGCGAGTGGATTGTGCCGGTGATGGCGATTGCCTATCTGGTGCTCGCCATTGTTGTCATAGCGATGAACATCACAGCGATACCCCATGTGCTGCGGATGATTATCGTTGAGGCGTTCACCGGCAATGCGGCCATCGGCGGGGGCATCGGGGCTGCTGTGATGATGGGCGTCAAGCGCGGGCTGTTCAGCAACGAGGCGGGCGAAGGCTCGGCGCCTAATGTCGCCGCGACAGCCGCCGTGAGCCATCCTGTGAAGCAGGGTCTTATACAGACGCTCGCCGTATTCACCGACACGCTGCTCGTGTGCTCATGCACGGCTTTCATCATACTGTGCAGCGGCATATTCGACAACGGGCAGTCGGGCATCGCTCTGACTCAAACGGCACTGACGACGGAGGTAGGACGCTCAGGCGCGATATTTGTCACGCTCGCCATCTTCATATTCGCGTTCACCAGCATCGTAGCCAACTATTATTACGGAGAGACCAATCTCCACTTCATACGCCACAGCCGCGTCATGATATGGGTGTACCGCGCGATGGTGGGGGGAATGGTGTTTGTCGGGGCGGTATCGTCGCTCGACTTCGTGTGGGGTCTCGCCGACATCACCATGGGGCTTATGACCCTCTGCAACCTCACCGCCATACTGACGCTCGGCCGTTACGCCATACGCCTGCTCAACGACTACACCCTGCAACGCACTCGCGGCTATAACCCCGTGTACACTTCCGCCACCATCCCCGAGATAGCCCGCGACACCCCATGCTGGTAAATGTTTTTTAGACATAAGAACAAAGGTACATAGGGCTGACGACTGCTTGTGCTATAGTTCGTCGCAGGCACGGAGCCAGAGGGCGGCGGAGGCGTCGGAGGGCATACGCCAGTCGCCTCGCGGGGAGAGGCAGACGCTGCCGACCTTGGGGCCGTCGGGGAGGCAGGAGCGCTTGAACTGCTGGGCGAAGAAGCGGCGGTAGAAGGTGCGCATCCAATGGCGGATGGTGTCGGAGTCGTAGGTGCCGTCAAATGCCTGAAGGGCCATCGTGAAGATGCGGCGGGGAGTGAAACCGTAGCGGAGGACGTAATAGAGGACGAAGTCGTGAAGCTCGTAGGGGCCTACGAGGTCCTCGGTCTTCTGCCTGATGTTGCCATGCTCGTCGGCGGGTATAAGCTCGGGGCTTATCGGGGTGTCGATGATGTCAAGCAGGGCGTCGCGCTCGCCGACAGCGGCGGCACGCAGGGCAAACCACCGCACGAGATACTTCACGAGTGTCTTGGGGACGCCGGCGTTGACGCCGTACATCGACATGTGGTCGCCGTTGTAGGTCGCCCACCCGAGGGCGAGTTCCGACAGGTCACCCGTGCCGAGCACCATGCCTCCCGCCTGGTTGGCGATGTCCATGAGCAACTGCGTGCGCTCACGTGCCTGGGAGTTCTCATATGTCACGTCATGCACCGACGCGTCATGGCCGATGTCCCGGAAATGTTGCTCCACAGCGGGGACAATGGAAATCTCGCGGATGGAGACGCAAAGCTCGCGCATCAGCGTGAGCGCATTGTTGTAGGTGCGCCCCGTAGTGCCGAAACCGGGCATAGTCACTCCGATGATGCCCTTGCGGTCAAGGCCGAGGCGGTCAAAGGTCCTCACAGCGACAAGCAACGCGAGGGTCGAGTCGAGGCCGCCCGAGATGCCGACGACGAGAGTGCGGGTGTGGGTGAAGTCGAGACGACGGGCGAGACCCGCCGACTGGATGTTGATAATCTCCTCGCAACGCTCGTCGATGCGGGCGTCATCGGCGGGAACAAAGGGACGGGGGTCGATATGACGCATTATGGGGCCATCGGTGACGCCGACAATATAGGGAGCAGGGACAACACGATACTGCCCCACCCGCTCACGCTCCCGGCATGAGGCGAAAGTTGTGATGTGCATCCTGTCGCGACGCAGGGCCTCGACGTCGATGTCGGCGACCGCCACGCTCTCGTCCTGAGTCCACCTCTCGCTGCGGGCAAGCAGAGCACCGTTCTCGGCGACGATGGCCTTGCCGTCAAAAGTAAGGTCGGTGGATGACTCTCCATAGCCCGCCCCGGCATAGACGTAGGAGCAGATGGCACGTGCGCTCTGCTGCTTTATGAGGTCGAGAAGATAGGAATATTTGCCTATGAGGTCATCGGAGGCGGAGAGGTTGACGATGACCTCTGCACCTGCCATGGCGGCATAGGTGGAGGGGGGAACCGGCGCCCACAGGTCCTCGCATATCTCAAAGCCTACCCTGACACCGGCGACATCGACAAGGATATCGGTGCCAAACGCCGCCTCGCGACCCGCGAAACGCACGCTACGGGGGGCCAAGGACGCATCGGGGGCAGACGCCCACCAACGCCGCTCGTAGAACTCGTTATAGTTTGGCACATAGGTCTTTGGGACAATTGCGAGAATCTCGCCACGTGCCACAGCTATCGCACAGTTGTAGAGCGTGCCGCCGACACGCACGGGCGCGCCGATGACGGCCATGAGATCCATGCCGGCCGTAGCATCGGCTATGGAAGCCACGCCGGTCTCGGCGGCAGAGAGCAGCGTCTCCGAGTGAAAGAGGTCGGCACAAGTGTAGGCGGTGACCCCCATCTCGGGGAAGACCGCTATCCTGACGCCCTGCCGCGCCAGACTATCGAGCGACGAGATGATATGCTCCACATTGGCCTTGACATCGGCCACATTGACACGCGGCGCAACTGCCGCCACACGTATATATCCGTTGTTGTCCATAAGCGTTTCTTTTTTCGGGTCGAGAGAGTTTCGACTACAAAAGTAGCCTCAAAACCCCAATAATCGAACTTTATCGGGATATATTTTCGAATTGAGGACAATGGAAACAGGAGAATACGTATAAATTGGTCATGGAGGATGCATGAGGGATTGGCAAAAAAGGTAGGATGATGGGCTTTTGGTCGAACAATAGGGGGGAGTTAGGTGTATTTGTATTAAATTTGCACTCATAAAACGAAATTAACATCATCACATGACCAAAATCTCATCGCTCACAGCCATATTCATGTTTGTCATCGCGGCACTTATTCCGACTGCTGCCTTTGCCCAAAAGGGCGAAAAGACGGTAGGATTGCGTGCGGGCTACAGCACGCGCAATGAGTCGGCAATAGCGGGGGTGTATTTCCAGTACAGGTTTAGCCGCTACTTCCGTCTCGCCCCTAATATCGACTATATCTTCCGCCACCGAGGGACTGACGCGTTCTCGTTTAACGGCAACGCACACTTTCCCATATCCCTTGTGCCGCAACGGCTCAACATCTACCCGCTCGCGGGCATCAACTACACCAGCTGGAACATGCGTATCGAGGGGCTGGATGAGACCGACGACGTGACGACGCGAGAGGGAAAATTTGGCCTCAATATCGGAGGCGGGCTTGAATGGTATGCCACGCCGACGCTGAAAGTGCTCTTTGAGGGGAAGTTTTGCTGGGTCAACAAGTATGACACCGGCGCGCTGACTCTCGGAATAGGATATGTGTTTTGAGGCTCAGCTATAACTTATAAGGTCAAATAGGGCCAATAGGGCTGATAGGGCTGATAAGGCGTGACAATTCACACTTATCATGAAACGGGTGGGACGTTTGCTTGGATATGACGGGCAAATAGCGTAACTTTGCAACCTAATATTGGCCCGTGGGGAAAATGCGGGCACACAGGCATTTGCAAAATTATGAGTGTAACCATTCTCGGCATAGAGTCATCGTGTGATGACACCTCGGCAGCCGTAATACGCGACGGGCTGCTGCTTTCCAATGTCATAGCCTCGCAGAAAGTCCATGAGGAGTATGGAGGCGTGGTGCCCGAGCTTGCCTCGCGCGCGCATCAGCAGAATATCGTCCCCGTGGTTGACACGGCACTGAAGCGTGCTGGAGTCGACAAGCACGAGCTGTCGGCCATCGCGTTCACCCGTGGCCCGGGGCTGCTGGGGTCGCTGCTTGTCGGGACATCGTTTGCCAAAGGGATGTCACTTGGCTTGCGAATCCCCATGGTCGACGTCAACCACCTGCACGGGCACGTGCTCTCCCACTTCATACGCAACGAGGCGAGTGACCCGGTGCCTGAATATCCCTTCATCTGCCTGCTCATATCAGGAGGCAATTCACAGATAATCCTCGTGCGTGGATATGACGACATGGAGGTGTTGGGACAGACGATTGACGACGCGGCCGGAGAGGCATTTGACAAGTGCGCCAAGGTGATGGGCCTGCCCTACCCCGGCGGCCCGCACATCGACCGTCTCGCGGCAGAGGGTGACAGCAGCGCGTTCAAGTTTGCCAAGCCCCGCATCCCGGGACTCGACTACAGTTTCAGCGGGCTGAAGACATCGTTCCTCTATACCCTGCGCGACGAGTGCAAGCTCGACCCCGACTTTATAGACAAGCGTCGCGCCGACCTCGCGGCATCCCTGCAAAAGACCATAATAGACATACTGCTCGACAAGCTGCGGAAGGCTGTGGAGCAGACGGGGGTGAAGACCGTGGCCATCGGCGGCGGGGTATCGGCCAACTCGGGGGTGCGCCAGGCGGTAGCCGACTTCTGCGCGTCGCGCGGACTTACTGCATTTATCCCCGCACGGGCGTTCACGACCGACAATGCCGCCATGGTGGCGATTGCGGGCTATTTCAAGTATCTGAACAAGGAGTTCTGCCCCTATGAGGCCACGCCTTATGCGCGCGTCTCGGTGTGACATGACCCCACGACTATCAACGACACAACATGAACGTATCAATCATAGCGATAGGTGACGAGCTGCTCATAGGACAGGTCACCGACACCAACTCGGGCGACATAGCCCGTCATATATCCCCTTACGGATGGCGAGTCAATGACGTGCAGGTAGTGGGCGACAATGCCGACGAGATACTGCGTGCCATCGACCGCGCATTTGAGTCGAGCGACATCGTGCTCACCACGGGTGGACTCGGGCCGACCAAGGACGACATCACCAAGGGGACGCTATGCCAGTACTTCGGCGGGGAGCTGCACCACGACCCGGCGGTGCTCGAGAACGTGAAGGAGGTCGTCGCCAAGCGCGGTCTGAAGCTTAATGACCTTACGGCAGCACAGGCCATCGTGCCGACATCGTGCCGCGTGATACAGAACCGCGTGGGCACGGCACCGCTGATGTGGTTTGAACGCGACGGTCGCGTGCTCGTGTCGATGCCCGGCGTGCCGTTTGAGACGCGCACTATGTTCCGCGAGGAGGTGATGCCGATGCTGCTGGGGAAATTTGCCTCGGACGTGGCAATCGGACACCGCACGGTCATCGTCACCGACTGGAGCGAGTCGCAGCTTGCCATGCACCTGAGCGACTGGGAGGACGCGCTGCCCCCCTACCTGCATCTCGCCTACCTGCCCAAGCCGGGTCTCATACGCCTGAGGCTTGACGGACAGCATCGCGACGCGGCCTTCATCGAGTCGGAACTGACAAAGTATCACGACCAGCTACTCGCGCTGGTGGGCGACACGCTCATAAGCGACGGCGACAAGACGATGGCCGAGGTGCTGCTCGACCATCTGCGTCGGCTCAGGCTGACCGTAGCCACTGCCGAAAGCTGCACGGGTGGCAACATAGCCCACCTCATCACTTCTATCCCCGGGTCGTCGGAATCGTTCATGGGCAGCGTGGTCGCCTACTCCAACAGTGTCAAGGAGCGCGTGCTCTCGGTCGACGGGACAACCCTCGCCGGGCATGGCGCGGTAAGCATTCCCGTGGTGGAGCAGATGGCCCGCGGTGCAATCGACCGCATCGGCACCGACTGCGCCATAGCCACGTCGGGCATAGCCGGCCCCGGCGGCGCAGTGGCAGGCAAGCCGGTGGGGACAGTGTGCATCGCCGTCACCACTCCCGCCGGCACCGTCAGCGACACATTCCACTTCCCCGGCTCACGCGACCGTGTGATTGACCGCGCCTCGACCGTCGCGCTAATCCTCGCCATCAAACAACTGCGGAAGCTGTAAGAGCCTGTTTAATAAATCTGCACTATCCCCGCTATGAGCAACACATTCACCATACCTGCCAACCTGCTGCGCCCCGCGTCTGACACCAAGCGGCTACAGTCCCTTGACCTTATAAAGGGGCTGCTGATGCTGCTTGTCGTAATAGACCATACGGGCATAGCATCGCCGTGGAAAGACACCCGGATATACTCGATGTTTGAGCATCTTGAGGTGCCGGCATTCTTTATTGTCGCAGGATATTGGTTCAGCCATAAATCCTCACTGACACACTTCCTTATCAATAAGGTCAACCGGCTGGTGATACCGCTCATATTTTTTATGGTGCTGAGTTTCGGATATGACCTCGCAATCTCTCTTATGGATGGAAGCGCCGACATTTCGCTTGGAGGCTGCATCCATGCGTCGCTACATAATCGGGCCAACTACCCGTTGTGGTTCATTAGGGCAATCTTCGTTGCCCTGATAATTTTTTACGGGATATCCCGTATCTCGACCTGCGGTCGAGATACGCCACGGAGCGAGTTTCCCCGCCTTGTCGCCGTCATCTCACTAATGATCCTCTCAAACCTCATAATAATCCCCATGCTGTATAATCCGCTCCATTCGCAGCCGTTCCTCTCAAGATACCTCTGCATACCACAGGCATTGCAGATGGTCCCCTTGATATATCTTGGAGTCATGGCCGGCCGCTATCATATACTTGAACGCGACATGCCACCTCTTGCACTGATGTCGCTTGCCGTTATCGGGGCGGCAGGATGCTACATGCTCGCAGGATACAATGACCTACACCTTGACGCAAGAGCGACGGAGAATTTTACAGCATTTTACGGTTGTGTGTTTTTCGGAGGGTTGTTTCTTTTCTCCATCGCCCCACTCATCGGGCATCTCCCCCTCGTAAACTATCTCGGAACTAATTCCTTGACAGTAGTCGGAACACATGCCATACCGATTCATCTCGGGGAATATGCAGGCATTACAGAGGGATGGCCAATCTTTATGCTCACACTGCTCTGCCTCCCATTCCTTGTCGAGATACTAAAAAGATATTTTCCACATTTCACCGCCAACCGAGACCTGATATATCTCCGCAATCCCCGCGGTCTCCAAACCGACAAGAGATATTAACCGTACTATCATGGGCCAAGCGGAAAGGACAAATGCAAAAGAGCGCATAGCCTTCATCGACTTGATGAAAGGTATTGTCGTGCTCCTCATACTGGTGCACCACCTGGGTTTTACCGAACAAACGGAATGGCTCAAAACCGTGACATATAACCTACGACTTCCATCGTTCTTTTTCATCGCCGGACTTTTCATCTCACACAAATACACGACACGGGCATTTATCATAAAGAAAGTCAACAATCTCCTTGTCCCGTATGTATTTTTCGGGCTTATAATGTTTGCCGTGGCACTATACATACCCGACATGATTATACCGGGTATCAAAGACTATCATATCGAGATGACACGACAGGGTCTCTATCGCTTTTTTGCACACCCGGCCAATCTCCCCACATGGTTTCTATGGACATTGTTTTATGCATCAACAATATTTTTCGCAATCTCCAAGACCTTGAGGCATAGACATTGGCTGATTACCATATTCACAATCACCGCCATAGGAATCGGCGGACGCATGCTGTCGCACTATATGCTGACGCATATGAACCAAAATTCATTGATGACATTCCTACGGTACACACACTTTTCCATCGGGCTGGAATCAGCCTTCTACCTCATGGCCGGATACATGTTCCGCAACAGCAGTATGTTTGCCTATAACCCAAAGGACAAGACACGCTCCGCCCTCATCCTCCTGGCACTGACATTATGGCTATTGGCGGCAAATGGCGTCACCTCATATTATTGGTATAACCTTGCCAACCCACTGTACACGTCGTATGTCGCCGGCCTGTCGGGGGTTGCCGTCGTGTGGCTGATGGCTCAACGTATCGGCTACCTGCCCTATGTCTCGTATGTCGGAAGATACTCCATAATCACCCTCGGAACCCACTGGGTCTACCATGTGATAATGAGAGGCATCGGCATCACCAGCCCGTATATAGAGCTTGCCGTCATCCTCGCGCTGCTGCCGCCGACCATATATGTGCTGACGCGGTATCTGCCGTGGCTGACGGCGCAACGGCCGCTTATCCCCGTGCCGGGAGAACGGCGAAGGGCGGTGGAGACAGCCGCTCCGGCCTTTGGAGGGACAATCGCCGGGGAGGGGCAAGAATTAGGGACGGAAAATTTGCGTAAGTTGTAAAAAATGTGTTACTTTGCACTCTGTTTTGTGGCTCATCCTGTAAAGTAGTTTTGAATGATGCACTTAGCTACGATATGAGACTGAGATGGCGGCCGCCAAAACGCGCAGAGTTAAATCAATAACAAACAGATAATAGAAACAGCCATGTCAAAGATTTGTCAGATTACAGGCAAGAAAGCGATGACCGGTAACAACGTCTCGCACTCCAAAAGACGCACAAAGCGTAGATTCAATGTCAACCTCTTCAACAAGAAGTTCTATTGGGTTGAACAAGGCGTTTGGATCAGCCTCACTATCTCGGCCGCAGGTCTCCGCACAATCAACAAGCTCGGCCTCAACGCAGCCATGATTCAGGCCGCCGAGAAGGGTTATTTAACTGATAAAGATATTAAATTTTTAGAATTCTAAAAGAAGATGGCAAAGAAAGCTAAAGGCAACAGAGTACAAGTGATACTTGAGTGCACCGAGCACAAGGCAAGTGGTATGCCCGGCACATCCCGTTACATCACCACCAAGAACAGGAAGAATACCACCGAAAGATTGGAGCTTAAGAAATACAACCCCATCCTTAAGCGCGTAACAGTTCACAAAGAAATCAAATAACATTACCCCGATATGGCAAAGAAAACCGTAGCATCACTGCAGAAGGGCGAAGGCCGCACCTACAGCAAAATCATCAAGGTCGTGAAGTCGCCCAAGACAGGCGCATACACCTTCAAGGAGGAAATGGTGCCCAATGACGCCGTTAAAGACGCCCTCAAATAATCAGATAGAGCATTTGACCAATATACCATCGGGTCGCCATAAGGTTTTATGGCGACCCGATTTTGTCACATACACCCTTGTGAGGAACATTCAACGCATCCGCCCCGGCAGGCGCCGGGGATATGCAGCGGACGGATATGAAAAAGCGTCCCGCCTTGGAGGGCGGGACGCTGTGGAGGTACCAAGCAGAATCGAACTGCTGTAAACGGTTTTGCAGACCGGTGCCTAACCACTCGGCCATGGTACCTTGCTGTGGTTTGCGAGTGCAAAGATAGGAGGTTTATCCGAGTTATGCAAGAGGAAGTGGCAATTTTTTGGGATTTTTCATTAAAATCGTATCTTGTGCAACCTTTCGCGGAGACAGGCCGTCAAACGATAAAACAAAAGACGAGCAAACAAAATTATGGATATGAAAAAGATAAGAGAATTGTTAGTGATGATTGGCGCCGTGGCAATGTTGCTTGCAGCGACCGGGTGCGGGAACGACAGCGAGACCCGTGGCCGCATGATTGGAGAGTCGGTCGGGACTGCCATCCGTGACCTGAAGTCGACGGACACGCTTTTTACAGCGGCCAATGACAGCGAGCCGGCATTGACGGCGAAAGCATCCGTATCGGCCGACAGCACGGCATACGGTGACGCGCACACACCGGCAATAACGGTAAACGTCTACGAGTCAAACGGTCTCTCACGGTTTGACGCCGGTATAATTATCCCGGTAGTCGGCATCGTGTTTGGCGTCATGTGCCCGGTGCTTATAGTGCTGGTGATAATGGTGTACATCTACAAGATATGTAGCAGCCGCAACCGTGTCATCGAGGCGGCAGTGGCACGCGGCATCGACGTCCCGGCATCGGCATTCACGCGCTCGCGCACACCCCGCGCACGGCTCAACTCGGCCATGGTGTGGCTCGGGGTCGGACTTGGACTGATAGTGATGGGCGCCATGATGGAGGATGCGGACTTTATGGGGATTGGCGCGGTGCCAATGTTTATCGGCATAGGTAAACTTGTAACCTACATCCTCGAGGACCGCAAGAAGGAGTCGGATGCCACGACGAAGGTGAACGAAGATGCTCACGAAGATTGAGGAACTCCAATTGATTGCCTGTTGCGTGACGGTTGACAGCCGTCGCGCTTTCGGCCGTCTGGTCGAGGAGTACCAACAGCCTCTACGGCGGTTTCTGCTCAACCTCACCGGAGGCGACGGCGACCTTGCCGACGACGTGGCTCAGGAGGCTTTCATGAAGGCCTACTCATCGCTGCGCTCGTTCAAGGGTTGCTCGCGGTTTGGCACGTGGCTCTACCGCATCGCCTACAACGAGTGGGTGTCGCAGGTGAGACGACGGCGCGAGGAGCGCATGGGCGACACGACGTGTGAGACCGAGGAGACACTTGTCCCCTCGCGCGCCTCGGATGCCCGTATGGACGTGACCCGGGCAATGGCATCGTTAAGCGAGCCGGAGCGCACAGTCGTGCTGCTGTTCTACATGGAGGACCGCCCGATAAAGGAGATATGCGACATAACGGGATTCCCGTCGGGGACGGTAAAATCCCACCTGTCGCGTGCGAAGGCCAAGATGGCACGCGTGCTGTCGAGATAAAGCTCTTCCAACATATATTTATAACATATCAATCAAGAGTATGAAAACAGATAATAATGATTATACCGACACAAGGCTCGGAGAGCTTCTGAAGGAGTCCTTGCCATCACCTCAACGAGACCCATGGTTTACGCGGCGCGTTCTCAACCGACTCCCCGACCGCCCGTCGCGGGCCTCACGCTGGGTGACGGCAGTGTCAGCAGCCGCAGCGTTGGCTGTCTTGGCGTTTTACTGGCGCGACCTATTTGTCACGGTTGCCTCATGTCGCGTGGTGACAATAGGGATGCTGGCGTTGTACACCCTGCTGGGAGCCGTCACTGTCTCGGTGGTTGCAGCCATTGTGTGGCCGCGCCTGAGCCGGGTCATGTGAAGACAAGAGGGCATTCCTTAAAATCACCGCCCATACGACCCCGAAATTTTAAGGGACGCCCTCTTATATAGGCTACGGGAGGTTGAACTTTTTATTCTCCGCGATGTTTTTGTGATATAACGAGTGAGACCGCCCGCGATTTCACTCATAGAGTAATGAATAATCGTTTTTATTAACTTCAAAAACCAATAAAATCATGGGAAAGAATGCAACAGGTCTCTTTATCGGTCTTGCCGCCGGAGTGGTCATCGGAGCCATAGGGTATAAATTTGCACAGACCGAGCAAGCCGACGAGTTTAAGGATGATGCAGTAAGAGCATGGCTCAAGGCCCGCATCAAAGCCCGTAAAGCCTACCGCTCAGCCCGTGGCAAGGCAGCCGACCTCGGCATGAAAGCCGCCGACAAGATGGCCGACGGCGCACACGTCGTGGCAGACAAGGCCGACGAGCTTAAAGTGAAAGTCGCCGACTATAACGGGACGTTGAAGAAATAGTAAAACGTACCGATCCACGTAAAGGGTCAATTCTTGCAGCCCCATATTGTCAATGGCGAAAGCCAAGACAATATGGGGCTGCAAAATATACAGGTCAGCATCTCGTACATAAGGGCGCAACCTTACCTTTGCATAGCCGGCAATTCGTTGGTTGGCAGCCTACAGGTTGCCCCGGCGATGGCCGGGAACGGAGTATGATGGATGAGGAGAATGAGTTAGAGGCGGAAAGGAATCGGGAGAATGCAGAAGACGGGGACGGTGGCGTCATCGACCTTGCCGGGACGCCACCGTGGCATCTCGTTGATGACACGCACGGCCTCGGCATTGAGCGACGGCTCGACGCCGCGTAATACCCTCACATGGCTTATCTCCCCGTCGGCGTTGACCACAAAACTGCACAGCACACGGCCTTCAACACGGTTGAGGTAGGCATCGGCGGGATACCGGCGGTGCTCGTTAATGAACTTGACCATTGCCTTGTCTCCGCCGGGAAAGTGGGGCTGCTCATCCACAAAGTCATAATCGTACACCTCTATACGCATGGTCTGATTGAGGCGCGAATCATGGTAGGCAACCGTGCGGCGTCCCTGTCCGTAGGCGGCAAGCGACATCACCGATGCGGCAATAATGAAGAGTATCTTGCACGAGGTATTTATCATGGATGGTAAAGTCATTCTCTATTTACGACAGCAAATATAGATGCTTCCCACGTGACAGGCAAACACCCCGAGCGGTTTTTGGCAATGATTATTATTGTTTTATCTTTATTTACAGTTTGCCCAATCATCACCGCGCCACGACACTTACTCCCCGCACAGTATACTATATCGCCAATTGTCACGTTATAGTTGTGGAATCCCACAGTGAAAAATGACGACACGTAAAATATTGCCCATCATAATAGCGGCGGTGACATGCCTCCCCCTCAATGCCGAGGACAGCTCGCCGGCCTATAACTTCCTGAACATCCCCTCGTCCTCCCACATCTACGGACTTGGCGGGGTAAACATCACCCTTATCGACGACGACATAAACCTCATCGACCAAAACCCGGCACTCTTAGGTCCGGAAATTGACATGCAGGCGGGACTCAACTACATGCACTATGTCGGCGGGAGCAACTTTGCAGGACTCAAATACGGTATGGCCGCATCCGAGCGAAGCGCATGGGCCATCGGGCTGCAATACTTTGGTTACGGGGAAATAAAGCAGACGGAAATCGATGGCTCCATCAGCGGCACATTCTCCCCTAAGGACGTGACATTCGCCGGATATTACTCACACGACATCACCGACCGCCTGCGTGGCGGCATCGCCATAAAGGGGGTCTACAGCAGCTACGAGGCATACACCGCATGGGCCATCGCCACCGACCTGGGCATCAACTATTACAATCCTGACCGCGACCAGTCGCTGTCGCTCGTTGTGGCCAATCTCGGCGGTCAGGTCAAGAGATTTAACGCCGCCTACGACCGTCTGCCGATAGATGTGCGTCTCGGGTGGAGCCAGTCTTTCGGCTCATTCCGATTTTCAGTGACGGCGTGGAATCTCACCAAGTGGAAACTGCCATACTATGACCCCGGAGACGGCACAACCGACGCCAAGCCCGAGCTGAAGGAGAAATTCGGGTCAAACCTCTTCCGACATCTTGTTTTCGGAGCCGAGTTTGTACCCTCGGAGCGGCTATATATCGGCTTAGGGTACAACTACAAGACGCGCACCGACATGAGCACCTACTCGCGCAACTTCCTGTCGGGATTCTCCATTTGCGCCGGGCTTAAAGTCAAGATGTTTGGCTTCGGAGTGGCGTTTGCACAGCCGCATACGGGGGCCACGACGTTTATGCTCAATCTCACGACCAACCTTTACGAGTTTAAGAAATAACAGAGTCAAATAGGGCTAATAGGCCTTATAAGTAACCAGATATGGACAATACGCGGATATTGATTGTCGAGGATGAGGAGACGCTATGCGAGGCGTTGCGATTTAACCTCGAGGCCGAAGGGTATGCCGTGGACGTGGCGCATACCGCCGAGGAGGCCATGCGCCTCGACCTTGACGGCTACTCGCTTGTGCTGCTCGATGTGATGATGGGCGAAATGAGCGGTTTTGAGATGGCTGCGGCAATGAGGCAGAATCCCTCCACGGCACGTGTCCCGATAATATTCTGCACCGCCCTTGACTCGGAGGAGCATATGGTCGGGGGGCTGGATATAGGAGCCGACGACTACATCACCAAACCCTATTCCATCAAGAATGTGCTCGCACGCGTGCGCTCGGTGTTGCGCCGAGCAACCACCGCCGTACAGCCGGCCACCACATCCACCCGCAGGATTCTTGAATGTGACACCCTGAGACTCGACCTCGACTCGAAACGTTGCACGGTCGACGATGAAGAGGTGCCGCTGCCCCGCAAGGAGTATGAGACACTCGCCCTGCTGCTTGGCGAGCGCGGCCGCATATTCTCACGAGAGGAGATACTGTCGCGTGTGTGGCCCGATGAGGTCGTGGTGCTTGACAGGGTAATCGATGTCAATATCACGCGGCTGCGCCGCAAGCTCGGACGATATGGCAAGATGATAATCACCCGCTCGGGCTACGGCTATGGATTCTCGGATTAGGATATCATACACCAGGCGGCTCTACCTGTGGTTCCTGCTGTTCCTATGGGCAATGATGGGAGGATTCACCATACTCCAATATGACCGTGAGCGCGATTTCAAGGCCGAATTGCTGAACGTACGTCTTCAGGCAGTCAATGCCGAGCTGATAGAGCTGCTGTCTGACAGCGTGCCGCAGGAAAACGCGCTCGCCATGGTCGCGCTCCCCTCCGACTCACTCCGCATCACAATCATCGACCGCCTCGGGAGAGTGTCATATGACAACTCGCTCGACTCGCTCCCCACGGGCAATCACCTCGGCCGCAACGAGATATCCGCAGCCCTAAGGGATGGACACGGCTACACCGTGCGCCGACACTCGGAAAGCGCGGGAGGCGACTATTTCTACTCGGCGACAGCCGGCGACTCGCTTATCGTGCGGTCGGCCCTACCATACGGGCTGTCACTCACCGATGTACTTGCCGTCGACAAGGGATTCCTGTGGTACATGTTTGCCATCTCGTTGCTGCTCAGTGTAGCGGGATATTTTGTCATGCGGCGTCTCGGACATAACATACGGCGTCTGAGGCGGTTTGCACGCGACGCCGAGCGCGGCGAGGCGGTGTATGACTCCCAACCGTTCCCGCATGACGAACTCGGCGACATCTCCAACGACATCGTGCGCATGTATGCCAAGTTGCAACGGGCACTCGTCGAGCGCGACCGTGAACACCGGGCGGCACTCCACGAGGAGCGGGAAAAGATACGCATAAAGAAGCAGCTCACCAACAATATCAACCATGAGCTGAAGACCCCCATAGCGTCAATACAGGTGTGCCTCGAGACTATGATGGCCCATCCCGACCTCGACACGGCCCGGCGCGCCGACTTCCTGCAACGATGCCATGACAACTGCGGGCGGCTTCAAAGTCTCATCGCTGACATATCGTCGCTGACACGCATGGAGGACGGGGCATCGCACGTGGAGATGGCACCTGTCGACCTCGACCAAATAATCGCCGAGGCGATAGAGACTGTGACACACATGGCACAATCCAAGGGGATGGATATAAACTACACTCCTTCACCCAGACCACTTATGACCCGAGGCAACCAAAGGCTTCTTGAATCGGTGTTTGTCAACCTGCTTGACAATGCCGTGGCCTACTCGGGAGGGACACAAGTCAACCTGCGCCTTGACAGCGTGACCCCCGATGCCTACATTGTCTCGGTGTGGGACGACGGTAGCGGAGTCCCTGCCGAGGCACTCCCCCACTTGTTTGAACGTTTTTACCGCATAGACAAAGGCCGGTCACGCGCACTTGGCGGAACCGGCCTCGGGTTGGCGATCGTGAAGAACGCCGTAATGCTACACGGCGGCGAGATTAGCGTCCACAACCGTCCCGACGGAGGGCTGCAATTCACGTTTTCCATCATGCGGGGCTGAGTGACACTCATTGAGCTTTCTCACGGCCCGCAGGAACTTGCGCAGTGACGATTCCATCTCCTGAGTCTCCTGCAGCAGGTTGAGATAGACATATATCACCGCAAGATTGCGGTCGTCGCCGTCATGGAGATAGGTATGGAGACGGTGGTAGCTGTCGGATATCGTGTCCTTAATCTCGTCGCAACGCTTCCTGAGAGGCTGCACGGCTTTCATGTCGCCGCTCGACAGGATGGCGAGCGTAGTCTCAAGCGTGTCGCCCACCGACATGGCTATAGACTCAAGGTCGGTGACATAATGGGGCGGCAGAGGGCGGAAATTGTTGTCGACATGCTCCTTGCACACCTCATTGATGCGCCGCAGGTTATACAGCATCGACATGCAGCAGTTGTTGGCAAGGTGAAACCACGCGCTCTTTTCAATCGCCGTCTCACGGCTGACGTTGCGCAGGCACAGGGTCTCCTTGCGGCGGTAGTTCTTCAGCAGGTTTTTCTCTTTCTCAAACGAGCGGTCGGCACGTCCGAGAGCTTTGGTGTCATCTTTTATGAATCCCTGCGTGATATTGGCATAAGTGTCATGTGCATAGACTATAAACTTCTTGTGCTGCTCAGTGATGTAGACAAGCAGGAGATTCCACACCTCGGTCTTGTCGTCGGTCGAGATAATCGTGCGGAAGAGGGTATCATCATTCTCCTCGGCCCGCTTGCGGCGATAGCGCATGTTGCTGCGCACGAGAATGAACACGGCCACCCCTCCGGCAGCAATCATCACCCACAGACCTCCGACATGCATCAGAGCCACAATAAGTCCCGCCCCGATGAAAGCCACCCCGGCGGTGATAAACCAACCGCCTATGACCGATATGACACCCGTGATGCGGAACACCGCGCTCTCACGGTTCCAGGCACGGTCGGCAAGTGATGTACCCATAGCCACCATAAATGTGACAAAGGTGGTGGACAGCGGCAGTTTAAGCGACGTACCGAGGGCGATGAGCAATCCGGCCAGCACGAGGTTGACCGACCCGCGCACGAGGTCAAACGAGGCATCGGCATCTATGATGCTCTCATCGGTGTTGAAACGGCGGTTGAGCCATTGCCTCATCCCGACGGGCATCACACGGCGCGTCGCGTTGACCATGGCGAGCGACCACCTGACGAGGCGCCGGGCTATGCGCGACGAGCCAAACATCTCGTCGCCCCCGCTTTGGCTCGCCAGCTTGATTTCCGTCTGTGTCACCCTACGGGCTTTTTTTGAGGTGGCAAGCGAAACCACCATGACCACACCAGCACCGATAAGGAAGTATATAGGGGTATTGGCGGGAGCATTGAGCGACCCCATAAGGAAACCCTGTGGATCGCCGGCTCCGTTGGCAATATAGTCCTGATAGGAGGCAAATCCCGTCAGCGGCACTCCGATAAAGTTAACGAGGTCGTTGCCCGCAAACGCCATGGCGAGGGAAAATGTACCTGTCAGCACAATGACTTTCAACACGTTGACCTTCAAGACGTGAAGCAACTGCATAATCATAGTGAACACCACAAGAGAACCGCCGATAATCAACAGCGTATTGCTGTCTATCCATTCCTTCACCTCAGGGGTCATAAACGTCATGCCCTTTGCTCCCTTTATGAGCATAAAATAGATGATGGCAGTGATGGCCACGCCACCGAATATACCGATTTTCCACTTCAGATTGCGACGGTAGTTGAATGAAAACAGTGTCCGGGAGATAAATTGCACAATCGTCCCGAACACAAAGGCTATCGCAACCGACAGGAATATGCCGAGGATTATCGACAGTGCCTTTTCGGCATTAAGCAGGTCGTGCAGCCCGAGACCGGAGGTGTCGCCGGCAAGTTTCAGCAACGAGACGGCAAATGTCGCTCCGAGCAGCTCAAACACCATCGACACAGTGGTCGATGTAGGCATACCGAGCGAATTGAACACATCGAGCATTATTATGTCGGTCACCATCACCGCCATGAAGATGCACAGCAGGTCGTAGAACGAGAAATGCTCCGGGCGGAATATCCCGTGGCGGGCTATATCCATCATGCCGTTGCTCATCACGGCGCCGACAAGCACCCCGACTGCGGCTATGGTTATAACCCGCTTGAACGAACCGGCCTTGGAGCCGATAGCCGAACTCATAAAATTTACGGCATCATTGCTCACCCCCACCGAAAGGTCAAAGACCGCCAACAGGAACAAGAATATCACCACTCCTAAAAACAAAATGTCCATAGATTTATGAAATATAATAAATGAAGTCAATATAAAGCAGTGTCAATCAGCATGGTATCCATACATCAGGCTGCCGTATATCCTGAAAACAAAGTAACGCAACTTCTGTTTCAAAAATATTTCATAAATCTTAAACTTTTGTTTCATCTACCCGAAAGACAGCAACACAACAATGGGAATAGGGGATGTCGCCAAGCATTCACGCCGGAGATGCGGCAGTTTTGCGACATCCTCCTACAGCCAACGGTTAAGATGGTCAGTCGGGGCAACTCCCGCTATCGCGGTCGGGGATGTCGGGGCAGTCGCGGAAGTCCTTGCGTGTGCAGTTGTCGGCGAGGGCACAGCCACTGCATATGCTGTTGCCGGTGCGGTGGCGGGATATCCTCAAAATCTTGCGTATGAGGATAATAAGGGCGATGAGGACTATTATCGCCACGGCGATATACTGTAGCGTAAGACCTTCAAGATAGGTCATAAACAATGGTATCGTGTAGTCGTGCATAGTGATTAAGAGGGGATTAGCGGGGGATTAAGGGAAGAATACGTTGAAATTCCTGCTCAAAGTTTGGCGTGAAGATACCATGACCCAAGGCTTCAGTCACCTCATCCACATGCCAGAAACGCGCATCGTCTATCTCGTCAGGGTCGCCAACGGCACAGAACCCGTCACCGGCCACTATGTAAAACGTGTTGACAAGCTCATACTCCACTGCCGAGCGGAACGGATAGCGCAATAGCGGCACGGCACCGGAGGCATCCACCGACAGCTCCTCACGCGCCTCCCTGACGAGGGCGTCAGCGACGCTCTCTCCAAAGTCCACATGACCTCCCACGGCCGTGTCCCAACGCCCCGGCTGTATATCCTTTGACATGGCCCGCTTCTGTAGGTAGATGTAGCCTCCGGGGCGGAATATATGGAGATGCACGACGGGATGGAGCAACATCGAGCCGCCATGACACTCGCGGCGCGTAGCCTGCCCGATAGTGTTGCCCTCGATGTCCACCACGGGGAAAAGTTCATCGTCTCTTGTAGTCATTTCTTCTTGTTTAAGAGCTTATACAACTGCTGCGGAGTGAGAGTATCGGGATATTCCGAGAACGGCAACCTGAGTGTGCACCCGTCACGGAATCCGCTGCACCCGTAGGCCGTGTGTCCCTTCAGCAGGTGCCCCTTGCCACACAAGGGACACCTGATTTCCTCAACGGAGGCAATCCTGGGGGCAGCCTTGCGCGTGCGACCGGGCTTTTCCCCGCCCTCCTTCGATGAAGCGGAGCGGGTCTTCTTCCCTTTCTTCTCCTCGACGACAGGGGCGACCTCAATGCGTCGCGCCGAGTTGTCGCTCAATACATTCAACACAATATCGCTTATAAGAGTTTTCAGCTCGGCTATAAACTCTGCGGCTGAATAGTCGCCACGCTCAATGCGCCGCAACTTGTTTTCCCACAGGCCGGTGAGCTTGGCACTCTTGAGCAGTTCCTCATTGATTGTAGCGATGAGGTCGATACCGGCCTGCGACGCCATTATATTCTTGCGCTCGCGGTAGATATACCGCCGCTTGAACAGGGTCTCTATGATTGCCGCTCGGGTGGAGGGGCGGCCGATGCCATTCTCTTTCATGGCCTCACGCAACTCCTCATCATCGACCGTCTTACCCGCCGACTCCATGGCCCGAAGCAACGTGCCCTCGGTATAGTACTTGGGCGGCTGTGTCTGCTTTTTCAGCAACGACGGCTCGTGGGGTCCCTGCTCCCCCTGACGGAACTCGGGGAGCAACTTCTCGTCCTCCTTGTCGTCATCGGGCTTGTCGCCGTTGGCGGCATACACATTGCGCCAACCCGCATCGACGATGACCTTGCCCGTGGCCTTGAACCCTACCGTATCGACATCGGCGAGTACTGTAGTCTGCATGAAAACGCAGTCGGGATAGAACGCAGCGATAAACCGCTGCGCGATTAGATGATACATCTTGCGCTCATCGCCGACAAGCTGCGAGGGGGACTGCCCTGTCGGGATAATGGCATGGTGGTCGGTCACCTTTGAATTGTCAAAGACTTTCTTTGACTTTGGGATCTTGGCGGCAAGCACGGGGGCGGTGAGCGGCGCATACGGGGTCATCTGCCGCAGGATGCCGGGCACCTTCGGATAGATGTCCTCGCTGAGGTAAGTGGTGTCGACACGCGGATAGGTGGTGACCTTTTTCTCGTAAAGCGACTGTATGAGACGCAGGGTGTCATCGGCAGTCCACCCCCAACGCTTGTTGCACTCCACCTGCAGCGAGGTGAGGTCAAACAGGCGGGGAGGCGCCTCCTTGCCCCGCTTCTCGGTGACGCTCCTCACCACAAGGGGACGACCCTCGATGAGCGAAAGGGCACGGGAAGCCTCATCCTCCGACTTGAACCGACCCGAGGTGGCGTTGAATGCCGCACCGCGATAGAGCGTCTTCAGTTCCCAGAAATCCTCGGGCTTGAAATTGGCTATCTCAAAGTGACGCTGCACGATAAGCGCAAGCGTAGGGGTCTGCACGCGCCCGATGGAAAGAACGTTGCCAGGGGAACTGTACTTGAGCGAGTAGAGACGCGTGGCGTTCAGGCCGAGAATCCAATCGCCGATGGCACGCGACAGCCCGGCGTGGTAAAGATTGTCAAAGTCGCGCTCAGGCTTCAGATTGCCAAACCCCTCCTTGATGGACTCGTCGGTCAACGAGGAGATCCACAACCGCCTGACGGGGCAGCGGCACTCGGCCTTCTGCATCACCCAACGCTGTATCAACTCCCCCTCCTGGCCGGCATCGCCGCAGTTTATCACCTCCGAGGCTTCGGCTATAAGCCCCTTTATCACCTCAAACTGCCGCTCAATGCTCTGCTGTCCTATGAGCTTGATGCCAAACTTAGGCGGGAGCATAGGCAACGAGCCGAGCGACCACCGCTTCCAGCGGTCGGTATAGTCGGAAGGCTCTTTAAGGGTACAGAGGTGTCCGAAAGTCCATGTCACCTTGTACTCTCCCCCCTCGTAATATCCGTCGCGCTTTACGTTGGCACCGAGTATGGCCGCTATATCCTTGGCAACACTCGGTTTCTCGGTTATACACAGTTTCACGCTACAACTTTATATTAAACACACATGCTCCCCGAGGGGTATCCACCGTGACCGTAAACGCTTTCCTGCGCTTCATCTTGGGGAAATCTATCTCAACGGGTATCTCGCCGTCATCCTCCCACTGGAACCAGCGCTTGAAGTCCACGCCGTCGATGTCGGTGGCGGTATAGACACGCTTCCCGACCATGAGCGAGACGGCATCAACGCGGCATGACGTGTGGGGACGGCCCACAAACCTGCCATATAGACGGGTGAGGTCGCTGCGGTAGTCCATGCGGTCGGCCACGAGCGTCAACGCGTCCCCGTCGCCCACAGGGCGCGAGGGGAGGCGTTGGGCCATAACGGCAACCGTCAGCGACACCATCAACGCCAAGGCGGCGCACACGCCGCGCCGCAGCATATCGCGCGCACTATTTGCCGCCATCACGTTCCAGACTTTTGGCCTCGTTCCACAGCTCATCCATCTCGGCAAGCGTCATGTCGCCGAGAGAGCGTCCCATCTCACGGGCGCGGCTCTCGACATGGTTGAAGCGTGATATAAACTTCTTGTTGGTCTTTTCGAGCGCGTTCTCGGGATTGACCTTATAGAGACGGGCGGCATTGACGAGGCTGAACAGTAGGTCGCCAAACTCCTCCTCGACCCTCGCGGGGTCATCCATTGTCTCTATCTCGCGGCCCACCTCGGCAATCTCCTCGCGCACCTTGTCCCACACCTGCTCACGGCATTCCCAGTCAAAGCCGACGTTAGCGGCCTTTTCCTGGATGCGGTCGGCCTTTATCAGGGCCGGCAACGCGGCGGGAACTCCGGCAAGGACAGTCTTGTTGCCCCCTTTCTCGCGGAGTTTTATCTGCTCCCAGTTGAGTTCGACCTGCCGGGCGTCATCGGCCTTGGCCTCACCAAAGACATGGGGATGACGGAATATCAGCTTGGCATTGAGGGCATCGGCTACATCGGCGATGTCAAACGCCCCCTTCTCCTCCCCTATCTTGGAATAGAAAAGGATGTGGAGCAGCACATCGCCAAGCTCCTTGCGTATGTTGAGATTGTCATCGTTGATGAGCGCATCGCAAAGCTCAAAGACCTCCTCGACAGTGTTGGGACGCAAGCTCTCGTTGGTCTGCTTGCGGTCCCACGGGCACTCGCGCCGCAGGATGTCGAGAGTGTCAATCACCCTGCCGAGCGCCTCAATCTTTTCTTCTCGTGTATGTGACATCTTTATTTCTTATATGTATCTACCGCCCCCTTGAGCCAGTCGGCAAACCTGGATACGCTCTCATCATAGTAATAAGCCGACGAAAGCGGCTGGCCATCGTTGCCAAGGGTGATATAGTAGGGCTGGGAGTTGGCGCCGAACTTATGGCGCTGGAGATAGCTCCACTTCTCCCCTACCGTCTCAAGACGTATTTTCTTGCCGTTCTCGGTCACCTCAATGGGGGAATCAAGACGGTGCTTGTCATCGACCATCAACTTGATGAGGACAAAGTTTTCCTTTATCACGCCCGAAATCTCCTGGGTGTCAAACACCGCACCCTCCATCTTACGGCAGTTGACACAACCATGGCCCGAGAAATCTATAAGGACGGGGCGGCCATTTTCGGCGGCAAACCTCATGCCCTCGTCGTAGTCGTCAAACTCCTGGAACCGGCCTCCGGCATAGAGGTTGAAATCCTGGGTGTAAAGCGGCGGCACAAACGCGCTGACACTTTTAAGCGGCGCGCCCCACAGGCCGGGGATAAGGTACACGGCAAAGCTGAGGGATATGAGGGCGAGGAAAAACCGGCCCACGGGCACGCTCTCCATCTCCGAGTCATGAGGGAATCGTATCTTGCCGAGCAGGTAGCAGCCGAGGAGGATAAATATTATGACCCACAGCGAGACAAACACCTCACGGTCGAGAATCCCCCAGCCATAGGCGAGGTCGGCGACCGAGAGGAACTTGAGCGAAAGGGCAAGTTCAAGGAAGCCAAGCACTACCTTCACAGAGTTGAGCCAGCCGCCAGAGCGGGGCATCTCTTTAAGCCACGAGGGGAAGATGGCAAACAGGGCAAAGGGCAACGCCAATCCGAGGGCAAAGCCTCCCATGCCTAAAGCCGGCCCGGAAATGTCGCCGAGAGAGGCGGCCTCGACCAAAAGCGTGCCGATGATGGGGCCGGTGCAGGAGAAGGAGACGAGCACGAGGGTGAAGGCCATGAAGAATATGCTCAGTATGCCCGTCGTGCGCTCGGCATTATTGTCCATCTTGCTCGACCATGATGACGGGAGACGGATGTCAAACGCGCCAAAGAAGGAGACGGCAAACACCACAAGCAGCAGGAAGAATATGAGATTGAACACCGCGTTGGTAGACAGGTCATTGAGCTTCCCGGCACCGAATATCGCCGTGATGGCAAGCCCGAGCACGAGGTATATCACGATTATAGCGGCGCCATAGAGCATCGCGTCGGTCACCGAGCGGCTGCGCGACTGGCTCTTCTTGAGGAAGAAGCTCACCGTAAGAGGAATCATCGGCCATACACACGGCGTCAGCAATGCCACAAGACCGCCGACAAAGCCCCATATGAGGATATACCACCACGGGCTTTGGGCCACATCGGCCTCATTGTCGGATGCCGACTCGACCTTGACCGGCGACCACCATCCCGCATCAGCCCCCGCAGAGACCGACGGGGCAGCTACAGCGGCATCAATGGTGTCAGCCACTTCCTCCGTCACATCCGATGCACCCGAGGCAAAGGAAAATTCCTCTTTCTGGGGCGGCAGGCAGGTCTGGTCGTTACAACCCATGAAACTTACAGTCCCGGCTATCTTGTAGCCATTGTCGCCCATAATCCTGAAACGCTGCGACAGCGTGACGTCACTCTCCCACCAATTGAGCTTGAGATGGAATATCATGTCGACCTTATCAACGGGAGCCACCGACGGGGTTATGCCGCCTATGCGCTCCACCCCCTCAAGGGTCGAGAAATCGACAACCGTGGATGCCGGTCCGCCCTCAGGGAGATCAAACCCGTAGAGATGCCAACCGTCCTCAATCGAGGCCGACAGCTTCACCACGACCTCCGATGCCGACACCTTGTCGAGCGAAGTGGTCCATTTTATAGGCTCAAGAATCTGCGCGAGCGCAGGCAACGATGACAGCAACGCCAAAACAGGCAACAAAAATAATCGTTTCATAGAAAATATGGATATGTTTGGTTTACTCCGTGGTTGTGGCTGCAAAGTTAGCTAAAGCAATCCTCAAATAAAAACCTATCATATGAAAATATCCCCTATCACGCCAAAGCGGAATCAGTTAAAAAAGCATATTTATGCAGCGCATCTTCGAACTGATATGTGAATATGCCGATTTATGGGTGCCGGCGCACCTCTATTTCAAAAAAAATCGCTAACTTTGCACTATTGTATAGAATAGACATCGATTTTAATGGAACTAAGCAAGGTACTTTACATCTCGCAGGAAATCACCCCCTACCTGCCATCCTCCCCGATGGCGGTCCTCGGACAGAAACTTCCCCAGGGAATACAGGAAAAGGGACATGAGGTACGCACATTCATGCCGCGCTACGGCTGCATCAACGAGCGCCGCAACCAACTACATGAAGTAATCCGGCTCTCGGGCATGAACCTTATAATCGATGACACCGACCATCCGCTCATTATAAAGGTGGCCACCCTGCAGCCCGCACGCATTCAGGTCTACTTCATCGACAACGAGGACTTTTTCCAGCGCCATATGATAAAGGACCTGGAGACGCGCCTGTCTCCGGCCGAGAACGACGAGCGCATATTGTTCTACGTGCGCGGCGTCATCGAGACCGTCAAGAAATTGCGATGGGAGCCGGGTATCGTGCACTGCTCGGGCTGGATTTCGGCAATGGCCCCCCTTTACCTGAAGAAGGTGTACAACGACGACCCGTCGTTCCGCTCGGCCAAAGTGGTCTACTCGCTGTTTGAAGAGTCATTCGAGGGGACATTGGACGACCGTTTTGTCGAGAAGCTCAAACTGGAGGGATTTACCGACGAAGACCTCAAAGGTCTCGGCTCATCGCCGGTCGACTTTGAGACGCTCTGCAAATTTGCCATCGACTACGCCGACGCCATCACGCAGGCATCGCCCAACGTGTCGCCCAAGCTGCTCGATTATGCCAAGGCATCCGGGAAACCGTTCCTGGAATTTCCGGGTGAGGAGGGCTATATCGATGCCTACAACGATTTCTATAACTCACTCTAAACGCTGCCCGCGCAAGGGACGACACATTCGTCACGCATGAAACTTTCAAGAATCTTCATAGGGCTTCTCCTCACGGCATCGGTCGTGGCATGCGAGGAGACCACCTCCATAGGCGAATCGCTTATACAGGACGAGCTGTCAATCATCATAGACTCGACATTTACCGTCACCGGCCGCTCGATAGACAACGAGCGGGTGCAGTCACGCACCGTGCGCCAGCTGCTCGGCCGAATCGAGGCCAAGGGCTACGGCAATTTCACATCCGACTTCGTGACCCAGTTTATGCCGGCAGCCGCCATAGACACCGCCGGGATAACGATAGACGACATCGACTCGCTGAAACTTGTCATGAGAATAGCCACCGGCGACTACACGGGAGATTCCATAGTCCCGATGGGGCTTAATGTCTACCGCCTCGACCGCCAGCTCCCCTCCCCTATCTACAGCGACTTTGACCCCAAGGACTATTATTCAGAGAGCGCGTTGCTCGGCTCATCGCTATACACGGCATCGGCCCTGGGCGTGACCGACACCATCACCAAGCTGAAATACCGCGAGGTGTCGGTGAAGATGCCCCACACCCTCGCCCGCGACATGTACACGCGCTACAAGACTAATCCCGAGACATTCAACTCGCCCGACGCCTTTGCCGAATGGTTTCCCGGAGTATATGTCTCCAACACCTACGGGGCAGGCCGCGTGATGGACTTCTCGGCCACCACTATGGTTATGTACTATCACCGCGACACAAAATACAACGACCGCGACACGACCTACTACTACGAGACACCATATTTCGCCACCACCCCCGAGGTCATCACCAACAACAACATCTCGTTTGCCATAAGCCCCGAGCTGAAGCAACGCGCCGCCGCAGGCGAGTCACTCATAGTCGCACCGGCGGGAATGGATGTGGAAATCACGTTCCCGGGACGCGAGATTGTGCGCAAATACCGTCAGGACAAGGGAAATATCGCGGTAATAAACACTCTGACATTTGAACTGCCCACCGAAAAAATCGAAAATGCATATGGCATCGAGGCTCCGGAATACCTGTTGATGGTGTTGAAGAGCAAGAAGAACGAATTTTTCGCCAACAATGATATTGCCGACAACCGCACGGCGTTTCTCGCGCCCTACACCCGCGCGACCGGAACATACTCATTCAACTCCATGCGCGACTACATCACCGACCTCCTCGACAAGGAGACGATAAGCGATGAGGATGTCACCTTCATACTGACCCCCGTGTCGGTCACCACGGAGGCAATAGCGTCCAACGGGTCTCAGACAATACAGATTACAGGCATCTACCCCTATATCGGCAAGCCGTCGATGATAAAACTTTTGCTCGACAAGGCAAAAATCAAGCTCACATATAGCAATCAATCGGTAAAAATGTAGTATATTTGCACTCGGAAAACGTCAAGGGCAGTAACCACAGGTTTTTGGTTCCAGACGTATCCGCATATCAAGCCACAATAGCTCAGTTGGTTAGAGCATTGCATTCGTAACGCAAAGGTCGTGGGTTCGAGTCCCACCTGTGGCTCAGAACTATCACGCTAAGTTAATGTAAGCCATCAACTTAGCGCGATTTGTTTTTAATCGCGGAGCACCTTTCCCAGACTAATATGCGACTGTTGATGTCCCCACGATACGCCACTGAAAATTAGCGGGTCATGCGCTTGAGGAGGTTGTAGGAGGGGATGACGCCGAGTTCGCCGGCCTTGCTGAGGTCGGCGGTGCCTGCGGGCTTGTTGCCGAGCTTGAAGTAGACAAAGCCCCGGTTGTAGTAGGCCTCCCCCATGTCGGGCTTCAACTCGATGGCGCGGTTGAATGACGAGACCGCCTGGGTGTAGTCCTGCATCTCCAATAGGATAAATCCCTTGTTGTAGTGGGCGATAGCCATGCGCGGGGACAGTTCGGCCACACGGTCGAGGTCGGCGATGATTGACTCAAAAGTGTGGCGACGTTGTTGCGCGGCAAGCTCACGCTGCCCGGGACGCTCGGCGGCGGGTGTATCATCGACAGCCGTCGCGGCCTCCTTGAATAGCGCATCGGCACGCAGCAGGTAGGCAAGTGTGAAGTCGGGTGTCAACTCAATGGCGCGGTTGAGGTCGGCTATCGCCGCCTGATAATTGTGGAGCGTCATGAAATCCATCGCGCGGCCGAAGTAGTCGATGGCGCGTGGCTTATGGGTGGCGAGATAAGAGTCGTAGTACTCGATGGACTCGAAATGACGGCGTATGATATCCTCGTCGGTGAGCTGCGGCTCATGGTTGGTGAGCTGTACCGAGAAGCGGAGCATACGGGTGGAGTTGATGCCGTCAATCTCTCGCAGATAATAGGGATTCTCCTTAATCTCGGTTGGTGACGTGTAGTAAGATAGAGTGAACGGCGGCTCGGCCTCAATGTTGACATTGCGGTCTTGTACGCGCCCACGGGTGCTGTTGCCCGAATACCGCTCCTGAATGTCGGCATTGTTCTCAATGGTGAGCAGCGAGGTAAAGCGTGCCGCCACCGCCTCCTGAGGCTCAGAGGCGGCACCCGTGGAGTCGGCAGCCATGCTGCCTCCGGGGGTTATGGCACTCTCACCTACAGGGACACGCTCCTTGGCAAGCGCCATCGACTTACGGTAGTCGGCCTCGGCACCACGCATGTCGCCGGCGAGGCGGCGGTTTTCGGAGCGGACAAAATATGCCCCGGCAAACGTCGGGAAAGCCTCTATGACGCGCCCGAGATCGGAGTTTGAGCGTCGGTAGTCATGTATCTCCTTATACAGCAGCGCGCGGTTGTAGAGAGCCTTGTAGTCATCGGGGTTGAGCTGCAGCACACGCGAGAAGTCGTCGATGGCCCTGTTGTTGTCGTGCACCTCGGCACGCAACAGTCCACGGTTGAAGAGAGCCGCCGAGTTGAGCGGGTCAAGCTGTATCGCGTAGTCGTAGTCGGCCATCGCGCCAAAATAGTCATCGAGATTATACCGCAGGAATGCACGGTTGATGAAAAATCCGGCATAGCGCGGCTCAAGTTTTATAGCCTCATTCATATCGTCGAGCGCACGGGCGTAGTCGCGCTGCGAGTGGATGGCGATATCGGCACGCATCACGTAGCCGTTGGTAGCGTTCTTGTTAATCTCCAACGCATGGTTTATATCCTCCAACGCAGCCACGGTGTCGGCAAGGGCAAGACGCAACTTCGCGCGTCCAAGATAGCCGCTGTCATAGTTGGGGTGGGCACGCAGCAGTTCGGCAAAACTCGCCTCCGCGCCCTCGTAATCCTTGTTCTCCTCTTGCGCGAGCGCCATGTTGAAAATCACGCCACGGTTTTCGGGAAGGAGCTTCAGCGACTGTCGGTAATCGTCGATAGCCTCGTCGAGCTTGCCGAGATTTTGCCTTGCCACGCCCCTGACCTCGTAGGCATCGTTGATAAACGGGTTATGGTCGATAGCCGTCGTCGCATCCTCCTCGGCTCCGGCATAGTCCTCAAGGTTGAGTTTGGCGATGGCGCGGAGGAAGTATGGCCGGGCAAGATAGGGTTTGGCCTGTATCACCTGGTTGAAATATTGTATCGACAGCATGTAGTCCTCAAAATAGAGGGCATTCTGGCCTATCCGCATCACCTGCTCCGTGTTGATCTGGGCCATCAGACGCGGCATGGCAGAGAATGTAAGGAGAAGCGTTATGATGAATATTTTTAATGGATTCATTGAAAAATGAGGTGGATGTCGGTTATTTAACGGCAAAAATAGCGCAAAATTGGCAATTTTGCCGTAATTTTGCAAAATATTAAGTGTAGTCCAAAATGATGTGGGATAGTTGTCCCATATAATAATAACGAGGTATAATTTTACTAAGGTTTATGGAGTTTCCAAAGAAAGAGCGTGTTGTTATTATCGGCGGTGGTTTTGCTGGCCTTAATCTCGTGAAGCATCTCGACAAGAAGCGTTATGATGTGACACTTATAGACCGCAACAACTATCACAGTTTCCCCCCTTTGTTCTATCAGATTGCATCTTCGGGGCTTGATCCGGGCAGCATATCGTTCCCGTTCCGTCGCGAGATGCGCAAGATAAAGGGGCGTCCCACCTACCATATGGGGGATGTAAAGTCGGTGGATGTCGCGGCAAAGGTGGTGAAGACCCAGTTTGAGGCAGTGCCCTATGACAAGCTCGTCATAGCCGCCGGCACGACCAACAATTTCTTTGGCATGACAAGCCTTGAGCGACGGGTGTTCACGCTGAAATCCACGGCTGAGGCGATACGCTGCCGCAACGAGATACTCGACCGCCTTGAGCGTGCAAGCGTGTGCGCCGACCTGGCGCGCCGACGCCGCCTGCTGAGTTTCGTTGTCATCGGAGGCGGCCCTTCCGGAGTGGAGGTGGCGGGAGCTATCGGCGAGATGAAACGATATATCCTCAAGCGTGAATACCCCAACATAGCGCAGGAGGACCTGCAGATAACAATTGTCGAGGGCACCGACCGCCTGTTGCGCACCATGAGCGAGGAGGCTTCGCGCGAGGTGGTGGAATATCTCGGACACCTGATGGTGAACGTCAAGTTGCAGAAGACGATGAAGTCGTTTGAGAACGACTATGTGACATTTGCCGACGGCGAAAAACTGTTTGCCGGTATGTTGATATGGACTGCCGGTGTCACAGGCGTGTCGTTTGACATCGACGGTGTCCCCGACTTCAAACGCGCGCCGGGCAACCGATTTGAGGTCGACGAGTTCAACCGCGTTAAGGGGATGGACGACGTGTATGCCGTGGGCGATATCGCGTACATGTCAAACGAGAAATATCCCCGTGGTTATCCCCAGATGGCTCAGGTGGCCATCCAACAGGCACACCTGTTGGCCAAGCAGCTCAATGCCGGAGCATTCACCGAGGCATTTGAATACAACGACAAGGGTTCGATGGCGACGGTGGGACGCAACCGTGCCGTGGCCGACCTCAACCACAACATACACCTCTACGGGCGTCCCGCGTGGTTCACTTGGATGTTTGTCCACCTCATATCCATCCTCGGTATGCGCAACAAGCTGACCGTGCTTATCAACTGGATATGGGCCTACGTCACCTACTCCACGTCGCTGCGCCTGCTCATACACCCCTCCAAATACCCATTGCGTCCGCGCTGGGGCGAGGATCCCAACTCCGATTAGCGACGATTAACGGCGCATAGTATCTGAAACCAATTATTTCCATATGCCCAGATATAAACATAAGCCCCTTGGCGACAAGACACGCCATTTTATTATTTACCTGATAGGCTTGACAATATTGTCAAGCCTATCAGAATTAATATTGTGCATTAACCAGTCCGATTTCTCCAATTTCATGTTGGTGCTACGGAATAACTTTCTCATGTGTGGAGTATTGTCTGGCATTGCCTTCCTGTTTAACGGGGTGGTATCCCGCATACTTCAGGCTCTATTTTTTATTGTCATAGTATTGTTCCTGATCGCCGATGCCATATTTCTGAGCACCCTTGGGAACTGCCTCAACGAAAACAACATAATGATTGTGGCGTGTACCAATCCGGCAGAGGCGATTGAATTCTGCGAAAATTTCATATCTTGGAAAGTCATAACCTGCGCAATACTGACACTCTGTGTCACCGGCTATGTCCTATGGCGCATACTTCGATATCAACGCACTAATATACAGGGATTTACCCTCCCACAGAATTATTCCAAAGCACGTAGGATATTGCCATACACAGTATATTTTATATTTATCATAGGATGTCTTTCGGGGTTAAAGTATGCAATCCACCGACAGAACAGCCTGTTTTGGAATCACTCATTGGGGGGCCGTTTCTTACTGGTAAACTCATTCAAAACCGTCCCATCAGTAAGGGACAACCTGACTAATGCCACATTTATATATGAAGATGAGATTCTGCCTGACAACATCGTTATAGTCATCGGCGAGTCATTCAACAAACATCATTCATCCCTGTATGGTTATGAAAAAGAGACCTCTCCGAAACTGACGAGGCGGGTCTCAGACTCAACCTTATATGTCTATCAGAACGTGACCTCTCCTTCAACCGGAACCCAGGATTCTTTCAAATATTTCATGACAGAATGTTCTCCTCCCGATAATAACGGATGGTACAAGAGCTTATCAATCATGGAAATGTTTCATAATATCGGATACCATCTCTTCTGGATTTCCAATCAATGTGAGTTTGGCCCTCACGACACGGTTGTCTCCCGATTCTCGGAACTCGCAGACACCGTATTTTTTGCCAATCGATTTGGCACATTTGAACAGGCACCTGACGGTGTACTGCTTCCTGTGATAAATGATATGGGTAGCAATGGGACCAAAAAGGACATGGTCATATGCCACCTGATGGGGTCACATTTCACATACGATAAACGTTATACGCCTGAATTCGCAATATATAAGGCATCAGACTATCCACAATACCCTGAAAGACAACGTGAGACCAGGGCGAAATATGACAATACTATAGTATACAATGATGCAGTAGTCGACTCCATAATACAGATATACTCGAAATCGGATGCCGTATTGTTTTACTTCTCAGACCATGGATATGATGTCTTCGATACATCGCCGGCATACATAGGTCATGGAAGGCCCAATGAGCCGCAAAGCCGTGAGGTAGGCGTTGAAATCCCATTTATGGTATATGTCTCCCATTCATATCAAGAGAGAAATCCATCAATCACACAGGCCCTAAAAGACCGCGCTACAAAGCCATTGAACACATCAGACTTCATATTCATGCTCAGGGATATATTCCACATACAAAGAACTGATGGAGAACAGGAGTAATGGCTTGCCACTATAAGCGATGGTGCAAAAAAAACATCGCCCTGACGGGGATTCCCGTCAGGGCGACGACTGTAATCGTTAAGCAAGGCTAAACTTACTTGCGGATACCGAGCTCCTTCTGGGCGATGATTGCACGGTAGCGGTTGATGTCCTTCTTGATAAGATAGTCAAGAAGACGACGACGCTTACCTACAAGCATCTTAAGGGCTCTCGCTGTAGTATAATCTTTGTGATTTGACTTTAGGTGTTCAGTCAAATGAGCAATACGGACTGAGAATAATGCTATCTGAGCTTCAGGTGAGCCAGTATCAGTCTTGCCCTTACCGTATTTCTCAAAGATTTCTTGCTTTTCTTCAGAATTCAAGTGCATTCTTTCGAGATTTTTGATGTTAATAAAATTTTTAGCGCACAAAGATAGCAATAATCACCCACTCCACCAATTTTTCAAGGCAGTATTTTTCAACGGCTATGGAGTTTTATCGCCTGCTACCCGAGGCTGTCGAGTACGCGTCGTATCTTCTCGTAGGTGGTGATGCGGGTGGGGACGAGGGGGAGACGCAGCTCGTTCTCGATGTAGCCCATGGCATTGAGCAGGCACTTGACTCCCGCAGGGTTGCCATCGACAAAGAGGAGACTGAACAACTCGGTGAAACGATGGTGAATCTTCAACGCGCGGGCAAAGTCTCCCTCAAGGGCAAGACGCACCATGCGCGAGAACTCCTTTGGGAAAGCGTTGCCTATAACCGATATGACCCCTACCGCACCAAGCGTTATGAGGGGAAATGTGATGCCGTCGTCACCCGAAATGACCATGAAATCCTCCTGCTTGTTCTTTATGATGTCGTCCATCTGGGTGATGTTGCCCGACGCCTCCTTGATGCCGATGATGTTGTCAAAGTCGCGCGCGAGCCTGAGGGTGGTCTCGGCTGTCATGTTGACCCCTGTGCGTCCGGGGACATTGTAGAGTATAACCGGGATAGGCGATGCTGTCGCTATGGCCTTGTAGTGCTGGTATATGCCTTCCTGGGAGGGCTTGTTGTAATAGGGCACGACCGAGAGCACGGCACTGAACGGGGTGAGGTCAGCGGTCTTCAGCTCCTCGACAAGAGCCATAGTGTTGTTTCCCCCAATGCCGATAACCAAAGGCACACGGCCTGCCACGCGCTCCACGATAAACTCTTTGACCTGCCGGCGCTCGTCGGCGGTAAGGGTCGCCGTCTCAGCTGTGGTGCCAAGCACCACGAGATAGTCAACGCCATTTTTTATCTGATATTCGAGCAGGCGCGCAAGGGCGTCAAAATCGACCGTTTTATCTTGCTTGAACGGAGTGATGAGAGCCACTCCCATGCCTTTTAGATTGATGCGGGCCATATGAAATAGTCTTCCGTTGATAATTTGGGACACAAAGTTAGGCATATTTCCCCTTTTGTCAAAAAAACGGCATGAAAATTGTTGGCATCACCGCACGCCAAAACTATCAAGCCGATGATTTGTTATAAGGATAGACTTTAATTTATAACAAAATGAGCGAATTTACCGATATTATTAAGGACACGAAGCCAACGTTGGTCGACTTTTACGCCACGTGGTGCGGCCCGTGCAAGATGATGCACCCCATCCTCGAGGATGTCAAGGCCCAGATTGGAGAAAAGGCAACTATCGTGAAGATTGATGTAGACAAGAATCAGGAACTTGCCGCGACCTATGGCATACGTTCCGTGCCTACGCTTATCATATTCAAGAACGGCGAGCCTGTATGGCGTGCCAGCGGCGTACATCAGGTAGCCGACCTCGTAGGCAAGATTACCGAGTTTGCCTGATAGGACGAGACTGTGTCAAAATGAACTGCGCCCCAAAAGTTTTATGTTTAACTTTTGGGGCGCAGTTCATAATTGAGCTTTACTACACAGCCTCTCAAAGCCATAACCGAATAATGCACGTCGGAGATATGCCGTAAGGATGGCGACATACAGTGCTTATAAGCCTGATGGGGTGGGCTATCGGATGGAGAGCTTGGCGGTGGACCGGTGAGAGCCGTGGAGGGCGGTGATGATGTAGAGGCCGGGGGAGTCGAGGATGAATGATGAGGCGCGGCCCGTGGCGACGACTGTGCCTGAGGGGGTGGCTACGGTGTAGGCGCACTCGATGCCGAGGTCAACGCGGCGCCCTGTGCGTTTTATGGCGGGGGTCTGTCGCTCAACATCCCCGATGCCTGTCGATGCGGCCAGCAGGACCGCGGCGGGATATTTGGTGGCGAGGATGTTGCCGGCAATCTTGTAATACACTGTCACTGTCTCAATCTCGTCAAAGGGATAGTCGATGACCTCGCGACCGCCGTCGTGGCCGATATCGACAATGCGGTCATCATTGAACTTGACCATCGACATCTTCAGTTGCGGCAGCAGGGGGTAGGATTCGAAGGTGACGCCTCCTCCGTTGCGGCGTATCGACGCACTGAACATCTCCCGCACCTCGGCATCGCCCTCGGGATAGCGGTCGCGGGTATTCGCCGGGATGTAGTATGTCGCCTTGTCGAGCAGCGAATAAAACGCGGGGGTAAAGGCGTCGCAATAGAACACAGGCTCCAATGAGAAGTTTGCGGCGGCACTGAAAAGACGGTCAAGGGGGGTAACCTGGAACGGATAGACTGTCTGGGTGACAACGTAGACCGACGGAGCGACAAATTCCACCTTATTGAGCACGGGACAGTCCTTGGCAAAATATGCCGGCACTTCAAAATCCTTGTGCCCGACCGCAATGCGGGTCAATGCCGGGCATCCCTCAAAGAGACCCACCCCTTCCTTGCCGGGAAAATTGACGGTCGACGGGAGAGTCATACCCCCAATCATAGACTTGCTGAACGCATAGTCGCCGATAGAGGAATAGCCCTCGGGGATGTTGACCTTGCCGATAAACTGCGTGCCCGCAAAAGCGTATGCACCAATCTTATCGGTCTTGGCAAGCGAGAGGCTGTAGGTGGGGGCACCCTGCCAAAAACGCGGGAGCGACACCACGGTGCGGGACTCGATATCAATCAAGGCACCGTTGTCGACCTCATACTTCGTGTTCTCTGCCGGCACGACATATTCCATAATCTGTTTCATCGTGTGAAAACCGGCAGCAGGGCTGACGTATTTAAGGCTTTTGGGAAATCTGACGGTAGCTATCGTCATGTTTCCCTCAAAGGCATTACGTGCTATTTTCTCACACTTGGCGGGAAGGGCGAGGAGGACGGAAATTTTTTCTAAGTTTGGCTATGGGGGAATGATTGTGTAACTTTGCAGGAATGGAAACGGATGACTTGATACAGGATTATGTGAAGGGACTTAATGCCCAGCAACGCGAGGCTGTGCTGTATACCGACGGGCCGGCACTGGTGATAGCCGGGGCAGGGTCGGGAAAGACACGCGTGCTCACGTACAAAATCGTGCACCTGCTCGCGCACGGTTATGAACCGTGGCGCATACTGGCCCTGACCTTCACCAACAAGGCGGCACGCGAGATGCGCGAGCGTATAGAGCAGCTTGTGGGACCGGCGACGGCATCGAAGATATGGATGGGGACATTCCACTCCATCTTCTCGCGTATACTGCGGCAGAATGCCGACCGCATCGGCTACAAGCGGGACTTCACCATCTATGACGCATCCGACTCCAAGGCACTGATAAAGACCATCATCCGCGACATGGGACTTGACGACAAGGTCTACAAACCGTCGGTCGTGGCAAACGCCATCTCCACGGCCAAGAACGCCCTCATCTCCCCCCGTGCCTATGCCGAGGCCCCCGACATACTTGAGGCCGACCGCCGGGCCAAGCGTCCCCGAATGCACGAGGTGTACACGGCCTACTGCCACCGCTGCTTTGTGGCGGGAGCGATGGACTTTGACGACCTGCTGTACTACACCAACGTGCTGCTGCGCGACAATGACGACCTGCGGCGGCACTATCAGGAGTATTTCCGCTATGTGCTCGTGGACGAGTACCAGGACACCAACTTTGCCCAACACCGCATCGTCTCGGAGCTGACACGCGACGCGGGCAACCTGTGTGTGGTGGGGGATGACGCGCAAAGCATATACTCGTTCCGTGGCGCAAACATACGCAACATCCTGACGCTTAAACAGTCCTACCCCACCCTGCGCACATTCAAGCTCGAACAGAACTACCGCTCGACGCAAAACATCATCAACGCCGCCAACTCACTGATCGACAAAAACGTGGAGCAGATACCCAAGCATATCTTCTCGGAGAACTCTCCGGGGCAGCCTATCGAGGTGGTGCAGAGCTACAGCGACTATGAGGAGAGCTTTCTCGTGGCCAACCGCGTGTCGCAGATAAAGATGATGTCGCACGACAGCTATGAGGAGTTTGCCATCCTCTACCGCACCAACGCCCAGTCGCGCATACTTGAGGAGTCGCTGCGTAAGCGCAACATTCCCTACCGCATCTACGGCGGGCTGTCGTTCTACCAGCGCAAGGAGGTGAAGGACGCTATCGCATATTTCAGGCTGTCGGTCAACCCCGACGACGACGAGGCGATGCGCCGCGTCATAAACTACCCCAAGCGGGGCATCGGCGACACGACCATCAACAACATAACCCGCGCCGCGCTCGACAACCGTGTGAGCATGTGGCGTGTGATGAACGACCTGCACCGCTATGCCCCCGACACAAAGCAGGCTGCGGCCAAGAAGCTGAACGCCTTCCGCGACATGATAGACAGCTTCATCGACGCCAACCGCCGGGGAAATGACGCCGAAAGCGTGGCAAAAAAAATCATCTCGGACACGAAGCTGCTAAGTTCGCTCGTGAGCGACACGACCCCCGAGAGCATATCCAAGCAGGAGAACCTCGCGGAGCTGCTCAACGGGGTGCGGGAGTTTGTGGCCGGCAAGCGCGAGCAGGGTGAGGAATCAGTGTCGCTGACCGACTTCCTGTCGGAGGTGTCGCTCGCGACCGACCAGGACAGCGACGACACCGCCGAGGAGCGCGTCACGCTGATGACGGTACATGCCGCCAAGGGACTGGAATTTGCCAATGTCTTTATCGTCGGAGCCGAGGAGGAACTGTTCCCGTCGGCGATGAGCAACTCGTCGCGCAGCGAGATAGAGGAGGAGCGTCGACTGATGTACGTGGCCATTACGCGCGCCAAGAAATTCTGCATGATAAGCTACGCGGCATCCCGATTCCGCAACGGACAGACGTGCACCTGCTCCCCGTCGCGATTTCTCAGCGACATCGACCCACGCTACCTGCGGCTCAGCGCGGGGGCAGACTTCCGGTCGGCACCACGGGCCGTCAACCCGATAGCCAACTACCGCAAGAGCATGGGGCACACATATGACGAGCCCGGGACGAGCTACCGCCGCCTGGGGACGCCATCGGTGACGAGACGCACGGCTGCCGCCCCGGCAACGACCCCGGCGTACACACCTTCGGGTGGCAGTGGCATCCATGCGCCCGGGGAGCTGAAGGTGGGATTGAAGATAGAGCATACACGCTTTGGGCGCGGGGTTATTACCGAGATTGACAGCCAATCGCCCGATGCGCGCATCAAGGTGGAGTTTGACAACACGGGCAGCAAGACGCTGTTGCTGAAATTCGCGCAGTTCAGGATTTTATAGGGTGTTTAGTATTGGGTGTCATGAGGGCTTTTTGTAGGGGGTGAGCGGCTCGGCGGCAATGACTTGCGGGGTATCGGCAGGGAGGCCGTAGGGGACGTCCTTGCCGGTGATGGTGCGATATAGACTTTCGAGGAGCACGGGGGACACGGCACGGTCTTTTATCTCACATTCCCACAGCCTTATCACGCGCCAACCTCGCAGGCGAAGCTCCACGTTGGCGCGGTAGTCGCGGGCGATATTCATGTTGATTTTATGACGCCAGAAGTCGGTATTGCTCTGCGGCATCCTGAAATAGCGGCATCCCTCATGGCCGTGCCAGAAACAGCCGTCGATGAAAATCGCCGTCTTGTACTTGGCGAGCACTATATCGGGGGAGCCGGGGAGGCGGCGGTTGCAGAGCCGGTAGCGCAATCCCTTGGCAAAAAGGAAGCGGCGCACGGTCATCTCGGGCCGCGTGTCGCGGCTCTTGACCGCCGCCATGCAACGGCGGCGCTGCTCGGGTGTCATCCTGTCGGCCATAAAAATATAACACGCCGCGATTATAAAATATTGTACAAAAGGCCAAACCTATCGACTGCATGATTGCATAATCACTTGAAAAGCATTATCTTTGCACCCTGTAAAATCCATGTGACACTTATTTCGACCAATAACACTAATTTCTCAAATGAAAAAAACAAACATTCTGCTATTTGCCGTCATGTTGATAATGGCGGCTTTCACAGGTCGTGCCGATGAAGTGTTCGACCAGAATGGCAATCCCATCATCTACCTGCGCGGCAAGGTCAACTCATGGGACTATCAGGAGGCATATCGCTTCAGCTGTGACGGAAACAGCTACACACTCCACCTCGATGCTCTCGACGGGGAATTTAAGATAGCGACATCGGACTGGAGTACAATAGATTACGGTGCACGCTATCTCGATGACACGACAATATCGGCATCAAAAACAGTCTCCGCACGCTTTGGGGGCATGAACTTCACAGCCAACAATCTGACCGACATCACCATCAGCTTTCCCGTCAACAACGGGGGCGACCTGACCATCAGGCCCATCACTTTCACGATCAACGGCGAGCATCCTCAGGTGAACGGACTGTCGGGAACACTGCCCGTGCTCTACATCAACGTGTATACCGACGAGACCCACTCACAGCTCAACGACGAGATAATAGACAAGGACCTCGCACATAAAAACTACTTCTCATTTGCCGAATACTGGCTCGACCTCAACGGGTGCGAGTGGATGGAGGCCGAGGGAGCGAAATCCATAGGCTCAAAAGAGGAACCGCTGCCCCTTGAGATAAAGGCACGCGGCAACTACACGCGCACGGGATTTTCCAAGAAGCCGTTCAAGCTCAAGCTCGGCAAAAAGCAGAACCTGCTGGGCCTCACTCCCGACAAGAGCAAGCACTACGCCATCCTGGCCCACGCCGATGACAACAAGGGGTATCTGCGCAACTTCACGGGATTTAATCTCGGCAAGCGCATAGGGTTGCCCTGGACTCCCGGACAGCAGCCTGTGGAGGTGGTCATCAACGGCGACTACCGTGGCCTGTATTTCCTCACCGAGTCAATCCGTGTCGGCGACGGGCGTGTGCCTGTAGAGGAACTGGACGACAATATCAGCGACCCCGCGCTCATCTCGGGCGGATATATCGTCGAGCTTGACAACTATGACGAGGAGAATCAGATACGTATGGCCGAGAAGCCTTATTCCAACGGCGACCCGACGGTGCGTGTGACATTCGACACCCCTGAAGTGTACTCGGAACTCCAATACCGCTTTATCAACGACCAGTTCAACGCCATCAACGACCTCATCGGAGCCAACAGCGACAACCTGTGGAGCTACCTCGACCTCGACGACGCCGTGCGCTACTACCTCGTGGAGGACATCATCAGCCACACAGAGGCATACCACGGCTCGACCTACCTGTTCCGCGACCGTGGCGAGGGGCAGAAGTGGCACTTCTCGCCGCTGTGGGACTGCGGCAACGCCTTCAACGGTCCGACAGACGACCACTTCTTCAACGGAGAACTATTCGGCAACACGTGGGTGCACTCATTCCTGCGCAACGACACTTTCCGCGAGAAGGCCGCCGAGACATGGCGATGGTTCATGTCAAACGAGTTCGAGGGGCTTATCGCCGACATCGACGCACATGTAGCCCATATCCAGTCAGCAGCCAAGGCCGACCGCCGCCGCTGGAAATACGCGCCACTGCCCAACCACACCGGCAGCAACAGCCCCACCCCGGTGGTCGACAACTCCGACATGGCGTCGCGCCGCAACGAGGTCGTAGACCATCTGAGCCGCAAGCTCGACTGGCTGCGCGGAGTGTTTGGCGACTATGCCGCCGTAACTCCCGAGCCGGCGCGCGACAATACTCCCGCCGCACCGCTCCCCTCCTATGCCATGACCGGCATCGACGATATCACAGCAACCGACGCTGACGGCGAGGCTGTATTCTACAACCTTCAGGGCATCCGCGTGGAGCGTCCCGCCGCCGGGGGCGTGTACATCATGCAGCGCGGCGACAAGAGGGAGAAAGTGATGGTGAAATAAGAGTGCATTTGAATATTTTTGACTAATTTTGTGGGGCGACCGCTTATAATTAAGGCGGTCGCCCCACAAAATTTTTCCGAAGATGAAGAAAGAGGAGATACCCACGCCGTTCTATATCGTGTATGAGGAGAAGCTGCGGAGCAACCTGCGGCTCATTGACGACGTGAGACGCCGTGCCGGGGTCAACATCATAATGGCATTCAAGGCCAACGCGCTGTGGCGCACATTTCCCGTGATACGGGAGCTGTTTACCGACTCGACGGCAAGTTCTCTCAACGAGATGCGTCTGGGCAACGAGATGCTCGGGGGCGAGGTGCACACCTATTGCCCCGCCTACACGCTCGACACCATCGGGGAATACCTCGCGGGGAGCACCCACCTGACATTCAACTCGCTGGGGCAATGGGAGCGGTTTGCCGACGACGTGCGGCGGCACAATGCCGCCACGGGCAACCGCCATGTGTCGCCGGGACTGAGAGTCAACCCGCTGTGCTCGGTCATCGAGACCGACATCTACAATCCGGCCAAGCCGGGGTCACGGTTTGGCGTAACGGCCGACATCATCGGCGAGCGGCTGCCCGACGGCATAGAGGGGCTGCACTTCCATGCCCTGTGTGAGTCGTCGTCATATGACCTCGAGAAAGTGCTCGGGGCGTTTGAGAGCCAGTTCGGCCACCTGCTGCCGCAAGTGAAGTGGGTAAACATGGGGGGCGGCCACCTGATGACCCGCGAGGGGTATGACCGTGAACACCTCATCACGCTGCTACAGGGGTTCAAGCGACGCTATCCGTGGCTCGACGTGATACTTGAGCCGGGAAGCGCGTTCACGTGGCGCACGGGCGACCTGGTGACCTCGGTGGTGGACGTGGTGGAGAACCAGGGGATAAAGACCGCCATCATCGACGCCTCGTTTGCGTGCCATATGCCCGACTGCCTCGAGATGCCCTACCAGCCGGCCATAACCGAGAGCTGCAATCTTGACCCGGCCAAGCCGACCTACCGCCTCGGAGGCAACTCGTGCCTGAGCGGCGACTATGTGGGTGACTGGAGCTTTGACAGGCCGCTCGCCATAGGCGACAGGCTGACACTGGAGGATATGAACCACTACACGACGGTGAAGACGACGATGTTCAACGGCATCCAGCATCCGTCGATAGTGCTGTGCGACAAGGAGGGCGATTGCAGCTACCTGCGCCGGTACACCTACGATGACTACAAGTCGCGCATGAGCTGACGGCATACCTAACCAATCATCACCACAAACAGCTATGAAATATTCGGTAATAGTGCCCGTGTACAACCGCATCGACGAGGTGGACGACCTGCTGCGCAGCCTCGCGGGGCAGCGCGGGGGAGACTTTGAGGTAATCATCGTCGAGGACGGCTCGACCGCGCCCTGCGGGGAGACGGTGGAGAAATACCGCGACGCGCTCGATGTCAAATACCACTATAAGGAGAACGAGGGGCGGTCGATAGCCCGCAACTACGGACTGGAACGCGCCTCGGGCGACTATATGATATTTTTTGACTCCGACTGCGTGATACCGTCCGACTATTTCATAAAGCTCGACAAGGCTCTCACAGCCAAGCCTCTTGACTGCTTCGGAGGTCCGGATGCGGCAGACGAGTCGTTCAGCGACACGCAGAAGGCCATCAACTACTCGATGACCTCGTTTCTCACCACAGGGGGAATACGTGGCGGCAAGGTGCAGCTGGAGCGGTTTACCCCGCGCTCGTTCAACATGGGCTACTCCCGCCGCGTATATGAACGCGTCGGAGGATTCCGCGAGATGTTTTCGGAGGATATCGACATGAGCACGCGTGTGCGTCAGGCGGGATTTTCCATCGGGCTGATACGGGAGGCGTTTGTCTACCACAAGCGTCGCGTCGATTTCGCCAAGTTTCTGCGTCAGGTCTACGTGTTCGGCATGTCGCGCATCACCCTCAGGCTGCTCTACCCCGACTCGCTCAAGGCCGTGCACACCCTGCCGGCCATCGCCGTGATACTCGGCGTGGCGTGCGTCGTGCTTGCCATCACCGTGTCGTGGTGGTGGATTGTGCCGATTGCCATGTACCTGCTGGCGATATTTGTCACGGCATGGATTGCCACGCGCCGTCTCAAAATCGCCGTCATGGCAGTGCCCGCGAGCATTATACAGCTCGGGGGATACGGGTGCGGATTCATCAAGGCATTTTTCACCAAAATCATCCTGCGGCGCGGGCGCGACATCAATGAGGAGATAGCCATGCGCAAGGGTAAATAGCGACAGTCAATGGGACAGACACAACCGGAATACCGCCGCCGCATATGCGACCTCGACACGGCCGACAAACCGCGTGAGAAGGCCATGCAACATGGCGTCAACGAGCTGTCAAACGCCGAGCTGATAGCCATCGTGCTGGGCAGCGGCATGCCGGGCAAGTCGGTGATAGACCTCGCACAGGAGATTCTCGCTGACAATGGCAACCGCGTCGGAAGATTGGCGTCTCTGTCGGTCAACGACCTTGTGAAGCGGTACAAGGGCATCGGGCCGGCCAAGGCCATCACACTGCTGTCGGCCATACACCTGAGCCGTCGCATAGCCCTCGACGCCAAGCAGGGAACGCCGGTCATCACAGGGTCGGACAGCCTGTATGAGCTGATGTGCGTCGACATGGAAAGCCTGCCGCACGAGGAGTTCTGGATTGTCCTGCTGTCACGCGCCAACCGCGTCATACGCCGCAAGCGCGTCAGCGTCGGAGGCACTGCCGCGACGGTCGTTGACGTGAAAATCATCATGAAAGAGGCCATCGACTCGCTTGCGTCGGGCATAGTCTTAGCGCACAACCACCCGTCGGGCAACCTGCGCCCGAGCGCCGACGACGACCGCCTGACAATGAAGATACGCGATGCCTGCGCCATGCTCGACATACGGCTGCTCGACCACATCATCATCGGCGGCGACAGCTACTATTCCTACCACGACGAGGGACGGCTATAGAAACTAAAAAACAAACGAGATAATGAGACATATAAAAGCCTTGGCGGCATATTTGTTTCCCAAGGCATTATGGGATAAAAGATGGATGATATGGCTGTGTGTGGGCATACTGACCTACGCCCTGTTTGACTTGCTATGGTGTGAACAGACGACCTACTATCCCTTTCACTTCAAGGCCACATACCTCAACATCCTGTTTTTTGCCCTTCTATCCTCATTTCCGGCGGTATTTTTCAAATCTGACCTGTGGCAGACACTGCTATTGTGTGTCATAGACCTCATAATGATAGCCAATCTGATTTTCTGCCATTTCTATGATATGCACATCCCGATACAATTCTATACGCCCGATATACCCGTCTTAGCGCTGAAGGAGAGTATCATCGCCTCGTTCAAGCCCAGCTATCTCCTTTTCCCGCTCCTTACGCTCGCAGGTCTCGTCCTGTCACGCAAGGCCGGACGCCGGCAGGACAGGTCGCCACTGTCGGGGGCGCGGATAAGAGGCTATGTGTTTCTGACAATACTCTTTGCCGTATTCTACCTGCGTCCATTCACAGTCAAAGGCGGACTTAGAGAATACTTCGATGAGAGATATCTCACAGTCGGGGACGAAAATGCCTCAGCACTGATTCCCACCTACGGGCTTGTGGCATTGGCGGCCTACGATCTCACATCATCGGACGAGCTGTCCGAAACAGACAAGACAGCTATAAACCAATGGCTTGACGAGCACGCGAGACGCCAACAGCAGCATGTGCCGGTTTCCAGCAACGTGCCCCGCAACCTCATAATGATAATCTGTGAGTCATTGGAGAGCTGGCCTATAGGACGCCACATAAATGATTTTGAGATAACGCCCAATCTCAATGGCCTGGTCACTGACACCTCCGCCTACTTCGCACGCAAAATAGTGCCACAGACCTACAGGGGACAATCGGCCGACGGTCAGCTCCTGATGTTGGCGGGACTGCTGCCTACCCGACATGCCATCCCATACTGCCACAGATACTGCAACGGGAACACATATGTCACATTGGCCGACGCCATCAGGGAACAAGGCGGCCAGTCCCTGCTCGTATCGATGGACAATCCGAGGATATGGCATCAAGGGGCGATAGCCCGGTCTTTTGGCTTTGACCGGTATGTCACGAGCGAGGAGTATGTGACAGACGAGACAGACTATCCATCGGGCAGTGTGCTTGCCGACTCCTCGTTCCTGGCCCAGACCATCGAGAAAATACGACACGGGGAGCTATTGTCGCCTGACCGCCCCACTCTGCTGACCCTCGTAACCCACTCGGGACACTACCCATTTCGCCCGGAGGCACAACAGCCTATCCCCCAGCTGCCGCATGATATGCCAACAGAACTAAAGGACTATATCGCCACGGCCCATTATGTCGACAAGGCCTTAGGCCGATTCATACATCAGCTCAAAAGACTCCCCGACTGGGATAAGACCCTGGTCGTGATTGCAGGCGACCACGGCGTACCACCCCATATAAGGCAGGAAATGACTGCGGGCTATGACGACGTCACGGGCAAGGATGATTTCATACCCCTTATCATACTCAATTCACCTGTGAACGCGACAGAGGAGCGGCTGATAGGACAGGTGGACGTGTACACGACGATACTTGATGCCGCCGGAATGTACAATTTCAAATGGAAAGGCATGGGATTTTCGGCATTTGATGACAGAAGGCCTCCATTTGTAATCTCACCGAGAATGAAGATATATGCCGACACAGCCGCGCCCACACATAAGGAAATACAGTCGGCGTGTGACGCCCCTGAATACAGCGACCTTATCATACGCGGCAACCTGCTGAGGGAGCTTTATCCTGCCTCCGGCGACAAATAGGACAGGAGAGCGGAATTTTTTACCAAATTGTTGACCGTATTCAAAATAGTATATCTAAATTTGCATAATTGTCTATTCAAAATTAAACGATATTTTGAATAGACAATCATTTTTATAACCAATAAAAAGTATTGAAGTATGGAAAAGATTGCAGGCAGCCTGACGGAGCTTATCGGCAACACGCCGTTGCTGCGGCTCGCCAACTATGGTGGTAAGCTGGGACTTGAGGCTGAAGTAGTAGCGAAAGTGGAGTATTTCAATCCGGCGGGGAGCGTGAAGGATCGCGTGGCATATGCTATGATATGCGATGCCGAGCAGCGGGGATTGCTGAAGCCGGGGGGAACGATTATCGAGCCGACGAGCGGCAACACCGGCGTGGGACTTGCCATGGTGGCCTCGATACGCGGCTATCGGCTTATCCTCACTATGCCCGAGACGATGAGCGTCGAGCGGCGCAACCTGCTGAAGGCACTCGGCGCGGAAATCGCGCTCACGCCAGGAGCGGAGGGGATGAAGGGAGCCATCGCCAAGGCCGAGGAACTGCGTGACAGTACCCCCGGGGCGGTCATCCTGCAACAGTTTGAAAACCCCGCCAACCCTGCGGCGCATGTCGCCACGACCGGGCCTGAAATATGGCGTGACACCGACGGCAAAACCGACATCTTTGTGTCGGCGGCAGGGACAGGCGGCACTGTAAGCGGCACGGGACGCTACCTGAAGTCTCAGAATCCCGCGATAGAGATAGTGGCCGCCGAGCCTGCGGCATCACCCGTACTGTCGGGGGGCAAGCCCGGCCCGCACAAGATACAGGGCATCGGCGCGGGTTTTGTGCCGAAGATATACGATGCATCGGTAGTCGACCGCGTGATTACGGTGCCCGACGACGAGGCAATACGCACCGCACGGCTGCTCTCCACCACCGAGGGGCTGCTTGTGGGCATCTCGTCGGGAGCGGCGGTATGGGCCGCCACGCAGCTCGCCAAAGACCCGGCCAACAAGGGAAAGCGCATCGTGGTCCTGCTCCCGGACACAGGGGAGCGTTACCTGTCGACAGTGCTTTATGCCTTTGAGGAGTATCCTCTCTGAGTCTCTTTCAGGCAAGTGTAGAATCGCGGTAACCACCAGCAGAATCAGGGTGTTGCAGAGCCTACAGTTGTAGGACTTCTGCAACACCCTGATTTCATACCCCACACAATGCAAAAGCGGGGTAATCAGTAGTCGTACTCGAGGTTGAGATCGTCGAGCCAGAGTATGGAGCCGTTGCCGCCGGTGAAGTAGTCGCCGTATTTGCTGGCAGAAGCTACGACGAGGATGTAGCGGGGAGTGCGGTCGGTAGCACGGTAGTCGAGGGTGATGTCAAACTTCTGATACTCCTCTATCGTCTTGTCATACAGCACCGAGCCATAGGCTATCACGGCAGGGTCGTCGGGGTCAAAGATCTGACGGTTCTTGGGATTGGTGCGTATCTCCAGCGGCTCAATCCAGTCGGTGAGTGCAATATATATCTGCGCTATGTCGGGCTGTCCTTTCATGTAGGCCATCTCAGTCGAAGCGTTGCTGATGGGCACACACGTATACTTGGCATAGCCGGTAAGGCGCGTGGGACGCTCGGTGAATGGTCGTCCGAAATTAAGGATACCGTTTGTGCCGTCGGTCCTCACATATTCTCCCGAGAAGATGTTGCCGGCGGCAATCTTGCCGAGCGCGCCGATGCCGACAAAGCGCGTCTCCAGCTTGGCGGCCTGTCCCTTGCCGGAACTTGTATCGTCGGTTGGTATCGAGTTGCTTTCGCCAAGGGTTGTCGCACCCTTGTTGCCCGTGCCCCAGAATGGCGTGCCACCCTCGGACCACGGACACCAGACCTTGCCATCCTTCCACCACTCGTCGAGGGCACTGTTGGGCATCTGCACGACGCTGCCGGTGGTAAACTCTACCTCCATGCCATAGTCGCTGTCGGAATAGGCTCTGACAACGTAGCGCGTGTCGGGCTTGAGGTGGACGAGGCGCGCCGTCATGCTGCCGCCATTGGCTGTAATCCAGTCCTGAGGCACATCGTCCCACTCCGTAGCCGACGCCTCGCGATACTGGAATCCGTTGTTCTTCCCCTCCTGCGCCGTGCCGTAGGCCCATGCCACGCGGGTCCATGCGTCCACACGGTCGGTGGAGACGGTGCTCTCGGTCTGCGCCACGTATATAGTCCATGTCTCGGAACGCCCGTAGGCACTCACAGTCACCTCCACGGGATTGCTGAAATCGACAGTCTTCCCCTCAAGCTGCGGCGTGACAGTGGCTCCCGCAGGGCCGAGTTTCAATGATGTCACCTTTACCCCGGCAAGCGATGCCTGCAACGGTACATACGCCACCACGCGACGGGCCGGGACGTCAATCTCCGACGAGCCGACCTGTGCAGCGACGGTGAAGTAGCGTTCAATCTCCTGCTCGGCCTGTATGGTCCAGTGGTAGTCGGTGGTGTACAGAGTCAGCGTCACCTCCATAGGCTGCGACAGGTCGATGCCGTCGGTGAGGTCGGTGCCGTTGACATATGCCCCTTCGGTGAGGGTGAACTCCGTAAGCTCGACATTCTTTATATCCACCTCCTCGCCGAGATAGAGCGTCACGGTGGCGGTCGAGGCGTCAATCGACGCCGCCTTCACCTGCCCTTGCGCGGCTATCGTCAGAAACTGCGCCTCGGTGTGGGGATAAGGGATGTCATTCTTTATGCATCCCGCCAACAATACCGACGCCAAGGCCGCTATCGTCACCAGAAGGCGCGTCACTATGTATCTCGAATCAATAATCGTCATAAGTCCTTGCCTGTCACTTCAGCGACTAAATATGAATGCCTATACCGAAATTTATGTTAAACAGATTAATCTTGAAATTTGCGCCCGATGAGAAACGCGAGCCCTCCTCGACGTCGTTGGTGCGCTGCTTCTCGTTCTTGAAATAGAGGCCAAACACGCCAAACGAGACGTTGAAGCTCGCATAGTCCATGATAAAGACCGTCAATCCGGGGCTGAAACTGAGACGCCCTTCGGCCGAAGTCGTGCGCGTGTCGCGCAACTCGCCGTTGTAATAACGCTTGAACCGCTGCGAGCCGCTGCCAAAGGCGAGGTCGACCTCATTGAAGATGCCGAAACGCTTTGCCGTCCCCAGACCGATATAGTTGCGGTAGAACACCGACGCCGAGTAGGTCTGCGAGTAGTAGCTCACGTCGGATATCGTGAAACTGAGGTCCTCGTCGATGTCGAGCGACAGTTTTCCAAGGTCGGCGATGCCACGGCTATAGGTCAGCTTCATGCCGACCGACTGGTTGTTGCGCACGAAGTAGGCCACAGAGGGCTTGATGGAATACATCTTACCCTTGAAGTCAAAGTCCTTGAGCAGGGAGAGTATCTGCACGTCGTCGGCATTGAACTCGCCATAGGATGCCGTAAGCCCGAAAGTCCACTGCCATTTGGGGATGAACAGGTAGTTGAACAGCCCACGGTCATAGCGGCCTAAATTTCTCTCAGGGATGATGATGCTCACCGTATCGGAGCCTACAATCACTTTCTCGTCGGCAGGTGTCGCGGGAATCACCTCCTCGATGACGGGGCGAGTCCTCACGGTCTCCACCGTGTCGGCAGGAATGCCCGATGCCCTACTCCCGAGCGGCATAAGCGCGATAGCCGTTATGATATATATCAGATGCTTCATGATGCCTACAGGTAAAATGCCATTCCAAAGGTGATTGAAAACAGGTTGATCTTGAAGTTGGCCGAGCGGGAGTTGCGGTCGGCTATATATATCTGGTCGGTAATCGACTTGGTGTGGGTGTAGCTGAACCCAAGCACCCCGACATTGACTTCAAGCGCCGAGTAATTGTTGAGGAACACTATTATGCCCGGGGCAAGCCCGATGTCAAGCGAATAGTTTTTCTCGTAGGTCCCCGTCAGCGAGTCGCCGCTGCCGTTGACGAGCTTGGACTGTCCGCCGCCCATCTGCAGCTGTACCTCGTTGAACAGCCCGAAACGCTTGCTGTGCCCCAGGCTGATGTAGTTGCGGAATATGGCCATACCATAGTAGTTGTGGGCAAGACTGTAGAGGTGGTCGAGGTCGTAGTCGGTCTCCGAGTCGATGACCGCCTTGCCGCGTTCTATCTTGTTGAGAGTGCGTTGGTAGCCAAATTTTCCTCCCACGCCGAGATTGTCCTTGAAGATGTAGCACACCATCGGGCTGACCTTGAACGTGTAGTTGTCGCCCGACAGCCCCTCGACGATGAGAAACTGATAGTTGTCCATCGACGACTGCGCATAGCTGACACTGAATCCCGCCACCCACTGGCCCTTGGGGACAAACGAGGTCATCTCGAGCCCGCGCTTAAAAGGCTCTTGCCCATGGGCGCAAAACGCGCCCATGAGCAAGAACAATATCGGAAGAAAAACTATCCGGGTCCTATTCATATACAAACTGGAGGTCGTCGACATACATCTCGCTCGTGTCGCATCCGACGAAGTAGTCGCCGAAGTAGCTTGCCGAGCATACTATCAGCACATTGGAAGCCTTGACATCCGTGCGGGTATAGTCGATGGGGATTGTGAATTCAATCATACCTTCGCCGGGGGTGTTCTCGTTCCAGGTCTTCTCGCCGAAGCCTATCACGCGCGAGTCGTTGCGGTCGAACAGACGACGATATTCCGACTTGGTCCTGATGACAAATGGATAAACAAAAGTCTCTCCTGTCTTTGGATAAGTGAAGGTATCGGTCTGGTCATCGAGGATGGCGACATAGACAACGCCTATATCATTTGACTCCTTGACTGTCACGCCTGCATCGGCGGGGAGGTCGCTCTGCTTTCCCCTGTTGATTACTCCTGTCTTGTACTTGACATAGCCTTTGAGGGCAACAGGACGAGAGGTGAAAGGACGGCCGAAGCCAAGAATACCGTTTGAACCATCGGTCTTGAGATACTCACCTGTAAAGGCATTACCGGCGGCAAACTTCATTACCACATATTTTGACGTAAGCGACGCTGCATAGTTGCCCGAATGTTTGATATCGGATGACGGTGTGGTGATGTTCCAGCTTGCGCCGAGAGTGGTCGAGCCGTGGTTGCCGCTGTCCCAGAACATCTCGCCGCCATCCTTATACAGCAGATAGGCCGTCGTAGAGGTGTTCCAGTCCTCAAATCCGCCGTTGGGAATCTGAGCCGCAGCCTCGGTGGTGAATGTCTTGATCTCCTCGCCCGTGAAGTCATCGCCGGTAGCGACATACTCATACTCGGTAGCGGGGATGAGACCCGTGAGCTGTGCCGAGTAAGCCTTGCCGCTTGCGGTGCCGTCGACATGCGACCATGCCTCAGTGCCCTTGGCGCGATAGTTGAAGCCCACCTTGGCAAGACCATCCTTGACAACCGTGCCGGTAAGGGTAGCATGAGTAGCCCACACGGCAGCGGGAACAGCATCATTGGCCGTGGTGGCTGGGATGGTGGTCGAGAGGGAGAATGTCACAGTGCGCTGCTTGTCGAAATTGTCGACGGCAGTAACGACAAACTCATACATGCCGTCGGCAAGAGCGTTGGTGAACGCCTCCTCAAAGTTTATCTTCATGTTGGACAGGTCGAGAGCGGCATCATGGGTGTAGATGGCGTTCACGCCCTGTGCGTCGAGAGAAGCCTTGGTCGCATCGTCCATCGCCATGAGGTCGACCCCTCCGGCGGGAAGCCCCGCCTTGTCGCAGGCAAGTGTCACGCTCTTGAGCGAGGTGGCGGCAGTGATGTAGAGCGACTGTCGGCCTACCTTGCCGGCCTCGCAATAGAGCGGCTCGGCGACGTTGAAGCCCACACCCACAATCTCGGGGGCGGCGGTGATGACTATCTCATCCTCGACATCAACAGTCGACTCGTCGACCGTGACCGTGAGAAGACCGGCTCCGGCCTCCCCTACGGGGGTGTTGTTGTAGACGACATCGAGCTTATACTCGGTGGCACGTCTGACGTTCTCGATGACACCGCTCTTGGTGTACTCGCTGCCGTCGGTCTTGTGGCCGCTGACAGTCCAGTTGAGCGAGGTCACGCCGTTGGGCATCATGAAGTAGCCCTTGCGCTCGTCACGGCCGTTGAATGTCAGCTCGCCACGGGTGTGGGATACGGTCATGGTGTAGTCCTTGAGCACCTCATCGACATTGGGGGAATAGTTGACCGATGCCACGACGTTGGCTATCTTGCACTTGAGGTTGACGTTGGTCGCGCCCCCGCCGCTGACGGTGAAAGGCTGGTAGCCCTTGAAATAACGCTTGTCAAACGATGCGGGCACACTGTCGCCCGTCCATGCCTCGGCGACATAGTTGCCGGCCACGAGCCATATCTCGGAGGGGACGTTGGAGATGCCCTGATACTTGCGGACGAGACCCTTCTCGCCCGATATCCATATGGTGCAGCCGTCGGCAAGCTCCTGCTCGGAGGCGGCACGCGAATATACCTTTATGTTGGAGTTGACGACAGTGTGGAGTGACACCCGGCCCTCACCGCCCATCGCCTCGTCCTGCTCGCTACAGGCGGTGAAACCTGCGGCAAGCAGCGACGCAATGAAATATATCGATAACTTTTTCATTTCTATTATTCAGCTATGAGGATAAGGGTTTCTGATTTCTTGTTGCCTGAGGCATCCTCAATCTCAAGGGTGAACTTATGCTCGCCGGGGAACACCAGCATGGCAAAGAACTGTGTGATGTCAAAGGTGAGGTCGTGTGCGCCAATCACATCATCCTCCACGGGGAATCCGAGGTCGTCACGCAGGTTGCCCACATTTTCGGCGGGGGGATAGGCGAGGTCAAACTCGGTCGGCAGCAGGTCGGAGACTGCAGCCATGAAGTCGTCGCTCGTGGACTCAATCTTCACGTTGAAGTGGGCGATGCCGTTGTCGGAGTGGATGTTGACCTTGCCGTCGGTCAGGTCGGCAACATTGTTGGTCTCGGGGGCGAGCTTCATCTCGGTCGGAGTGATGGTGATACCGGCCGACGCGGTCGCCTTGGTGTAGGTGAATGTCTGGGCGGCCTGCTTGCCGTTGGGGGCGACTGCGAGAGTGTTGACGGTCGTGGTCGCGGTCAGGGCGATAGGCGCGGAGTAGCGCGTGGATGCCGTGGTGGCGGGAGTGCCGTCGAGCGTGTAGTAGATGACAGCCGACTGTGTGGCGGTCAAGGAGACGCTGAGGTTGTCGGTGAACGTGGTGCCGCTCGCGGGATTGGCGGTGACGACGGGAGCGTCGGTGTCCTCGCCCTCGATGGGACGGTCACCCTCTATGATATCCTCGTCTATCACTACATTGCCGTCCTTGTCGACCACCGTAACCGATGTGTCAAGAATCAGGCCGTCACCGATAATGATGCCTCCTGTGGCGTCGGGTATCGTGCCGTCACCGTTCTTGAGCTTGAAGGTGATGATGCGGTGCTGTCCCGGCTCGATGTCGGTGTAGGCCTTGCGAAGGGTCTCACGGTTGCCCGAGATGGTGCCCTCGAAAGTGGCGACGAGAGTGTGGGAGTTTTCGATAAACTTGAAGTAGCCGGCGCGGGTCTCCGAGGGGGTATACTGGAGCTGGCCGCCGTCGTTCATCAGCACTGTGACTGTCACATCATCGCCGAGGACGGCGCGGAGCTGGTCGCTGTAGCGTATCGACACCTTGACGTTGGCGAGCTTGCAGACGATGGTGCCTATGTCGGTTATCTTGCCGTCCTCGATGGTGAACGTCCCGGACTGGCCTTCATAGTAGGGGGTCTCCCAGGCCTGAAGCGCCTGGTCGTGGGAAATCACATTGACGACATATTCTCCGACCGCGAGGGCAAACACCTCGGGCATATCCTTATGTTGCCACGTCTTCACCACCGACTTGTCGTCGGCACGGAGTATCTTCACGATAAATTCTGACGTGTCGTAGGCATCACGTGACTTGGGCGACTTGTCATCGCCGACTGTTTTCTCAGCGGTGACAACCTGGAGGTCGTCCCTCACCTTGGCGAGGTTGACCTGACCCTGACCCTCCTCATCGACGGTGGTCTTCCAATAGTCGTCCTTTGAGCAGGAGCTTACCGTCACTATGACAGCAAGCGCCATTAGTATGCTATATATCTTTTTCATCATACTGGAAATTCGGGATTAATATACAAACGACAGATTATCGACCGTCAGCATTGCGCCGCGCGAGCAGCACTCATCCTTGCCGCAGTAGTCGGTCGTCTTCACGCTGCCATCGGCACGGTTGGTCGATACTATCGACAGTTTCAGGGTAGCAGCCTTGGGAGCATTTGCGATATAGTTGATTGTAACCTTAAACTTTGTGTAGCTGCCTGCTGCCGAGAGTTCGGCAGTGCCGCGTCCTACGACAGTCGAGCCGTTGAGCAGTTCCACGGTAGCCACACCCTTCTCGTCGGTATCGTTGCCGTCGGGGGTGTACTTGTAGTATCCCTCGAGAGCAGCGGGACGCGAGGTAAAGGCCACGCCATTACCGGCAGCACCGCCGATAAACAGACGCCCTGCCGTGCGGTTCTTGATTTCGGAAGGTTTGTTGCTGCAATAGTAGTTGCTGAAGTCTGTGTTACCTGTTTGTTTTTTGTTTGCGATTGAGACTCCGGAGTTATCCCATGCGACACTTCTCACCACCATGGCATTCTGCCCTGATTGCGGTATCATACCCTTATAAATATCGGCGGTAGTATCGTGAGCACTTTGTCCAATTCCAATAACCTTAGCTTCAGGCTGATGTGAGAGCCACGAGAGTCCAGTATTATAGACCGAGGGAATCACATACCATGAGTTTACCAATGAAGACCCGAGGTCGCATGTCGTCGGGTTGGTGCTCGACCAACCCTGAGGTTCGGAGACAACCATTGAGAGTGTTGTCTGAAACTTTGCGGCAGTCGACGTATTGGCCCTGGTCCATGTACCGCCCTGGTTGATGGTGGTGTTTATGGTCTCCACAATATTCTCAAAGTCGCCGTTGGGCACTTGCAGCATCGCCTCGGTCTGGAATGTCATCGCATCCGAAGCCTGACCGTCGGGCAGCGTCACCACGAGTGAATAGGAGGTGGCGGCGTTGAGTCCCGTCAGGGTGATTGTGCCGCTGACCGCGTCGCGGTGCTCAGCCTCCTTGGTCGTCCCGTTGAGGGTCACCACGCCATAATTGACGATTTGAGCTATATTCTCGGCAGTAGTGCCTGAAATCTTGACAAGAGCCTTGGTGGCGTAAGCGTCGACCGACATAGAATACTGTAGCTTGCCGTGAGCGAGTACTATCTCGGCGGCGTCCTTTGCCTTGCCGCAGTAGAGGGCGCGTACCTTGACTGTGCCCGTCTCGGGGATGGCGATGCGCACGGTGTAGTCGGTGGCGGCACGGGCCACGCCGTTGACCGAGAGCACGCGGGCAGCCTGCCATGTCGCGCCGTTGTCGGTCGAGGTCTCAAACGTCACCTTGCTGTCGAAGTCGTTTCCGTCATATGCCACAGTCAGCTCTGCCTCATTCGCGCCATAGGCGAGGTCGGTGTTGCCGGAGATGGAGAGTGTGACGGGAGTGGCGGTGACGTTCATCGTCACGGGGTCGTTGACCTTTGTCATCTGGTCCTTTACAACGACGGTGAACGACGCGTCGCCGGCGCCGAGGTTGGAGATGGCCTCGGTGAGGTCGACCACGGCAAAACGCTCGGGCTTAACCCAAAGGCCGGCAGCCTTCAGACCGAGGGCGGTCATCGTGCTCTTCTGAGCCTCGGTGGCGCGCATGAGGTCAATCTCTGCCGGCCAACCCTTTGCGATGAGCGACGGGGACTGCGTTGTCAGCGTGACGGAGCCGAGACCGCCGGGGGCATTGACCATGAAGCGGGCGGCCTGTGCGGGTGCCTCACCCTCGTAGACGCTGACGGCCTGACCGGGGGTGAATCCCTCGGGTGTCACCGTCGGCGCGGGAGCGTTCATCAGCTCGTCGCTGAGGTTGATGGTGACGGTCTCCTGCTCGAGAGCGTCGTCAAACGAGATGGAGAGGACGGCATCCCCTACCTCACCGCCGTTGACATCGAGGGTAAGGCGGTAGTGGTGGCGCGCCTCGGCGTTGTCGATGGTCGCGGGCTGTATGGTGGCCGACGTGCCGTTTGGCTTGGTGATGTCAAGAGAGACTGTCACCTTGCCGGGACGCAGGTAGGCGGGACGGGTCTCGTCGGCCGCATACGAGATGTAAGTGCCCCCCTCGGAGTGCAGCTCGGCACTGTAGGAGGTGAAGTACTTCTTGAACGCCTCGGTGTATTGTATAGACACCATGGTGTTGGCAAGCGTCGCGGTGAGCGAGACGTCGGTCGTGCGCCCCTCGTTGACGGTAAACTCGGTGCTGCCGTAGTAATAGGGCTTCTCAAATCCCTCTACATTGATACTGCCGACGGATGCCTCAAGAGTGTATTTCCCAATCTTGAACGCCTCGTCGGTGGGGAACTGCGCCACCGACGGCCAAGTTTTGTAATAGGAGCCGTCCTCGGATTTGAGCGACAGCTTCAAGTCATCGACCGTGGGGGCAGACGCCGACCGGCTCTTGGACACTGTTGTGATGATGTCGGAGTTAAGCTCAACCAACGGGTTGATGCGCCCGGCTCCAGCGGTCATCGGCGACTCCTCTGCGGAACAGGCGGCCAGCACCAGGGCTGTCGCTGCGACAAGAGAGTAGCCAAATGTCGTTTTTTTCATACTTTTCTATTCTTTGTTAGTATTATCTTTTACCTTTCATAAAATGCAAGTATCATAGGACATGTGATGCCCCTCAAAAAGCAAAATCGCGGTAAAGATACGCATTTTTGCCCAATATATGTCAAATTGCGCTTAGGAATGTAACGGATTGCGACAAAAATCGCCAAACCTGAGACCAACTTATCACTGACCGGAAGCGTTATAACTATGATATCATAAGTCCAATAGGCCAAATAAGACTAATAAGACTATATGGCTTAATGGACTTGTCGGGCCTGTTTGATCAATAAATCACGAAGATGAAACGGATACTTATCATGGGAGCATCGTCGGGTATCGGGCTACATCTGGCCGAGATGCTCGCCTCACGCGGCGTCAGGATAGCCATCGCGGCACGCCACCTCCAGCCTATGCTCGAACTCAAGGGACGCTATCCCGACAACGTGGCGGTGAAGTCCATCGACATCACGCGCCCGGAGGCGTCGGTGGAGATGCTACAGCTCATCGAGGCTCTCGGAGGGATGGACGTATATATCCATGTCGCCGGGATAGGCTATGAGAACCTGTCGCTCGACCCCGACCGCGAGACGGCGATAATCGACACCAACGCCACAGGGTTTGCCCGGATGATTGACACGGCCTACCGCTACATGCGCAGCAACGGCATCAAGGGGCATATCGCCGCGATAACCTCCGTGGCGGGGACCAACGGCATAGGACGCCTGTCGGCCTACTCTGCGTCGAAACGATTCGGGCAGACCTATCTCGTGGCCCTTGAGCAGCTTGCACGGATGGAACGCTCGGGAATACGGTTCACCGACATACGTCCCGGCTGGACCGACACCCCACTGCTCGTGCCGGGGCTGAAATACCCGATGGAGATGCCGGCGGGCTACGTCGCCACCGAAATACTCCGCGCCATCGTGCGCCGCCGGCGCGTGGCGGTCATCGACTGGCGGTGGAATCTCGCCGTAGGCCTGTGGCGGCTCGTCCCCAACGCGCTGTGGACGCGCATCCCCCTGCGCATCTCCATGCCCGACGCCAAGCTGCCCCCGGCGTAATATAGGGAATAAGATTTTAACGGCTTAAAATTTGCAACATTGCGATAGCTATTGTATATTTGTATCCAAACAAAAGACAATAAGATACGGAAATCATGAAAGCATCAAAGAGAACATCGTTGCTGACACCATCCAACCCCCAAAAAGGAGGGTGCAATGACGCTGCCACATCGCATTCCTTTGTCAAGCTCAAGGCAATATCAGATGCTGAACGCAGACGCTTGCGGATTCCGTGTTACAAGTATCTGCTCCCGTGACATTAGCTCCGGAATATTACAAGCCTAAACACATAATGCGAAGTAGAGAGACGGTTCACTTCGCATTATTGATTTATGGACGTTCCGCTCAACAAAGAGCAATAAACGATATATCGTTGAAGTGGAGGGTTTTGACAATGAATTTTATGGATTGAAGTTCTATTGGAAAGGGGTCGAGAAAAGCAAAAATAGATACTCCCTGCTTACTAATGATTTTGAGCCCCGCACGATTGTGCGTTCCTGTATCGAAGTCATGCTGGATTGGTCAATATGACGCAATTGTCTAATGATATGATATCATTAAATGAGATTGAGCGCAAACTAAATCAGACCTATAAAGGAGAATATGTCATAAACCATAAAATACCACCATTGAATAGCGAAATACAACGTGGATGTTAAGAAACGGACAGAGGCTCAAGCGCAATGCGCTTGAGCCTCTGTCCGTTTGGTCGGGGTGACAGGATTCGAACCTGCGACCACCTGGTCCCAAACCAGGTGCGCTACCGGACTGCGCTACGCCCCGAGCAGAAGCCGCCTATGGGCGGCTTTGCGGGTGCAAAGGTAGGCGCATTTTTCCAATAGTGCAAATATTTCGTTCAAAAACCGTCAATATTCATCCCACGAGCGTATCTCGATGTCGGCCACGGGCAGCTCGCAGAACGCCTGGATGAAGGCCGAGGCGAGGCGTGCGTTGGTGAGCAGCGGGATGTTGAGGTCGATGGCCGCGCGGCGTATGCGGTAGCCGTTGGTAAGCTCGGTCTCGGTGAGGTTTTTGGGGATGTTGACCACGAGATCGACCTCCTTGTTGTGGAGCAGTTCGAGAGCCTGCGGCTCGCGGTCGGGCTGGCTGGGCCAGAAGACGCGTACGGCGGGGATGCCGTTGTCGTTGAGGAAGGCGTGGGTGCCGCCGGTGGCGTAGAGCTTATAGCCGCTGTTGTGGAGACGGTGGGCGGCGTCGAGCAGGTCGGCCTTCTGCTTGGCGGTGCCGGTGGAGAGCAGGATGCCCTTGCCCTTAGAGGGGACGCGCATACCGACCGAGAGCATCGACTTGAGGATGGCCTCGTCGGTGTCGGCCCCTATGCAGCCTACCTCGCCGGTCGATGCCATGTCGACCCCGAGCACGGGGTCGGCGCCCTGCAGGCGGGAGAAGGAGAACTGGGACGCCTTGATGCCTACATAGTCGAGGTCAAAGGCATTCTTGTGGGGCTTCTCGACAGGCAGGCCGAGCATCACCTTGGTGGCAAGGTCGATGAAGTTGAGCTTGAGCACCTTGGAGACAAACGGGAAGGAACGCGAGGCACGCAGGTTGCACTCGATGACCTTGATGTCGTTGTTCTTGGCGAGGAACTGGATGTTGAACGGCCCGGAGATGTTTAACGCCTTGGCTATCTGCTGCGACACCTTCTTGATGCGGCGCATGGTCTCGACGTAGAGCTTCTGTGGCGGGAACTGTATCGTGGCGTCGCCCGAGTGTACGCCGGCAAACTCGATATGCTCGGAGATGGCGTAGACCTTTATCTCGCCATCCTGTGCCACGGCATCCATCTCTATCTCCTTGGCGTTCTGTATGAACTCGCTCACCACGACGGGATGCTGCTTGGAGACGTTGGCGGCGAGCTTGAGGAAGCGTTCAAGCTCCTCGGGGTTGGAGCAGACGTTCATCGCCGCGCCCGACAGCACGTAGCTCGGACGGACGAGGACGGGGAAGCCCACCTCGTCGATGAACTTGTTGATGTCGTCAAACGAGGTCAGCTCGCGCCAACGGGGCTGGTCGATGCCGAGGTCGTCGAGCATCGAGGAGAACTTGTGACGGTCCTCGGCGTTGTCGATGCTGCGTGCCGACGTGCCGAGGATGTTGACATGCTGCTCGTCGAGACGGGTGGCGAGGTTGTTGGGTATCTGGCCGCCGACGGAGAGTATCGCGCCGTGGGGCTGCTCAAGGTCGAGGATATCCATCACGCGCTCAAATGTCAGCTCGTCGAAGTAGAGACGGTCGCACATGTCATAGTCGGTCGAGACGGTCTCGGGGTTATAGTTTATCATCACCGAGCGCCAGCCCTCCTTCTTGACAGTCATCAGGGCGTTGACCGAGCACCAGTCAAACTCGACCGAGGAGCCGATGCGGTAGGCGCCCGAGCCAAGCACGACGATTGAACGGTGGTCGTGGAGATACTCCACGTCGTTCTGCGTGCCGTTGTAGGTGAGGTAGAGATAGTTGGTCTGGGCGGGATATTCGGCGCCGAGGGTGTCAATCTGCTTCACCACGGGGAGTATGCCGAGGCTCTTGCGCAGGCTGCGCACGTCCATGAGACTGTTGTCGTCCATCCCCTCCTTGAGGACGGCGCGGGCTATCTGGAAGTCGCTGAAGCCCTGCTCCTTGGCCTGACGCAGGAGCGCGGCGGGGAGCTGGTCAATCGCGTTGAATGCCTCAAGCTCGTTGGCGGTGTTGACAATATTCTGCAACTTGTAAAGAAACCATCGGTCAATCTTGGTAAGCTCGTGTATGCGCTCGACGCTGTAGCCCTGGCGCATCGCCTTGGAGATGACAAAGACGCGCTTGTCGGTAGGCTCGCGCAGGGCCTTGTCGATGTCGGCTATTTTCAGCTCCTTGTTCTCGACAAAGCCGTGCATCCCCTGTCCTATCATGCGCAGTCCCTTCTGAATGGCCTCTTCGAATGTGCGGCCTATCGCCATCACCTCGCCGACCGACTTCATCGACGAGCCAATCTCGCGGCGCACGCCGTGGAACTTGCCGAGGTCCCATCGGGGTATCTTGCACACGATATAGTCGAGAGCCGGCTCAAAGAATGCCGAGGTCTCCTTGGTGACGGAGTTTTTGAGGTCAAAGAGTCCGTAGCCGAGACCGAGCTTGGCGGCGACAAACGCCAGCGGATAACCCGTGGCCTTGGAGGCGAGTGCCGATGAGCGGCTGAGTCGCGCGTTTACCTCGATGACGCGGTAGTCCATCGACTGGGGGTCGAAGGCATACTGCACGTTACACTCGCCGACGATGCCTATATGACGTATAATCTTGATGGCGAGCTTGCGCAGGTAGTGGTAATCCTCGTTGGACAGTGTCTGCGACGGGGCGACGACGATGCTCTCGCCGGTATGGATGCCGAGCGGGTCGAAGTTTTCCATGTTGCAGACGGTGATGCAGTTGTCGTAGCGGTCGCGCACGACCTCATACTCGACCTCTTTCCACCCCTTGAGCGACTTCTCGACGAGTACCTGCGGGGAGAACGAGAGGGCTTTCTCGACAAGCGAGACAAGCTCCTCGCGGTTGTCGCAGAATCCGCTGCCGAGACCGCCGAGGGCATAGGCCGCACGCACGATGACAGGATAACCGAGTGCCTCGGCGGCGACAATGGCGTCGGCCACCGAGCTGACAGCCTCGCTCTTTATGGTCTTGACATCTATCTCGTCAAGTTTCTTGACAAACAGCTCGCGGTCCTCGGTGTCCATGATGGCCTGTACGGGGGTCCCGAGCACCTTCACGCCATAACGCTCGAGCACGCCGCTCTCGTGGAGGGCGACGCCGCAGTTGAGGGCGGTCTGGCCGCCGAATGCGAGCAGAATGCCGTCGGGACGCTCCTTCTCGATGACTTTCTCCACAAAGTAGGGGGTCACGGGGAGGAAGTATATCTTGTCGGCAAAGCCGTCGGAGGTCTGCACGGTGGCGATGTTGGGGTTGATGAGCACCGTTGTGATGCCCTCCTCCTTCATGGCCTTCAACGCCTGAGAGCCGGAGTAGTCAAACTCGCCCGCCTCGCCTATCTTCAGCGCCCCGCTGCCGAGCAGGAGCACCTTGCCAATCTTATTGTCTGTATTGTTGTCCATATATATGCTTCTATCGTATTGCTTTACAACATGTTGATAAACTCGTCAAAGAGAAACTCCGTGTCCTTTGGCCCGGAGCTTGCCTCGGGGTGGAACTGAGCCGAGAAAAACGGCTTGGTCTTGTGGCGGATACCCTCGTTGGTTCCGTCGTTCATGTTGACGAACAGCGGCTCCCAGTCGTCGGGGAGCGTCGACGAGTCGACGGCAAAGCCATGGTTCTGCGAAGTGATGTAGCAGGTGTCGGTATCGACGCGGCGCACGGGCTGGTTGTGGCTGCGGTGTCCGTATTTGAGCTTGTAGGTGCGTGCGCCCGCAGCCTTGGAAAGCAGCTGGTTGCCCATGCAGATGCCGCATATCGGCTTGCCTATCTCGATGGCCTTGCGTATATTCTCGACTGTCTTCACGGCCATGTCGGGGTTGCCCGGCCCGTTGGAGATGAACAGGCCATCGTAGGGTATCGTGGTGAAGTCGTAGTCCCATGGGACGCGTACCACCTTGACGCCACGCCGGGTGAGGCAGCGGATGATGTTGTGCTTGGTGCCGCAGTCGACTAGGACGACGGTCTTCGCGCCGTCACCGTGTACCTCCACCTCCTTGCAGCTCACCTTGCCCACGAGATTCTCCTTGTTGGGGTCGTAAAACTCCACGTCCTCAGCCCCCTCGACGATAATCTTGCCGAGCATCGAGCCGCGCTCGCGCAGGTGCTTGGTCAGCGCGCGGGTGTCGATGCCGTAGATGCCGGGGATTTTCTCCTCGCGCAGCCAGTCGGCAAGCGAGCGGTCGGCCTGCCAGTGGCTGTGGTCCCAGCTGTAGTCCTGGCACACGATGGCACGGCAGTGGATGTGGTCGGACTCGTAGTACTCGCTCACATCGTCCTTCTCGCGCCGTGGAGGCACGCCGTAGTTTCCAAGGATGGGATAGGTGGTGACTAAGATTTGTCCCTCATAGGAGGGGTCGGTAAGGCTCTCGGGATAGCCGGTCATAGCAGTGTTAAACACGACCTCCCCGGCGGTTGCCGCCTCGTAGCCAAATGATTTTCCCTCGTAGGTAGTGCCGTCTTCAAGCACGAGGACAGCCCGTTTTGTTTCTCGCATACGATAGAATATAGATGTAGTTAATCAATGTCGGTTCACAGGATTTCTATCGTGAAAACCGTGCAAAGTTACAACTTTTCCCCCATATATCCCTCCTCGTGCCGCAAAAACTTCCCCCGCCCTTGCATTTTGTATGACTTGTCAAGTCGTGGATACAATCAGCAGCCACGCCGCAACGCAGGACTGTCAGGATAAAGCCTTTCCAGCACCTCGCGTGCCGGTACATGTATGACACCGCCGTCGGGCGTGCCCTGCACGAGTATCTCGCCACGCATAGTCTTTTCCTCAAGCATACGCCGCTCGGCGAGTTCAAGACCTCGCTCCAACTTCTCCTGAAATTTATATAATTCATCGGCTGTCATGGGGATTCTATAAGCTATAACATTGTGCAAATTTACAAAAGCCTCTATCTTTCCCAAAACAATTAATGTTAAAGCAGGTTAGGAGGCCGATTCCAATCAGGGATTTATCCTCTCCGAGGAAACGCAGGAGTATAGGGTTTGAGCCCCCACACAACGCAAAAGCGAGGCAATCTGACGATTTTCCTCGCTTTTTGCTTAGTGTGGGGTTAACGGAATATAAAGTCTTCGACTTATCTTTGGTCCCGGTGCAATTTTGATACACCCTCTTCATTATGTCTAAAAACCGGGGGATTAGTCGTCGGAGTAGTGGCGCAGGACGCGGCGGTAGGAGTTGAAGATTTTGGACTTGGAGACGAAGCCGACGTAGCGGCCCTCGGGGGTGATGACGGGGAGGTTCCACGCGCCGGTGCGGTCAAAGGTCTTCATGACTTGCTCCATGCTCTCGTTAATCTCTATCTTGGCGGGAGGGGCGCTCATGAACTTGCTGACGTGCATACGCTTGTAGAGGTCGGGGCGGAACATGATGTTGCGGATGTCGTCGAGTAGCACTACGCCAATCAGTTGCCCGTCGTCATTGAGCACAGGGAAGAGGTTGCGGCTCGACTTGGAGATGACGTCGACCATCTCGCGGAGGTTCATCTCGGGGCGCACGGACATGAAGTCGGTCTCTATCACGCTGTCCATCTTCAGGAGCGTCAGCACGGCCTTGTCCTTGTGGTGGGTCAGAAGCTCGCCACGGCGCGCGAGACGCATGGCGTAGATGCTGTAGGGCTCAAAGAATTTTATCGTGCCGTAGGATATGGTGGAGACGATGAGCAACGGCAGAAAAAGTGCGTAGCCACCGGTAAGCTCGGCGATGAGGAACATGCCCATCAACGGGGCGTGCATCACCCCGGCCATGAGTCCGGCCATGCCAAGCAGGGCAAAGTTCTTGTGGGATACGCCTGCCACAAAAAGGCCATTATTATTGAGCAGGAAGGCGAAAAAGAACCCCGCCATGCAGCCCATGAACATCGTCGGGGCGAATGTGCCGCCGACGCCGCCGGCACTGTTGGTGGCCGAGGTCGCAAACACCTTGAACAGTATAATGGCGCCTGTGTAGAGCAGGATGAACCATGTCACGTCGCGGTCGGGATAGAAGATGGAGCCGTCCATTATATTGCCCGGCTCGCCGCTGAGGAGGCTCAATATCTGAGGGTATCCCTCACCGTAGAGAGCCGGAAAAAAGAACACAAGCGTGACGAGCACCACCGAGCCGACGGCAAACCGTCGCCATGCGCACCCGAGCCGCTGGAAACGGGCCTCAATCCAGTTCATCGTGCGTATGAAATATAGCGAGACAAAACCGCAGAAGATGCCAAGCAGTATGACGTAGGGTATCTTGCTGATGAGGAAAGGCTCGCTCTGCACGAAGGAGAACTCCGCGCTGTAGCCGTGGAACACGTAGGCTATCGTCGCGCTCGTGATGGAGGCGATGAGCAACGGCATCACCGACATCGCCGAGAAGTCAATCATGAGAATCTCAAGGGTGAAAAGCATCCCCGCAATCGGGGCCTTGAAGATGCCGGCGATGCCTGCCGCCGCGCCGCAGCCCACCATCACCATCAATATGCGTGGGGACATGCGGAAAAACTGCCCGACGTTTGACCCAATCGCCGCCCCGGTGAACACTATCGGGCCCTCGGCCCCCACCGAGCCACCAAAGCCGATGGTGATGGAGCTGGCTATCAACGACGTGTACATATTGTGCCGTTTCAGGCGGCTCTTGTTCTGCGATATGGCATAGAGCACGCGTGTGACACCATGGGATATGTTGTCCTTGACGACATATTTCACAAACAGGGCCGTGATGAGGATGCCCAGCGCGGGATATATGAAATAGAGCCAGTTGCCGCCGCTGACAACGAAGTGGGAGGTCAGCGTGGTGGATATCAGCGTGATGAGGGCCTTGAGCAGCAGCGCGGCGAAGGCACATATCACCCCGACGATAAAGGCGAGGATAAGCACAAACGTCTTTTCCGGGATATGCTTCTCGCGCCACAGGAGCAGAGACAGAAACGCCTCATACATCGCGTGTGATATGCCTGTATATGATATTTTCATTCAAACAAACCTTTAGATTCAGACACCCTTGCCGGTAAACACCGTGCGTATCGTGTACAATATTATCTTCATGTCGACTGGAAACGACACATTCTCTATATATATGAGGTCGTAGCGCAGACGCTCTACCATCTGGTCGACCGAGGAGGCGTAGCCATATTTAACCATACCCCATGACGTGATGCCGGGGCGTACGCTGTGGACAAGCGTGTAATATGGGGCCTGCCGCATGATGAGATTGATGAAGTGCTCACGCTCGGGACGCGGCCCGACAAGCGACATGTCGCCGACAAGGACATTCCAGAACTGTGGAAGCTCATCGAGGCGATACTTGCGCAACATGTGCCCGAGCCGTGTGACACGGGGATCGTCGGCACTCGACAGACGCGGCCCGTGACACTCGGAGTCAACCTTCATAGAGCGCAGCTTGATGATGTTGAACATCCTGCGGTGATAGCCTACCCGCTGCTGCCGGTAGAATATCGGACCGGGGGAATCGCACTTGATGGCGATGGCCAATATTCCTATCACGGGACTGAGCAACAGCAGCATGACGGCAGAGACAATGATGTCACAGAGCCGTTTTATATTGCGCGTGCTGCCGGTCACGCCGGCGCGCGACACCTCGACGAGCGGTTCGCCGGCGACATTCACTGTCTGCACTCGCGATGTCACCACATGCAGCATATCGGGACTCATATATATAGGGATGTCAAGGGGCAACAGCTTGTTGACAATCTGTAAGGATTCCCGCTCGTCGCTATGTCCGCCGGGCACCACGATAAGGTAGCGTATGCCACGGCGCAGGCACTCATCCTCGATATTGTCAATCGGGACGGCATGATATGGAAAATGCCCCTTGGGCATCGGGCCGACGGCGACATGCCCCACGATGTCATACCCCATGGAACGCTTCATCGAGTCGAGCCGCTGATGGAGGGCTACCGCAGCCGGCGACGTGCCTACTATAAGTGTCGGGAATCCCCATTGGCGCGAGTGGATGCACCGCGTGGCATGACGGGTGATAAACCACCTTACCGTATAGACGGGGATAAACATGCACGCCAGCAGGGAGAGGATTATCTCGTAGTTGAAAAGGCGGCTGCCGCCCATGTCATTGGTGAGGGCAGTGAGAAACACTACAAGCGTGCCTATAAGCGCTGAACCGCCGGTAGTGATAAAATCCTGAAGCCGCGACTTGTGGAACGGGGAATTGTAATAGCCCGAGAGATAGTAGACCCCCATCATCAGCACGGGGAACAGCAGCTGCCCCCATATGACCATACGCGAGGTCTCGAAACTCCAGAAATCCGAGTAGGCCATCGCCACATTGGGCAAAAACCTGTAGCGGCAAAAGTTGAAAAGCATATAGCCGAGATTGGTCGACAGGTAGTCGGCCACGACATACAGGAGCCGTTGTCGGTTGGCACTTCTCACTTACGCAATATCTTTACAGTCCCGTCATCGGAAAGTTTTATGACCGAGGATGGCGTGGCGCGGGATGTGTCGTCGCGCCTTGTCTCCACTATGTAATCGACCGCCCCTTTTATCTCCGGGGATATGTCATCGAACACCGCAGCAGTCGGCTCGCCGCTGATATTGGCCGATGTCGACACTATCGGACGGCGGAAGGCCCGGCACAGCCTACGGGAAAACGCCTCCCGGGTGACACGGATGCCGACGCTGCCGTCATCGGCGAGCAGTTCGGGCGCAAGCCCGCGCCCGTGGTCGTAGACTATCGTGACAGGCCGGTCGCTCAACTCTATGATGTCGCGCGCGGCATCGGGCACATTGTCAACATACCGCTCAAGCCGCGCCTCGTCATCGACGAGCGTTATCATAGCCTTGCTGTCGGCGCGACGTTTGATGCCAAATACGCGCTTCACCGCGTCGGAACGGGTGGCGTCACACCCGATGCCCCACACCGTGTCGGTGGGATAAAGTATCACCCCGCCACGGGCAAGGACTGTACACGCCTCTCTTATGTCTTCGTCAATAGTCATTGTAGAGGCAAAATTAAAAAAATTCCCCCAATCCAAAAAATACTGTTGCATCAATCCGCTTTTTTGCAAAAATACCCTAAATATACGCGCAGGCTTAAACCATATGCCCCCTATCGCGTCTTTATCATAACAGAATGAAGATACAGGAATCAATTAGACATATAGAATTTGTAATAACGCTAACTTTTTTGTTTTACCATAATCTGCCCCCGCTCGCGAAGAGTAGGGGCAGTATTTTTCAAAGCAACAACACCTAGGATATCAAATGTTAAATGTCAGTTAAACAAGTTCTCGCCGTTAAACTTTAGCCTCGACAGTATGTCAGTAATACAGACGGTTCAGAGACCTTGGATTTACCCCACAGGTTGCGGAACCGAAAAATATGAGTTACTAACTTTTTCAACAATAAGAATCAATTATGAAAAAAACAATCATCAGCATGGCTGTAATTGCCGCCTCAGTCTTCTCATTCAACGCCGCCGCACAAGCCCCGGCAAAAGCCGGCGATAACGCCACCTGCGCAAAAAAGGAGTGTCCCGTGGCTCCGGGCAAGGATTGCCGCAAGGCCAATTGCAATCCGTTTGAGGGGCTAAACCTGACAGCCGACCAGCAGGCCAAGCTTGACCAGCTGCGGCAGCAGTGTGGCGCCGACCGCAAGGCTTGTGCCGACCAGCGACGTGCCGAGGCCAAGGAACGCCGTGCCGAGCGCGACTCAATTGCCCGCTCAAAGCGCCTTGACAATCTCAAGCAGATAAAGGGCATCCTCACCCCCGACCAGTATGTGACTTTCCTTGAAAATATTGTCATTTCGGAGCGTGCTCCTATGGGTCCACGTTTTGGCAAGGGACAAAAGCCCTGCAATAAGGACGGTAAAAAGTGTGACAGAGACCGTAAGGACAAGCGCTGACAATATTAACCGGATAATTTAAGGACATGCCCCCGGCATGTGGAAAATGCGATTAGATAATAATCGGTCCACATGCCGGGGGCATGTCCCTACATTATAGGCGGTCGGATGCCGCTACTTGGTTGACTTCCTGAGGGTGAAGCCGGCACACAGGCCGTCGTAGCTATTGAGAAGCTTTGATATGCCGGTCAAGGTGGAGTTGCCAGAGAATGTGGCTATCTTGTCGACGAGGACTATCAGCTTGGAGACGTCAAAGGTGATATCCACCGTGTTGCCGGCCTTGGAGATATAGGCGGCCATGCTGCCTATGGGGATTTTCTTGCCAATCCTGAAGTTGAACTGGAAATTACCGTCGGCCGTTTTCTCTATCGTCCCGCTGACAGTGATGCGTTTGAGCTTCATCGTGAAGGTGCTGTCGGCCTCGATAGTGAGGGTCATCCCATCGATGCCCGCTTTCTTGTAATATTCCTTGAGCTTCTGTTCTATTACAGTCGAGGCTGCGGCTCCGCCTGCCTTCTTGAGCAGGTTATCGCTTTTGAATGTCACTGCGGGGGAGGAGTAATCCCATGTGCCAACGAGGTCCTTGACCTCTATATTGCCTGTGCCGAGTATATTGCCGAGCAACGAGCCGAGACTGCCCAATCCCTTGTCGGAAGTGGTATCTGCCTGGGATGATGAGGAGGCCGAGTCGGCGGCTGCGCCCTTGTTAAGCAGGTCCTTGAGGTCAAACGGTGTGGCGGTCATGCATCCTGCCGCCACAATGAGCAACAATAATGTCAATATCTTTCTCATATCATTTAATTGTATATGTTCACAAATGATGGTCAGCGGGCATCGGCCGTGGCATTCCGGGCCTCGCCGGCAATCACCTCGTCAAGCTCGGCCCATTGGGAATTTTGGCTCTTATACTCGGGAATGATATGCTTCAGTTCCAGTATCAACTCCCTTACATCGCCACCGTTGATAAGTGTGAAGAGCTTTTCAAGCCGCCTTACCACATCCTCGTAGCGGTAGGTCTCAACCTTGGCTACCATTATCTTGCGGTGATGGGTGGCCATCGTGCGCTCCTTGTCGTTGAGCAGCTCCTCGTAGAGTTTCTCGCCGGGGCGCAGGCCCGTCTCAACAATCTCGATATCCTGGCCCACGCGCAGGCCCGCGAGGGAAATCATGCGACATGCGAGGTCGTAAATCTTTATAGGCTTGCCCATGTCAAATATGTATATCTCGCCGCCATGACCCATGCACCCCGCCTCCAGCACGAGCGAGCAGGCCTCGGGGATAGTCATGAAGTAGCGTATGATGTCCCGATGGGTCACGGTCACGGGCCCTCCCTCTTCTATCTGCTGCCGGAAACGCGGTATGACCGAGCCATTGCTGCCGAGCACGTTGCCGAAACGTGTTGTGATAAACTGGGTCAACGGGCGGTCGGTGTTGCGCTGACGGTCGAGAAATAGCGACTGGACGTAAATCTCGGCAAGACGCTTTGTCGCGCCCATTACATTAGTGGGATTGACCGCCTTGTCGGTGGATATCATCACAAATTTCTCCACATTGTATTTCAAGGCAAGGTCAGCGAGATTTTTGGTGCCGAACACGTTGGTAAACACAGCCTCCGACGGGTTGCGTTCCATCATCGGCACATGCTTGTAGGCTGCGGCATGGAATACGTATCGCGGGCGGTACAACGAAAACGCCCTTTCCATGCGCTGCTTGTTGACGATATCCCCTACATAAAGGTGAATCTTGGTGTCGGGGAACTTGTCCTCCATCTCCAACTGCATATAGTGCATCGGGGTCTCCGCCTGGTCGAGCAGCACAATCTCACGCGCCCCAAACTGGGCTACCTGCCGTGTAATCTCACTGCCTATCGAACCTGCCGCACCCGTGATCATAACCACCTGATCCTTGATGAGACGCGATATGTCGGGGTTATCGTTCTTTATCGGCTCGCGACCGAGGAGGTCTTCAATCTTTATAGCCTTGACATGGCTCGAGAGATTGGGCATCGCATCCCTGTTGGTGTCAAACTCCTCGACCTGATTGAGCACAAGCAACTTTATATGGTTCTCGAGGAAAGCGTCACTGAAGCCACTGCGCATGAACTCCATCTGGGTGGAGAGGAACAGCAGGGTGTCACAATGGTATTTTTCAAAAATTTCCTTGATACAATCCGGCTCGTAACGCACAATCGGAATACCGTTGACGGAGCACTCGGAATTGCTGTCGAACAACGACAACAACGCGACCGGCGAGAATGCGCCATCGGCCTCCGTGCGCAAGGCATTGGCGAGGACAAACGAGTTCAGGGCCGAGCCAAGCACTATCACCGGTCGACGACGTCCGTTGACAGCCGACAGGCGCGCATACAGATATTTGATCAGCAACCTCATGCACATCATGAACGTGAACGAGAGCATCCCGATGATGAAGATGTTCCAGAAACTTATGTAATATCCCCCCGTGATAAGCCCGACAACCAGATTGGCCACCGCCAGCAGCACCGATGACGACAGCACGAGTGAAACGAGGCGGTAGACATCCTCCAATACCGACAATCGAATAATGTACTGGTAGCTGCGTATAGCCATACTCGTGGCCACGTAGACGGCGACGACCACCATAGTCTTAATCGCAGGCGAGAACATGACACCCACGCCGCTGATGCCGGTTGAAAACGTAAAAGTGAGTAAACAGCTGAAAGCTACAATAAGTGTGTCGGCCAACAGCACGCTCCATCGCGGCGCAGGCGATTCATACAACATCTTCACCAATGGAAGACGGTAGAGCTTTTCGATAAAGTTTTGGTGCATTATGTGTTATGTGTGCGACAATACAGTTATTAGGCAACCACAAATTTAAGTATTTTTTTTGTGCGGCACAAGCCAAAAGGAGATGTAAACGGCAACAAAATACGATTTAAGGCACAAAACAGGACAAAACGGGGGCGGCAAGAGCATAAAAAACGATGAGTGCCCCATTTCTTGGGGCACTCATCGTAATATATCGGTCTTAATAAGATTATTTTTTCTTGCTGCTGGCGTAGCGGCTCATGAACTTGTCGACGCGACCGGCGGTATCGACGAGCTTCTGCTTTCCGGTGAAGAACGGGTGGGAGGAGCTGGTGATTTCGAGCTTCACCAACGGATACTCCTTGCCGTCGACCGTAATGGTCTCCCTGGATGCGATAGTTGAACGGGTGATGAAAATATCATCATTTGACATGTCTTTGAATACCACTTCGCGATAGCTGGAAGGATGGAGGTCTTTTTTCATCTCTTATTGTCTTATTATGATTGTTCTTGCGGTTAAACGTAGCGTTGGTAGGACGCTTTGTAGTAATGGCGTGCAAATGTAGTGATTTTTTCACACATGACAAAAAAATCATAAATCTTTTATCCTCTATCCACCGACTACCAATGTCATTCAAACTCCACGAGGGGGGCGTCGGTCGCCACGACATCGCCGACGCCGACCAGGACACGCTTCACGGTGCCGGCCATGTCGGAGGCAATCTCGTTTTCCATCTTCATCGCCTCGTACACGAGCAACGGATCGCCTTTCTTCACTACAGTGCCGGGAGCGACCTTTATCTCCACCACCTTGCCGCCCATGGGGGCATTGACCGTAGGGCCAGTCGGGGCCTCGACGACAACTGCGGCCTCCTCCTTGACGGGTTTCGCCTCCACGGCAGGAGCCTTGTCGGCATACTCGGCGGCGCGGCGTTTGCGCAGGAAGCCGTTGGCTACAGTGGGGAGCAGCTCAAGGAGCAATTCCTCCTCGCGGTTGACGGCGAGCGGAGTCCCCCCGAGGTCGTCGAGCGTGGGATTGGCGGGCTTGCGGTATGAGTTCACGTCATAGGGATGCTCCTCGGGACTGCCCGTGATAAGCTCACGGAAAGCCGGGTCGACCGGGACAGGGGTCTTGCCATACTCACCCTTTATCAGGGCTATAAACTGGTTGGACGGATTGGAATAGTCGCGGTTGCCCTTCTTGCGGTCGAGAGCAAGCGACACCGCCTGACTGCCCACAATCTGGCTCGTGGGGGTGACCAGAGGCACAAGTCCCGCATCGCGGCGCACCTTGGGTATCAGCCTCATCGCGTCATCGAGCAGGTCGGCGGCTCCGAGGGCCTTGAGCTGGGCAACCATGTTGGAGTACATTCCGCCGGGCACCTCGGCCTCCTTTACAAGAAGGTTGGGCTTGGGGAAACCGAAATACTCCTCCACCTTGTGGCAGGCATCGAGCAACGTCGCCTCGTCATTGACACGGGCGGCCGCTACGGCCTTGTCAATCATGGCGTCAATCTCTGCCGGCACGGTATCGGTGAGCGGGTCAAAGTCGCGCGGGAACGTCTTCACGAGGTCAAAGTCGCTCAACGACTCACGCACGGCGCGCAGCTCCTTGCGTATGTAGGCGAGTGCCTCCATATTGACCTCCACCTCTATATCCATCTTCTTGGCGAAAAGATATATAAGCTCCACGGCGGGGGCAGCCGAGCCGCCTCCGAAATACCATATATTCGTGTCGAGGATATCCACCCCATGGAGCATCGCCATCACCGACGAGGCGAGACCGTAGCCCGGAGTACAGTGGGTGTGGAAATCGACCGGCACCGACACGGCACGTTTCAGGGCCGGGATGAGGGTGGCTATGCGGGCCGGATTCACAAGGCCGGCCATATCCTTCAGGGTTATAATCTTTGCGCCGAGAGCCTCCATTCCACGGGCTTTCCCGACAAAATATTCATCAGTGAAAATTTTCTTGGACTCAGGCTCCGAATCCCCTCCAAACAACCGCGAGAAGAAAGATTTTTTCGCCACCGGGGCCTCCTCCTTCGGATCGACCGTGTAGCACACCGCACCGTCGGCAATGCCACCGAGACGGTTGATTATCTCGATAGACTCCTTCACATTGTCGAGGTCATTCAGGGCGTCAAATATGCGCATCACGTTAAGCCCGTTGGCGATTGCCTCCTTATAGAAACCTTCGAGCACACTTGTCGGATACGGGACATAGCCAAACAGGTTACGTCCACGTGACAACGCGGTCAACAGCGATATGCCCTGCATCACCTTGCTGACGCTACGCAGGCGCTCCCACGGCGACTCGTCGAGATAGCGCATCACAGAGTCGGGCACCGCACCGCCCCACACCTCTATTGCATAGAACCCGGCGTTCTTGTAATGCGGGAGCAGACGGTCGATACATGATTGATCCATACGTGTGGCAAACAGGGATTGCTGGCCGTCTCTCATGGTGAGGTCTCGAATTTTCAGGTTACGTTTCATGTCAGAAGTTGTTTTATTGTTGGTTGTAAATGTGAATACGGCAAATGTAGAAAAATTTCCGTAATAAAATACAACCATACACATATTTTTGTTCCATCAGTTGGGTATGTGAATGGAAAATGTTACTTTTGTATGTCCTACCGACGGACATGAATCTGAAAAAGATAAAAAAAACACATAACCACATGTTTGGATTATTCAAGAAAAAGGAGCAACCCGCTCCCCTACTTTTCTCAACAGATATTCATTGTCATATTGTCCCCGGCATAGATGACGGCTCCCCCGATGCCTCCACCTCGGCTGAACTCATCTCGAGAATGATGGACTGGGGGATAAGGCGCATCATAGCAAGCCCCCATGTGACGATGGACACATTTGAAAACACCCCCGCCACCATAGCGCCCGCGCTGAAGTCGCTGAAGGAGGAACTGACAGCCCGCGACATCGACATCGACATAAGCCACTCGGCCGAGTACCGCATCGACGAGTTCTTCATGAATCAAATGCAGGAGGGCAACATCGTGCCGCTCCCCGGCAACTATCTGCTCATGGAAAACTCTTTCATACAGGAGCCATGGGGACTCGACAAGCTGCTCTTTGACCTCAAGGTCAAGGGCTACCGCCCCATACTCGCCCACCCCGAGCGTTACCACTACTACCACGGACGCCGGCAGCGGTACATCGATTTGCACTCCACAGGCACACTGTTTCAGATCAACCTACTCAGCCTCGCGGGATATTACGGAAGCTCGGAACGCTCCATGGCGTCATGGCTTGTGGAAAACGGTCTGGTCGATTTCATCGGCACCGACCTCCACAACCACCGCCACGCCGACCACATCGAGCGATACCTCGCCTCCAAGGACTACCGCCGCCTCGCCTCCTCTGGGCTGCGCGTGCTCAACGACACGCTTTAGCATGTTGCAAAACAGTCTGAAAAACCTGTCTATGTCCTGATTATGCGCAGCCATATAAGCGTTATAGACATCCTCTAACGGGCGGGGAAGCGGATGTCGCCGGGGCGACTGTAGATGGCTACGCGGGTCTCGGTTTCGCGACGATGGGGCGTAGTGCCATACATGCGGCATCGCCATGCTATCGAGGTGCCGGTCTCCCAATCATCGTGCTCGACAGCGTGCAGCAGCCTTACGGCCATATGGCAGCTCAACATCACGGGCACAATCGCGCCCAATACCCACAATCCTATAAAGGCCGAAGTCATTTCAGGCTCGCCTGCAATGCCGCCTCCGCATATAAGCACAGTCTCGCCCCACATCAGCATGGCACTCGCCATCAGCTGCACGGCAGCGAGCGACCCTGCCCCATATCCCTTTCCATACATATAGTAGGTCACAACTCCCGCAAGCACGCATGGCATCACGTATAGCAACGCCGGGGAGAGCACGTCAGACAAACTCAGCCGGCCACTCAACGAACCCATTATGCCGCAATAGACCACGCCCGATATAACGAGTGAAACAACCATCATCCCTTCCCACATCCACAGCTTTTTGTCTTTCAATCTCAGAGTTTTCATAGTTGTGTGTATTTAGTTGTGTCATCAAATAGTATCAAATACCGTTTGATATATAACAACCGGCGGGTCGGCGACGGTTCGGTCCCACATTGCTTTTTGGACAAAAATATATGGAGATGCCTCCGGCTTGTCAACGACGCAAACGACTGAACGTCAGTTGACATGCCAAAGGCATCTCCCTACAGGCCGGAAAATCGGTTATGCCGCGATACCTGTCAGCCGCAGTAGAGATACTTCCGGACGAGGTGCTGCATCTCGGTGGGATTGTTCTTGGCCTCGGCGAAGAGGCGCGGATCGTTGTAGGAGCGCAGGCGCGTGATGGTGCCGTCGATGATGGCGCGGCTGAACACGCCGTCACGCTCGTACAAGCCGCGTTGACGCTCAAGACAGTCAGCCGACTGGGCACAGTTGGCCGGCAGGTGGGCAAGATGCTCGGCACGGGCAGCATTGGCGGCCTGATGTATGTTGACATCCACATAGGTGTCTTCGGCCACCTTGAGCGCATCCTCCATCTCAAACCCATGGCGGCACGCCACGGCAAGCGCGGCAATGAGCAGGTAGATGTCGGCCGACCCGTCGGCCGAGCGTATCTCGACCGTCTGCTTTCCCGTATAGTCGGTAGCTGGACAGCTCGACAACGGGTTGACAGCGTGGCACATATCCTTGTCGGCAGTCCACCCGAGCGGCACCCGCACGAGCACCGAGCGGTTGCGGTCGCCCCAGCAGATATTGGTAGGGGCCTCCTGATGGGGGACGAGACGGAAGTATGAGGTCGGTATCGTGTTGCCGAAAGCCGTGATTGACTCAGCCATATCCATCATCCCGGCTATGGCGCGGCGTGCCGTGTCGCTGAGACGGCGGTCGGCGTCGAGCATCATGTTGCGGCCGTCCTTCATGATGCGCATATGGATATGAAGCCCCGAGCCGGCCTTACCGGCGGTAATCTTGGGGGCGAAGGTGACGTTATAGCCCATCTTGTAGCCGAGGTTGCGTATTATCCACTTGGCGATGACGAGCTGGTCGGCGGCATCGCGGGCATCGACGGGAAGAAACTCTATCTCATTCTGCTCATAGACAGTGCCGTGAAGGGTGAAGTTGCCAACCTCCGAATGCCCGTACTTGATGCGTCCGCCGGCCTGTGCGATATACTGCATACAGCGGGCGCGGAAGTCGTTGAACTTGGCAAACGGCGCCGACTCATGGTAGCCGCGCTGGTCGGTGGCGGGAAACGTCCCGTCGTCGGGCGCTATGACGTAAAACTCAAGTTCTCCCATAGCCTGAAACTCCATTCCCGTGACACGCGTGAAGTCATCACACGCCTTGTCGAGAATGTGAACCGGCGATGAGGCCATCGGATTGCCCTCCTTGTCCATGAACGAGCAGAGCATCGTCAGTGTCGGAATCTCGGCAAACGGGTCGCGGAACGCCGTGCGGAAGCGCGGCACCACATACAGGTCACTGTTTCCCGCCTCGATATAGTGGGGAAACAGGCTCGAGCCGTCGACCCTCTCGCCGCAGCAAAGTATGGTCTCAAGGTAGGCCAGGTCATTTATCACAAAGTTGAGCGTCTTCAGACGCCCGTCGGCGGCGGGGTACATGAAGTTGACCATCTCAATCCCCTCCCGCTCCACATAGGTGACGATATCCTCGCGGGTAAATTGCGAGGCCGGCTTGCCGAGCGTGGCGACGACATGATTCTTGTTAAGTCTGATTTCGGTATTCATCTTAGGTAAAAATTATAGGTTAACGTCATAAATATACGACATTATTCCATACCTTGATGACCTCTTAATCAGATTTCTTACAAATTAACCTGACCTAACGTTTTCAAGGCGCCCTCAGCGGCGGCAAGTGACTGCGGCTTGCCGATATCGTGCCACATATATCTCCCCGCAGGGGTGTAAGTACCTATCGCAAGGGAATCGCACACCGAGAGATAAAACGGGATTATGGAAAATTTCGCCGAATCGGCCCCGAAAGCGGCAAGGCGGTCAAATATAGCGGGGGATATGACATGAACGCCACCAAAGGCCACCTTGCGATGTATGGACGGGTCGTATGCGAGACCGGCGGGACGCACTTCCCCGGTGGAAATATTGGTCCAGCCCCTGAGCCTCCCCGAAGGGTCGGCGAGCAGATATCGCGATGTTTCCCGCTCACCCGCAAGAAGCGTTGCGGCATTACCCGAGGCGAGATGGGCGTCATACATCGACCGCAGGTCGATGTCGGTCAATATGTCGGCATTATGGACTATAAACGGCCCGTCGCCGTCGAGCCACCGCCGGGCATGGAGCACTCCCCCGCCCGTATCGAGGAGCATCCCGCTCTCGTCGCTGACATGCACCGTGATACCGAAATCGCCCTTAGCCCGCAGAAAATCGACAACCATCGGCGCAAAGTGGTGGACGTTGACCGTCACATCGTCGCATCCGGCGTCAATCAGCCGCCTCATCACCCATTCAAGCATCGGGACGCCCCCCACAGGCACAAGGGCCTTGGGCATATTGTCGGTCAGCGGGCGCAGGCGCGTGCCAAGCCCCGCCGCAAATATCATACCTTTCATACCCGAGACGTATTATCACGTTTCCAATGGTCCGACTCGCGGTGACGCAGCTCGACGTTGACGCCAAACCGGCTTCTGAGATGACGCGCTGTAGCCTCGGCGCAATAGACCGAGCGGTGCTGGCCGCCCGTGCAGCCGAAGCACACCATCAGATGGGTGAAACCCCGCTTGACGTAACGTTCAACCGATGCATCGACGAGAGCATAGACATGCGCCAGATAGCCGAACACCTCGCCGTCCTCCTCCAGAAACCTTATCACCGGCCCGTCGCGGCCCGTCAGGCACTTGTACTCGTCATATCGCCCGGGATTGTGGATGGCACGGCAATCGAACACAAAGCCTCCGCCATTGCCCGAGGCGTCCACGGGCAGCCCCCTCTTGTAGGAGAAACTCATCACCTCGACGGTAAGACCGCTTCCCTCTTTGCTCCACGGCATCTTCCCGAGCCGTCGGGCAAGCTCCATGAGATAGGGATATTCAGCAAGCGGCTCATCGGCTATCCGGGCGAGATTGGCTATCGCATAGGGTACGCTGCTGATAAAATGGGGTTTGCGCTCAAAGTATCCCCTGAATCCGTAGGCCCCGAGCACCTGTAGCGTCCTGAACAGCACAAAGTGGCGCAACATGCGGCGGAACTCATCCCTGTCGACAGCCCTATAGCGTTGCAGGCTGTCGAGATAAGCCTCCACCAGCACGTCGCGCAGGCTGTCGGGCAACATGGCCTTAGCCTGCCACAGGAACGAGGCGACGTCATACTGGCAGGGGCCGCGCCGCGCACCCTGGAAGTCGATAAACCACGGCTTGCCGTCGCGCACCATGACATTGCGCGACTGGAAGTCGCGATACATCAGCGTGTCCGACGGACACGATGTGAGCACCCCGGCCATCCTATGAAAATCATCCTCGAGTCGCTCCTCCGAAAATTCCAGCCCCACCGCCTTGAGGAAACAGTACTTGAAATAATTCAGGTCCCACATGACGGCACGGGCATCAAACGGAGCCAGACGGCACTCGCCGTCAAAATCGCCCATAGCCGCCTGGGAAAACTGAAATGCCGGCAACGCGGCGATCGCCGAGGCAAGCAATCCTTTTTCACGCTGGGAGAAAACGCCCGACTCACGACCGGGCCGGATGGCATCAAACAGCGATTCGCCCCCGAGGTCTTCCTGAAGGTAGGCAAGGCCATCGTCACTTACCTCAAGCACCTCAGGCACAGCAAGCCCCTCGTCGCGGAAACAGCGGCTCATCGCGACAAACCGCCCGTTCTCCTCCACGTCGGCACCGACTACGCCAATAACCGTCGGAGAGCCGAGAAGGCGAAAATACCGTCTGTGAGACCCCGAGGCCGCAAGAGCCTCCACTCGCGACGGAGCCATGCCGTAACGCCGCATATACAGTTCTTTCAAAATCTCTTTTTCCATAATAGACAGATGGAGTGTTTTGGCACAAAAATAGCCATTTTCGCCCCCAAATGCAAGTGAATGCATTTTTAGTGCCTCGGTTTGCCATTGTTTCGATATTTTATGTATCTTTGCATTTTAAGGCACTGACTGCCTACTGCTTTAGATTTTTACCAACCGACCAATCAACACCTGATTATGAACCGATTAACACGATTTTTGCCTATAAGTATACTGCTACTGTCAGTGGTTGGCGCGCCATGCGCGGCCTCTGCTAAGAAAAAAGCGAAGGAATTGCCTAAGATTGAGCTGAAAGGAGCCGCCAAGGACAGCGCGAACTTCAAGAAAACGCTTGTCGACGCAAAGGAGTTCAAAGGCATGTTCAACGCCTACCTCGACAAGAAAGGCAAGCTGACATTCGAGCTGCCTGACAGCGCGTTCAACCACACCTATCTGCTTGTCAACCGTGTCAACAGCCTGTCGCAGACACGCGACTGGGTGTCGGGGCAGATGGCGGGCAGCCCCATGCTCGTCAACTTCACCAAGGACGACCTCAACGTCTACCTGCATCTCATCAACTCTGACGCCGTAGTGCCCGACGGCGATCCCATCAAGTCATCGTTTGACCGCAACTTCATCAACCCGGTGCTGAAGGCGTTCAAGATAGCCCACAAGGAGAAAGGGCGGGTGTTTATCGACGTGACCTCGTTCTTCTCGGGCAACGAGAAGGCCATCTCCCCCATCAAGGAGCCTAACCCGCTGTCAAAGCTAATGGGTTCGGACAACCGCATCAAGGGTACCTACTATGCCGACGGCTCGGCTGTAACGGCGGTAAAATCGTTCCCCGAGAATATCGAGATCGAGAGCCGTCTGTCCTACACCACCGACCGTGCCCGCGCCCCCTATACGGTGATGATGTCGCGCTCCATCGTACGCCTCCCCGACGACCCGATGAAGCCGCGCCTGCAGGACAACCGCGTGGGATACTTCTCGGAGTTTAAGAAACTCTACTCTTCGTCCCTTGACGGGGCCGACGAGTACAACATCATCACCCGCCATCGCCTTGAGCCGCGCGACGAGGACCGCGAGGCCTACTTCGCAGGCAAGCTCGTCGAGCCGAAGAAAAAAATCGTATTCTATGTCGACTCCGCGTTCCCCGAGAAGTGGCGCGGGGCGGTGAAAGAGGGCATCGAATACTGGAACACGGCCTTTGAGGCGGCGGGATTCAAGAACGCCGTCGAGGCACGCGACTACCCCAAGGATGACCCTGAGTTTGACCCCGACGACATCCGCTACAGCTGTGTACGCTACTGCGTCACCCCGACCGCCAACGCCATGGGGCCGTCGTACACCGACCCCCGCACGGGCGAGATACTCGGTGCCGACGTGATATGGTATCACAACATCCTCTCGCTTGTACACAACTGGCGTTTCGCCCAGACGGCGGCCGTAGACCCGCGTGTGCGCACCAAGGTGTTTGCCGACTCAGTTATGTATGAGTCGCTTACCTACGTCGCCGCCCACGAGATAGGCCACTGCCTCGGGCTGATGCACAACATGGGGGCGTCCTACGCCTTCACGCTCGACAACCTGCGCGACCCGGCTTTCACCCAGAAACACGGCACCACACCCTCCATCATGGACTATGCCCGCAACAACTTCGTGGCCCAGCCGGGCGACATGGAGCGTGGAGTGCGCCTGACACCCCCTCCCGTAGGTGTATATGACATACACGCCATCAACTGGGGCTACCGCCTCATCCCCGGCGCGGAGACAATGGAGGATGAGAAGCCTACCCTCGAAAAGTGGATACGCGAGAAGGACGGCGACGCGATGTATGAGTTTGGCGCACAGCAGTTCATGGGACTTATGGACCCCACCGACCAGACCGAGGACCTGAGCAACGACCACATCGGTGCGGGCGACCTCGCCATCTCCAACCTCAGGATAATCATGGACCACTTCGAGGAGTGGGCCGGCGAGCCGGGCGAAAATTACGAGAGACTGGCCGAGGCCTACAATGCCGTCGTCAAGCAATACCTGCGCCACGTGGGCCATGTATATCCCTACATAGGCGGAGTCGAGTTCAAGGAGATACGCCAGGGCAAGGACAAGGGCGCGATGCGCAACTACCTTCCCAAGGCCGACCAGAAGCGTGCCATGGCATGGCTCCTCAACCAGGCCCGCACAAATGGATGGCTTGCGCCAAGCCAATTGCTGGCGAAGTGGGAACTGCCTTACATATGGCGTCCCAAGATGCAGCGCAACGTGGTCGGCTGCCTGCTCTCTCCGGGCAACCTGCAGCGCATCAAGGACGGATATGACACCGACCCCGCCAACCATTACAGCCTGCCGGCCTATATGGACGACGCCATGCGTGGCATCTTTGCCGCGACATATGCCGGCAAACCCCTCGACGAGACCGAGCGCAACATGCAGTCGGCCGCCATCAACGGCCTCATACGGCTCTCAGGCCTGCAGCCCGAGGCCAAGAAAGAGAAAAAATCAGCACTCGCCTACTCCGATGAGGCAGAGGAGCTGACCGCCCCCGAGGAGTTTGAGCGCATGACGGCACATGGCATAGCCCCCGCGATACCATGCTCGATGTCCCACTCCCATGCAGTGGAGAATGACGGGAAGTCACGCTCATTCTACCGCATACTGATGGGTCACCCATCCCTCCCCGCCAATGAGCTGTACCCCATGATGACCGGCCAGCTCCGCAAGGTTCTCTCGCTCTACCGCGCCAAGCGTGCGACAGCCGCCGACCCCACCACCCGCGATTTCTATGACTATCAGATAAGGGTCATCGACAACGTTCTCAATCCCCGATGACCCCACGGCTACAAACAATAAACCAACCCGCTATGAAATATTACCTGCTATCACTACTGCTCGCCATCTCATCGCTGGCTCTATCCGCGCAGACATCTACACGTCTCGTAAAGGGTAATGTCGTCGATGAGAACGGCGAACCCCTCATCGGGGCGACCGTAAAGGTGGAGGGCACCTCCCTCGCGACGGCGACAAATATCGACGGCGACTACTCCATCGGTGTCCCCGACGGGAAGAAGGCCACCCTGCTCATATCCTATATCGGCTACAAGCCTGTCTCCATAACGGTGGAACCGGGACAGAACAACCTGAAGACCGCGCTTGAGGTCAACACCAACACGATGGACGAGGTGGTCGTCATCGGCTACGGCACGGCAAAGAAGACCGCCCTTACCTCCTCGGTGGAGGTCATCTCGGGCGACGAGCTGATCCGCATCCCGGCGATGAATGTCGACCAGACCCTTGCCGGACAGGTGGCGGGTCTCGGCGTCATGTCGACCACGGGTGACCCGTCATCCAACAAGAACGCCACCATCAGCGTGCGCGGCAACTCGGGCAACCCGCTGCTCGTGATTGACGGCGTGCCGCGCCTCGGCACCGACACCAACGACGGCGAGATGCAACTCAGCGACCTCAATCCCGACGACATCGAGAGCATATCGGTGCTCAAGGACGCCGCCGCTGCCGCAGTCTACGGCGCACGTGCCGCCAACGGTGTAATCCTCGTGCAGACCAAGCGCGGCAAGGAGGAGACCCGCGCCCGCGTCAACTTCCGCGGGCAGTTCAACTTCCAGCAGGCGACCTATCTTCCCAAATTCCTTGAGAGCCGCCGTTTCGCAGAGCTTTACAACCGCGCCGTCGAGAACACCGGCAGCGATGTCTATACCCCCTATGACCTCGACCTGCTCGACTCCGACCCCAACCTCTACGGCGACTCCAACATGCTCGACTATCTCGACAAGTGGGGACACTCGCAGCGTTACTCGCTCTCCGTGTCGGGCGGCGTAAAGTCGATACGCTACTTCATCTCGGGAGGCTATACCAACACCAAGGGCCTGTATTCCAACGTCGGGCGCGACCGCTACAACTACTCGGCGAAACTTGATGCCGAGATATTCCGCGGGCTGACATTCCAGGTCGACATCACAGGCTCGATATCCTCCAACAAGACCTCGGGGCTCACCACCATCGACAACGCCTATGCCTTCTCGCCTATACAGGTGCTGCGCTTCACCGACGGCAACCTCGCGAGCATCAACGGCGCCAATCCGCTCATCAACGTGGAGGGTCTCGGGGGCTACCGCAAGATAAGCTCCGACTTCCACACCCTCAACGCCGTGCTGCGCTACAACATCCCCAAGGTCGACGGGCTACAGGTGTACCTGAAGGCGACATTCGACATGAACCACCAGAACGACTCCGAGTTCTCCAAGCCTGTCCCCCTCTATCTCTACGACAAGGAGACAGGCGAGACAACAGTCGACGCCAACACGGTGTACCCCAAGGCCAAGATAACGATGTCTGACCGCCATCAGACCATCAACAACAAGCTGCTTGAAGGCGGCATCAGCTACGACCACACATTTGGCGGCAAACATGCCGTGACAGGCCTGGCGGTGTTCAACTATCAGGACTACAAAAACAAATACCTGCTCGGCAAGAACAACAACATGTCGGGCGAATATCCCGAGGTCATAGGCAACACCTCCTCGGGCACGCTCACGGGAAACGAGTATTACAGCCAGCGCGTGTCGGTGGTGGGACGCGCCACCTACGGATATGACAACCGCTACTTCGGCGAGTTCAGCTTCCGCGTCGACGGGTCAACCCGCTTCACCCCCAAGAACCGCTGGGGCTTCTTCCCCACCGTGTCGGCTTCGTGGGTCATCTCCAACGAGCGGTTCTTCAAGTCGGTGCCGTCGTCCATCATGTCGCTCGCCAAGCTGAGGGCGTCATTCGGTATCCTCGGCGACGACGGGCAGGTAGATGACTACAGCTACCTGTGGCAGTATATCTACAGCCCCAATGCCGGCTATCCCATTGGCGGACTCTATGCCCCCGGCGTGGTGACATCGACGGGCAACTACCCCAACGAGAATCTGAAATGGGGCAAGTCGCGCGACTTCAACCTCGGACTCGACGTGGGATTCTGGGACAACCGAGTCTCGGCGACAGTCGAATACTTTGAGCGCACACGCTCCAACATGGTCGAGAGCGCGCCAACCTACCTCTTCCCCCCGTCGCTCGGCACAAGCGGCACCACCCCGTCGGTCAACATCGGCAAGGTGCGCTATCGCGGTGTCGACTTCTCGATACGCCATGTCAACACCATTGGCGAGGTCAAGTACAACGTATCGTTCAACCTCTCCAAGTTCCAGGACGAGGTTCTCGACTGGGGCGACGAGTCATCCCAGGTGCCGGGCTTGCGCCGCAAGGGCAAGGGCAACCGCAACTGGACCCTGTATGAGGCCGCCGGGCTGTTCCAGAGCTACGAGGAAATCGCCGCATGGCCCGTCGATCAGGACGGATTCGGCAACACGACCCTCGCCCCCGGCGATATAAAATATATCGACCAGGACGGCAACAACGTGCTCACGACCAACGACCAGATTTATGTCAAGAACTCCTCGATACCCGACCTGTCATACGGCTTCAGCCTCGGGGCATCGTGGCGCGGGCTTTACTTCAACGCCCAGTTCCAGGGCGTGGCGGGGTACAATCAGCAGATCAACGAGCTGTACACCCTTGAAAACCGCTCGTTGCAGCGATTCCAGGAGTATCACTACACCGACACATGGACACCCGACAATCCCGGTGCCAAGTACCCGCGTGTGAAATTTGCCTCCTCCAACGACAACAACCGACTGGCGAGCACATTCTGGGTTAAAGAGTGTGACTTCCTGCGCCTAAAGGCCCTGACGGTAGGCTACCGTTTCCCGGCCAAGCTGTTGAAGAAAGCCCGTATATCCACGCTCGACATCGCCTTCCAGGGCGGCAACCTCTTTACCGTCTCCTCCCTCGACGGCAATATGGACCCCGAGTCGCTCAGAGGCTACCCCCTGTCGCGTACCTACGGCATCTCGCTAAACTTTGGCTTCTAAAAATAAAATCAAAGTCATCAAAGACATAAAAGACCTTAACGACCTTATAACAAGATGAAGAAAATACTGAAATATATAGCGGTTATCGCGGGGTGCACGCTGACGCTGCCGTCATGCAACGACATGTTCCGCGACGAGCCAAACGACAAGCTCTCCGAGACGGCCATATGGGGCAACGAGATGCTTGTCAACGAATATATCCTGCCGTGGTACAGGAGCATGGACCCCGGATTCTACACCTACGTGACCACCCTCTTCAGCGGGCTTGGCACCGAGTATGACACGTGGTACACCGACCAGCTCACCGTGGGACGCCGCGAATGGTATCAGGCCGACTACGGCAATATCCTCAAAAGTTCCCAAAAGGACATCACGCAGCGCGGACGCTCCATATGGTCGGGATGCTACAATCACATCTCGTCAATCAACAAGCTGTTTGAGCACCAGAATGAGCTGCCAGCGTCCATCAAGAACCGCGTGCTCGGCGAGGCACACTTCTTCCGTGCGTGGTACTACTACAAGCTGCTGCGCTCGTTTGGCGGCGCGCTTATCATCGACCACACCGTCGACCCGCTGGTCAACCCGGAGAAGTTTCCCCGCGCGAGCTACGAACAGATGGTGACATACATCACCGGGGAGGCAGAGAAGGCATCCAAGCTGCTATCGGTCACAAACAGCACCGACAATACGGGACGCCCCACCGTCGGCACATGCTACATGCTCAAGGCCAAGACCTATTTCTGGGCCGCAGGCGAGCGGTTCCAGAATGCCGAAAAGCCGTGGCTCGGCTTCTCCTCCGACCGCTCGCTCGAGATGCTCGGCAACGCCGCCAAGGAGTATGACCGCATAGAGGAGCTGCATGTATACGACCTCGTGCCCATCGCGGGCACATCCCGCGACGAGGTCGTCGCCGGCTACCGCAACATATTCCTCACCAAAAACTCGCAGGAATCGATATGGGAAGTCCAACATGCTGACGACGGCAACTTCGACTTCGCCAACGGCCACAAGCTCGACCGCGATGCATCCGCACCATCTTTCGGAGCCACGGTAGCGGCCTACAACCCGACGCAGAATCATGTCGACGAGTACCGCATGGCCAACGGCAAGCGCATCGGCGAGCAAGGCTCGGGATATGACAAGAACAATCCCTACGAGGGACGCGACTACCGCTTCTATGCCAATATCCTCTACGACGGCGCGATATGGCGCGGACATGAGATGGACATCCACTACACCACCGTCGACGGCGAGGAGGTGGCGGGCGAAGACCTTACCCCCTACGGCACATCGACCGTGGCATCGGTGTCACGCACCGGCTACTACATGGCAAAGTTCCTCAACGAGCGTCAGACCATAGACAACGACGACACCTATGCCAGCTCGCAGAACTGCATCCTGTGGCGTTATGCCGAGCTCCTGCTCGACTATGCCGAGATTGACTTCAGGCTCGGCCGTCCCGGGGAGGCCCTGAAGAAGGTCAACCGCATCCGTGAGCGTGTCCACATGCCCGCCCTCACCTCAGTGACATGGGAGGACATCATGAACGAGCGTCGCGTCGAGCTGGCGTTTGAAAAGACCATCTACTGGGACTTGCTGCGCTACAACATCGCCGAGGAGAAGATGACCGGCACCACCAATCCCCTCTTTGGCGTAAAGATTGTCTATCGGGCCAACGGCACCAAGCGCATCACCAACCCCGTCGTCAACGGGCGCAACACAGTGGTGCGCTACTTCCGCGCGCGCCAGTACTTCCTCCCCATCGCATGGGATGACATACGCTATCACGGCATAGAACAAAATCCCGAGTGGGTGGAGATGTAACGATATATTACCTTCTCACGCAACTGTTGCGTGAGAAGGCCATCATAGTGGCCTTCTCACAGCAGACACAATAAACATTTTCAACTAAAAACTTCAACTGCTGATGAAAAAATTATTACTCACCATGGCTGCGATGGCAGCAATGACGGCTGCCAATGCGCAGACGACCTACAACTACTTTGACCCCTCCGACTGCGACGCCAACGGCTGGCTGTGGTTTGACACACAGGAGAAAATCGACAAATACTGCGGCTTCGGCAGCAAATACAAGATTCAGCTGCAATCGGCCACTTTCGAGAGCGGAGACGGCCAGTTTGCCGAGCCGGAGTGCTACGCCGACGAGGAGGGTTACAACGAGGCTGGCGAACTTGGCGGCGAAGGCTCCAAGACCGGTGCAATCATATTGCCCGCAGCAGCCACGACCAACGACAACCCCAATGGCGGCGGCATAATGATGTGGCTGCCCGACTGTGCCGAGTTTGACCTCTTCCTCTCGACCGAGAACGACCGTATCTGTGGAGGCATATTCGGGGCAAAGGGATGGGTCGAACCCATAGACACACAGGTCATCAAAGCATATTTGAGCATGAACTGGGGTCTGTTGAAACCCATTGCAACAACGAGTCAAGTACAATGGAACAACATACAGGCTGTGACAAACGGCAATACAGGCATGTCGCTTGCATCACCCAAGGGAGAGAAAGTGACCGCCCTTATACGCAACAACATGAAATACCCGCTGCTCGTGCAGGGTATCAAGGTGTTGACCTATACCGCCACATCAGCCGGCGTTGACGGTATCGAGAGCGATGCCTCGGCCTTGAAGCTCACCCTTGACGGCAAGACAATCAATGCCAGCGAGGAGGCAGCAATCAGCGTCTACAACGCCGCAGGCGCACTCGTTGCCGCCACCAACGGCCCGACACTCGACCTCGACGGCATCGTGGCAGGCGTCTATGTAGCCAAGGCCATCTCGTCCAACGGCACAGCCACGCTCAAAATCGCGTTCTAATCATCACCCCATATGGCAGGGACGTTGTGACGCGACGTCCCTGCCATATTTTATCAACCCTCATTCAAAAAACTTGACCAATGAGACTGCTATCACTATTTACCGCCCTTTCAATAGCCACGCTTCCGGCAATGGCAGAGACCGAGCTTGCCAACGTGGTGTGTTTCGCAAGCTTTGCCGACAACGCCGCCGAGGAGTGGGCTAAAGACCGCCTCTATTACGACGCGCTCATCAACGACGCCGGAGAGGGGGCAAACTCGGTCTACCGCTACTTCCTCGATGCCTCCTATGGCTCGCTCCACTGGCGCGGCACGCTCGCCGAGGGGGAGTATACCGACACAAACAGCCGTGGATACTACTGCAAGAAAAGCTCGATAAACCCCGACGGCTACACCGAGGACCTCATGATGATAGACAGTCAGACACGCCTCCACCGCTTTATAGCCTCGGCTGCCACATACGCCGAGACGGTCCTGCCGGATGACGCCATGATTGACGGCAACAACGACGGCGAGGTCGACAACTTCACAGTGATAATAAAAGGCAACTCCGATATCTCGGCCTCGCGCCTGCTGTGGCCCCAGAACAACCGCCTTATATGGGCCTCGGCATCAATCCACGGCAAGAAAGTATCAAACTTCCTCATAGTATTCGACAGTGCAAACGGATACCAGTCGCTGCGCCCCGTCCCGCTCAACACGGGCGTGATGTGCCACGAGATGATGCACACGTTCAACGCCTATGACCTCTACACCAACGGTAGCAAGGAGAAGGACCTGTCGCCCGTCGGCATATGGGATCTGATGAGCGACAACCAGACCGTGCCGCAAGGAATGACGGCCTACACGCGCATGACCTACGGACATGACTACGGCAACTGGATACCCTCCATCGACGAGCTGACCGAGAACGGCACTTATACTGTCGCGCCGCTTGACTCCCCCACCCCCGACAATGTGACCTACAAGATACGCCCCGACAATAGCCGCGAGGAGTATTTCATGGTCGAATACCGCCGCAAGTCCAACCCTTGGGACGCGTCGCTCCCCGCCGAGGGGCTGCTCGTCTACCGCGTCAACCCGGGAAAGCACGGCAACCTCTCCAACTCCAACGAGCGTTTTGAGCTGTACATCTTCCGTCCCGACGGTTCCCCGACCTCGGCAGGACGCATCGCAAACGCTCCCTTGCACCCGGACAACAACCGCACATCCTTTGGCGCGGACAACGACACCGACTACCCATTCTACAGCGACGGCTCACGCGCCCCGTTCTCCCTCACCGATGTCACCGAGACCCACGACGGCATGTCATTCACACTCACCATCGGCTCATCGGCCATCACTTCGGTCGACTCACCCGACAATCTCCTGCGCTACGACCGCGCAACCCGCACCATCCATGCCCCCGCTGACGCCACCGTGGAAATCTACGATGCCGCAGGACGCCGTGTCACCGACCTGCGTACAGCCCTCCCCGGCCTGTACATAGCCCGGGCCATCTATCCCGACGGCACCACCCGCACCCTGAAAGTGCAGCTGTAGGCAATAGAGGTGGCCGCAGAGATTGAGAGACCACGTCTCCGACGTGGGACAGGGCCGAATCAGCGGGTGATGTCGAAGCCCCGGCGGCGGAAAGCGTTGAGAGTCTGGTATTTCATCGCTTCCTCGTAATATGAGATGATATGGGCACACCAGTCGTTGTCGGTCGTTGAGCCGGCACGGGTGCGGTTATACTGCGAGACAGTCTCGTCGTAGGCACGAAGCTCGGGGAGCATGTCGTCCTGACGATAGCTGTCGTGATGTATCACCAGCCCCACAGGCTGCTTGGGTTTGAGATCGGGCATCTCGCGGGGCACGCCGATTGCGAGACCACACACCACAAACACCCCCTTAGGGAGCTTGAGCAAACGGGCCAATGCCTCGGGGGCGGCAGTGCGTGTATACCCGATACAGCATGTGCCGAGACCGTATGACTCAGCAGCGACTACCGCGCTCATCATGGCAAGCGTGGCATCCACTACACCGACGACTACGCCATCCATCGTTTGTGTAAACGGCGGCATATCGATATCCTTATCCTCGGCAAGCAGGGAAATCTTGTTGTAGTCTATGCAAAAGACCAGAAAGTGGTTGCAGGTCTTTATCTGTTTCTGCCCTATGAGACCATAAATCTCCTCTTTCAGGGCCTGATCGGCGACATCAATCACCGAAAACTGCTGTCCGTTATAGCTCGTTGGAGTATTGCGGATAGCGTCATATATAAAGTCCATCGTCTCCGACGATATAGGCTCACGCTCATAGCGGCGTATGCTGCGGCGCGACAATAGTGTATCCTGTACGGTTTTCATAATTGCGGCAAATTATAAGTATGGATATTAATTTCAGGTTAAGATAACTGACTTCAACTACAACACCTGTGGCTGTCAAATTGTTTGGGCATCCCATGAAATAATTGCATATCTGATTTATTTTCCGTTTCTTTGCGTAAAAATATATCCATTAATAACAAATCTGCATAATTATTAAGTAATCATTCAATATATGGAATCGAAGAAATTTTTACTTCAGGAAAAAGATATACCCACGGCATGGTACAACGTCATGGCAGAGATGCCGGTGAAGCCCCGTCCGCTGCTGAATCCCGCGACCAAGGAGCCGATGAAGGCCGAGGACCTGTATCCGCTGTTTGCCGAGGAGGTCTCAAAACAGGAACTTAACGACACCGACACATGGATAGAGATACCCGAAGAGGTGCGCGACATGTACCGCATATGGCGTCCTACCCCGCTTGTGAGAGCACGTGGCCTTGAAAAGGCACTCGACACCCCGGCACACATCTACTTCAAGAACGAGAGCGTAAGCCCCGTAGGGTCTCACAAACTCAACTCGGCCATAGCACAGGCCTACTACTGCAAGAAGCAGGGGGTCACCAACATCACCACCGAGACCGGTGCGGGACAGTGGGGCGCGGCCCTGTCGCTTGCGGCAAAACATTTCGGGCTTGAACTTGCCGTGTACATGGTGAAAGTGTCCTATCATCAGAAGCCCTACCGCCGCTCCATCATGCAGACCTACGGCGCACAGGTCGTGGCCTCGCCGAGCATGTCGACCAAGGCCGGGCGCAAGATACTGACCGAGCATCCCAACTACCAAGGCTCGCTCGGCACAGCCATCTCCGAGGCCGTCGAGCTGGCGATGTCGACCCCCAACTGCAAGTATACCCTCGGCTCGGTGCTCAACCATGTGGCGCTCCACCAGACCGTCATCGGGCTTGAGGCCGAGAAGCAGATGGAGATGGCGGGAGAATACCCCGACATCGTGATAGGATGCTTCGGCGGCGGCAGCAACTTCTCGGGCATATCCTTCCCGTTCATGCGCCACAACTTCAGCGGCGACAAGTCCACACGGTTTATCGCAGCCGAGCCGGCATCGTGCCCCAAGCTGACCCGCGGCGTGTTCAGCTACGACTTCGGCGACGAGGCCGGCTACACCCCCCTAATCCCGATGTACACCCTCGGACATGATTTCTCCCCCGCCAACATACACGCGGGAGGCTTGCGCTACCATGGCGCAGGGGCGGTCGTGAGCCAGCTGCGTGCCGACGGGTTTATCGAGGCCGTCGACATACCACAGCTTGAGACATTCGCCGCCGCGACCATGTTTGCCCAGGCCGAGGGTATCATCCCTGCCCCCGAAAGCTCCCACGCCATCGCAACAGCCATCCGCGAGGCCAACAAGGCCAAGGAGGAGGGCGTGCAGAAGACCATCCTGTTCAATCTCTCGGGCCACGGCCTCATCGACATGGCCGCATATGACCAGTATATCGCCGGCGACCTCACCAACTATGAGGTCACAGACGAGATGGTGGCCTCCAACACCGCAAAGCTCGAAAAATTCCAATAATCCCCACCGGCACGATAATGGACAAGACACCGCACCTGGAACTTATCCTCATCAACATATCGGGCTACGACCGTCCCGGCGTGACATCGGCGCTCACCGAGATACTCGCCCGGTATGACGCATCGATACTCGACATCGGCCAGGCCGACATCCACCACACCCTGTCGCTCGGCATCCTGTTCAAGACCATGAGCGACGTGTCGGGCGACATAATGAAGGACCTGCTGTTCAAAGCCTACGAACTTGGGGTGAAGATACGCTTCACTCCCGTTGCGATTGACGAGTACAACGAGTGGGTCGGGCTGCAGGGCAAGAACCGATGGATCATCACCATCCTCGGACGCCGCCTCACCGCCCGCCACATCGCCGAGGTGACACGGGTCATCTGCGACCAGAACCTCAATATCGACGGCATACAGCGTCTCACGGGACGTATGCCGCTTGAGGAGGGGACTGAGGCGCAGTCAAAAGCCTGCGTGGAGTTTTCGGTGCGCGGCAACCCGCGTGACCGCGCCGAGATGCAGTCGCGGTTTATGGAACTGGCATCCGAGCAGGAGATAGACATCTCGCTGCAGGAGGACACGATGTATCGCCGGTGCCGGCGGCTCGTATGCTTTGACATGGACTCCACGCTGATAGAGACCGAGGTCATCGACGAGCTTGCCATGCGTGCCGGCGTCGGCGACAAGGTGAAGGAAATCACCGAGCGCGCCATGCGTGGCGAGATAGACTTCTGCGAGAGTTTCAGGGAGCGCGTCGCCCTGCTGAAGGGGCTTGACGAGAGCGTCATGCGCGACATCGCCGAGCACCTGCCTATCACCGAGGGGGTCGACCGCATGATGGCCGTGCTCAAGCGCGCCGGCTACAAGACGGCGATACTGTCGGGTGGATTCACCTACTTCGGCAACTATCTCAAGCAGAAATTCGGCATCGACTACGTGTATGCCAACGAGCTGGAGATAGTCGATGGCAAGCTCACGGGCCGCTACCTCGGCGATATCGTCGACGGCAAGCGCAAAGCCGAGCTACTGCGGCTCATAGCGCAGGTGGAGAATGTCGATATCGCCCAGACGATAGCAGTCGGTGACGGAGCCAACGACCTCCCGATGCTCTCGACCGCAGGTCTCGGCATCGCGTTCCACGCCAAACCCAAGGTCAAGGAGACCGCACGACAGAGCATCTCGACCATCGGCATCGACGGCGTGCTGTACTTTATAGGATTCAAGGACTCGTTTATCTCCGACGGGCGCAAATAGCGTCGCGGGGACAATGACACAAATGTTGTTGGGACAATGAAGAGGTATCTTGCGGTATTGTTGGCCGCTTGCATGGCATTTGCGGGACATGCCGAATCCATAGGACTGGTGTTGAGCGGCGGAGGCGCCAAAGGGATAGCCCATATAGGCGTCATACAGGCATTGGAGGACAACGACATCCCCATCGACTACGTGACAGGCACCTCCATGGGCGCCATCGTGGGGGGACTGTATGCCGCCGGCTACACACCCGCCGAGATGATGGAGCTGATAGAGTCAAAGGGATTTGCCGACTGGTCGACCGGGACGATTGACGAGCGTTACACCTACTTCTTTGACAAGGCCGACCCCGTGCCGTCGTTCATCACCCTCAACTTCGGGCGCAGTGACTCCACGCGCGTCTCCTCCCTGCTGCCGTCGAGCCTCATCAGCCCGCTGCCGATGAACTTCGCATTCATGGACCTCTTTGCCAAGTATTCGGCACAATGCGACGGCAATTTCGACAACCTCTTTGTCCCTTTCCGCTGTGTGACGAGCGATGTCTACCACAAGCGCAAGATTGTATGCCGCTCGGGAAGTCTCGGGGACGCCATACGCGCCTCCATGAGTTTCCCGGTCGTGTTCCAGCCCATCGAGATGGACGGCGTGCTCGTATATGACGGCGGCATCTACGACAATTTCCCGGTCGACGTGATGAGGGAGGACTTTGCCCCCGACATGATGATAGGGGTCGATGTGTCCGAGCCTGACGGCAAGCCCAAGGCCAATGATATCCTCGACCAGCTTGAGGATATGATTATCCAGAACAACGACTATGACCTCCCGGCCGACGAGGGGATGCGTCTACACCTTTACCTGGAGGAGTTTGGCATCCTCGACTTTCCCCGTGCAAAGGAGATATACAAAATCGGCTATGACTTCGCGATGGCCAAGATGGACTCGATAAAGTCGCGTGTCAAGGCTCGTGTCCCCGCCGGCACGAGAAAACTGCGTCGCAGCGTGTTCAAGTCAAAGACACCGTATGTGAGATTTGACTCCGTGGCTGTGACGGGGGGCTCTGCGGCCCAGAACGAGTATATACGCCACATGTTCACGGCACCCCGCGACACATTCGGGCTGTCGACCGCCAAGGAGGCGTATTACCGGGCCATAACCTCGGGGAAAATCAAGAACCTCGTGCCTGTGGCCCACTACAACGACTCGACCGGCCTGTTTGACATGACGCTCAAGGCCACGGTCAAGAACAATTTCAACGCCGGCGTAGGCGGTTTTCTCACCTCATCGACCAATTCGATGATATTCCTGACTGCCGGATACAATACCCTGAGCTTCAATTCGATTGACGCCACCATAAGCGGATGGATAGGGCAAAGCTACATGGCGGGAAACCTCAACCTGCGCTACCGCCTGCGCACGCCCGTGTCGTCATGCATAAAACTTGACGCCGTGCTGTCGCGGCAGAAATTCTACGAAAGCGAGAAGCTCTTTTACCAGGACAACATGCCGACCTTCATCACCACGGTCGACAACTTCGTGCGCGGCGGCTACGCTCTTGCCGTGGGTCGCAGCGCGAGTGCCGAGATAGGCGCGGGCTACGGATTTCTCAGCGACCGCTTCTATCCCGACGGAGTGCGCGACTACGCCCACACCGAGCGCAGCTATGCCAACTACCGTCTCGGGCAACTGCGACTCGCCTACCATTACAACACGCTCGACAACCAGATGTACCCGTCAGAGGGCACCGACCTGCGCGCCACTGTAATAGGCGTGCACGGGCGATACACATTCCGTCCCGACCGTGCCGACGAGCAGCACGACCGCCTCACCTGGGTACAGGCCGAGGTGTCGGCACAGCGGTACTTCAACGTGAGCCGACGGTTTGTGCTCGGGGCCGAGATAAACGCCGTCTACTCCACCAAGCGTCTACTCGATGACTACACGGCCACGATAGTGGAGGCTCCGGCGTTCTACCCCACCCCATCGAGCTACAATGCATTCAACCCCGCATTCCGCGCCGACTCATACGTGACTCTCGGCGTGCTCCCAATCATGCGGCTCGCCGACAAGCTGCAGCTGCGCGGCGAGTTTCACGGCTTCATGCCGATGCGCAAGATAAAGAAGCAACGCGGGACATCACGCCCCTATTACGGGCGATGGTTTTCCGACCCGGAGTTTTTCGGCGAGCTGTCGTTGGTCTACAACCTGCCGTTTGCGTCACTCAACCTCTACGGCAACTATGCCACCTACCCCGCCAACAACTGGAACGTCGGCATCTCCTTCGGCCTCTTCTTCCTCGCCCCCAAGTTCCTGAAATAGCGAGCATGTGGTTTAGGCGGTTGTGTTGAAACAGTCCCGATACCAGTTTTCAACGTTTGTATCGATATACCCCATGATGTTGTCAAACGCCCATTGGTCGCGGATGATATGCTCATGGTAATTCCGCTGCCATATTTTCATGGACGTTTGCGCCCCTACGGCTAACACCATGTGGATATGGTTGGGCATGATGACTTGGTTCCATACTTCGCAATCATGGTGCTGTAGAATGGAATCGATACAAGATTTCACGATTTTGCCAACTTCGGACAAATGCATCTCGTTATCCCGGATTTTTCCGAACAGATGCGCTTTTTGGCAGGTGCATATTGTCACGAAGTAGATGCCTCGATCATAGTCATGCCAATTGGCACGGAATGGGTGTCGGTCAGCCATTTGCAAGGAGAGTTTGGAGTCAATATATAGTGTCGACAGACAAAGATACTGAATTATCCCTATATCATCCGTGGATGATATAGGGATAAAGACATAGCACGAAGGCATGAATTACACAGGGTTGAAAAACTTGTGGGCGTCCGGTGTTGTTCTCTATAGAAAAGACAAAGGATATGGACAGACAAGAATTTACAGAGACTCTGCGCAACATAGTCACAAACAGCATAGAGGAATACGACCGGCTTGGGCCTGACACCCAGTTGAGCATCAACCCCGTCACCAAATATATCTCTGTCGACACAGGAGGAGAGATAGACGCGGAGATAGCCGATGCCGATGAAGTCGTCGAGATAGGCGCGGGAGCAGAGCGTCCCGAGCAGGAGGATGCCGATGATTACCAGGCTCGCCAGAATCCCGATTTCTATACCCTCAGTTCTCTCGTCAAACGCGATGAAAAGGGTACACTTATCCCTGATAATGAAGCCATCAATCGCGTGATAACCACTTACTTCTCCTGAGCCGGACTCCCGCCGGGGCGCCAACGAAGCCTACCGGGCGGAAGGACGATTGCCATCCTTACGAAGGGTGTATCAAAATTGTATGCAAGGAATTTATCCTCTCCGAGGAAACGCAGGTGGGTATGGTTTGAGACCCCACACAACGCAAAAGCGAGGTAATCTGACGATTTTCCTCGCTTTTTGCTTAGTGTGGGGTTAACGGAATATAAAGTCTTCGACTTATATTTGGTCACGGTGCATTTTTTGATACGGCCTCTACAGGCCCTACATGTTGCGGCCGTGGCAGTTCTTGAACTTCTTGCCGCTGCCGCAGGGGCAGAGGTCGTTGCGGCCTACACGGGGGGCGGCCTTCATCGGCTCGGGACGGGGACGCTCGCCCTGACGGGAGGATGCGGCCTGACGCTGGGCGTTCTCGCCGGGATAGGCCTCCTTGGATGTACGGTACTGCGAGTAGTCATTGCGACGCTCGGGAGCGGCCTCGCGCACCTGAGGCTGACGCGGCTGCGGAGCGGGAGCGGGCTGCCCACCGTCCGAGGGCTGTTCCTCACGGGGCTGCGGCTGGGGAGGAGCCTGCTGTATGAATATCTGACCGCGCATAAGGGCGGACACGGCTTTCACGTTGAGGCTGTTGAGCATTGCCTGGAACTGGTGGAACGACTCGACCTTATAGATTACCAGCGGGTCTTTCTGCTCGTAGGAGGCGTTCTGCACCGACTGACGCAACTGGTCGAGCTCGCGAAGGTGCTCTTTCCACAGCTCATCGATAGTGACGAGCAATATGGCCTTGTGCCACTCCTTGACTATAGACTTGCAGCCGGTGTTGTAAGCCTCAAGGACATTGGCGCGGAGATTGAACACGCGCTTGCCGTCGGTGATGGGCACGATAATCATCCCCTTGTAGTCGCGGTTTTCAACGCAGTCGGCAATCACCGGCTTGGCAACCTCGATGATGCGGTCGCTCTTGCGCTGGAACGCCTCGATGGCAGCGGCGTATATCTTCTCGACAACCTCCTTGCGGTCGAGGTCCTTGAATTCCTTCTCTGTGACGGGCGTCTCGATGGCAAACACCTTGAACAGCTCCATCTCCAGGTCGCCGTACTCGACGGCGTTGTTGACAATGTTCTCGATGGCGTCATATATCATGTTGGCGATGTCGATGCCTATGCGCTCGCCGAGCAGGGCGTGATGGCGGCGGTTGTAGATATACTGTCGCTGCTTGTTCATCACGTCGTCATACTCGAGCAGACGCTTGCGGATGCCGAAGTTGTTCTCCTCGACACGCTTCTGGGCGTTCTCGATGGCGCGGGTTACCATCGAAGCCTCTATCATCTCGCCCTCCTTGAGTCCGAGGCGGTCGAGCATCTTCATCACGCGGTCGGAGGCGAAGAGTCGCATCAGCTGGTCCTCAAACGACACGTAGAATACTGACGAACCCGGGTCGCCCTGACGGCCTGAACGTCCGCGCAGCTGGCGGTCGACACGGCGCGACTCGTGACGCTCTGTGCCGATGATGGCGAGACCGCCCGCCTCCTTGACGTCGGCGGGGAGCTTGATGTCGGTACCACGGCCCGCCATGTTGGTGGCGATTGTCACGGTGCCCTTCTGCCCCGCGAGGGCCACAATCTCGGCCTCGCGCTGGTGGAGCTTGGCGTTGAGGACATTGTGGGGTATATGGCGCATGGTCAACATGCGGCTCAGCAATTCTGAAATCTCGACCGAGGTCGTGCCGACAAGCACGGGGCGCCCCTCGCCGACGAGGCGCACAATCTCCTCGATGACGGCCGCATACTTCTCCTTCTTGGTCTTGTACACCCGGTCGTTCATGTCGATACGCGCGATAGGACGGTTGGTGGGGATAGTCACCACGTCGAGCTTGTAGATGTCCCAAAGCTCACCCGCCTCGGTCTCGGCGGTACCGGTCATACCGGCGAGCTTGTGGTACATGCGGAAGTAGTTCTGCAGCGTGATGGTGGCGAATGTCTGTGTAGCAGCCTCAACCTTGACGCCCTCCTTGGCCTCGATGGCCTGATGGAGACCGTCGCTGTAACGGCGACCTTCCATGATACGGCCCGTCTGCTCGTCGACAATCTTTATCTTGTTGTCGTCGATGACATATTCCACATCCTTCTCAAAGAGCGTATAGGCCTTGAGCAGCTGCGACACCGTGTGCACGCGCTCGGCCTTGACCGAGTAGGCCTGCATAAGGTCATCCTTGCGGCGTTGGCGTTCCTCGACCGTGCCGGGCATATTCTCAAGCTCGGAAAGCTGTGCGGCAATATCGGGGAGAACGAAAAATTCAGGGTCGTCGCTCTTGCCGGTCAGCTCATCGATGCCCTTGTCGGTCAGCTCCACGCTACGGTTTTTCTCGTCGATGACAAAGTAGAGCGGCTCGGTCGCCTTAGGCATCTCGCGGCCATTGTCCTGGAGATAATATGCCTCGGTCTCAAGCAGCAGGTTCTTTATGCCCTCCTGGCTGAGGTACTTGATGAGCGCGCCGTTCTTGGGCAACCCCTTGTAGGCACGGAAGAGCGCGAGGGCACCCTCCTTGCGCACCTCCTTGTCATCGCTCGCAATCTTCTCCTTGGCCTCGGCAAGCAGCTTGGTGACGAGACGCTTCTGCACGTCCACGACCTTCTGCACGTTGGGACGGTACTCCATAAAGAGCTGGTCGTCCCCCTTGGGCACAGGACCCGAGATGATGAGCGGCGTACGGGCATCATCGATGAGCACCGAGTCGACCTCATCGACGATGGCGTAATAGTGCTTGCGCTGCACCATATCGTCGGGCGACATAGCCATGTTGTCGCGCAGGTAGTCGAAACCAAACTCGTTGTTGGTGCCGAATGTGATGTCACACGCATAGGCGGCTCGACGCTGCGGCGAGTTGGGTTCGTGCTTGTCGATGCAGTCGACGCTCACGCCGTGGAACTGGTAGAGCGGACCCATCCATTCCGAGTCACGCTTTGACAGGTAGTCGTTGACCGTCACCACGTGCACGCCGTGACCCGTAAGGGCACGCAGGAACACCGGGAGGGTAGCCACAAGGGTCTTACCCTCACCTGTCGCCATCTCGGCAATCTTACCCTGATGGAGCACGATACCGCCGATGAGCTGCACGTCGTAGTGCACCATGTCCCACTTAATCTCGTTGCCACCGGCTGTCCAGCGGTTCTTGTATATGGCCTTGTCGCCCTCTATCGACACGAAGTCCTTGCCACGGGCGGCAAGCTCGCGGTCCATGTCGGTGGCGGTCACCTCCACTGTGTCGTTGTGGGCAAATCGCGAGGCGGTCTCGCGCATGGCGGCAAAGACGGTAGGGAGCACGCGGTTAAGCTCGGTCTCCAACGTGGCGAGTATATTCTTCTCACGCTTGTCGATATCGTCCCACAGCGGCTGACGCTCGTCAAAGGGGAGTTCCTCGATTTTTACCTTGGTCTCGGCAATGGCGTCGCGGTCGGCCTGTGTGGCCGCCGCAAGTTCCTGACGCACGGTGGTTATGGCCTGACGCAACTCGTCGTTGCTCAGTTTCTCCATTTCAGGCCCGAGAGCCTTGATTTTGTCAACAATCGGCTTTATCTCCTTGAGGTCGCGCTGCGACTTGTTGCCGAACAGTTTGTTGAGAATTGATGTAAAAGACATTATATCAGTTTTTTAATTTATTCAAACAGTAGAGTGCATGACCGTGACAGGTCACGCATGATGCAGTTTTATGCAAAGATAGTGAAAATTAGGCAGATAATAAAACGCGCGGAATCCCTGCGACACGCAGTGGAGAGCTCAGCGCACGGGAGCCGTCTCGGCTGCGTTTGGCGACCTTATCCGCAGCACCCGGGCCACTGTGGGGGCAATGGCGCGTACATCGACCGGCACGGTTATCTTGCGTGCCTCCACATCAGGAGCGAGCAGCATGAACGGTGCGGCGGTCGGCATAGCCCGATGCACTGTGCGGGTGGTCGGGGTATTGGAGTCATCGACTGTCTCCCAGCCCGGATTGACCCTTATCACGAGGTCTCCGGCTGTCGCGGCCACTGTGTTGCGCCGCGTCGCGTCGGGATTTATGCCCACGCGGCCTGCGGTGATGTCGTCGATGGTGTAGACATCGCTCACGCCGCTCATACGCGACAGAAAGTCGGCGGCATCGGCACGCATCTTGCGTATGTCGTGGTCACGCTCCTTTATCAGCTTGCGGTTGAGATAGAGATGGCCGTTATGGTAACCCTGCACCCACTCCCCGTTGCCGTAGATGGCCATGAGGTAGACGTTGAGCAGGGATATGGCACGGCGTGTCGAGAACTCGCCCGATGGCAAAGCCCATTTCGGGTCATCGCGCCTTGGCGCGGGGCGCGCGGGCGTCCCGGCGAGGAATATCACGGCATTGCCAAGCCCCACACGCTTGTCTATCGTCCTGAACAGACGTCCAAGCCCTGCATCGAGCTTCAGGTAGGCGTCCATCGTCTCAAGACGTGAGTCGCTGTCCTTTGCCCCGCTGTAGGGCTGGAGGGTGTAGGCTATGTTGAGCATGTCGATGGCGTCGCGGCTGCCGAGTGTCATCGAGGTGATATATCGCGAAGCGATGTCGGTTATCTCGTCATTGACGCGCGGGGAGGTCTTGAACTTGCCGTAACGCTCCTTGTCGCCACGCGGGAACACGTAGCGGAAAGCATAATATTGCTTGTGTCTGGGCAGGCACGGATAAGCGTCAAGAGCCAGCGACGGCACCCACGACATCGTGTCGAGACGCGCCGCCAGCGGTGTGCGGTAGTTGACATCCTGCACGGGCGTAGGGACGTCCTTGTAGTAGGTCGTGGTGGCCCATTGCCCCGTGAGGTCGTTAAGCCAGAAGGAGCTGTTGCCCGCATGTCCCGACATGATGATGGCTTGGGCCGGGTCGGGAGCTATGGAGTGCACCTGCCCTACGCCGTCACCGTCGATGCGCGCCTCATCGCCAAGAGTAGATACCCTTATGGCGGCGGGGGAATATGTCTCGTTGGTGTAATTGCCAATCTTCGACGGGTCGTTGAGCGTAGCGACCGCAAGACGCTTGTCGAGGTCGTAGGCTGTCGCCGAGGCTATGCCGTTGATGGCAGGTGACGCGCCGGTGTATATGGCGGCTGTGGCGGCTGCCTCGTCCATGGGCGTGCCAAACTCCACGTCGGTCAGCACCAGCCCGTTGTTGAGCAGGCGGTTGAACCCGTCGGCCCCGAATCTATGGCGCAGCAATTGCAGGTAATCATCGGTAAGCCCGTTTACCACAATACCCACCACCAGCCTTGGACGCACGGGGGCGACCTGGGCCAGGACGGTGGCTGACACCATCGAGGCGACAAGTACGGCGGCTATACGGGTTATTTTCGGTAACGGCTGATGACGCATCTGTTTATATAGATATAACTTGCCGAAAGCATGGCATCGGAGGCTATAAGCGGCCAAAACGCCGCATTTGCCGACTGACCGAGCCACGGCCATGTGATGACAAGCACCAATAATGCTGCAAAATTAACAAAATGATAGAAAAAAAGTTGGGTCTTCCACTTTTTTAACCATATGGCGACAGCTCCAAACAGGCAGAACGGATTGAGCCACAGCAGCAGCCAGTTGGGAGAGGTGGCGTAATGGGAGGAGACAAACACGAGGAACGAGAGCAGGCATCCCGCGAGGCCAAAGAGGGCAAACAACGCCGAGCCATACCACCGCGTCACCCTACCCCGCCGTATGTCGCTGACACATAGCGACAGTGTCAACGCCATGACCGCCAAGGCGACGGCCATCGGGGTAAGATACCACGGCGTGGCACTCTCGACGGCGTGACCGGCGGGAAAATCGACAATGGTCTCCGTGCCCGTGACGGCGGGGACAATCCTGCCGTCGGCATCGCGGATGGCGGCCCCGGTGAGCATCCCGGCGAGAGTGACAGGGGCAAACATCGCCTCGCGGGTGGTGAGCGGACGGTCAATCCCCGCGCCGAGCGCGAGGTCTATGCCAAACTGATACCACGGGTAGTCGCGGTGGTAATATCTCATCCACTCCCTGAACGTGGAGGGGGCAAGATAATGCCGCCCCGGGGTCGGGAAAATGATGGTGTCGCCTATTGCTCGCTCGACAATCTCGACAGGACGTGTCGCGCAGTTGTCGAGCACATAGTTATAACGGTAGACGGCGTTCTCGGGACGCGAGTTCTCGACAAGCAGCTCTACGACGCGCTCCCGCTGCCTGGGGGTGAGGTTGAACGGCTGCTCGACCACACGCCTCCCTTGCCGCCGGTATGATTCAAGGAACAGGTCGGTGGGATATATACCCATGCGGTAGTCGGTCTCGCCCTTGACAAAGCGGTAGACAAAGTTTGGGGTCTCGAAGTCAAACAGCCCGTAGTTGGCGGTCACGTCGGTGCCGTCATCCATGACGACGCGCAGCCCCGTGTGCCCGTCAAGCTCGTATATGGCAGGGCCGGGGTAACACGTCAGCAGCGACACGCGCTCGACGCGCTGTGCCATTATAGCTGGCATCGCCGACAGCAGTGCCAGCGATGCCAGTATCATGTATCGTATGTTTAGTCTCATCCTTGGTGCAAAATGCCTGTTGTGCCTGCAAATTTAAGCATGTTTGCCCAAATCTGCAACCCTTGTCAACGGCGCAGCAGGTACTTGACAAACGCCCAGCCGCCGACTGTCTGCACTGCCATGCCGGGCAGGCCGATGCGGAAGTCCTGCATGGCGGCGTAGAGGCTGCCTTTCATCGCCCATTCGCCCAATGTCCCGACTATCTGATAGGAAGCCACGACTGCGGCCATAATCAGCAGCGAGACCGTCCTGAAACGGTAGGCGGCATATCCTGCGGCGACAGCGAGCAGCGACGACTTGAGCATGATGGCGGGGAGCGCGGCGGCTGCGGGCATCCCGAACAGGGCCGAATTGACGACGGGGGAGGCGATGGCAGTGAGCAATCCCACACGCCAGCCGTATTTGTACGCTCCCACGAGGGTAAAGAAGTAGATTGGCAGCCATGTCACGCCACCTCCGGGAACGAGATGGAGCAACTGCGGCAGCATGATGTTGCCGAGGATAAACAATGATGCGGCAAGATATGTGGCCGCGTTGTCAAACTCAAGCGAGCGGAGTCTCAATGTGTCGGTAGTCTGCATATGTCAGAAAGTTTTTTATTTGTTCTTGTCATTGTTCATTCGGGCTATAAAGCCGCCGATGGCGCTATACATCTCGTTGAGCGACTGCAACGGCGAGCAGATGGTCTCGACAGGACATATTCCGTCGCCGTCGCGGTTGATGATATTGGGCACCTCGCGGCCACAGGCCACTGCTATGCCATGTTCATCAAGCAGCCGCCGCGCGGGGACGCTTATCACACCGGCGTACACCTCACTGACACCGCCGATGGCCATCAACGCCGCCGCGCCCTTGCCGACCACCTTGTCGGCAATCCGTGCCCCGGCGAGCATATCGGGCGACGCTGCGCACAGGCCATAGAGATCAGCGACACCGCGCCGGGTGAATGTGTGCACTCCCGTGCGGTTTTCAATCACGCATGAGTAGCCGCCCTCCTCAAGCATCCTTACAAGCCGCTCCATCAGGTATTCTGTTTCAGCGTCTCGGTGAACCGGTCGATGCGACGCATCTCCTCGGGAATGGGAATACGCTGGGGACAATGGGGCACACAGTGGCCGCAACCGATGCAGTGGTTGGCCTGACGCAGCTTGGGCACATCGCGGTCATAGCCCACGAGATAGGCGCGACGGGCGCGGGCATAGTCGGGATGCCGCGCGCCCTTGTTGGGCATGTTGCCCTCGTTGATGCACTTGTTGTAATGGGAGAATATCGCGGGAATATTGATGCCGTAGGGGCAGGGCATACAGTAGTTGCACTCGTTGCAGGGTATTGTGCGGAGGTTGTAGATATCATCGGCAATCTCCATGAGGAAAGCGTTTTCCTCTGCCGTAACGGGACGCAACGGCGAGTAGGTGGCAAGGTTCTCCTCAAGGTTTTCCATAAAGGTCATGCCGCTCAACACGGTGAGCACCCCCTCGGGTGTGCCGGCAAAGCGGAACGCCCAGCTTGCCACGCTGCTCTCGGGGTCGCGCTCCTTCATCTTGGCGACGATATTGTCGGGCACGTTGGCAAGACGGCCTCCGAGCAGCGGCTCCATGATGATGGCGGGGATGCCGCGCTTGCGCAGCTCCCCGTATAGGTAGTCGGCGTTGGTGTTGCGCGGGTTTATCTCGGCGGCGTGCCTCCAGTCGAGATAGTTAAGCTCTATCTGCACGAAGTCCCAGTGGTAACGGCCCTCGTCGTGCCACTTCAGGGCGAGGTCAAATACACTGACATCGCCGTGGTAAGAGAATCCGAGATTGCGTATACGCCCTTTTTCCTTCTGTTCCACGAGCCAGTCGAGGATACCGTTGTCGATATAGCGGCTGTAGAAGTCTGCCATGCCGTTCTCGCCCATGCCTATGGCATGGAGCAGCAGGTAGTCCACATAGCCGACCTGCAGCTCCTTGAGGGAGTTTTCAAACATCTCCATCGAGGCCTCGCGTGACCATGTCTCGGGGGCAAAGTTGGACAGCTTGGTGGCTATGAAGTATTTGTCACGCGGGTGACGGCTCAACGCTATTCCGGTCGCGTGCTCCGACCGTCCCTGGCAGTAGGCGGGGGATGTGTCGATATAGTTCAATCCTCTCTCAATGGCACGGTCTATCTGACGGTTGACCATCTCCTGGTCTATCGGCGCGTCGGGATTCTCGCGCTCCGTCCCTCCACCCACGATGGGGAGCCGCATCATCCCGTAGCCGAGTATCGACACGCTGTCGCCGGTGTTGGGATTGACGCGGCAGGTCATCGTGCCGCTTGCCGTTGACGCGACATCTGACGCGGTGGAATTGTCGCTCTTGCGGGCGCACGCCGCCAACAGCGAGCCTGAGGCCACGGCTCCGCCGAACAGTTTGAGGAAATCCCGTCGGTTTATATCTTTTTTCATAGTCTGTTGTTTTTGTTGGTTAGAGAGATTAGACATTGCGGTGGACTTCATGGCCCTCGACATAGATTGCGCTGAACGGACGCGCCGGGCACAGGTTCTCACACGCCCCGCACCCGATGCAACGCTCGGTGTTGACCGCCAGTATCCTCGGCGAAGTCTCGTCGCCGGGCACCGACGGCACCATCTGTATCGCGCCCGTGGGGCAATGGCGTGCGCAGTTGCCGCACGACACCCCGTCGGTGACGGGCAGACAGTTTTTACTTATCCACACGGCATGCCCCACCTGCGTGGCCGACTTGTCGGCTCGGCTTATCGGCTTAATGGCTCCCGTGGGGCACACGTCGCCGCAGCGGGTACACTCGGGACGACAGTAGCCGCGCTCGTATGACACTGTGGGCTGCATGAGGGTCATCAGGTCCGTCGACGGGCGCAACACGTCGTTGGGGCATGCCGACACGCAGAGCTGGCAAGCCGTGCAATGCTGCGCAAAATTACGTGCCGAGAGAGACCCCGGAGGTGTTATCGGGGTCTTGCGCACGGGGACAATCTTGTCCTCGATGACGGCAAGACCGCCATCCACCTTTTTACGCTCTTGAGCCAGCACGGCGGTCGATGTCGCCACGGATGCACCTATTATAAATGTGCGGCGTGAGCTGTCGGTCACTTCGCTGCCGCCCTCATTTTCCCGCTCCCCGCATCGTGTCGCCTTATGTACATAGGAGATGGCGTCCTTGTGGCACGCGCCTATGCAGTCGCCGCATGTCACGCAGCGGGAGTAGTCGACCCTGTGGGCCTTTGGGTCGATACAGGCGGCCTTGCAGCTGCGTGCACACAGGCCGCAACCATTGCAGCGGTCGGTGTCTATGTGGATTTTCAGCCATGAGAACCGTGATACCCACCCGAGCACCGTCCCTACTGGGCACACGGTGTTGCAGTAGGTGCGCCCGTTGCGCCATGCCAATATCCCGAGCACGACGAGTGTCAGGGCGGCCACTATAAACGTAGGCACGCTGCGCATCCACACCTCGCGCTCATAGAAAGCATAGCTCCCCGCACGCTCGGCGAGATATGCAAAGATGTTGTTTACTCCTATATATATGGGCTGGAGGAGGTTCTGCGCTATGCGCCCATAGGCACTGTAGGGAGCAAGCAGGGCGACAAACGCGCCGACACCCATTATCATCGCCGCCACAAACAGCACGAGCACTCCCCACCTCAACCACGACAGCGCGGGGGAGTAGGAGTAACGGTATTTTTTCTTCTTCCCGGTGCGCCCCAGACGGCCAAAGATGTCCTGCATCACGCCAAGCGGGCAGATTACCGAGCAATACACTCGCCCGAACACAAGCGTCAGCACAAGCAGCCCGGCCACCACACCGACGTTCATAGCCAGCAGGGCGGGAAGGAACTGCACCTTTGCCATCCATCCGAGCCACGCATGGAGCGTCCCTGTAAAGTCAAGCAGCAGCGCGGTAATCAGCGTGAAAAACACCGCCGCGCACGTAATCCTTATCTTCCGTAGCATAAATTACGACTGTGATTAGATTGGTTGAAAAAGCTATTGTTTTGTCCTACGCAAAAATAAGAAATAATCCCCACCCCCGCAATAACCGATTCCGCCCTTTTCCTAACCAATTTCACCGCTGCCATAAAAATGTATGGGATGTTGCTTTGTCTACAAATCACCAAATTTTGCAGCCCCACAAAAAAAAGACCGCGCCTTTGCAGGCACGGTCAATATCCTGTCTCTAATCAAAAAGCCGATTAGAAAGTCCAGCCGATGCGGAGGGCGGGCTCGGCAAAGCACTTGAGGGAGATGCTGCTCTCCTTGTCGGTCTTGTTGCTCTCAAGGCTTGCGCTCCAGTCGCCGTTGTCGTCAAAACCGCCCTTGGTGTAGTAGCCGGGGAGGCTCTGGCAAGCGAACTTGATGCCAAATTCAGCGCCTACGAAAAGACCTTTGTACACATAGAAGTCGATGCCCGTGAAAAGGGCTACGTTAAACTCATGGCCTGTTCTTGCAATACCGTTGGTATTGTCAAGGTCAATAGTGGCGATGTTGCAGTACTTTGTCTCAAAAGTCTGACCGTTGACCTCGCTGTGCTCCTTGGCCGATGCCGACATGTACTTGTAGCCGAGACCTGCTCCGGCATAGAGGTCGATGCGCTTGTAGTTGAAGAAGTGACGCTCATAACCGAGGCTGATGGAGAAGTGTCCTGAAGATGCCTTGCCCCAGTTGTCCTTGTTCTCGTCGGGGTCGGGGGTAACCTTGTAATTGTCCACGCCAAATCCGATGCCAAAGCGGATAGCGTCCTTGTCGGAGAACATGTAACGCAACTTGAGCTGATCGAGCTTGAATGTACCGAAGTCGTTGGAGAAGGGGTTGAACTGAATTTCGGTTGAGATTTCGCCTGCTTGGGGCGCATAGGTTTCCTGCGCGTTTGCGCTTACACATGCTGCCATCGCGATGGCAGCGATGAATAACTTTTTCATTTTTATACTTGTTTTGATTGGTTAAAAACACCGCAAAATTAGTTATAATTTATGAATTTACAAAATTTATTGGATTTCCCGGCGCTGCACCCGGCCATGAAACATGCTGTATGGCAGACGGTTGCTGCGGTTGCATTTCTTCCGGGAAAATACTACTTTTGCAATATGAATCCACAATCCCACACCAAACCGCGACCGCTCGAGCTGCTTGCCCCGGCGCGGGATGCCGCAACGGCTATAGAGGCAATAAAGCATGGGGCCGACGCGGTGTATATCGGCGCGCCGGCATTCGGGGCACGCGCCGCCGCCGTAAATTCGCTCGACGACATAAAGCGCGTGGTCGACTTTGCCCACACTTTTGACGCCAAGGTGTATGCCACGGTCAATACAATACTCTACGACAACGAGCTGGAGGATGCGCGGCAGATGGTCGGAGAACTGTACCGCGGCGGTGTGGATGCGCTCATTGTGCAGGACATGTCGCTGTTGCGTCTCGACCTGCCTCCTATCGCGCTCCATGCGAGCACGCAATGCGACACGCGCGATGCCGCCAAGGCGCGGTTTCTTGAGCGGGCGGGATTCTCGCAGATTGTCGTGGCGCGGGAGATGACGATTGAGGAGATGCGCCGTGTGTGCGATGCGGTGACTGTGCCTGTCGAGGCGTTTGTGCACGGGGCTTTGTGCGTGAGCTACAGCGGCGACTGTCAGGCAAGCTGCATCACACGCGGGCGGAGCGCCAACCGTGGCGAGTGCGCCCAACTATGCCGTCTGCCCTACGACCTTGTGGACGGCAACGGCAACACCCTCATCGGGGGGCGGCACCTGCTGTCGCTGCGCGACCTCGACCGCAGCACCCACCTCGCCGCAATGGCCGACGCGGGAATCAGCTCGTTCAAAATCGAGGGCCGGCTGAAGCCCGTGGCCTATGTGAAGAATGTAGTGGCATATTACCGTAAAGCCATCGACCGGCTTATCGCCGAGCACCCCGGCCGCTATTGCCGCGCATCGGCCGGGGATGTGGAGGTGAGATTCACCCCCTCGCTCGCCAAGAGCTTCAATCGCGGCTTCACCCCCTATTTCACCGACGACGCCCGCCCTGATGGGAAGATGGCATCCTTTGCTACGCCAAAGTCGCTCGGTGAGAAAGTGGGGAGGGTGCACGCCGTGCGAGGCAATATGATTGAGGCGCGGCTACAGACTACACTCGCCAACGGCGACGGCCTGTGCTTCATCGACCATGACGGCGATTTCCACGGCTTCCGGCTCAACCGCGTCGAGGGCAACCGCCTCTACCCCGCGTCGCCTGTCGCCCTTCAACCGGGCGTCGAGCTTTACCGTAACAAGGACAAGCGGTTTGACGACCTGCTCGCCTCCGACACCGCCACACGCACAATACCCGTCGCCATGACCCTGCGCCCCACCCCGTCGGGCATAGCCCTCGACCTCCGTGACGGACGGGGCCACTCGGCCACGGCAACCCTCGACGGCACATTTGACACCGCCCGCACTCCCCAGGAAGATGCCCGGCATCGCACACTCGCAAAGCTCGGCGACACCCCCTATCGCCTCACGGCCTTAGATGACACCACAGGGTCACTGTTCATTCCCGCCTCACAGCTCGCCGACCTGCGCCGACGCGCCACGTCTGCACTCGACACGGCCCATCGCGCCATCTACCGATACACTTACCGCCGACCCGAAGACACTACCGTCCCGTCGCCGGCAACCCTCACCTACCACGATAACGTGGCAAACCGCGTCGCCGAGGAGTTCTACCGCTCCCACGGCACACAATCCATCGAGCCGGCCCTTGAAGTGGGACACGCCCAAGCAGCGGCCAAGCAGCAACCGACAGGCACGGAACGCGTCGTGATGACAACGCGCTACTGCCTGCGCCGCGAGACAGGCCATTGCCTCAAGACCCCCGCCGGCCGCCAATGGCCCCACGACCTCTACCTCATCAACGGCACCACCCGCTTCCGTCTCCACTTCGACTGCCCCAACTGCCGTATGCAGCTCCTAACGCGGTAAACTACATATTACTTTCATGAACCTGCTCAATTATATCGTCTGGAATCCAAATCCCATCATCTTTAACACCTGAATTTGAAGAAGGAATGGCGATGGACATGGGGCAGATATTAAGCATCCCGCTCATTGTCGTGGGAGTGTTTTTTGTTATAAAATCTTTTTTGCATTGTCCTTTTAGGAATAATCGCTAATTTTGCAGGGATAGGGACTATCTCCGTCATGCCAACCCATCAGACGGTAAACCCGATTATTGATATCTAACATAACACTACCCGAAAATGAAGAAAGACGCCATTCTCGTGACCGGGGGCACCGGCTACATCGGCTCCCATACAGTGGTGGAGCTGCAAAAGGCCGGCTATCCCGTTGTAATCATCGATAACCTCTCCAACTCCAACCGCGACGTGCTCGACGGCATAGAGCGCATCACCGGCATACGCCCGGCGTTTGTCGAGGCCGACTGCACCGACATCGACGCCCTGCGCTCGCTCTTTGACAAGTTTCCCGACATCAAGGGTATCATCAATTTCGCCGCCTCAAAGGCAGTCGGGGAGTCGATGCAGAAACCTATCCTGTATTACCGCAACAACCTCAACACACTGATGAACCTGCTTGAGGTGATGGGCGAGCGCGGCGTAAAGGGCATCGTGTTCTCGTCGTCATGCACCGTCTACGGCGAGCCTGACCAAAACCCCGTGACCGAGCAGTCGCCCATCAAGAAAGCCACGTCGCCATACGGCAACACCAAGCAGATATCGGAGGAGATAATCACCGACGTAATCCATGCCGGCGCACCGTTCAAGAGCGTCATCCTGCGCTACTTCAACCCCGTTGGCGCGCATCCGTCGGCCGAAATCGGCGAGCTGCCCAACGGCGTGCCCCAGAACCTTATCCCCTACCTCACGCAGACCGCAATCGGCATCCGCAAGGAGCTGAACGTCTTTGGCGACGACTACAACACCCCCGACGGATTCTGCATCCGCGACTTCATCGATGTCGTCGACCTCGCAAAGGCCCATGTCATCGCCGTGGAACGTATGCTTGAGGACAAGAGCGACAAGAAAATCGAGATATTCAACCTCGGCACCGGCATCGGACTGTCGGTCAAGGAGCTTATCGACTCCTTCGAGCGTGCCACGGGCGTGAAAGTGCCATACAAGATTGTAGGACGACGCGCCGGCGACATCGAGAAAGTGTGGGCCGACCCGACATTTGCCAACGAAGTGCTCGGCTGGAAAGCCGACACCCCCATTGACGAGACCATGCGCAACGCATGGCGGTGGCAGCAACACCTCCGGGAGCTGGGGATAATGTAACACGATGTCACGGCAGAGCCGTTGCAAGACTGTAGATTTTGCACCAATGTAGGGTCGCGACCTGTCGCGACCGCGTAGATGGGGCTATGACAACCAACCTATTCGCGGTCGAGACAGGTCGCGACCCTACAATTAAACGATATTTGAATTTCATTTTCAAGAGATGAAAAAATTTAAGATTGGACTGCTGCCGAGGATTATAATCGCGATATGTCTTGGCATTGGCGCGGGATACTGTTTCCCGGAGTGGCTCGGACGGGCGTTTGCGACGTTCAACGGGCTGTTCAATGAGTTCCTCGGATTCTGCATTCCGCTGATTATCCTCGGGTTTGTCGCCCCGGCAATCGGCGACATAGGCAACCGCGCCGGGAAGATGCTGCTGTTCACCGCCCTGCTGGCCTATGGCGCGACCCTATGTGCGGGATTGGTTTCATACGGGACAGGAGCACTTGTTTTCCCCGAAATGATAGGATTTAACCCCACGCTACAGAAGGTCGCCGAGGCAGGAGACGGGCTTAGACCATACTTCACCGTGGAGATGCCGCCGCTCATGTCGGTCATGACATCGCTTGTCACGGCCTTTGTGCTCGGCGTGGGCTGCTCGCGTCTGCGGTCGGGCGCGATGCGCGGCGTGCTTGACGACCTGCGGACGATTATCGAGCTGACTATCAAGGCCGTCATCATCCCGTTGCTGCCACTATACATCTTCGGCATATTCCTCAACATGACCGTCACCGGGCAGGTCGGCGGCATATTGGCTACGTTTGCCAAGATAATAGTGGTGATATTTGCCCTCCATGTGCTGCTGCTCGTGGCGCAATACTGCATCGCCGCGCTATTCTCCAACGGCGAGCGCAACCCGTTAAAACTGCTGCGCACTATGCTGCCCGCCTATTTCACCGCCCTGGGTACACAATCGTCGGCGGCAACCATCCCGGTGACGCTCAAGCAGTCCATCGCCACAGGTGTGTCGCCACAGGTCGCGGGATTCGTGATACCGCTCTGCGCCACCATCCATATGTCGGGGAGCACGCTCAAAATTGTGGCCTGTGCACTCGCCTTGATGATAACCCAGGGGATGCCTTACGACTTCGGGATGTTTGCCGGATTTATCGCCATGCTCGGCATCACGATAATCGCCGCTCCGGGAGTGCCGGGGGGTGCCATAATGGCCTCCCTGGGACTGCTCAGTTCGATGCTCGGCTTTAGTGAGGCCGACAACGCGCTGATGATAGCCCTTTACATCGCCATGGACAGCTTTGGCACAGCGTGCAACGTCACGGGCGACGGCGCGCTGGCTATAATCGTCAACCGCTTTTTCAGCAACAGCCAAGCCACCGCACAAAAAGACGCACTATGAAACAAGCAATTATGAGCCTCAAAATATTATACGCTCTCTCCCTGTTGCTCATCACTGTGACAGCGTGCGAGGAAAACCACTCGCCCCGCAACAAGCCCATAGAGTTCGGTCAGTCGGAATATGGCGTGCGCGACGGATTCACACGCACAATCCCGTTCAAGAAAGGGAGTGCCGACTACACTGTGACCGTCACGCCCGAAGGGATTGTCGATGTCACGATAGACACCTCTCCCTACAAGGTGAGGTTTGAGCAGCAGAAGATGATATTGAAAGGGGAAAAGATAGGCAACGCCACCGTCACCATACACGACAATGAGCAAAATCTTGACACCCACATCACGGTAAACGTCACGATACCCTATCTCGGATTCAAGAGCATGTATGTGGCAGAGGAGCCTGACGACAAGTGGTTCACCGAGGGCAACATGCTGTTCCTTTGCTCGGATTACCGGTTCTTCCGGTTTGACACAAGTTCAACATCCATCGCCACCGACAACCCCACAATAGAGCAACTGACCCACATGGGCACATACTCTATGTCACAGGTTGACGGCGAAAACCGCATCACCTTCCGCTACGGCACTGGAGAGGAAAAGACCTATCGCCTGACGAAAAACAGTGCCGACACGTTTGAGGTGCTCCGCGACTGGAGCAAGCTGCCACATCGCGAGCCTGCGGAATGGGGGGACGTCACGCTGGAATACCTGCTTTTCATGACCGATATCGCCGACGGCATCAAGTGGGCCTATCTGGAGTATTACTCCCTGACACTCCCCGAGGGGTTGCTGTGACGCCTCACGCGGGGTTGCTGTGATAGGCCACAAGACCCTCCATGGGGCTGACCTCTATCTTGCCGAGCGTGGCATCGATAGCGTCGGCGGCCTCCTTGAGCACATCACGATAGTAATAGGCTATCGAGCCGATGAAGTTGATTGGCATCTCGCGGTAGCCCTCATAGTGGGAGATATTGCGCACAAAGAACGACTTGAACGAGTTGAGCACGAGGCGGTGTATCGCCGGCTCCTCCATATTCTCCAACAGGAACGGTGACACCGACGCGAGAAAGCGGTTTGGCTGCGGCTCGCGATAGACACGGTGGATTATCTCGAGAGTATCGAGATTGTATTGCCGCAGGAATTTGTCGCACAACTCGGGCGAGAGCTGATTTTTGAGCACGTCGCCCACAAGGAGGCGTCCGAGCACCGCACCGCTCCCCTCATCACCAAGGATATAGCCGAGCGGGGACACGTTATCGACTATATTCTTGCCGTCATAGAAGCATGAATTTGAGCCCGTACCGAGGATACAGGCTATACCCTTCTCGCGTCCGCAGAGGGCACGCGCGGCGGCAAGCAGGTCGGTGTTGACCTCTATCGTGGCGTCAGGGATATGCAGGGCGATGGCCCGGCGCACATTATCGCACACCTCGGGAGATATACACCCGGCACCGTAATAGTGCACCTCGTCTATCCCACATCCCTCGATAGCGGGCATAAGCTCACGCCCGATAATGTCGGCTATCTCCACCTCTGTCATCAACAGGGCATTTATTCCAACAGTCGAGACATGGACCGCAATCCGGCCATTCTTCACCACACACCAGTCAACCTTGGTGCTTCCGCAATCGGCTATCAGTATCATTTTGTCGCTAATAAATCTATTTTTCCGAAAAATCGCCCAAAGTTACAAAGAATTTCATACATCTGCCAACTTTTATTTTCTCCAACCATAGCAAATTTAATACACATCACTTCACGTCCCATCACCACCCGCTATCAACCTGTCGACAAAAGCCCGCGCTTTCGGCTCATCAATGACATTGACAAAATCCTTTCGTTTCTACGCGCCGAGAGTGTTGCGTTCCCAAAACAATCCGTCGGTATAGCCCTGTATTGACGTGTCGCTGTCAGCCCGACGCAAACGCTTGGCGGCATACAGACAATACTCCTCGTTTATCTCTATGCCGCAATAGTGACGCCCCAATTTCTTTGCTACGACACTTGCCTTACCAAATTCTCACCAAGCACACGCTGTATGGCCGAGGTACGTCAGGCATCAGAGGGAGCACTGCACCCATATCCCCGTTGATGGTCTTGTCGGCAAAGTCAAATCCACGGGTCACGTCATCCGCGCTGACAATACCACGCCGCAATATGGGACGCTCCTCCTCTCCTATCTCTATTGTCCTGTTTCTCGATGCTTTCATGGTGACAAAGATACACATTTTTCATATATAGGCCGGCTGTCATTTTTTGGCGGGGCGTTTGCGTCCGAAGTCGGGGTCGACGTGGACCAGGGCGCAGACTATGAAGGTGGGAATGCAGCAGAGCATAACCCACCAGAAGAAGTTGGTGTAGCCCTGCGGACCGGTGGAGGAAAAGATGTGCACCGACTCGAGCTGCTCGTGAATCCATCCCGCCGCCATGCCGGGGAGCATCATGCCGAGCGCCATGAAGGCGGTGCAGAAAGCGTAGTGGGAGGTCTTCAAAGGCCCCTCGGAGAAGTAGATGAGGTAGAGCATAAAGGCGGCGAAGCCAAAGCCGTAGCCAAACTGCTCAACGAATATGCCGATGGAGATAAGCAGGAAGTCGGTCGGCTGCACCATCGCCAGATAGCAGTAAAAACCGCACGGGACAGTCAGGGCCAACGCCATAGGCCATAGCCAACGCTTCAACCCGTCACGGGATATCGCCACGCCGCCCAGGATGCCCCCCGCGAGAAGCCCTATCACGCCGACCGTGCCGTTGACTATACCCACCTGCCCGGTCGACAGCCCGAGACCGCCCACCTCCCGCGCGTGCACGAGAAAGGGCTGCACGAGCTTGGAGAGCATCGCCTCGGGAAAGCGATAGAGGAGCATAAATGCAAGGGCCGTCCCGATATGCCGTTTGGCGAAAAATGTGGAAAATGTCTCGCCAAACCCACGGACTATCTCGCCCACTGTCGGCGATGACTCCACTGCCCTCTCCACACGCGGCATACTCCACGAGTGATAGATGCCCAAGGCGAGAAACAGTGCCGAGAGGATGGCGAAGACAAGCGACCACGCCATCGGGATGTCGCCTGTCGTGCGCTCGAATATCCCCGCCACGACCACGAGCGCGCCCTGCCCGATGACGGAGGCGATGCGGTAGAACGTGCTCCGCAACCCGACATAGGCGGCCTGCTGGTGATGGGTCAGCGCAAGCATATAGTAGCCGTCGGCGGCTATGTCGTGGGTCGCCGAGCAGAACGCCATGAGCCAGAAAGCGGCAAGCGTCGCGGCAAAATAAAACGGCACGGGCAGCGCAAACGCCACCGCTGCCATCGACACGGCGAGCAGCAGCTGCATCGCGATGACCCACCGTCGCTTGGTCGACAAAAGGTCGACAAAAGGGCTCCAGAATGGCTTTATGACCCACGGCAGGTAGAGCCATCCGGTGTAAAACGCCATCTCGGCATTTGGGACACCAAGGCGCGTGTACATCAGCACGGCAAGGGTGTTTACAGCAAAATACGGCAATCCCTCGGCTATGTAGAGGGTCGGAATCCAGCTCCATGGCGAGCGGCGTGCATGTGTCATCGGTAAAATCGGTTAAACGGTTTAGTATCGACGTGTTATCTCCGCGCCCTTGAAGTAGTGGGCGAGTATGTCGCGATAGCCATACCCTTGCGCCGCCATCATCGCCGCGCCTATCTGACACAGCCCTACGCCATGCCCCCACCCCGCCCCGTGAAGCAGAAAACGCCCCTCGCTGTCGCGGTCGATGACAAACGCCGAGCTGTACAAGTGGCTGCGCGACAGCCAGCGGCGTATCTCAAGCTCCTTGCCGACAATCATCCCGCGGCGAGTCCCCTCGACACGCAGACGCGTGATGCGCCCAGACGTGCCACGCTCAAGGGGCGTGAGCGAGAGTATTGTCCCGAAGTCAATCCCCGACCGCTCACGCACGATAGCACTCAGCTCACCGGGGGTATATCTCACCTCCCAACGGTAGAAGTCGGGGGTCTCGCGGTCATAGTCGTTGAGCACCTGATCGAGCACGGCGTTGTCGCGGGTGTTGCAGAACGCCTCGGGCGAAGATTCTATCCAACGGCGTGCCGACTCCTCGTCGCGCAAATCGGGATAGCTGTCGGGCGTCGCCGTGTCGGCACGCGCTTCAAGATATGGATGGTGCACAGGCTCCCAACAGTTTTCAAATTCCTCAAACACGCCGCCGCAGCACTTGGAGAACCGCGCGTCACACAGCTTGCCGCCATGGGTCAGCACCTCGCCCCAAGTGGCATACACAGCCTGTGACGCCGTGGGCGTGCATTCCCGCGTGATGCCCTGATAACGCTGGCAGTGGTCGTCGGCACAGACATCAAAATCGGTATGGTCGTCGTGGTCGTACCACTTCACCACCTCGCCATCGGTCGACTCGGGCATCGCCGCCGCGCCTGTCGTGCCCTTGCACTCAATCTGGGCCAACAGCCAGCTGCGCGATATGACAGCATGAGCCTTCAGCAGCTCCACCGACGCACGTGCGCTCATCTCGGAGGAGATGACACTCATAAGGTATTCCTCCACCGCCACACGGTTGATTGCCGTCACCGAACCATCGGCGTTCTCCAATAGCCTCAACGCTCCCCTGAATGACTGGCTCTCTCGCCGCTCCCAGTGGAAGTCGACCCCGATAGTGACATCATTGAGCGTGAAAAACGCCGCGTCATCCTTAGGGAGAAACATATCCCCCTCTCGCCCGAACCCGCCCGTCAGGCGATAGTCTATCGCGGGAGCGGTCATTATGCCGACATCGACCGTGGCATGTGCGCGCATATAAGTCACATCCTCCAGTATAGAGCGCAACCGTCCGCCATCGACTGCGGCAAAGTCCCCGGCACGAGTGGCGACAATCATGCCGCCAAGGTCGACCGACGCGGGGCTTACCATCACGCGGTCATAGCACGCCGGGCGATGGGCACGACGCGGGATTATGACTATCTCCACACAGCCATCGTCAACAGGGGTGGCAAGGATGTTGACACGCGCCTCATCTTCCCCGTCGGCAACGGGAAACACCGCCATAGCGGCGGCAAACTCACTGCGTAGCCGCGCCTCATCTCCGGCATATCTCAGTTGGGCGACTCGGAAAGGGAACTCGCGCACAGCACTCAACGCCACGACCGGCACAGCCTGAAAATGCATATGGTCGGGTGCCGACGCGCCACACCGCGCCCCGTTGTAGAACACCGTGTAGCCTGTCTCCAACGCGAGCTGTGCCATGTCGGCGATACGGTCTCCGATAATCTGCGGCACGTGCGTGCGCGACGCGACGGTAAAATGCCGACTGAAAATCGGGAACGGGTTCACCAATATCTCATATTCCCGCCACGGCAACACGTCCTGTTGCGGCGGACGGTTGGCGGCGCACAGGAAGCATGGCCGCGAGGCTATCGCGGCTGCATCGACCCGCGCCTGAGTGCTGACTGCCCGCGCGGGGTTGAACAGTACGCCATAACGGCATCCGTCCACCTCCACCACCTTGCGCTCGACGCGCCCAAGAGCCTCATAACGCTCCCGCGCCTCAGGCCACCGAGAGAGTTGCCGCGTGAAAAAGCTGTCAAGGTCAAGCATCGGTATCGGCGTTTTGGCGGTTCATCCTTATGCGGGCATCAAGCTCTATGGTGCGCAGGCTGTCCTTATACTCATTGTTGCGGTTGACCCGCTCCAACGGCAACGACGCGTCCGAATTTCCCTCCCAACGGCGGCAGAGGTAGAGCACATCATAGATACGACCGATGCGGTGACGGCGGCTCATGCGCAACCCCATGGCATAATCCTCGCCATAGGAGGTGTCGGGAAAACGGTATTCCCGCGCCAGCGGGGTATAGAACGCCCTCGGTGCGCCAAGTCCATTGATGCGCAAGGCGTTGTTGCGCCCGTTGCTGTCGGTCCACTCCCGATGGTCGATAACTCCGGGGGGTATCGTGTCGAGTTCAAAGTCGGTCAGACGGTAGCTGCCGACCACCATCGCGCAACGCTCGCTGCGGAAAGTGTCGACAACCCGCGTCAGCGTGTCGCTACCCGAATATATATCGTCGCTGTCGAGCTGTACGGCAAACCGTCCGCACCGCCTCGAGTCGAGGGCCACATTCCAACATCCGCCTATACCAAGATCTGTGCGGTCGGGTATGATATGCACCACACGGCTGTCCTGTGCCGCCATACGCGCCACAATGTCGGTGGTGCCATCGGTGCTGTGGTTGTCCACCACTATGACGTTGAAGTCGAAATCGGCTTGTTGGGATAGCGCACTCGCTATGGCATCGCCGATAGTGCGGCAACGGTTTTTCACGGGTATGATGACCGATGCCCCGACGGCAAACTCCCCGGCATCAACATCCGTCTCCCCTATCACGTCGCTGCCGACGTATGCCCCGACAGCACGCAGATGGCCGGTGACGGCCCGCTCCATCTCCTGCTGCACGGCGCGATTACGCGGGTCCACGTAGTCAAACTGGCTCTCTGCCGCTACGGTTGTTGCAGGAGAATCGGTGTAGAGATATTCCCTCAAGTGGAATATCCTCCCCATGCGCGACAGGCGCAGACGCAGGTCATAGGCCGTCGCATAGCGGTAATCGCCCGATGACTCCCCTGTCGCACGACGCAGCATCGCCACGTCATAGAGCATCAACGGACCTGTGGCAAAGTCATCGCGCAGACAGCCGCCGGGCTGCATATCGATAAGCGGCACATCGGTCACCATCCCGTCGCCGTCGCGACGGCGGTAGTCGGAATAGACTATCACCGCGCCGGTGTCGCGGGCCACCTGTGCCATGCGCCGCAATGCGGCCTCGGCATTGTCAACCACTCCCGAGCCGGTGTACACCGCCACATAGTCGCCATGACACCCCTCGGCTATCTCCCGCCAAGGCGCGATGCCGCCAAGCGCGAGTGTATTGTATATTGCAATCGTTTCCACGACTACAAATTTAGCCAAAACCCTCGACACCGCGCTGCAATCTTTTGAGAATAATAAAATCAATAGGGCCAATAGGTCAAATAAACCCTGTAAAACTTATCTTCCCTATTAGACCTAGGCCCTATCCCCCCCCTCAAAAACAAGCGTCCCCGGCGGTCGTGTGACCGGCGGGGACACCCTATCGGTATAATATTCTATCAGAGCGAAGCAAAGAATGTGCCTGCGGCGGCTGTCTCGGTAAGGTAGCCGTATATGCAGCTGACGAGACCGAGGCCTATGATGCCGGCAACGCATATCCACATGCCGGCACGCTCGCTCCATGCCGAGCGGAACGCCGGAATGACACACTCGTCGCTGGAGATGAACATCGCCTTGACAACGAGCAGATAGTAGTAGAGCGACACGATGGTGTTGATCAACGCTATGAGCACGAGCACGTAAAGCGCGGCAGGATGAGCCGTGCCTGTGGCTGCATCGATGGTCGAGCCAAAGATGAAGAACTTGCTGAAGAAGCCCGCAAACGGGGGAATACCCGCGAGAGAGAACATGGCAAGCATCATCGTGAACGACAGGCGGGGATTGGTCTTGTAAAGCCCGTTATAGTCATCCATGCTCACGCGACCGGTCTTGTTTTCAATGGCCGAAATCACACCGAAAGCGGCAAGGTTGGAGAAGATGTAGACAAGGATATAGTACATCATCGAGCCGAGACCGATGGCGTTGCAGGCTATCACGCCGAGCATGATGTAGCCGGCCTGTGACACCGACGAGAAGGCAAGGAAGCGCTTCATGTTGCGCTGGCGTATCGCGAAGAGGTTACCGACAGTGATTGTCAGGATGATGAGTGCATAGAGCATCCACTCCCACACATCGGAGTAGAACGCGCCAAACACCTGCACCAATATCACCATGAAGGCAAACGCAGCCGCGCCCTTGGAGATGACCGAGAGATAGGAGGTGACGATGGTAGGCGCACCCTGGTATACATCGGCGGTCCAAAGGTGGAACGGCACAAGCGAGAGCTTGAAGCCGATGCCGGCAATGACAAAGGCCAACGCGATGACGAGCAGCGTGCTCTCGGTGGCCACGGCGGCGATGTCGGCAAAGTAAAGCGACCCCGCAAGCGCGTAGACAAACGACAGGCCCATCATGAACACCGCCGACGAGAACACGGCAGTAAGCATATACTTGATGGCTGCCTCGTGGCTCTCATAGCGTTTCTTGTCAAATGCCACCATAGCGGCGAGGGGAAGCGACGCTGTCTCAAGGCCGATGACAAACAGCAGGAAGTGACGGGCCGAAATCATGATATACATGCCGAACAGCGTCACGAGCAGCAGCTCGTAGAACTCGCCACGGCGCACAACCTGCGACTCGGAGTTGGCCCACTGCATCGACTGGATGAGCACGATGAGCACACCGATATTGAGGATGGCCTTTATGGCTGAAATCACCGGCGAGGTGACATACATACCCTCAAACGCCACGCCCTCGCAGGGACAGAAACTGTATATCGTGAACAGGCCGAACAGGATGATGGTCGTGCCCGAGATTATCGAGCGGCCACCCTTGTTGGTGGAAAATACGTCAAGCAAAAAGACTAATAGAAATACGATGAGCAATCCTATTTCTTGACCCATTATCAAAAATTGTGAATAATCCATATCGCTATCAATCTATTGTTTAGTTGAGTACTTCAATTATCGAGCCAAAGCTGCGCACAAACGTGTCGGAAATCAACGTCGCAAAGAAGTTGGGGAAACAACCGATGGCGGCAACGCTGACAATGAGGGTGACAACCGAAAGACGCTCCCACCATGTCGCATCAGTCAGTTCAAGATGGTGCTTGTCCTGAACGGGACCAAGCAGCAGCTTGCCGACAACGCGGAGGATGTAGACGGCGGTTATCACAATCGAGCAGCAGGCTATGACGGTGAACACCAGTCGGAGCGAACCCGCGCCGCTGAGGTAGTCAATCATACCCTGGCTGAACGAGCCGACAAATATCGTCATCTCGGCCACAAACCCGCTAAGGCCGGGAAGACCGAGCGACGCCATACCGGCAATCACGTAGCTCACCGCGAGGAACGGCATTATCTTCATCAACCCCCCCATGAGACGGATGTCGCGCGTGTGGGTACGACCGTATATCATACCGATGAGCGCAAAGAACAGGGCCGTCATCAGACCGTGCGAGAGCATCTGCAGGATGGCACCCGTCATGGCGGTGGTGTTGAGCATCAGGATGGCGAAGAGCACCAGACCGCAGTGGCTCACCGATGAATATGCGTTGATATACTTGAGGTCGGTCTGCACGCAAGCCGAGAATGCCCCGTAGACAACCGAGATGCCGGTAAGGATAAGGAATATCCATGCAAGCTCGTGTGCGGCCTCAGGCATGAGGTAGATGGCCACACGGAAGCATCCGTAGCCTCCGAGCTTCATGAGCACGCCGGCGTGGAGCATCGACACGGCTGTAGGCGCCGAGGCGTGACCATCGGGACTCCATGTATGGAACGGGAACATCGCGCCGAGCACGCCAAAGCCTACAAACGTCATCGGGAAGAGGAACATCTGCCAATCGTGGTCGACACCGTTCTCGGCGATTTCAAGGAGGTTCATCGTGTGCTGGCCGTCAACGCCCACAGAGTTGAAGTATATGCCGAGGATACCGAGCAGCAGGAAGGCCGAACCGCCCATCAGCATGAGCGTGAGCTTCATGGCCGAATATTCCTTGCGGCCCGTACCCCATATACCGATAAGGAGGTACATCGGAATGAGGGCGACCTCATAGAACATGAACATCGTGAACAGGTCGATGGAGATGAAAAATCCGAACACGCCTATCGAGAGGAGTATCAGCCACAGGAAGAATTCCTTTGGCAGCGGGTTGATTTTCCATGAAGCAAACGACCCGGCAAAGACGATGATGGCCGAGAGTATAAGCATTGCCACGGATATGCCGTCGACACCCACGGCAAGGTGAATGTTGAGCGGCGAGTACCACATCCAGGAGTCAGTGAACAGCATGGCGGCTGTCTCGCCGGCGGCGCGGAGCTGCAAGTACTGTACGAGCAGCACCACCGACAGGGCCACCAAGGCGGAAGACCCGACCACGGCGACAGCCCTTATCTGCCTCATGTTTCTTGTCAAGGCAAGTCCCGCCAACATCAACACGGGAATCACCACAAAATAAATCAATATATTGGAAAACATAATTACTATATTTTATCGGAAGATTAAATGAGGCATATGACTGTCACCGCGCCAAGAAGCAACGCGCCGATAAGGTAAACCCAAACATACATCTGTATGCTTCCCGACTGCAGGCCGCGTATGCTCCACGAGGCCTTGTTGGTGACGGAGGCAAAGGCATCCATCGTGCCGTCGATGATGTGGCGGTCAAACCATGCTATAGGCTTGCAGATGCTGTTGAAGATAATCTTGTGGGTGATGAACATGTAAAGCTCGTCCCAATAGAAGCGGTGGAAACACCATGTCCACAAGGCCGGAAGCGCATTCTTGAACTTGGCGGGCAGGCTGTTCTCCTTACGGTACATTACCGTGGCAAGGAGGATGGCGAGCACTGCCACGGCGAGGCTGACGCCTGCAACCGACCAGTCAAAGTGGGCCATGAAGTCGTAAGGCTCGCCGTTCCACGACACGAACTTGCCGAAGGGTATAAACCCGGCTACGCACGAGATGGCGGCAAGGATAATCAGCGGCAGCGACATTGTCCATGGCTGGTCGTGGGGAGCGTGATGCCCCTCGCGCACCTTATGCTCCTTCCACCAGAAGATGAGGTAGTAGAGACGGAACATGTAGAAGGCCGTCAGGCCGGCCACCATCGACATCCATGCATAAGCGACCCAGCTGTAGCCGAGGCACGAGCTGAGTATCTCGTCCTTGGAGAAGAATCCCGAGAAGGGGATTATACCCGCGATGGCGAGACAGCCGATAAGGAACGTCCAATGGGTGATGGGCATATACTTGCGCAGGCCGTGCATCTCGGTGTAGTCGTTTGAGCCGATGGCGTGGATGAGCGCGCCGGCACCGAGGAACAACAGGGCCTTGAACATGGCGTGGGTGAACAGGTGGAACATCGAGGCCATATAGCCGAGCCCCTCGTGGAAGTCGGGACGGGCAACGCCGAGCGACACCATCATGAACGCAATCTGCGAGATGGTCGAGAACGCAAGGACGCGCTTGATGTCGACCTGCGTACATGCCACCATGGCGGCATAGAACGCCGTCACCGCGCCGACCACCGTGATGATGACCAGCGCGCTCTCCTCCATGAGGTAGAGCGGGAAAAGTCGCGCCACCAGGTATACACCGGCGACAACCATCGTGGCGGCATGGATGAGGGCCGACACGGGGGTCGGGCCCTCCATGGCGTCAGGGAGCCATATGTGCAACGGCATCATCGCCGACTTGCCCATACCGCCCATGAAGATGAGCACGAGCGCCCAAGTGAGCACCGACGCGCCCATGAACATCGGGGCTGCGCCGTTCTCAAACACGCTCTTGACATTGAGCGCGGTCTGCTCGCTCACCCGATATACGTCGGCAACACCATCGACAGGCACCGAAGTGAGGTCGGTGAAGTTAAACGTGCCGGTATAGTAGGACAGGATGAGTATGCCGATGAGGAAACCGAGGTCGGCAAATCGGGTGACGATAAACGCCTTCTTGGACGCCGACACTGCCGAGCGCTTGGTGTAGTAGAATCCGATAAGCAGGTAGGACGACGCGCCCACAAGCTCCCAGAAGATATACATCTGGAAGATGTTGGTGGCCACGACAAGACCGAGCATCGAGAAGCTGAACAGCGACAGGAACGCGTAAAAACGCTGGAACCCGTGCTCAAACACTCCGTGGTGGTCGCGCATGTATCCCATGCTGTAAAGGTGCACCATAAACGAGATGGTGGTGATGACCACTAGCATCATGGCAGATATGGGGTCGAGCAGGAACCCGAGACGTATCACAAGGTCGTGGGTAAACTCAAGCCATGTGACATTGAACACCACATACTGCAGGCGGTCGCCGGCAGCAGTGACAAAGTCGGCACTCCCGCTGAAATAGTAGGTGAACGCCGTGATATAGGCGAGCACGAGTGTCGTACCCATGCCGAGCGTGCCAAGCACGCCGGCGGTCTTGTGGCTCATCTTCATGCCCGCAAGCCCAAGGAAAATGAACATCCCTAAGGGTATCGCCAATATAAGTAACGGTAATATAAAGTCCATAGCGCTTAAAATTTCATTTTGGTTAGGTCGCGGATGTCAATATTCTTTGCCACACGGAACACATTGATGATGATGGCTATTGCCAAGGCGGTCTCGGCGGCTGCCAGCGCTATGGCAAAGAGGGTGAAGAACATTCCTTCCAACGCCCCGGGATAGAGGAAACGGTTGAAAAGCACAAAATTGATATCGACGGCGTTGAGCATCAGCTCAAGCGAAATCAATATCGCAATCATATTCTTACGGGTGATGAATCCGTAAATGCCGCAGCCAAACATGATGAGGCTGGGAATCAAATACCATATAAGTGTAATCTCCATAATTCTGCGGGATTATCTTCTGCGGGCGACTACGACACCACCGATTATACATGCGAGTAACAACACACTGATAGCCTCAAACGGGAGAAGATACTGGAACTTCTCCGTGCCGAGCAGGAATGTGCCTATACGGTCCATCGAGAAGTCGGCGGCAAGAGACTCTACCGACTGCATCGGGGTGGACATCATGGCACACTGGCTCAGGAGCCCCCACCCTGTCACGCCGACGGCAGCCACTGCTGCCGCAAGACCGAGAAGACGGCTCTTTGAAGTAAGTCGGGCACTATTGTCACCGGGCTTGCTCGTGAGCAATATGGAGAAGACAAAGAGCACTACGATACCGCCTGCGTAGACCGCTATCTGCACCGCGCCGAGAAACTCGTAGTCGAGCTTGAAGTAGAGGCCGGCGGTCGCAAAGAGGGTAAACAACAGGTAGGTGGCCGAGCGCAAAATCTTCCGCGTGGTGACCGTGAGTACCGAGAAAACGATAATCGCCACGGCGATTACGAAATACATAATGATACTTCCTACTGATTCCATATAGATTATTTATTATTATTTTCGGTGGATTCCGTAGCACCCGGCTTTGCCGTGGTCGCCTTCGGGGCAGCGGCGGTCTTCGGAGCCTCGGCAGCCGTGGCCTTAGGGGTATCCGCTCCTGCCGCTGCGGCGGCAGCGGCCTTCTTGGCAGCGGCGGCGGCCTTGGCGGCGGCTATTTTGGCCTCACGCTCGGCGGCAGCCTTGGCAAGTTCCTCGGGGGTCGGCGCGGGGTCCTCCTTCTCGGGGAGATAGTTGAGCTGCTTGACGAGCTTGTCGCGGTTGAACACTGCCTGCTCGAAGTCGTTGGAAAACTCAAGCGCATCCTGCGGACATGTCGACACGCACAGCTGGCAGAAAATGCAACTGCCAAGGTCGTAGATGTATTTGTCGAGCTTGCGCTTCTTCTTGCCGTCGGGGGTATCGACGGTCTTGGTGGTGATGGTAATCGTTCCGTTGGGACAGTTGCGCTGGCAGATACCACAGGCGATACACTTGTGGCGACCCTCGTCGTCATACTTCAACGTGAGTTCAGCACGAAACCGGTCGGGAATCTTATGGGTGTCCCTGTTCTCGGGATACCGCTCGGTCACCTTTGGGGTGACAAGCTCTTTGCCGGTTACCTGCATACCCTTGAGGAGGCTTACTACACCCGACCCCAACGATGAAAAATAATCTTTAACACTACCCATATTATAATGTTGGCTTATTTCTTTTAAGCAAAATTGGTTAATAATCGTTCTAAAACCGGGCTTGACGGCAGTCGCCTGTGCGACGGCATCAATGCCCTGTATCCGGCACAGTGCCGGGACTATATCTGCAATGGCCGTGCGGAGTCAACTCCCCACGGCCGGTTATCATATTCGCTATCTGACCTGGCCGCCCAATATATCGAGCAGCTCGGTCGTGATGCTTTGCTGGCGCAGCTTGTTATACTCAAGCTGCAGCTGCTCAAGCAGTTTCTTGGCGTTGTCGTTGGCACTCTGCATGGCCATGACACGCGCCGCCTGTTCCGAAGCCTGGTTCTCAGTGAACACGTCCTGCATCACGGCAAGGATATACATCGGGATAGCCGAGGAGAATATAGTGTCGGCATCAGGCTCAAATATATAGGGACGGCATGTAACTCCGGCGGTATCCCGGACAAGCGACTGCGGGCTGACGGGCAGCAGGCAGTCATCCTGAGGCGTCTGGCGGCTCACGCTGTGAAAGTGCATGTAGACAAGATGCACGGCATCAAGCTCGCCGTCGACAAAGCGTTGCTGCAGCATCGATGTGAAAGCCCTTATACCGGCCAGCCCGCTCTTGGGGCTTATCTCGGAGGGCACATCCACGTCAACGCGGCCACCGGCCACCTTGACGGCGGCCTTTGCCATCTTAGACCCCACGGGGATGATGACAAAACGTGTGTCATCGCCATACTCGGCCTTGAACTGCTCAATCTTGGCAAGCACGACCTTGAAAAGATTGAGGTTGTAGGCGCCGCACAGACCGTCGTCAGAGCCAAACGCCACAATGCCGACGCGCCTGACATCGCGCTCCTGCAACAGCGGCGAGGAGAACACGGCATCGGCCGACAGCAGGTTGCCTATGATGGTCTCTATCTGGCTGCGGAACGGCAGCAGGCGTGCCAACGCACCCTGCGCCTTGTGCATCTTGGCCGAAGAAATCATCTTCATGGCGCCGGTAATCTTCTCGGAGGAGGCTACCGACCCGATTCTGCCCTTTAGTTCGCGTAATGTCGCCATCTATATCTCTCCTTAATTATATCGTGCCGTTATCTCTGCCGCAGCCTCGGTGAGCTTGGCCGCAACGTCGTCGGTGAGCTGCCCGGCCTTGATGACATCAAGGACTTCGGCCTGATACTTTGACTTCAGCAACTGGATGAACAGCTTCTCAAACTCGGCCACCTTGTCGGCGGGGACATTCTCAAGCAGCCCCTTGGTGCCGCAATAGATTACAGCCACCTGGTTTTCGACAGGCCAAGGGTCATACTGCGGCTGGATGAGAAGACGCTCGTTCTTGCGTCCCTTGTCGATGACACGGGCAGTCACGGGGTCGATGTCGCCGCCAAACTTGGTGAACGACTCCAACTCACGGAACTGTGCCTGGTCAATCTTCAGCGTACCCGCGACCTTCTTCATCGACTTGATCTGCGCGTTACCGCCCACACGCGACACCGAGATACCCACATTGATGGCGGGACGTATGCCTCGGTTGAACAGGGCGGTCTCAAGGAATATCTGACCGTCGGTGATTGAAATCACATTGGTCGGGATATATGCCGACACGTCACCGGCCTGCGTCTCGATGATGGGGAGCGCGGTCAATGAGCCGCCACCCTTGACGATGGGTTTCAGGGCCTCGGGTAGGTCGTTCATGCTGGATGCAACCTCCTGATTGTCGATAATCTTGGCGGCACGCTCAAGAAGACGCGAGTGGAGATAGAAGATATCCCCGGGGTAGGCCTCACGTCCGGAGGGACGCTTCAGGATAAGCGATATCTCGCGGTAGGCGACGGCCTGCTTGGAGAGGTCATCGTAGACGATGAGGGCATCGCGGCCGGTGTCGCGGAAATACTCGCCGATGGCCACTCCCGCAAACGGGGAATAGTAGCGCATCGCGGCCGAGTCGGATGCCGTGGCGGCGACGACCACCGTGTAGTCGAGTGCGCCATGCTGACGCAGCTCATCGACAATCGCCGCTACCGAGGATGCCTTCTGGCCTATTGCAACGTAGATGCAATAGACGGGCTTGCCATCCTCAAAGTTCTTGCGTTGGTTGATTATCGTGTCGATGGCTATGGCGGTCTTGCCTATCTGGCGGTCACCGATGATAAGCTCGCGCTGTCCGCGGCCGATGGGTACCATCGAGTCGACAGCCTTGATGCCGGTCTGCAACGGCTGGTTGACAGGCTGACGGAATATCACACCCGGAGCTTTGCGCTCAAGGGGCATGCGGAGCAGCTTGCCGCCTATGGGACCCGCCCCGTCGATAGGCTCGCCAAGCACATTGATGACACGTCCCAGCAGACCCTCGCCCACAGGGATTGAGGCAATCTCTCCGGTGCGGCGCACGGTCATATTCTCGGTCACCTTTGCCACATCGTTAAGCAATATCACGCCGACGTTGCTCTCCTCAAGGTTAAGGGCCACGCCTTTCACACCGTTTTCAAACTCTACGAGCTCATTGGCGCACACATTTTCAAGCCCGTAGACATGGGCGACACCATCGCCCGCGTCGAGGACTGTACCAACCTCCTCGAAAGAGACCTTCTGGTTCACACTTTCGAGCTGTTGTTTCAATATTTCCGAAATCTCGCTGGGATTAATCATTCCTTATTTGCTTAGTAGTTTCAATCGCAATTGTTTCAACTCGTTGCTCACCGAGGCATCAAGACGCTCGGAGTCAATGTCGATGACGAAGCCTCCTATCAGCGCCGGATCAACCTTGTCGGTAAACTCAGCCTTGCCGCCCTTGAGATGACGCTCCACGAGGTCATGAAGCCTCTTCATCTCAGCGTCCGACAGGGGGGCTGCCGACGTGATGTCGACACGGTAGATATGGTTGGCCTTGCGGTAGATGTCGAGATAGGCCAAAGCTATGTCCCGGGCAAAGTCAAGACGCTTGTTAACAGCCAGCAGCCGCAGGGTGTCGGCAAAGAGCGCATCCCCTTCTGAAGCCCCGGCTGCGGTAGTCAGCAGCATACGCTTGTCAGCGTCGGGCACAAACGGGTTGGACATCGCCTCCTGCAACGACGGCTCGGCTGCAAACGACGCCGCGACCCGCTGCATCAGCTCATACATCTGACGAGCCTTGCCCTTGTCGAGCGCAAACTCGTACACGGCCTTGGCATATCGGCGTGGGATGAGACCTTCGTTCATTGCGGTTTAGTTTTTTTTCTCAATTTCATCAAGCAGGGTGTTCACCAACTTGGTCTGTGCCTTCTGGTCGGCCATCTCGTTGCGCACCACCTTGGTGGCGATGTCGAGGGCAAACGTGCTCACCTCATTGCGGAACTGCAACTCGGCTTCCTTGCGCGACTGCTCGATAGAGAGCTTGGCGGCATCCATAACCTTGCGGGCCTCGACGGCGGCAGCCTCACGGGCCTCATCGATAATATGGGTCTTCATCCTGTCAGCCTCACGCAGCATCTCGGCCTGGCGACGTCGTGCGTCGGCGATATACTTGTCGGCCTCCTGACGGGCGTTGTCGAGCTGTGCCTTGGCATCCTGAGCATATTCCACACCCTTATCGATAAGGTCGGCGCGGTCGTCGATTCCTTTCATAATCGCAGGCCACGCAAACTTCGCCAGCACGAAAAACAGCACGGCGAAGACTACGAACATCCAAAATATCAACCCGAAATCAGGCGTGAACAGTTCCATTGTGAAAACTTGATATTAGAGGAACAGGGAAATGATACAAACGATGACAGCAAAAAGAGCCACACCCTCGATAAGGGCGGCAATCACAATCATGTTGCTGCGGATGTCGCCGCCTGCCTCGGGCTGACGGGCGATAGCCTCCATTGCCGAACCGCCGATGCGTCCGATACCGAGACCGGCACCGATTGCTGCGATACCTGCGCCAATACATGCGCCAAGGCCGAGAAGACCTTCGATTGCTGCTAAAATTAAAGCTAACATAGTAATTTACATTTAGAGTGTTTGTGATTTATTTTAGTTGATTATTTCGCTGTTGTAGCGGCTGCCGGCTGTGGGACGTCCGCCGTTTTTTCCTTATGGCCTTTTTCCTGCTCTTTCCCGTGATTCTCATGCTCCTTTTCCTGGGCAAGTGAGATGAAGATGGTCGACAGCATCGTGAACACGTAGGCCTGAATGAAGCTGACCAACACGTCTATGAGCAGCATGAAAAGCGAGAAGATTATCGAGATGACGGTAGTGGCGCCGGTCACCACCGGTCCCATGGCCGCAAATATGAATATCAGCAGGATGAGCACCAGCACTATCATATGTCCGCCCATCATGTTGGCAAAGAGACGCACCGTGAGTGCCGCCGGCTTGGTGAAAAGGCCGAATATCTCGATGATGGGCATAATCGGCAGCGGGAATTTCAGCCACAGGGGCACATCGGGCCAGAATATCTCTTTCCAATAATGCTTTGTGCCGAACAGGTTGGTGATGAAGAACGTGAACAACGCGAGCACGAGTGTCACGGCTATGTTGCCTGTAAGGTTGGCGCCTCCGGGGAATATCACGATAAGCCCCAGCAGGTTCATCACGAGGATGAAGAAGAACACCGTCAACAGGTAGGGGCCAAACTTGCGTGCCTTGTCCTTGAGAGTGGGCACGATGACGCCCTTGTAAACGAAGTCGATGCATAGCTCCATAAACCCTGTCCCCTTGCGCGGAGCCTTATAGCCACGGGTCTTATACCAATGGGCCACGCTCATGCAGCAGGCAAACACCACTATGGCGGCGATTATGGCCGCAAGCACATTCTTGGTTATGGAAAAGTCCCATGGGCGGTACTCGACAAGCTGCCCGTCGGGACCCGGCTTGAAACCCACGACCTTGTCCTTGTGGGCGCTCTCCTTTCCGGCGATGCGGAATCCGTCATACTCATCGCCATGGGTCAGGCGCGAGGAGCTGAAAATATGCCAATGTCCCTCGTAGTCACGTACTATGATGGGGAGGGGGATGCGCACATGATGATTGAACGGCACTTCCCATCCATACCCGTCGCCGAGGTGCTCAAAGATAATCTCCTTGGGATTGATTTTCTCCTCCTCCGCGACGTCATCCTGCGCCAGGACGGCGCACGGGGCGACAGCCACGGCGAGAATCATTGACAATATGAGAAATATACGCTTCATATCAATATATGCACACCGACACTACGTTATCATCGACATCCACCAGGCCGCCCGCGATATCAATCGCGCCATCCTCTGCCCCGTGCCTGTAGGATATCGTCCCGGGAGTGAGGGTGGATATTAGCGAGGCATGGTTGTGGAGGACGGTAAAGCTGCCCTTGGCGCCCGGAAGCATCACAGAGTCAACCTCGCCCTCAAAGAGGACATCCTCGGCCGATATGACTTTAAGTATCATCAGTAAGTGCGCAAAATAAGTTAATTTATCGGTTTGTTCAATCTCACGGCCGACGTCACTTCACCTCGGCAAGGAGCTTCTTGCCCTTGGCGATGGCATCGTCTATCGTGCCGACGTTGAGGAACGCCTGCTCGGGATACTCGTCCATCTCGCCGTTGAGTATCATCTTGAAGCCGCGTATCGTCTCGCTCAAAGGCACAAGCACTCCGGGAAGACCCGTGAACTGCTCGGCGACATGGAACGGCTGCGACAGGAATCGCTGTGCGCGACGCGCACGGGCCACGACGAGCTTATCGTCGTCGGAAAGTTCGTCGACACCGAGGATGGCGATGATATCCTGCAACTCGTTATATTTCTGTAGAAGCTGCTTGACACCCTGGGCCACCTCATAATGCTCCTGGCCGATGATGTGCGGGTCGAGGATACGCGAGGTTGACTCCAGCGGGTCAACAGCGGGGTATATGCCAAGCTCGGCAATCTTACGGCTCAACACGGTGGTCGCGTCGAGGAAGCTGAATGTCGTCGCCGGAGCCGGGTCGGTCAAGTCGTCGGCAGGCACGTAGATGGCCTGAACCGAGGTGATGGAACCGTTTTTGGTCGAGGTGATGCGCTCCTGCAGCGTACCCATCTCGGAAGCGAGCGTAGGCTGATAACCCACCGCCGAGGGCATACGGCCGAGAAGGGCCGACACCTCGCTACCCGCCTGGGTGAAACGGAATATGTTGTCGATAAAGAGCAATATCTCCTTGCCTCCGCCATCCTGGTCACGGAACTGCTCGGCGACGGTAAGGCCCGCCAGGGCAACGCGCAGACGTGCGCCCGGCGGCTCGTTCATCTGTCCGAAGACGAGGGTAGCCTGGGAGTCCTTCACCTTTTCCATGTCGACATCAGCGAGATTCCACTTCCCTTTCTCCATTCCCTCGCGGAACTTGTCGCCATACTTCATGACGCCGCTCTCGATCATCTCGCGCAGCAGGTCGTTACCCTCGCGGGTACGCTCACCGACGCCGGTGAAAACGGAAAATCCGTTATGTCCCTTGGCGATATTGTTGATAAGCTCCATGATAAGCACGGTCTTGCCTACGCCGGCACCACCGAAAAGGCCAATCTTACCGCCCTTGCTGTATGGTTCAAGAAGGTCGATGACCTTGATGCCCGTATAGAGTATCTCTGTACCGATGGTCAGGTCCTCAAAAGCAGGCGCGGGCTGGTGGATGGGACGCAGGTTATCGCGGTCGAGAGAGGGGAGGTGGTCGATGGCCTCGCCAATCACGTTGAGCAGACGGCCTTTAACCTGCGAGCCGGTCGGCACGGCAATCGGACGGTCGAGATTGACGACCTTCACGCCACGGCACAAGCCGTCGGTGCTCTCCATCGCCACACAGCGGGCCGTGTCCTCGCCGATATGCTGCTCGACCTCCAAAATCAGCTCCTCATTGTCGGGGCGCTCGACTTTCAACGCCGTGAAAATAGGGGGCACAGGATTATCCTCACCCTCAAAGGCAACATCGACAACCGGGCCGATGACCTGTGTTATTTTTCCATACTTATCACTCATATTCCAATAACTGACTATTATTCCTGAGAATAACGGATTAATTTATGCTTATGTTTATGTCCGACGTGTTAAAAATGGATGCCGTAGACGATGACAAGCACCATCAACACGAGGTTGAACAGATTGATAGGAAGCAGATACTTCCATTCGAGCGAAAGCAGCTGGTCGATACGCAGACGGGGGAAAGTCCACTTGAACCAAATGATTACGCCTGAGATAAGGATAGCCTTGCCCAGGAACCACACGACCGAGGGGATATAGTCCATCACGTGATTGAATCCGTCCCAACCGGGGATGTGGAAGGGCATCCAGCCGCCGAAGAAAAGCAGCGTGGCCACGCCTGCCACAATAAAGAGGTTGAGATACTCGGCCAGGTAGAAAAAGCCGAAGTGGATACCCGAATACTCGGTGTGATAGCCTGCCGTAAGCTCGCTCTCGGCCTCGGGGAGGTCAAACGGGCCACGGTTGGTCTCGGCTGTACCGGCTATGAGGTATATTATAAACGCGATGATGGCAGGGATATGGCCCGAGAAGATAAACCACAGGTTTTCCTGGGCCTCGACGATGCCTGTCACCGACATTGTACCGGCAAATGCCACCATTGTGAGCACCGAAAGGCCGATGGACAGCTCATAGCTCACCATCTGCGCTCCCGAGCGCATCGCGCCGATAAGCGTGAACTTGTTGTTGGACGACCAGCCCGCGAGCAGGATGCCGAGCACGCCTATCGAGGAGACGGCGATGAGGAAGAAGATACCGATATTGAAGTCGATAATCTGCAGCCCCTTGCCCCAGGGAAGCACGGCAAACGCCAGCATCGAGGCAAGTATCACGAGATAGGGGGCGAGGGCAAAGAGGAACTTGTCTATGTGATTGAGGTGGATAAGCTCCTTGATGAGAATCTTGAACATATCCGCGAAACTCTGCAGCAGGCCCCACGGGCCGACACGGTTGGGGCCGAGGCGACACTGGAACGCGGCACAGAGCTTGCGCTCGTAGTAGATGTAGAACAATGCCAACAGGGCATAGACCAACAACAGCCCCACGCCTATGAGGACACACTCGATGGTAATCGTGAGCCATTGTGGCATCACGCCGTTGAGCAAGTTGTTTATCCAGTCGGTTACTATCGAAAAGTCAAACATGATATATGTGATAAATAGCTATGTGATTAACGGTCAATATCGGGTACTACGTAATCGAGCGAACCGCCTATGGCGATAAGGTCGGCAATCTTCTCGCCGCGTGTCAGATGGTCGACAACTCCGGCAAGGGTCATGCAGGGTGAGTTGAACTTGATGCGGACAGGGTTTACGCCACCGTCGCTCTCGATGTATACGCCAAACGCGCCACGGCTGGCCTCCACCTGCTGGAACCAGTGTCCCACAGGCAACTTGATGACCTTGGGCACCTTGGCGCAGATTTCACCCTCGGGGATATTGTCGATAAGCTGCTCAATGATGCGGAGCGACTGCTCGATTTCGTCCATACGCACAAGATAACGGGCATATGAGTCGCCCTCGGTGCGTATAACCTCATCAAATTTAAGCTCGTTGTAGATGCCGTAGGGGGTAGTCTTGCGGATATCGCACGCCCAACCCGAGGCACGTCCCGACGGGCCGGTCACGCCGTAGGAGACCGCATCCTCCTTTGAGAGAACGCCGACACCCTTCAGGCGGTTGATGGCGATGACATTGCCGGTGAATATCTGGTGGTATTCCTTTATCGCCTTGCGCTGTTGGATGATAAACGCCTTCACGTCCTTCACGAAGTCGGGATGGAGGTCGGCCATCACGCCGCCGATGCACTGATAGTGGAACATCATGCGCGCGCCGCATGTCTTCTCGAGTATGTCGAGGATAGTCTCGCGCTCGCGCAGGGTGTAGAACAGCATCGTGGTCGCACCGAGGTCCATGCAGAATGTGCCGGCAAACAGCAGGTGGGAGGAGATGCGCATCAGCTCATCCATGAGCACGCGTATCACCTGGGCACGGCGGGGCACCTCAAGCCCCATCGCCTTCTCGATACACATGCAGAGACAGTGGCGATTTTGCTGGGCCGAGAGATAGTCGAGACGATCGGTGAAATGGAGTGTCTGCGGATATGCGAGGCTCTCGCAGAGTTTCTCGATGCCTCGGTGAATATAGCCGCAATAGAGGTCAATCTTGGTAATGGTCTCGCCGTCAACCGACGTGCGGAAACGGAGCACGCCGTGGGTGGCGGGGTGCTGCGGGCCGATGTTGACGACAAACTGCTCAGGGGAGAATATCGTCACCTCCTTTTTCTCAATCTTCCCGTCGGGAGTCTCGACATAGGTGACGGATGTGTCGTCCGGCTCCTCATGGTTGAGGCGCACGGGGTTGACCTCGGGAGAGAGGTCATAGTCCTTGCGGAGGGGATAGCCCACCCAGTCATTGCGCAGGAACAGTCGGCGCATGTCGGGATGGTTGATGAATATGATGCCGAAGAAGTCGTATACCTCGCGCTCATAGAGATTGGCGATAGCCCACAGGTCGGTGATGCTGTGGAGCATCGGGTTGGAACGGTCGTCGGTGGCGACACGTACGGTAAGGTGGGTGTTGTAGCGTGTCGACGTGAAGTAGTAGACGCATCCGAGCTTGTCGCTCCAGTCCATACCCACGATAGCGACGAGATAGTCGTAGCTCAAGTCGCCGTCCTCCTTGAGTGTCTTAGCGAGGTCGTGCCACTTGGCGTCGGGAATATTCACCAACAGCACATCCCCCTCCTCAAATGTGGCCTCGGGGAACAGCTTGGTGATTTTTTCCTGTATATTTGCCATAACTGAAATGATGGTTTATTGTTTCGGGTTAATATTGTCAGATGTCACGCCTCGGTAAGCGGATGGTTTTCAAAGAACTCACGCTGCTTTTCCTGACGGTTGACACCGCCGAAGAACTTCTCCACCTTGACCTTGCGCGAGAGCTGCAGGATGGCATAAATCATAGCCTCGGGACGCGGAGGACAGCCGGGGAGGTAGACATCCACAGGGATAATCTCGCCCACACCCTTTACAACGTGATAGGAATTGCGGAACGGACCGCCGGAAACCGCGCATCCGCCGGTAGCGATAACGTACTTCGGCTCGGCCAGCTGGTCATAGAGACGGCGCACGACAGGGGCCATGCGATGGACAATAGTCCCGGCCACCATCATGAAGTCGGCCTGACGAGGGGACGAGCGCGCCACCTCCCAGCCAAAGCGCGCCATGTCATAGCGGGCCGCGCCGAGGGCGATAAACTCGATGCCACAGCAGCTTGTGGCAAACGTCAAGGGCCACAACGAGTTGCTTCGGCCCCAATTGATGAGGTCGTCAAGTTTGCCGACAATGACATTGGTGCCGTTGGCCTTCAACTCATCCACGAGGGCCTCAATGGTCTCATTGTCCTTGAACTCCTCGTTCTTTATACCTTTTATATTAATATCTTTTACTTCCATTCAAGAGCTCCTTTCCGCCAGGCGTATACCAGCCCAAGCACTAAAATAGCAAAGAACACCGCCACACTCAGCAGCCCGGCACCGCCAAGCTCACGCACACGCACGGCCCACGGGAACAGGAACACCGTCTCCACGTCAAACATGAGGAATAGAATCGCGTAGAGGTAATAGCCCACCTTAAACTGTGACATGCTCTCGCCGCGAGTGGGCACGCCACATTCATAGGCCTCCCCTTTCTGCGGATTGAACGAGCGGGGCGAGATAAGCCCGGCCGTAACCAGCGCAATGGCGACGAGACCAACGCCTGTCAAGGCGGCAACCACGGCCATCGTGGAATTCTGAATACCAAAAATTGCTGTTGATACCATATATTACTTATTCTGATTTTTCTTTCTCATTGCAAGTTCAGACGTGTTCACATGGCCATAACGTCATGTTAGATACCTGTCAACCACCGCGTTGCCGCCGCCCGATTGTCGAGACAGGCACAAGGCCGCGATTTCGCAATGCAAATGTACACAAATTTTCTTTATCAGCACACGTGCCAATCAAAAAAAATGCCCGATGCGCCCGATGCGCCACAAAGCCCCGAAAAGAGAGCAGTTACACAAAAAAGCACGTTTTTTTTCGCGAAATTTTTTTGTCAAACCAAAATCTTTGTATAACTTTGCACTCGCAAACACAGCAAGGCTCCTTAGCTCAACTGAATAGAGCATCTGACTACGGATCAGAAGGTTACAGGTTTGAATCCTGTAGGAGTCACGAAGTCATCCGCTTTTGCGGATGACTTTTTTTATTTCCCCGCCTGGACGCCCCGCCAGGCATTGACCCAAAGCACCATTTAGCGGCAAAACTAAAGCAAAAGGCGTGGCAAAATGAACAAAAACAAACTTTTTGCATTAAAAATTGCGATTTTGTTAGGAATTTGCCGCAAATAGTTATATCTTTGCAGCCGTAAACTAAATCACAGGGCCGCACAACGTACCACATCGCGCCAGGATTTTGTAACACGTAAAAACAATTACCTAATTATAAATATCAAACAGGAGTTTTTTATGAAAGCATCTGAAGTAATGGACGACCTGCGTCGCCGTTTTCCCAACGAACCCGAGTATCTACAGGCCGTAGAGGAGGTTGTCAGCACAATCGAGGACACCTACAACGAGCATCCCGAGTTTGAACGCTACAACCTCATCGAGCGTCTCTGCATACCCGACAGAATCTTCTCGTTCCGCGTGTCGTGGGTAGATGACAACGGCAAGGTCCACAACAATATGGGCTACCGCATCCAGCACAACAACGCCATCGGCCCGTACAAGGGCGGTATCCGCTTTCACTCGTCGGTCAACCAGTCAATCCTCAAGTTCCTCGCTTTCGAGCAGACATTCAAGAACTCCCTCACCACTCTCGCCATGGGTGGCGCCAAGGGCGGCTCCGACTTCTCGCCCCGCGGCAAGAGCGACACCGAGGTGATGCGCTTCTGCCAGGCATTCATGCAGGAACTGTGGCGTCACATCGGCCCCGACACTGACGTCCCCGCAGGCGACATAGGCGTAGGTGGCCGTGAGGTCGGCTACATGTACGGCATGTACAAGAAGATGGCCCGTGAGTTCACCGGCACATTCACCGGCAAGGGCCTTGAATTTGGCGGCTCACTTATCCGTCCCGAGGCAACCGGTTACGGCAACGTATACTTCCTCCTCAACATGCTCAACACCAAGGGCATCGACATCAAGGACAAGGTCGTGGCCATCTCCGGGTCGGGCAACGTGGCCACCTATACAGCCGAGAAGCTCCTCCAGCTTGGCGCCAAGGTAGTATCCATGAGCGACTCCAACGGCACCATCTATGTTCCCGAGGGTATCTCACAGGAGCAGCTCGACTACATTTTCAAGCTCAAGAATGTATATCGTGGCCGCATCCGCGAGTTTGCCGAAGAATACGGTTGCCAGTACTTCGAAGGCGAGCGTCCCTGGACACACGTGAAGTGCGACATCGCCATGCCCTCCGCCACACAGAACGAGCTTGACGGCGACGATGCACGCGCCCTGCTCGCCAACGGCTGTATCGCAGTATCCGAGGGTGCCAACATGCCCTCTACCCCCGAGGCCATCAAGGAGTTCCTTGCCGCCAAGATTCTCTATGCCCCCGGAAAGGCGGCCAACGCCGGCGGCGTGTCGGTATCAGGCCTTGAAATGGCTCAGAACTCTCAGAAACTCATGTGGAGCGCACAGGAGGTTGACGACAAGCTCAAGAGCATCATGGCCGAAATCCACCACCAGTGCGAACTCTTCGGCAAGGAGAAGGACGGCTACATCAACTACGTGAAGGGCGCCAACGTGGCCGGCTTCATGAAGGTTGCCCGCGCCATGATGGCACAAGGCGTCCTCTAACACCAGCTCTTTAAGCCAACACATTTTGATAAATGACAAGGGGGCATCCCAATCGGGGTGCCCCTTTTTATACTATATAATTATATCCGGTATAATTATAATACCAGGCAGCAGATAGCGCCAGGCGGCATCAATCGCGACGTTTGTGATAACGGGGTATGTCAAAGAGGATGCAAAGCACCACCATGACGCCAAGCGCCCACGGATAATACAGATAGGGCCATGCCGCCACCGGCGACACCCCGGCAAGCGTGGCGGCAAGCAACGATTGCGCCCCATAGGGAATGATGCATTGCACTATGCACGAGCAAGTGTCAAGCACGCTTGCGCTCTTTCGCGGGTCTACGCCATACCGGCCGGCGAGGCTCTTGGATATCGACCCCACGGTGATTATCGCCACCGTATTGTTGGCGGTGCACATATTCACTATCCCCACGAGCAATCCTATTCCCGCCTGTGCCCCGCGCCGACCCCCGATATGAGAGGTGAGCGACTGGAGGATATAGCGTATTCCCCCGTTAGCCTTGATTAGGCCGAGCATGCCGGCAGCGAGCAGCGTTATGATAATCAGGTTGCCCATAGAGTCCACACCCTCCCCCATCATTGCCGCAATGCCAAGCAGCGAGCCGCCGGAAAGTATACCGACAACCGATGCCGACAATATGCCAAGCGTCAGCACAAGGATGACATTCACCCCCGCCACCGCACAGCCTATAATGACGAGATAGGGCAATATGAGCCATGGACGCTCTACATCCGCCACAACCACCTCACCCACTTCACCTCCCATGAGGATGTAGAGCACAAGCGTCACCAGCGCGGCAGGCACTGCAATCCACAGGTTGGCACAAAACTTGTCGGCCATACGGCATCCCTGGGTACGTGTAGCGGCAATAGTGGTGTCGGATATGAACGACAGATTGTCGCCGAAAAATGCGCCCCCGAGCACAACCGCGACAAAAAACGGCACCGACCCTCCACCCGCGACCGCCATGTCAACCGCCAATGGGGTCAGTGCGACAACTGTCCCCACCGACGTGCCAATGGAGAACGAGACAAAACATGCCGCCATAAACAATCCGGGGACTACAAAACGTGGCGGAAGATACTGTAGCGTCAACCCCACGGTGGCGTCTATCGCGCCTATTCCCTTGGCAAGGGCTGCAAAAGCGCCGGCCAAGATAAAAATCCACACCATATAAAGGACATCGGCCGATGCCGCCGCCCGGGAGAACACCTCCACCCTATCCTGCAACTTCCCGCGCGAGACGATGACCGCCCACACCGATGCGAGCAGGAGGGCCACCGAAATCGGCATCCTGTAGAAATCTCCCACTATAAGCGACACCACAAGATAGCACACCAGGAATACGCCTATCGGCGAAATAGCCACCAGTCCATCACGTGAAGATAGCCGGGCTCTTGCAAACTCTGTCTCATTCATCTAATCTAAAAACAAAAAATACCACTCTAAGCCACTTAGGCACCAACGCCCGCGATAGCGCAAATATACAACATTATGCGCCGCAAAATAGTTAAAACGGGGAGAAAAAGGACAATTTGGTAAACATTATGCGCTAAAAATATGTTATAAAGCAAAAATAGCGCGAAAATATTTGCGGGTTAAACCAAAGCCTCTTATCTTTGTGCTCGTTTTTAACTTAATTATTAAAACAAATGAAGAAAGTATTACTCGTCGCTGCAGTGCTCTTGGGAGCATCTACAGTGCAAGCTCAAGAAGCTCTCCAGCAGAGCAAATTTTGGGATAACTGGTCTCTCGGCCTCATGGGTGGTGGTACTACCCCCCTCAAGAATGCCGCCTTCTGGGGCGACATGCGTGGTATGGTCGGCATTGACATCAACAAGCAGATTTCTCCCGTATTCGGCCTCGGCGTAGAGGGCACATGGGGCGTGAACACCTCGTCTTGGGGTGGCGGTCCCAAGAGCACTACCGCTTTTGACAGCCAGTATGTGGGCGTTTATGGCGCCGTTAATCTCAACAACCTCTTCGCAGGCTACAACTGCGGCCGTCGTCTCTTCGAGATTGAGGCTGTAGCAGGCGCAGGCTGGGGCCACAACTTCTGGCACGCTCCTTCCGGTTACTTCACCGAAGGTGACCGTGGCGACGGCGACCACAACTATTTCGCAACCAAGGTTGGCCTTAACTTCAACTTCAACCTCGGCGCACGTCGTCAGTGGACTATCGCCATCAAGCCCTCTATCGCTTGGAACATGACAGACAACGACATCGAGTACACTTCCTGCGGTTACAACGCCAACAACGCTACAGTACAGCTCCTCGCCGGCGTATCTTACCACTTCGGCAACGGCTTCCAGTGCGTTAAGCCCTACAATCAGGGTGAAATCGATGCTCTCAACGCTCAGATCAACGCTCTTCGTGGCGATGTAGAGGCTGCCAACGCCGCCCTCAACAGCTGCAACGCCGCCAACGCTGCCCTTCAGGCTGAGCTTACCGCTTGCAAGAACCGCAAGCCCGAGGTTGTACAGGTTGACAACAACCAGCTCAACACCGTGCGCTACGTCTTCTTCAAGATTGGCCGCTACAACATCACTAACGACCAGATGCCTAACGTAGAGCAGGTTGCAATGTACCTCAAGAACCACAAGAACGCTAAGGTTGTCATCAAGGGTTACGCATCTCAGGATGGTCCCGAGGAGGTTAACATCCGTCTCGCCAACCAGCGTGCCGAGGCTGTGAAGACTGCCCTCGTCAACAAGTACAAGGTTGCTGCTGACCGCATCCAGGCTGAGGGTCAGGGTATCGGCCACATGTTTGCCGAGGAAAGCTGGAACCGCGTTTCCATCTGCACCATCGAGGACTAATCGATAGATTAATAAAATAAGAAACGGGCGGGCCGCACAATCGTGCGGCCCGCTCTTTTTACGCGTACCTTTACCTTTGGCCGGAGGAATAATCATTTTCCGAAATGGGTCGTAGACTTGGATGGTTTTATAAAATTTATTATATTTGCGAATGGGGAGATGCACCGCATCCCTTCACCTTAAATTTTATAGTATGATGATAACCGTCCGCCGATTCGTTCTCCTCCTGCTCGGGATTTGCTTTGGCATCCCGCTTTATGCCCAACGGGAGCAAAATATGATATACCTGTTTGACTGCACCAACTCGATGCAGAAGTCGGGCATCTGGGAGCCGGCCAATACGGCACTGAAAGACGCCATTCAGACCCAGATGGAGAATCAGGCCACGCAATTCATCATCATACCTTTCGGAAACTCCCCCTACAAGGCATCCACATTTAGCGGCGAGGAAGCACGCAAGCTCGACTGGGACAAACTGAGGAAAGAGTTTGACAAGGATATTTCCATAGCCACGTCTACGCATATCTCCGACGTCCTGCGTGCGGGCTTCAGCATGGCCGACCCCAACAAGGACAACAGTATCTTCCTGCTCACCGACGGCTCCCCCAATGCCGGAGACACCCCTGAGAAAGTGGCGGCGACAATCCGTGAATGGTGTGGCAACCACACCAACTCCCGACTGTTTTATGTGGCGCTCGAGGGGGCTACGGTAAGCCCGGTTATTCAGTCGGCCATCGACCGGTGTGATGACGCCCACCTCATATATCAACTCGGCAAGAGCATCACCATCCCCACGCCCATCGTAGGCAACGAGGTATATGCCTCACTGCTCGACCTTGGTCATTCCTCACCGCTGGGCTATAGCGACCCGGGCAACGTGCCAATGCACGCAGAGGGCAGCGACCCTTACTTCAATGTGACCGTCAAAGACAACACTTCGACAAAGGGAAGAGTGTCGTTCATCTTTTCCACACGCAACGGCATCCGGCCCGAGGAGCTGTATGACACACTCAGGACAATGTCGGCAGACGGCTTCTACAATTTCTCGTTCACGGTAGTCAGTGACCATCCGTCCCAGACCATAGCCAATCCGGAAATAACGGCGCATATACTGCTTGACCGTCACGCCAGGCTCGATCTGCTTGACGGCACCACCGATGAACTCGCCGTGAAACCGGGGGCCAAGTGGCACGACAGCTTCCTTTGGTCCCAAGCCTCCGGGCCGGGCTGCGTGACAATAGACCTTGCCCCACGGTTCACTGATGTCGATGCGGGGAAAGGCCAACCGTCAGCCGCCTTCGCGGTAAGTGCCACCGACGGCAGCGATAAACGCAAGCCACTCAAAGACTACGTAATAGAATATGACGGCCATACGATGCATCCCGGCGAGATATTTGTCGTGCGTCCCGGCGACCAAGGCGAGCTGAAGATAATCTTTGATACCGATGCCCGACAGGGCAAGCGGTACTTCACCATCACTCCCGTCGCGGCGGAAAACCTCGGCATCATCAACAGTGTGCCTATATCGGAACTTGACGAACTGTCAATACGTACAAGCTATGATGAGGAGATGAATCCCCTGCTTGTCGCCCTCCTATGGATTGTCGGGCTATTGGCAATCGCCGCCTTGCTATGGTTCTGCATCGGCAAAATGTACTTTTTCCCCACAATGAAGACAGGACCCGTGACCATGACAGGACCCGGTGACTATTACAGTAATATAAAGGTGAAAGGATTGCGTAAGGTGGTCTACACGTCCGGCAAGAGAAAACAGGGCCTGCTGTCACGCATGTTTACCGGAAAGGTAAGGTATGTGACCGCACCACACTTCACGCCTGAAATCACCGTCACTCCCGGTACAAGAAAGAAAATCCGTTTCCACGGTGCAGGCGTATGGCTACCCTTTCCAGGCAACAGCTTCACCTCCCATTCCGAAGGGGAACTTACCAATCAGCAGACCAAGGATAATATAAAAATCACCATAAACTAATGGGGCGTGTCAGCTAACCCACATGCCCACGGCTCACAGTCAGAAAACAAAAACCAACAGATATGCCTAAATTAAGAAGAACCCTCTTTATCGGCCTCGGCGGCACCGGTATGAAATCCATTCTCGAGACCAAGAGAATGTTGTATGAGAACTACAAGGATATCCCTCCCATGATTGCCTTCCTCGGCATCGACACCGACGGCCCGGGATTTGAGACAGCGACGCTGACCGCCAAGGACGGCACCCCTATCTCCCTGAAAACATCCGAGACCCTCGCCATAACCGTTTCCGAGCCTCACGACATATTCCGACATTCGCCCGACCGCTTCCAATGGATGCCGGAAGGTAACATTCCGGGACTCGACCAACTGAGCATAGGAGCCGGACAGATGCGCTCCAACGGCCGCTTTGCCATAACCAACAAGGAAAACGATGTAATCAACCGTCTCAACAACAGTCTGGACAAGGTAAACAACGCCGACATCATCGACAACGAGAAATATTCGGTGCTTGGCGCCGACACCGAGGTGCATGTGGTATTCTCGCTCAGTGGCGGCACAGGCGCCGGAACGTTCCTCAACCTGGCATACCTGCTCAAACGCATAGCACCTACCGCCAAAATCTCCGGCTATGCAGTGTTGGCCGACGTGTTCAAGTCGCAACTCTCGGGGGCTATGTCGGCCCGTGTAAGGCCCAATGCCCTCGGTGCCATCAAGGACGTGGACTTCCTCACACATCTCACGCTCGACTCCGACCCCGTTGAACTCCACTGGATGCGCACCGTCGACAAAATCACCGAGCGCCCTTTCCGTGCCCTGTACCTTATAGACAACAAGAACGCCAACAACGACTCGTTCACCAGCATAATCCCCCTGTGCCAGATGATATCCCTCGCATTAGTGACCAACGTAGGCGCGCTGGGCGTGGCGATGAACTCCATCTCCGACAACGTCACAAAGCAGATTTCCGACGGCGTGATGGATATCCTCGACAAGAAAGCATGGGTATCGGGCATCGGAGTGGCCGAGATAGTGTTTGACGGCGCGACCCTCTCTCGAATCTATGCGCAAAAGGCCAAGATACAGATAGTGAACATGCTGCTCAACGGAGGCTGCGACGACCCCGCAGTCCTGGCCGGGGCATGGTTTGACGCAAACAGCATACGCGAGAACAATGGCCGCGACGATGTAATCGACTATTTCGCAAAGCCGACGCCCAAATTCGCGTTCAACAACATCGACAATCCCGATGCGCCAAAACAGGACATCGAGACATATTTCAACACCGTGGCCTACGAGAAGCGCGGCGTCATGGAGGAGAAGCTCCGTGAGCTGAAGACACGCATAGACATGAGCCTGAGCGAGGAGATGGCCAAGCAGATCAACCGCGAGTGTGGCGTGTTCCTGGCTGAAAATATTCTCAAAAGCATTCTGACGTTAGTGAACATCTGCGATGGCGAGATGAAAGAGGAAATCGACGACCTCACCGACAACCTGCCGCGCTTCCAAAGCGCCCTTGACACTGCCTGCAAGGAACTTGAGGACTGTATGGGCACCTTCCTGAAACGCAAGCGCAAGGACTATGAGGAGGAGGTGGTTAACGCCACCATGAACCTCACAAAACAGAACCGTGAGATAGAACGCCGCAAGATGGCACGTGAATTTTATGCCTGGCTGCATAACCGCGTGATAGAGTCGCTCAACCGTGTGGACATCATCATCAACAACCTGCGGGCCGTGCGTGACGAGAGCAACTCCGAGCTGCTGGCCATACGCCAGCGTATGGGCGCAAGCACGTTCTTCCAGTTTGACCTCTCCACCGATCTCGCCGACTCAATCCAATGCTCGGTGCAGGACATCGTATTCAACGACTTTATACAGGCCGTCAAGCCCCAGGGCGGCGTGGCCGCTTTCGCCGTGATGACATCGTCGGAGACCGACAACGAGATACTGTCATTCGTAAACAGGATGTCGCCTGTCAAGGCATTGGCCGACAAGACCGTGGACGAGGCGTTGGCCGAACTTTCGGAAGAGCAGCTGATTAACCTTGTGCAACGCGCGCTCCGCAAGTCAATGCCCCTGCTGCCTTACACTTACCACGGCCATGACGCCGACGTTAAGCCCGGTGGCCAACCCGTCGACTCCTACTATATCGGCGTGGCCGACAAGGAAAAGTCGGTAATCAACAAGAAACTGCTGCAACGCATCCTGTCGGGCGACCAGCCTGTCGACTTCTCCGAGACAGGGCTTAAAGACCGCGTGATAATCTACCGTCAGATAGGCGTACTGCCCGCCTTCACCATAAAGAGCCTCGACAACTACAAGGTGGAATACCAACGCTTTGAGGAGCAGAAGCCATTCACAAGCCACTGGGACCGTGCCATGTGCGAGCGCATGAAGAAAGAGCGTCACCAGCTATGGCCCAAGAACCCGGTAGCCGAAAAGCTCATCCTGGAGGCATGGGTAAATGCCCTGATCAACGGCCTTGTGGTGTTCAACTCCGCGACCGGCTCCTATCAGGTGAGAAGCCGCAGGCTGGGCGGGAGCGCCCTGAAAAACTGGATGGTGGACATGGGCCAGAGCCGCACCAAGGCATTCGACTTCTTCAAGGACAATTTCGATGTCCTTGAAGAGGAGCTGGAGACCGAGCTGGGCAAGATGGACATCCCGGGGCCCGACAACAGACTGCGCAAAAACATGGAGAAAGCATCCCGGGCCGTAAGCGACGGGCGTTATCTCGAGGAGGTGTCACAGTGTCCCATCGCCATGTCCGACCTTGAACTATACCCGGATGAATACAAGCTCATTGAGAAGGAACTGGAATACCTGTATGACAAACTCCACAGCTGATGACCCCGCTCCTGACACTGTGGCCCGACCCCTCTACCGCCAACCTTGACCTCAGGACGGCCGCCCTGCTCCAGCCATACGTCGACAAGGAACTCTACGACTTCATCCCCCACTCGGGGATGAAGGATGGAGACCTTGTGACGAAACTTGAAGAACGATATCGCAGACACATAGGGCTGAATGCCATCGACACCACCCTCCACGTAGTGGCCGTGCTGCCGGCCTACACCGGTGCTTGCGTTGACGAGGCCGGCCATATCATACGGGCCATACGGGAATCACGCGACAAATTCTCGCTACACATCATACTGCTTCAGGAAGGACTCGCAAAGCTCCTGGCCGACACTCCCGGCAACGACGCACGCGGATTGGAAAGGGCCAATGTCAAGGCTGTTGACGATATGTGCGTGGCCGCGGGATTCCGATGCTCATTCTCCCCGCTTGACAACTACATCTCCACAGGGGCCACAGCCGAGATTACCGGCCTTGACATCCTCTCGCGCTATCTTGCAACGGTCTTCACGATGATGATGGACGATTACGCCGCCCTGCTGCCCCCATCCATATTTGCCGATTCCGACTCCCGTATGCTCGCCATGGGGCTGTCGTCCATTGAATTTGACCGCAGCGAGTGTACGGCACATCTTCTATATGACGCTTTCCTTGCATCACTCGACAACTCCAAGGTCACGCTCGGCGAGGTCGACTCCCAGGAATCGGCACAAAGGGTACTTGAAGCCCTGTCGGGGATTGACAGGTTCTTCTCCGATTTCTACAGGCACTGCGTGACCCCCTTGTACGACCGTGGCGACGACCCGAGCCAGATTGCAGCGTCGGTGAGCCGGCCTCTCGATACCGAGGTCGGAAATCTCAGGCGGCGCATCACGTCGTTTATGGACTCACGCAAATTGTCCCTGCCTGAAAAAGAGGCCACATTTGCCCTGCTTCTGGGACAGGACTCCCGCCTGCTGCGAGGGGTGCAGTACGATCAAGAGTCGCTGCTCGTAGACGACGCACTCCGGGAACCAATGTCGTTTTTCATCGACATATTCAACCGCGCTGAAAACGCCACGGGATTGCTGCCGGTGCGCGGGGATTTCCCGGGGTTGAAGAAATATGTGTGGGACTCGGAGAAGAATGAGATGGTTGAAAGCGTAGAGAATAAGGAAGCCTTCGACCCTATCGGCAAAATCAAGAGACTCAAACGCCAGCTTCAGGACGAGTCGGCCTACATCCGCGACCTCGAGGGCACGATTGCACGCCTCGGCCAACAGGAAAAGAACAGGGAGATAATCGAAGGTCCGGGCATCTCCCCCAACCGCCACCGACGTATCACCGACGAGATTGTCGAGCAACCGCTGAACGAGACCTATACTCCGTCCACGGGCCTCAGACCGCAGCCGTCGGTCGACCTGCGCAAGTACTTCTCCCCTATCAAGGCCCAGGGGGAGATTGGCTCGTGCGCCACCTTTGCTACCGTAGCCATCTACGAGTCGATAATGAATCGAGCCAACCCCACGGCACCACATGCCGACATGAGCGAGCGTTTTGTGTTCTACTACAGCAATGTGACTGAGGGAAAACCCGAAGGGGGGAGCAACTATGCCAGGCAGCTTGAAGTGCTTGGCAAATACGGCGTGTGTCATGAGAGCCAATGCCATTACTCCAGGGAGAAGATACTGGAGAAGCCCTCCCAGGAAGCCATTGACGAGGCACAGAGCCATCGGGTACTCTCCGCCCGTCAGATATGCCTACATTCAACCGGCAACAAGATTGAATGTATGCAGGAAAATCACCGTCTTCTCACAAGCGCCCTTTCAGAGGGCTATCCCGTGGGTATCGGACTGAAAGTCTATGACTCACTCGACACCATCACTTCCCCCTATGTTTCCCGCCCAAGCGAGGAAGAAATCCTTAGCGGCAAGAGCGGCAACCACGCCATGGTACTCGTGGGCTACTCGGAGAGTGACAAGTACTATATCGTGAGAAATTCGTGGGGACCCGATTATGGCGACAAAGGCTATATCTATGTCTCAGCCGCCTATATCGATGACCCCGACTTCAACCATTTTGCCTGTATCATCACCGAGACCACCGAAAAGGGGGCAGATGGCATACAGGCCAGGCCCCCCGAACTTGTGACACCGTTCCAAGGGACGGAAAATCAGATAAAATCGGCCATAGCGCATAATGCCCTTGACGAGGCCACCGTGCGATTCAACACGCTACAGCGGGAATACCGGGAGATATACGAGTACTACGGGCAGCTGTTGGAAAGCCTGTCAAACCATAATGTGCGCGAAAAGCTCCGTGAACTCGCCGAGGAGCAGGCCGCAGACGCATTTCTCGCGCTCAATAACAGGCGCGAACAGCTGACAAAGGAATTCACGGGCGCACTCAAGGCGTTCAGGCACAGCTATATCAAGACGGCATCCTACGTGACGGGCATAGCTTTCATTGCCGATATCGGCTTCCTCATGTCGCTGTACTACGGGCTTGCGGATTTCAGCGAATGGCTCACATGGGCGCCCGGACTGGTGATGACCGTGGCATCCATAGTCATATGGTCCCACTACTTCTGGGCCGTGCGCCGAAAACGCCGGGAGCTGCAAAAGAGAATAGACGACCTGCACGTGATGGAAGAGCGCATAAGACGCGAGTATCTCGAGAAACGGCTTCGCTTCCATGTCGCCGGCATGGCAATCGACCGCATCAAACGCATGAAGCAGGACCTTGACGAGGAATATCAGCGGCTGATGGGCTACAACAAGAGCCTGCGCCTGTGGCACGAGGAGTACACCCGAGTCGCCATGAAGCCCATGAGACCATCCGAGGCCATGTTCCGCAGTGTGTATGATGCCGGACTTGTGGCACGTTACTTCAGCCGCCACCGCCAGCGCATAGCCTCGGGCATAGACCTCACCGAGGGTTTCAGGGGATACCTGTTCGACAAGGAGTCGGCCGACACGCTGCGCAGCCGGTTTGAGGCCAGGACAAGACGGTCGGTGGAAGAACTGTTTGATTCATTCTCATTTGCCGACTGGATGCTCGACAACCGGCGGTATGACTACATCTCCCCGGCCGACATCCCGGCGATAGCCACCGTGCTCATGCGCATGGCGATGCCTACCACACGGCTTGCTGACTTTGACAGCTCACGCATGTCGCTCTACCTGTCGGTGATAGTGCCACACAACATGACAGCCAGGTGGGAAATGACTACCTCACCCTGTTTCCCGTATCCCCCGTCGTGTTGCGCCTCCACCCACCCCGACCGGCTCACACTGCTGACCATAATAGCCCTGCCGCCATCCTGCCTGCGCCATTGAGCAGATGAGGTTTTCGCCCGACAGGCTTCGTTCCATCGCGTCAGCGCATCGACTGATAGACTATCGACAGGAGCTTGGGGCGGATGTCGAGGCGCGAAAAGGCGGCATTGTCGCGGGTGGGGTTGACACGATTGCACAGGAAGATGTATATCAGCCGGCTCTCGGGGTCTACCCACACGCATGTGCCCGTGAAGCCTATGTGGCCTACCGTGGCCGGGGATGCCTCGGGTGCGGTGGGGGACTTTGAGGGATTGGCTACATCGGGCTTGTCAAAGCCGAGACCACGGCGCGACATCGGGCTTTTGTCCTTGAGAAACAGGTCGGTCGTGGCTTGCGAAAGGATGCGGACGCCGCCGTAAGTGCCTCCATTGAGCCACATCTGGCACACCTTGGCGAGGTCCTCGGCTGTCGAGAACAGCCCGGCATTGCCCTGCACGCCGCCCGACATCGCGGCGGTTTCGTCATGCACATACCCCTGAACCACCTGCTTGCGCAGGAAAGCATCCTTTTCGGTCGGGGCGATGTCGGCTGACGAATAGCGCGACAGGGGGCGATAGAGGGTGCGCGTCGCGCCAATGGGTGCGAAAATCTCGGTCTCCACCCACTCGTCATGCTTGCGGCCTGTGACGCTCTCTTCCACGTCCATCAACAGGCAGAAGTTCAGGTCGCTGTAGCGGTAGGACTTGGGACGCAGCCTGGCACGGTAGACCGCCTGCCGCACGCTGTCCATCGCCGCCTCGGAGATGAATAGCCCGCGTGCTCCCTCGATGGGGAAACGGTCGGAACGCACGGCCGACGTAATGTCGCGACGCAGCCGCGCATCCTTGTTGATATAGGCGTTGCGCCCTACCTTTACAGGATACTGGGCACTCGGCTTGGCACGGAACAGGCGTCCGTCGTAAGAGGCTGTGTCGACCATCAGTCCATATATGTCGAGAGCGGCCGGCAGACCGCTCTCGTGATACAGTAACTGGCGCACGGTTATATCCTCCTTGTCGGTGCCGCGCAATCCCGCGACATAACGCGCCGCCGGAGCATCAAGCGACAGCAATCCATCGTCATAAGCCTTCATTATCCCCGGCAACATGCCCAGGGCCTTTGACACGGAGGCGAGGTCGTAGATTGTCGAGGTGGTGACTTCTGTACCTCCGACAGCCTTTGTCGTACGCCCATACGCCTTGTCGACAACTATATCCCCGTCCTTGGCGACAAGCAACTGGCAACCGGGAAATGCCCCTGTTGTCAATCCCTCCTTTACAAGCGAGTCAAGGCGCACGGTCATCGACGGCGAAAATCCGGCATCGACGGCCGATGTGTAGCCAAGCCGTGTCTTGGGCAGCCGGATACCCGCGCCGAGCGGATAAAGCCCCTTGAGGTTGACGGGGAGATGCCCCGACACCTCTATGCCGCCAAAGAGTGCCTGCGCGGCATACTCCCCGGCAAGCGCGGTCTTTTCTCCGACAAGCAGCACTCCCTGCGCGTGCTTGACCGCTTGCCCGAACCGGGCCATCTTATAGGGATTCATAAAGAACACCGCCACAGCACCCGGCGCGTCGGCAAAATGGTCGAGCAACCGCCTCGACGGCTCTTTGTCGTCAAAGAGTCCGACAACAATCACGTCATGCTTCCGCTTTATCGAGCGGACAGATGCCGATGCCTGCGCCGCAGTGTAGACATCTACATCGGCATACTTCGAACAGAAGTCAACAAACGTCCTGCCATCCGCCCCGCCGCCATTAATCACGGCTATCGACTTTTGGGAGAGGTCGCGCAGCGGCAAGAGGCTGTCACGATTGGCAAGGCACGTAATCATGGCGCGATGCAGCCGGCGGTTGACGGCGTCTGCCATGGCCGAGTTGACATCCTCCTTGATTCCCGGCAGGGAGACGGGAGTATAGCCGTTAAGCCCAAGGGCATACTTATATTCCAGCACCTTGCGGCAGCGGTCGGCAATCATCTGCTCCGACAGCTCACCTGACTTTACGGCGGCAAGAACCGCCGCGATATCATTGGCTACCGATGCCGGCGACAACAGCACGTCGGCCCCGGCCTTCAGCGCGGCGACACACACGTTGCCGCGCCCCGTTGCCCCCTTCATCACGAGGGCATCGGTAAACACCAGCCCGTCAAAGCCCAGCTCATCCTTCAGCAGCCCGGTGCCGACCTTAGGCGACAGGGATGCCGGTGTCCCCGACCTGTCGAGGACAGGTACATTGAGATGCCCCACCATCAATCCCGACAGCCCGTCGGCGATATACCGCCGGAATGGCACAAGGTCTACCGTATCAAGGGTCGCACGGCTATGGGTTATCTCCGGGAGAGCTTTGTGGGAGTCGGTCGACGTGTCGCCGTGCCCTGGGAAATGCTTTGCCACCGACATCACGCCCCCATCCTCAAGCCCACGCGAATATGCCGCACCAAGAGCGGCGACCCGCTCGGGCGATTCGCCGAAAGAGCGATACCCGATGACGGGATTGGCGGGATTGGAATTAACGTCGAGCACCGGAGCAAAATTGACATGTATGCCCGTGCGTCGGCACTCACGCGCCACCTCTCGGCCGTAGTCATAGAGCAACCGCTCGTCGCCGATGGCGCCGAGGCTCATGTTGTAGGGAAACCGGGGCGTGCCGCTGACGCGCATCGACAGCCCCCACTCCCCGTCAAGAGTAACCATCAACGGCACCCGCGCAAGCGACTGTGCATAATTGAACAGTGTGGCATAGCCGTCGAGAGAACCCTTGCTGAAAAGCAGCCCCCCTACCCCGTCGCCCTCGACATAGCGGCGCAGCGTAGTCTTGGCTGATGCGACATTCAGCGGGTCGACAACCGGGAAAAACAGTTGCCCCACCTGCTGCCTGAGAGTCAGGGTGGCCAACACCGAGTCGGCCCATTGTCGCGCCTCATCCGAGTCGGCTACCGACTTCACGGGTGACACATAAGGTGCTTTTGCCTCTTTTGCCGCCTCGGCGGCAACCGTGTCTCCCGCCGAACTCCCGCATGCTGTCACTACAAGCAATATCAGTGACAGATGATATATAAATCGTGTCATATCTTATCGTTTTTCATTTAACAACATCACGGATGCATCCTCTGTTCGCCCGACGGGTTGACCTTACGTCCACGCATCGCCGCGCTTTGCAGATAGTCTATCATCGCATTATCGAGCCGACTTTTTGACACAGCGACCGTCTTGCCCCGCAATAACGGCGACATGTAGTCGCCCCCATTGGCGAGATAGTCGATTGTCGCGAGCCGATAGGTCCTTTCCGGGTCAAGCGTCTTGCCGTCGATGATGATTCGTGTGCATTTGCCTGTCGCCGGGTCAAAAGTGACATCGACACCATCGCTCACGCCGTCACCGCCGCGCGAGGCCATCACGTCGAGAGCCGCCGCAAGATCAACGCCTTTGATGTCTATCACATGCACCTTGTTCTCAAACGGCAGCATTGTCATCACTATGCCCTTGGTTATTCTCCCCTTGGGCAATCCACGACGAATGCCTCCCTTGTTCATTATGGCGACATCAATGTGCGAGCCTGCCACCTCCTCCCCTGCGGCGAGCACAAAATCACTCAACCAATTGAGCAATGCGTGTGAATCGGCAGGAAGTTCCCGAGCCGATTTACCGATCGGAACCGCCATCAAGGAGTCGACCCCGGCGCGGTACGGCTCTATCACTGCCGCGAGCTGCGGGTCTATGCGGTCGTCGAGACGCTTATCCACAGGGATTAGCCGCGATGTCGCCTTGCGGCTGTCCAAGTCGAGCACCACCTCGCCGAGATAACGCCCCGACTTTCCCGTCTGGGCTATAAGCACCGTGTCACCATCGAGATTCACCACCTTGCAGGGCAACGGATTAGCGGCATCGGGATTCACCTCCGTATGGGAGTGGCCTCCGATTATGATGTCTATGTCGTGGCTATTGGCCGCCAACTCAGTGTCGGGCACCGTTGGCGCGGTAGCCTCGTCGTAGCCGTCGTGGGTCAATGCCACTACGGCATCCACCCGCTCATTATGCCGCAGGTGCCACGCCGTGGAGTTGGCCGCCCTCACGGGATCGAGAAACACGATCCCCTCGGCATTCTCGTCGGCAATCATCCCCTTGGGGTCAAGATTTATCGCGAGAATGCCGACGCGCTTGCCGTCATACTCCCTTATCGCATATGGGACAATGAGCGAGTCAAGCTCCGTCGCACGCAGGTCATAGTTGGTCGACACTATTGCGGGAGTCGCATTACGGTAGTTGCGGGCAAGCGCGGCGATGCCGTTGTCAAACTCGTGGTTGCCGAGTATCTGCACGTCATAACCGAGCGCATTGAGCATCTTCTGCTCCACCTCCCCCTTGTAGAGGGTGAAGTAGAGCGTGCCCTGCACAGCATCCCCGGCATCGACAAGCAGCACATTAGGCTCAATGCCACGCACGCTGTCAATCAACGCCTTGCGCCTCAGCACCCCGCCGCGCCCCTTGTCATCGGGGTCAATCTGTGAGTGGGTATCATTGGTGTGCAATATCACGAGCCTCTGTGCCATGACTTCCTGCGCCCCCATTGACGCCACCATGCCCACGACCATCGGCAATATATACCTTGAGAACTTCATAACTTCGCAATTTAGGGTTTATTAAATCACAAATATACGCAAAATATTCGTCGAATAGATTACCTGCCCCACACGTATTTTGGTATGCCGCCATTTATCCCTATCTTTACGGCATGAATCCCACCGTGACCCGCATAAAATCAAGATTGTCGCGCCTGTCATTCCGCACCGGGCTTTGGGTGCTCGCCTCGTGCGCCCTTTGCTACGCCGCCTCCTTCGCCCAAATGGTCCTTCCGATAAGCCCCGCCGCCAAGACAGCGCTGTGGGTCGTCCTCTTTGGCTCGGCCAAGGCCCTCCAATACACAGCCCTCGCCATTCTCGGCGTCGAGGGCCTCCGCCGCATCCGCCGCGCCCTACACCGCTAATCCCCCTACCGTTAAAGGCTAAACAAGCCGTCATAAATTCAGTATCACCACATATTAAGTCCTCAGAAACCGTCCCGCAACGGCTCATTCCTGCCGGCAAATCTGCACCGGCAGACCATTCTTATGGCACAAGCCGAAATACGCAACTGAAACGACAAGTGTTGTGTCGGAATTGGCAAAAAATCAGAAATTGAAAATCATTTATACAAACGGATAGCCACGACCGAAGCCATGACTATCTTTCATAGACAATTTAACCCCACGGAATTGTTCGCTGAATATTTTCCTACTTTCTCCCGGATTTCCTCATCCTGTTCCATGTCGGAAGTCCGCGTATGAGGTGAATGAATGCCGTGACGCTCATAGCTATGCCTATTGAGTAATGCCACAATCCGAGATGCGGAATTTTGACAGGTGAAAGCAGTTTGACCGTTCCCGTGAGTAGCGTGGCTATGAACAGAATAATCAGCAGCAAAGTATCGACATAAAACCATCTGAATTTCTTTTTCATAGCGTTCAGCATCTTGCGGAATTGTCTCCAGTGGATAAACAGTAATGCAGTCATGGCATAGCCGAATATCCAATGAACGGTTTTTAATATGCCACGCGGCTGGACAATTATACCATGACTCTTAAGGTGCAGGATGATGCCTAATATCAATGTGACGGCAAAGGCGATGGCCAATGCGATACCGATATTTGCTTTTGTTTTCATACGATTTAATATTTGTATTTGATTCTGAATTTTTCAAGCAGGATTTTGAAATTATCCTGGGCGCTGAGGCATGTATCCATGAGATAGCCGATGCAGAAGCGGTTAATTTGCTGATATACAGATTGGTATGAGCCTAATCCGCACAAGTGACGTGAATTTTCCACGTTTGTAAGTGGTTAACCGTCTGTAATTTAAGTTCTTACAAGCCGCATTTGCCAAACTGACAACAGTGACTCAATGCAAAGATAACTATAATATCCCGATTATCAAAGGAATATCGCAACTTTTACTTTTAGCGACATACAAATGCGCGTACAAATCCACTGATTTTTACTCTGCCGATATGTCTGCCGCAGTCTTATCCATAGAGGAGTTTTATCCTGTTTATCGGCTCAAATTTTAAGCTATATCCATGAAAAATGGTTTCAGATTGAGCCGATTTCCCCAGTGTTTTAGCCGGATTTGAGCCGATAGGCTCTATTCCGGAGGGAACAGGATTTCAGCCAATCGGATTTTCTCATCGGCTGGAAGATTATAAATGTCCTGTTTTGTCAGGTCGGTATAGAGGTTCATATTGGGTCTGACGAATCGTCGATGACGCTGTCCGTCAATTATCACAACTACTTCATAATGCCCTTTGGAATTGACTGATACCGAAAAATCAGTGATAGTTCTTCCGTGCATATCGCACAAGGATTTTTCGATACCATCGTCTTTGGAGATATAACCGAAAGCGATAAGATTGTCGTTCAGTGTCTTTTGGATTATACCACGCCATGGTTGAGAGATATGGCATCGCTCGGCGTATTCGCCGAATTTTGAAATTACCTCTGCTACACGGTTTATGATTGCGTTGGCATTCTTTATATCATGCTGTTTTGCAAAATCGAGTAGGTCTATCTTGGAAATCTCACTTATTTCTCCTCCAATACTCAATCTACGCTCGATATTGGGGCCTGTGCCTTTTGTGTTGAATATAAATGTCGTATCGTATGACGGTGACATCCGCCATTTCCCATCCTCTTCAAGTAGGAATGAGAAGTTTTTGTTATGGTCATCAGTATTGTTGGCCATGACATTAAAAACCATCCGTGCGAAGAGCTGCTCAATCTCAGACTCGGAGATTGACAGTTCGCGACAGGTCGCAACGAGGTCTTCATAGCTTCGTGCCTCGGGGTTTATGGCAGCCAAAGTCTGAACATGAACCTTTTGGCCGTTTTTCCTATCGAAACGTTTGGTGAGAAAATGGTTGATGCCGTCTATGGGCAATAACCGACATTCCTCCATTTCGATTCCGGCTGCAACTGCCATGTTGTAATATGCAGTTTCAATTTCGGCAATAGGCATGGATTTGTCGCCAAACTTCAATATATAATATTCAAAACCTTCAAGCCCATCGGTCTGACCCGACCGGATTTCTCCGGTCGTGTTGTCAATGGCGATAATCGCCTTCATCTGGCGGCCTCCAGCTGACGTACCCACGGCAAGCAATGCCTGCAACGTCAGTTCCTCGTTGGCAGTCAGTACGATGTTGTTCCGGTCTTCAAGAATTTTGAGAGAAATATCGTATAGCGATTTGATGTCGATTGTGCGAGTATGGGTAAGGTCTGCAGCGTAAGGCTCATATTCCAAAGCTCCCATACCTCGTGTGCCAATGAACATCAGTTTATACAATGGCGTAACTTTATTACGTGGTATTTTATTGTCCTTTACCCATTTGTCAAATAGAGTGTTACCCCAAGAATCCGGCAACGAATCAGCTATAAACGGAGGAAGCCCCTGGTAAATAGGCCGATCATCCCCATATATAGGCAAAAGAAAGTTCCGGTTCTTCGCAGGAGAAATTAGCGGAGCAATGTCAGGAATCCTGTCTTTCAGCTCAGGGTTATATGTAAAATATGTACGTCTCGTGGCTGAGTCCCACACGAGCCGTCCGATTTCCTGCCCCCATAGATTTACTTTCAAGTATTTCATGCCCGTAATTATTTTTTCGCGGAATGGCGAACACGTTGTGCCTTTTTCTCATTGTCGTTATACATATAAGGTGATTCGGGCAATTCGGGCAGCAGTGCATCCCAGTTCTCTCCAAGCCCAATTGTCTTTAATAGTCTCAGGAGAGTACTGAACGAAAAGTCAGTCATATTGCCGGACTCAAATCTATAAAGTGTGGTCATGCCGATAGATGCCGCTTCGGAAACCTCCTTACGGGTCATGCGCAACCGCAACCTGTAATCACGAAACCTCATGCCGAGATTCCTGATTACATCAGGCGTAGCTAATGATTTGTTTGTAAATGTCACCATGATGATATTTATACCTAATATATTAGTATAACACTCCACAGAATGATATTTACAAAGTTAGGCATAAAATTCCATACGACCAAATTTATTGCGCTTTATTGCGGATTTCCGGATTGATGGAGAGTGGTAAAATTGGTATATTTAAAGTTCATCCTAATGCACTGGCGATATGATTTGAACCGATGCATGACATTACAGACTATTCAATCCATTTGTCAAATCGGGGTGCGAACATGTCGATGTCGCGTTGGGAAAGTCCGAGTCTGCGGGCTTCTGTGCGCCATGACTTCATGGCTGTTTTTACCTCGGCGATGATGCTCTCGGCTTTGTCGGATGAAAGCATGTAATCTCCAGCGGATGCCAATAGGATATTAAGATCTGATTCGTTAGTGGAACGGTTAATCAGCAGGCTTTGATTGTCGGCGAGTGTTGGGTTGATGTCATAGGCAGGCGAAAGTTCCCAGCCTTTGCGTGTCAGGAGAAATCCGTGATTGCGGAAATGGTCGTCGGAGTTACCAACAATGATGTAGAATGCCACACGACGATATAGTTCCTTTAAGTTTTGCTCAACATTGCTGCCGTGCTGAATAATGAAATCGACGATGTCGGTATAGCCGTATCCGGTTGAAGCGTTGTCGCCGTCGGTTAGTCCGAGCAGAGTCAATGCGGATGCAAAGTGAATTCGTCTGCCGTCGCTGTTTCTATCGAAACGCTTTGAGAGGAGAATGTGATAATCTTCGCCGTCGATAGTCCGTGTCTTAGCAACATTCAGTCCAGCCTTGCGCCCCATTACATGACAGAAATGTTCCCACTGGGCGACATCATAATCATCCTTGCGCGAAGGAAACTTGGCAACTGTCAGACTCCCGTCCTCATCAATTACAGATGCCTTCGGTCTGGCGCCACCGAGAGAAGTCCCCGGATGTAGCAGTTGTGCCAGCCATTTCTTTGATGGCAGAAGATGTTTTTCCTCGCTAAGTTCAATCTCATGTGCGGCATTCATCAACTCTCTGACATTTGCTATTGGCGGAACACGAAGACTTTCCTCACAGTTGATGAATTTTCCTCCGGGAGTTTCTGCAAACCGAAAACCTCCCATACGTGAAGCGTCATCAATCCCCATCAGATAATCGAAAGATGTCAATCTTCGCACGGCTCTCTTCTCATCGGCGGCTGCAATTTGCTCCCGACGGTTCAGCAATGTGCGGCCCCAACGGTCGGGGAGAGCATCGGAAAAACAGGCGAAAATATCTCGTTCCGGTCGGGTGTATTGGATGCCGGAATAGTTTTGCAAATCCTCGCTGAGAAAAACATCACCATATTTGGCAAGCCACTCTTTATCATACGAAAAGCCGTATGTCTCGCTACCGCGCACCGAGTCACAGGAAAGTTCGCCAATTAGCTGAGGCGTCTCCAGCCAATCAAAATCAGCATACACAAATAGTTTCTTCATGGCTCACTCCTTTTTAGACGCCCGCTGGCGATGTTTCAGACTCAAATCTTGTAAGTTTCTGCCAAGAGTATCTTCTTTAGCAATCAAAAGAAGATCGTCGTCGAGTTGCAGAGCATATAGAACACGAGCATAAATGCCGATTGAAACTGTCGGAGAGCCTTTCTCAATGCGATTCACAGTGAGAGGCGAACAGGTAGCACGTTCAGCAACCTGAGTAATCGAAAGGTTGCGACGCAACCGGGCAAGCTTAATCTGCTCACCCATAAGAGCCATTTTCTGCTCCAGTTTCCGGGGCAACTTAGTCCCCATGGTGTTCTTTGACATACTCAATCTATCTTATGATACCGCAAAGTTAGCAAAAATATTTATTATATGATATGTTGAGCTGTGAACAATCGCTGATTTTGATCCAATTCGTGTATGTCTAATGCTTGATTTTTGGATAGATGGAGAGCAGTTGTCGGATAAATTCATCCTGACGCACTGGCGAGATGATAAGCGGGATAGAGCTTTTCAGAATCTTCCGGTCAGTGAAAGTGATTGCCAAGCGGTGAGTCAGCGAGGTCGCCGGAGATGATAACACGCTCTTTGTCGGTTTGATTTCTTTAATCTTGTCAATCGGGTAGGCGGTCGGGATAAAGAATGTGTACACCACGAGCTTATCCCCGTCAATGCGGTAATATATACTGAGAAATGTTACCATGACAAACGCCAACATCACAAGACAGATAATCGTCGGCCATATCCCGTCATCCATGAAACAAGGCGTAACACAACAAACCGCAACCAGCCCCAAGATGAACCATGTAGAGCCATCCCATCGAGAGTTATACCTTGTGCCTCCGAACTTTTCCATAATCATTGTCTTGTGTTACTATGCCGATAATGTTATTGTTTGACTTGTTTGTTCAGCACATCGACAATCTTGGATTCCTCTCCATATCCGACCGTTGAAAGGCGCAATAATTGCAGTCCGTATAATTCAAGGATTTTGTCTTTCATACGGTCTCTTTGAAATTGTTCTGTCATTTCATTATGGTAACTATAGCCGTCTGTTTCAATCGCAAGAAGAGGTTCTTTTGTGACTCGGTTGATAATCAAAAAGTCAATATGCGTTGCTGGATGCAGTGCGTAGCTTCTCTCCCGTGCTGATAATCCCTGTGTATCATTTATAAGATATCGCATAGGGTAATGACAAAGAGCTTTGATGTGGGACAGATGAGGATAATTTACTCGTATATTTTCAATTAAATCAAATGTCAAATTCTCTGAATCGTATTCAGATACGGGTTTGTTATCGTTATTGTAAGCATGAATTTGAGAAAAAAGATAATCGAAGATTGAACGCAGTTTACTCTTGATAACAATCCCTTGCTGATATTTAATATAATTGATTAAATCATGTATATTGCCGTTGAGATCCTGTGGATTGCCGGAAACTACAAGGCAAAATTTTTTTTTTGCCCGAGATACTGCAACATTCAGAAGATTGGCATTATCAACAAATTCGGTAATCAAATCATCTGTAATGCTCATTATGATGGTCTCTTTTTCCCGCCCTTGATATTTATGTACTGTAGCGACCTCTATTTCGGGAATCTGAGAGCGAAATTGATTTACCTGACTATTATATGGGGCGATAATGCCAGTCTCCTCGAAATTGTCAAGCAACGGCTTCAACTCAATTTTTACAGCGTCAATTTCACGTTGGTTATAATGTCCTCTGCAATGTTGTCCGGGAGCGGTCGTGAGGACTAACAGATGTTTCTCGACATCGTTCCGCTTTGTCATGATGAGCAGATTCCCGCCATAAAACTTCTGATTGCAAAAGTTGATTATGTCGGGATGACAACGATAATGTTCACGAAGCAGTGTCTCCGGAACATTAGGAATTGTCGCTAATACAGAACTTAAGAAACTGTGATTGGAGGCATCGTATGATTCGGGGATATTTGTTGATTTCCTAATCTCTTCCAATTTTACTCTATCATCTTCGGTAATAACATTCGGTAGTTGCATAGTATCTCCAACAATGACAGCATTCCGTGCGCATGTAAGAGCCAGCAGACCTGTTTCAACGGAAACCTGTGAAGCCTCGTCCATAATAACATAGTCAAAAAGGGTGTCACTATTGAAGCAGGTCCTGGACGAGAATGTGGTACTAAGAATAATCGGATAATCGGCTAATACAGATTCCCCATTGTCGAATAAATCCTTAACAGAATCTATGATTGGCCGTTCCTTCTTATATCGTTGGAATAAAGACGCTTTAAGGACTGTCATTGAACTTTCAGTCAGGGACTTCATTAAGGCCTCGGCATTAAGTTGAGATAAATGTGTCTCTAAATCATCAATCTCAGATTTGAGTTCATGGACTCTACGGATATAGAACATCCAGTCAAGCAGTGATATAATCCGGGGAATTGATTCTGTTGACAATTCGTCCTTTATGTCAAATAATAATCTAAGGCGTAATTCAAGACTGAATTTACTCAAAAGACATTTGAGCCGTAACAAAAAATCTTTTGAGTCATGCTGATATTTTATTGAGAAGTTCTTTATTCGACCTAATATTTTGAGAATTCTGGATGAGGGAGTCTTGACTTCTTTATTGCTGAATTTATCTGGTTGCTCTTGTCTATAATGAAACATCTCTATTTTTACTTCAGCCAATTCCTGATGGCATATTGCCAGTCGCTCTTGCATATTGAAAATTTTTTCGACTTTATCAACGCTGTCTTTGACTTCCCGGGATGCGCGGTTCGTGTCCATGGCGGTCTTATGCCATGTTGGTAGTTCAGGATTCAAAGGCGGTTGATTCGCAATAAAAGCTTCTTTATTCTCTTTTTTACCTAATGGGGCAACCAGAAAACCGAGCCCATTTTTAGAGAGCTTTTCCAATACATTCTCTGTTGCAGAATTATTATTGGAAACCACTAAAACAGATTTCCTATCTTTCAATAGGTTCGCGATAATGTTGAGTATCGTCTGAGTCTTACCTGTTCCCGGAGGGCCTTGGATAACACTTATCTGATTGGTTAGAGCTATTTTCACAGCTCGCATCTGACTTGCATTGCAGCCAAACGGGAATAATGTGGAGTTATCGCAATACCGTTTTAATCCCTGGTGAGGGTTCATATAAACAGCGGCGGCAGTTTCTTCATCTATGAAACTAATTCTGGAATAAACCGATGACAATATGCCTCCAGATGACTCATCTTCCTCATTGACACCTATGGTATTTATCCCAGCACACTGTTGCAGATAATCAAACACGTTCGTTGCCTGACCATTTAAACATGAACGACGAATGTCAACCTCGTTCCCTGAGTAATGTTTGATGAATCCGTTACCATAAGTTATAGCATAATATTTTTCGGCATTATTTGCAAACAAATGAATTGCCTGAATATTCTTCTCCTTTTTGCCATTTACCAGGACGTGACAGTTGTCAAAATCTATTGAGGTCGGATTTGTTAGCCATAAAACATTGTCTCGTGAGTATGAATAGATTTTATCAGTGTTTTGAAATTTGATGGCGTACTTATAACCATCAAGTCGAATAAACTCAACCTGATACGTCTTATCCACCCCATTGATTATTATGATATGATTTTCGAGATTCATCTGTTACTATGCCGATAATGTTACTTGATGATTGGTGTTATTTCAGGATTATCCACTTGCCCGTTTTGTCAGAACCTTCTCTCGCAATGTAGCCAATTTTTTTAAGGTCTCTGGTCGCTCGTTTAGCTGTGGATTCTGAAATATGAAGTGTCTCCATGATTTCAGAATGTGTAATCTCCGGATTGTTGAGAATGACCGTATAGACTTTTTGCAGGGATTTCTTTAGACCTATTACAGTGTCATTATTTGCGTTTGCGGTAACATTTACAGTGTCACTTTGCGTATTTACAGTGTCATTTTCTTGATACTGCGAAACTCGGCGGTTGAGATTAGCGATATGATGACGGAGCATAACGTCCTGTGCAATTGTCGAATCATCATTCTCACGGCTGTCAACGAGTGACTGGATATATTCTCCCTTGTCTTCTTTTCTGACTATAGAAGGAATTAGTCCTAACTGACGCTGAATCATATTCATCACCAATCGGGTTGTTCGTCCATTGCCGTCAACCCACGGATGAATGGTTACCAGCCGGAAGTGTGCCTCAAAGCTCAGACGATAACATGTCGCAATATTTATCTTGGCTGTTTTGCCGATTTCTTCGTTGAGCCATTTGCAAAAATCATCTACTGCACGCGGAACCTTATTATATGCGAGATAACTCCTGCCGCCGATGCCGGCACTGACATTACATAGGCGAAACTCTCCCTTCGATGAATCGAAATGTCCGGCAATAGTAGAGTATTCGGTTCCGGTACGGCGCATAACGAGGGCTGACAGTTGTTGCAATAATTGAGGCGTATATGTAGGATTATCAGTCGCTAACTTGAAAGCATAAAGATAAGCGTCTTTCAGGTCGACATTCATCATCTGCTCGGTCAGTGATCGTCCTTTTGCGGCAATTCCCTCATCGAAAAGAAGCTGGTTTTCTATTTCGGTGACAGTAGAGCCCTCAATCGCAGTGGAATGGGTCACAATGGAATAGAGGTAGTACTTCTGATAGTCCACCTGATCCTCGACTCCCGAAGCCCGATAAGCCTTCAGAGTCTCCTCTATCTGTATGTCAAGATTAACGTCCATAATTGATTAACCAAGTGGTGTTATTTTTTGCACCTTCTCTGGTAAGTATACCCTTGTCTTTCAAGGCGGAGATGACTCTGTCGACGGTACGCCTCGACAGACCGGTTTTAGCGGTTATAGAAGCGATTGATATTTTAGAGTCGGACGCAATAAGGCGTATCACAGCCATTTCTTTCAACGAGAGGCATTCGCTAAACGACAATGGCGTTTCCAAAACGTCATTTTGACGTTTAGCTACTTCAGAAACGTCATTATGTCGCCTCGGCTCTTTCCAACGGATGTGTAAAGTGCGATTGCGGAGATCTGCCGGAATGCCGAACACCGCGAAATTCATAAATCGCTCCAATGGCTCGAAAGTCCGGTGGATACCTTTGGGGATATTTTCGTATTGAGAACGTACAAGAGCATTGCGGAAGAACCAAGAGTGCTTCTCAAAGCTCTCGTTATTCACCTCGAAGCCGAAACTTCTGAGATACTTGATAAGAAATACCGCAGTTGTGCGTGTATTACCTTCGCCAAAAGCGTGAATCTGCCAGATGCCTGAAATGAATCGCACGATATGTCTGATAGCGTCCGCAGAAGAAACGGTGCTGTAATCAAATTTCCTTTCCTCGCCGAAGTCATAATTCAGAAGTCCCGTCAAAGACCCTGCGCTGCCATAACTGATGGTATCGCCGTCAAGAATCCACTGATTCTTAGTGATATTATATGTGCGGAACTGCCCGGCATGAGACAGAACACCTTTGAAAAGAAAGCCATGTATGCGCGACAACTCCATAGGGGAGAATGTAAAAGCCTTCTCCGCCAAAAGGAGATTGATTCGGTCTGCCACACGGTCTGCCTCAAAAGTTCCGTCGGCCTCCGCTTTCTCTCGAACCGATTTCTGGCTATAATACTCCTCAAGTCGCTTGCCGACTTCCTCGCTCGAAATTCTTCCCTCAATATTGGCTTTAGCCTGTTCAAGCAGAAACTCCGACGGTTTCAACCGGTCAACATCCTGCAAACCGATAGCCATCGACCAGTTGCGCGCACGTTCCTCCACTCCCGGTTCCCCGGAAGCAAAATACTGCTCAAACTCCTTATATCTGTCGTCGTATGCCATGTTTTTTTGAATATTGTCTATAATCGCGGGTAGTGATTGTTTCCATTTTGGAAATAACTGAATAATCTACAATCATTTTCGACTTAAAAATATTTAGGAGTTTGCTTATAGCTGACAAAACCACATCAAACAGCCGCGCCATAGCTTTCTGCGTACACCACACAGTTTCATCACGGTACACAATCTGCACACCATCTTCCTTCCCCTCAATCTGAAATATCAGGAACTCCGCCGTACTGTTTCGTATCTCAAATTTCTTCGCCATAATGCCCGCAAATCAGTAAAAACGTTAGATATAGGAAATATTGATATTCATAGTCTGTTCAAGCAGAAAATCCGACGGCGTCAACCGGTCGCCATCCAGCAAAACAATAGCTATCGAATAGTTACGCGCATATCCCTCCACTCCCAGTTCCCTGGAAGCAAGATACCGCTCAAATCCCTTATACCTGTCTCCGTATACCATATTATTGCTGAATTTTTACAACTGTTGAGTCTCTATGATATTGCAAGGAACAATGTTGACTGCCCCTGAATTGCGATAGCTATTTGTCAAGCATCTGTTTTCTACTGCTGTTTCGGTGCCCATGAACGATACTATGTTCAGTTATTGGGATGATAGAAATCTTATTCCATTAATGTTAATTATGGTATATTCCAAAATGCTTTTCTAATCTATCTACAAGACCATCAACTAACTGAGAGTAATCTTTAAAACGAAGCTGTGACAAATTCCTTAGATTGAACCCAATAAATTTATCTATATCTCTTCTTTCTTTGTTGTGGTCAGTGTCTTCCTTATATAATAATATCATGTTAGGAATCATATTGTGAGATTGTGCCACTCCCATTGCATATCCTATTTCATGATATACATTAATATTGGCACTACTTAAATCTGCAATAATCAGACTACAGGATTGTATAGCCTCCAATATTTTATCTTGAATGGAGAACGTGCTTGATTCCACAGCTCGATCTACTCTTATCGGACGTACATTAAGGGTTATGGTCTTGTGTTTTATATTGAACTTTTCAATGGCACGGACAATCTTTTCGTAAATGAGCTCACTTTGAGAATCACCAAATTGCATAGAAATAAATATTTCATTTGCTTTTGCTTGATGAATTTGCTCAAACATTTCAACGAGATCATTTGAGGAACTTTTTGATAAATCATCTGGTTCAATGATTTTGGTTATTCCATTTTGCATCGCCCAATTAACAAATGACTTTAATTTGTTTTTGTCTAAAAGTGCATAATAGACCATGGCACATAAGAAAGCTATATTCCCATGTTCATTTTCCTTGAATAGATCATATACTCCTCGAACATCATCTATTCCATTCAAGATAGAATCTACAGATTTTATCTTTTGTAGAAACGAATCGCCAATATTAAATCTGTTAGAATGCTGTTTTTCAGTATATTCAGCTTCAGATAGTTCGTTTTGTTTTATTTGGAGTATGTTTTTTTCTTTAAGATATTCCTTCTCTGAAAATTTTCTGTCTTCAGCACTATCTCCAAATTTAAATTTATCAAAATTATCTTTTGCCTTTTGATAGTTCTCTTTCTGTATCTCAAATGCACTTTGAGCTTCTTTTTTTGAAATTTCAGCCTTTTTCAATCTCTCATTCTCTTTATCTATGACAGACTTTATGACTTTTGTTCTGACATCTAATAATTGAATGATTCTTAAACAAGCCGTGCGATAATACTCATTCTCTACATTCATAGTGACTTTCAGCCAAGGGATCTTGTCATATCGTCCTGACTTGATTTTCTCTATTAATTGTAAAGCCATTGGATATTCGCTACCCAATTTTTCCTTATCGTCAAAAGTCTGTAATTCTGATATAATTCGCAAACTGGCTTCTTCACGTAATGGCAAGGCTTTAAAATTTATATCATGGAATATCTTTGCCTCAAAATTATCCGCATCCTCTGCATCAGACATTATGATGGTAAATGGCACAATTTTACCCGCAATTTCTTTTTTATATGTTCTTGCCTGGTGATTTAGCCAACCTTGAATCTTTTTAGGATCTGTCTCGTCCTTTATTGGAGTTCTATCCGATATAAACTGATGCCACCATTCAATATTAGAACTAAATGGCTCTAGTCGATGATTTCCATCGACCCTAAGAAGTTTCTCTTCTTCATCAGGATCGTCAATTTCCAAATATGCGTGCCGTGCTCGATCTCTACCAATTGGCAATCGTTCACTCAATATACGTAAACCTTTAACATATATGCTATCTTCTTTACTAACATCTTTATCATCACCTATACTTCTCATAAGTCCTTCATAATCGCTAACCCTACAAGCCAAGGTGATTTCTGGGAAATAGGACTTTAAATCGTTCAAATAATGAACAATCTCAACTTTGTGCTGCTCATTTGCATCTCTTTGATAAGATGCTGGTTTTTTAGATATTCTTGCCAATCCTCCGATAGGGGCAAAACCTCGTAACACAATATAACTTCTAAAAGCTGTGTATATTATTCCTTCTAACTTTGCCATAAGACTTTCATTTATTATTGTTTATATATTCCAAAAACGTTTCTCTTTGGCGACTCCAAGTATCTTTGTCTGGTAAATCAAAATACTCTATCATCTCTTTATGCAATGCATCTAATACTATAGACGAATTAATCTTATCTGCCTTTCGAGCGTTGCATAACCAACCTATTGCATCAAAATCCACATCAGGTAAGATATAGAAACGGACGTTGCTATCATAAGCCCATACTGCTCCCATTTCATTTATACAAATCTCACTTGCTTTATAATTTTTTGAAATTAGTAAAAAAGCATAATCTGCATTTCGAATATTCGTTTGTATATGTTTGCGAATATCTTTACCATTTTTAACTCCCATTTCTTCAATAGAAGTGCAGAAAATATCTTCGTTCCTTATTCCTATACCAAGTTGCAAGATATTATCTGTAAATTTTTCAACAATATCTTTATCCTTAGATGAATGGCTTATAAAAATTTTCTTATCTTTAGTCAGTTCTAAGGATTCCAATATTCTTATTGTAGCTCTGATACTCCCAAAAGCGTAAGCATTAATGAATCCATTATGATTAATTTCATTATTCGCTTCGTTTAATATATCACCAATCTTTGGGTATTTAGTACGAATATAAGGCAGTAGCACATTCACTTGATTTACCAATGCACAAGTTCTAGGACCTACTATACTGTTGTAGTTAATATTAAATCCCTTCAACAGATCAATACAATTCTTGATATTCATCTTTAGTTCTTTCATAGTCCTAATATTAATTTTTCAATTTCTTGTTTTGCTTTTTCAAGCATTACTGTTCCTTCCATTTGAAGTTGTTTTACTTGCAGTCGGATTGAGACAATACTTTTTACTATATCATTTTGAATCTCCATTTCTGGTACAGGAATAAGCATAGAGGATATTTCTTCAAGATTTATATTGGCTCTTGCAACCGGCCGTTTTAGACGGTCAAGGTTTAGTTGCCCGATTGAAGATTTTATTACCTCTTTAATATATTCTGGATTATACCCTTCGTTTAATCGCACTAATGCGATTGCCTGATTGATATTAGCTTCACGTGATGAATGATAAATTCCTACTTGCCCTATTGTTGCGCCAACTATAGCAATCATTATATCGCCTTCTTTTACTTTAGACGATTTCATTCGTGTTTCATGGACTTCGCGTTTTATATATAATAAATTATCAAAATCCACTTCACCCATAATATCAATATTTCCACTTCTGATGAATGCTACTCCATGTTCAGAATCAGTATAATCTTCCCCTCCGGATTTTGGAGTAATGCCGCTGGTTATCAATGTGGAAATCTCACTTAATCTTACCAAGTTGTAATTGGTTGCCTCTTTTAGGCATTTAAATGCTTTTGCAAAATATGCCTTATGATAATATGGGTCATATCTCTTTCCTACTATCCGAGATAAAGAAATTACATTTTCTTTTGCGGAAATATCTTCAGAAGGTAAAGAAATTCCCATTTTTTTTAACACGAAAGAGTCGATATTACTTGACAAGTCTTTTGCTTCTTTGTCTTTAGCCTGTTTCGCTTCTTGCGCTTTAGTATAAATATTGATTATATTTTCTTGAATATGGATTGGAGGTATAACTGGTATTCGCAATTTCCCTATTCGGTCTAAACCTATTTTCGGAATCGTTGTTTGAATACTATTTCTCTTAATTTGTTGCTGAACAAATGTGCAATTTAACAATAGTTTAAGGAATATAGGTGATAAAGACTGAGCCTTTGGACGAATGACCGCACAATTTTCAGTTAAAATGACACGTTTCCCCATTGGAATATTCTTGGTTATAAATACCTTTCCAATCGTGCCAGCTATAGATATACTTACCTCTCCTTCTTTAATTTCGTACCTTTTAAGGGTGTTGAATATTGTCTCGCTTATAAAAGGAAGTTTCGTATAATCAATATTGTCTAAATCTACTATATCTGCCAATCTTAAATATAAATATGATGTCTTCTCTGAGGAAAAAGTTTTTCCTTTTGGTAATCTTTTTCCGCCATTAATACTAATATAATTAGACAAAGGGACAAACCCAAGCAAAAACTGGTCTTCACTATGATATGTGACATCCAATCGTTGCGATGTCAACACATCTGATATGCAAACTATACGACTTCTCATATTACATCGCTAATAAATGACTTTATTTTAGAGGCGGTTTCCATAAGCTCACTTCCTTCTATCTTTTTACCAGTCGCATCATAACCAACATTCTCAACTTCTACCATCAAAATTTTATAGTCATTGATAAATAGGAATATTCGTTGCTTGTAAAGCTCAAGCATTCGTTCTGTACGCTGCTCCTTGTCAAGACCTTTTTCTTTTTGAACAATAGCTTTTACATCTTTCAGAGTTTGCTCGAACCTCTGCGTGATATTCTTTGGATGCTTTTTGAGAAATAAAACAGAAGATTTAACCCCAGCTTTAACATGTGAGAATGTGTGTTGCGGCAAGGAAACCACAGCCAGTATTCTGAACTTTTCAACTAACCAGTCACGCACATATTGACTTGTTGAATTAGTCAGAATGCCATCAGGAACGACTATCGCCAAATAGCCGTTTTCTTCATTCAGATACTTATAACACCGTTCCAGGAATAGGACTTCTGTACTTTGAGAAGTGCGCCATTTCTTTTTGTTGTTGTCATCAGCAATCCGGTCTTTTATCTCTGTTATGCCAAGATTCTTTTCAAACAACTCATATTCTTTATAATAGTTTACCTCGTCGGCTTTAATAGTAGAACCAAAGGGAGGATTGGTCATAATCAAATCAAATGTACCATCTTGAAACTTTAGATTGCGATTCTCTATTTCAATGGTACGATTATTTTTGAGACCATCATTTGTGATGATGTTTGTATGACCATCATCATGAATTATCATATTCATTTTGGCAACACGAGATATTTGCTCATTGATTTCAATGCCAAATAAATGCTTTTCCGCGAATTCATGCCAATAGCCTTTCCATTCGGGACTGCCTATTTCATCGCTAAATATCCCATCTGCTTCATCACGCATCGCTTTTAATGCATAAAGCAGGAAGCCTCCGCTGCCACATGAGGTGTCAAGTATCTTCCAATCATTTTTAAAGGGTAAAGAGTTTACAATAAACTCTACAATGGGTTTAGGCGTAAAAAACTGTCCAAAATCACCACGGAAAAATTCTCCCATAAAACTTTGGAATGCAACTCCCTTAGCGTCAAGATCTGTCTTGGACAAATTTATATCCTGAAGATATTGCACTACAGTGTAAATTTTGTGCTTGTCTAATTTAATATCATCCTTGAACACTTCAGGATCCTTTCTTCTTCCATGTTCGTAAAGTTCTCGGATACGCTTTTCCAGTTCTGTCTTAGCTTTTAAATTTTGTTTGTTTCCGCTATCTTCCGGATATGAAATTATCTGGAATGCAAAAGGCTCTCCTTTGGAACGAGGATCATTTTCTCGCCATTTTTCATCCCATATTTTACAAAAAATCAACTTGTCGAGTTCATCAAATGCTGTAGTTGGAGCCAATGCACCACCTCCCCACAACGCATCATGAGCTGACTTGAATTTTTGTCTTAAAACATCTTGCGACTCTGCTTGTGGTTCTTTTCCGCCTTTTACGTACTTATATCTATTGACTTTACCATCTCGTTTGGGGATGTCTGAAATATTTATGCGTTCTACCGGGTGTAACTCTACGATTTCAAAATATTCATTTTTAATTCCAGATGTAACCCATATATATGTTGCAGCAAGAGCATGGGCATAACTATATGCTTGATCAACGGCAACTTGAAACTGTCGTTCGTTTATTTCATATTCTTTACATTCAACGACTATTAGTATTTTAGAATTTGACTCGTTATATACAAGTATATCTGCTTCTTTAGAAGAAGCACCCATTTGTATATTCTCATTAACTGATATGTTATTGGGTAAATAATTATATTCAAATATCAGTTTGAGAAAAGCAGTCGCTTGTATAAATTCTTCGGGATTAGTTAATTTACGCCGAGTTCTATTCTTACAATTATACGAAATATAATTGTTGTCACTACTAATAGAAATGTAGTTTTTGGCTATGCCCTTCCTAAATAGATCTGTTGATAGCAGTTCTTGTATGTCGCTTGCTGTTTTAGCCATGATTAAATATCAATTAAAAGCTGAGACTCATTGATTATCATTTTTTTCTTTCTTCATTCTCAGGTCATCAAGAATACATCCATCATACGAGAAATATTTTGCACCTTGGTATGCACCTGAGGTGTTGCGCTTATCTTCTGGCATAAAGGTTCCTACAAAGGGAGAAAGTTTATAAATGCGTCCATCATATTCAATAGAATCATCTGATGCTACTTTTACTACTAAGCCGGTAGGAACAAACGTTATTAGTTCTCCAATTTTAATATCACACATACTGAATTTAAAACGAGAGCGCTTAACTTCACGTTTTTGAGGAACAGAAAGAAGAGGATTGCTATCAACAATTGGCTTATTTTCGTGATACAGCACGACTTCCGCATCATCAATAGTCATTGCTATATCTCGAAATATTTCAAGTGCCATCTGGGGTGACACATTGAAAAATTCACGATTCTGACGTATGCGCAAATCAGTTAATCGATCAATGGTCTTATGTACCAATTTCTCAACCTCATTGTATTTGCAAGTCTTCATAGTTGCAAATATTTCAAATGGAAGCGGCACGGCAGTATTATCAAGTTCCTTTGACCGAACATCTACCGGCCGAGAACTTTTACCAATTTTTACCCAATCCTCCTTAAAACTTGGGTTGGTAAGAATATAAACGTAGCCTTGTTCTATTGTTTTCATCGGAATTAGACTTTGATGGATTCAACGTATTCTTTGTTTAATAATTCCTCCATTTCAACATTCAATAACTTGGATATTTTTATAAGCGTTTCAAGATCTGGTTGAGAAGAATTAGTACACCATTTAGAAACAGTTGAGGGATTAACGTTTAGTTGCTCACATAACCATTTATTTGTTTTTTTCTTCTCAACTAACACTATTTTTAGTCGATTAATATCTGTTTCCATTTAAACCAAATTTGTTGTTTAGCTGCAAAATTAGTGAAAATATTTCACATGGCAATGAAATGTGCTGAGAAACATAAAACGCCCCGGCTTTTTGACGAGGGCGATGTTCTTTGTGGAGCAAAGCGACTTCGTCGATAAGTCGGGGCGTTGGGTGGGATCAGGTATTAGTAGAGGCGGATGCAGGTGACGTCGGCTTCTTTGACGATGGCCGGGTTGTCAGGCTTCTTGCTGCGCAAGCGGCAAGCCGATGAGTCTTTGGAGAAGCCGATGGCGAAGTGCTGGATGCGGTGGGTCGTGCCGAGTTCTCTGAGGAACACGATGAGTTTGCCGAGTTCTTCGGCGAGCCAGTCTGTGTCGTTGGTCGAAGTAACTGCCACGAGCAGCATCACGTTGTCGGGGAGATTGTAGAGTCCATCCGGCTCGGTGAGGATTACGAGCGACAGGGAGAATGTTGCGTCTTCCGAGACAAGGGTGGCGCCGTTGGTGTAGTCCTGATAGCGCAGTTTGGTGGTCGGAGTGCCGTAATTTTCGGCGAGATATTTCTCGATGTCGGCGAAGGCTGCGCTGAGGCAAGTGTCGCTTATGACTGAACGGTCGGTAGGCGGCTCAGCGTTGGAGATCACTGTAGTTTCTGGTGTAACCTTGCGGCCGAAGATGGATTTCACACGGGAAAGTAGTTGGTTGAGGTTGTTGGCTTTTTTGCGGTCAGTCTTGATGGCAATGCCACCGCGCACCGGGCTATGCCCGACATGCGCTTCAAGCTGAATCGCGAATGCTTTGCATTTCATCGACTGGAATTTTTGTTGGTGGTTTTGGAATTGAGTTCGTTGATTTTTTCTTCGAGGCGTTGCTTCTGGTCGAGGGCGCGGGCGGTTTCCTGCACACGGTCTTCGTATGCTTTCACCTCCGATTCGATTTGCATGACGCGCTCCGGGTCGCGGAACCAGCTTTGTATGCTGTCCAGCCCCTGGGAGTTGACGCCGCCGTTCATCAGTATGTAGTGATACTTGATGTCAGAGATGCGGGCCTGTTCGATTCGGGCTTCCTGCCAGATGAAAGTGGCGCCGAAGAAGAGCAGAGTGAACACCGAAATGAACATGGCGAGATATACCTGCCACGATTCACGGGCGATGCGGATGGTCTTCTCAATCTTCTGTACAGGAGGATTGGCGGTGAAATTGTCAATCTTTTCCGCGATTTCGGTCTTCAGATTATCAACCGATGTGGTCAGATTATCTCCGATTTCTTTTACGGTTGTTGTCTGATTTTCGATGGATGTCTGTATCTCATCGACTTTTTCAGTGACGGCTGACGTTATGGTGGTACCCATATTATTCAGATCATCGGCGGTGGCGCAGTTGAGCTGCGATTCCTTGATTTCGGTACACGTACCGTTGATTGTGCTGAGGTCTTCAGCGATGTTCTGGAGAATATTCTCAGGGGAGTTTTCAAAATTTTCTTTCATGTTTTTCAGTTTTTGAAATTAAAGACTTCTGCCTCTTTTTCTCTTTTGGCGGCGTTTCATCTCATTGATGAAAGCCTCCTCTTTCGGGTCGTAGGCAGGTCCGACTTGGAAGATGCCATCGAGTGCGTTTCCGAGTCCTTCTACCATATCGGCTCCGGCTTCGATGATTTTTGCTGCGGTGCTCGGTACCTGTTTAGGTTGTTGTCGCATCGGTTGCGGTGATGATGATGCCGGCTGGGACTGACGGTTCTTGTTTCGGTCGAGGGCCTTGCAGATGACATTGTAGGAGCATCTGCCATCGCGATCAATCTGCGAAGCCTTTAATTTCTGACCGTCCTTGATGTAAGAAAGTCCTTCGACTTCGGTAGAACCTCGTCGGAATTTCTTCCTTACCGTTACACCTTTTTGTGCGAGTTCGCGCTGAAAAGCAGTCCAGTCTTTTGCCGATTTCTTAGCGGCTTGAATGGCAAGATATATCTCCTGACGGGTCTTTGAACGACCTTTCAGTCGGTCAACTTTCACCTTGTCTTTGTTCTCGCCGAAAGTCAGACTATACTTCTTTTTAAGCTCCTTGCAGATGGTGTTGCTGCGGTAATACTCGAAACTGTCGCTAACACATTTGCCATCATTGTCCACTCGATTATAGACAATATGACAGTGCGGATGCTCCTTGTCCAGATGGCGCGCTATGATAAACTGGGTGTTCGTGATACCCATTTTCTCCATATATTCCAGCGCGAGTTTCACCATGACTTCATCTGAAAGCCGTGCCGAATCCTCCGGCGAATAGGATAGAGAAATGTGTCCGCACCAGTGTCTGACCCTGCTGTTGAGATGTCGTTGGCACTCGAAACCGTCAATAATATCTTTCGGCGTGTCGGTCATCAGACCCTCTGAATAGAGCAAACGAGCCTCCTTGTTCTTCTCTTTCAGCGCGAGTGCATACTCCACGCAGCCGGAAAAACAGCTACCTTTAGTTATGCCTCCAATCATACGACAGTTTGGAATAAAGTGATTTTATTTCCTTGCTCAGACCTTTGAGTGCCCACTCGACAAGCTTGGAACCCGCTTCGTTGGCTTTCTTCGCAAGCTGATTCAGATTGTTGGCCATGCTCCCAATCTGACGCAGAATCGCCATATCTTCAGGTGTGGCAATCGCTGTAACCTTGGCGTTGAGCAGAGCGTGACGCCAGTAGCCTGACAACTTTCTGCCGGACTTGCGACAGTTCTCTTGAACGGTCTGATACTGTTCCTCATCAAGTCTGACGCTGACAACGTATGACTTGCCGGACTTCTTTGTCGCTCCCGGAGGAGCTTTCTTTCTTTTTGAAAAAGTCATTCTTTCAGGTTTTGAGATTCGACATTGTGACCATCGGGAACGGACTCCAGCCGCCCGGTAACGGAGGATGCAAGGTCGGGAATGTTTACATTGCCACTACCTTGCTATCCTCCAAACCTTATCAGGTTTTCCCGGATACCGGCGTTGCCGATGGCTTCGCCATTTCACTGCCTCAGGGCAGTCGTCAGAACGATTTACTGATTACTGTGAACCAACTCTCGTAGTTGGCTGAATTGTTGTCGAGGTGCTCGTTTATGATATGCTCGATGAAGTTGCTGACGCTGTAGCCGGGACCGCCAAAGAATCGGGCGATGCGTTCCACGCGGTCAAACGTATCGTTGCTGATTGCCACCTGATGCTTGTTGTCCTTACCGAGCTTAATCAGCGTGAAGTATGCCTTTCGGTAATCTTCAAGGTCGCTCTTGCGCTGCTTGGCGGTAGGACGGGGTGACTTGGGTTGAGCGTTTTCGCTCTGTCCTGCGATTGGCTGGACATCGGGAGTGGTAGTATTTTCCATAGATTCAGAGAAAATTGAATTGTTAGACATATCAGTCATTTCGGATGACTGAGGATTTGGAGATTTTTCTGCTTTCACTTTTTTGATTTTTTTATGAGCTTGCGCTCGGTTTGACTTTGGTGTTGTTTGGATTGCACGGAATACCGCAGTTATGGCATATCGCGGATGAGTGGCCACATGCGTTTGCCGAGTGTTTCGGTGCCGCCCATTGTTCTGTTACTCTGATTCGCTTTCATACCCGTGCGGAGTAACATTGTTAGCGGAGTAACATGACTGCTTACGGTACAGACCTTGACGAACCCGGCGAAAGAGAGTGTTGAGATTGCGGGTGAGAAACATCTTAAATGTATGGTCTTTCATCCCGAATCGTGCGGCCACACGAATACCATCGGCAGTTGAGAACTCTTCGGCAAGATGATCATACACTGTGCGATGCAGTTCGTTTAACCTCTCCTCGCTGATGCACGTGAGAACACTGAGGGCATTGCTTCGGAAATACTCCGCCAACTCGATTGCTCCGGACACATCGTCATCGCCGATTTCTTCTGGCGGTGATTGTTCGACTTCGCAGACCCAGCGTGTCATTCGTAGAAGCAGACTAAAACGGATGACATAGATTTCAAGTTTGCAGAAGAAACTGACTACGGTGTCGTTCATCTCATTGTCGCACATCTCGGCATTCCGGTGTTGCCATTCGTACAGCAACTGTTTCGCTGCCGAGGTGAACCGCACAATTACGGGTATCGGTTCACCGTCATCATCAAGTCGGCACTCCACTGAGAGAATGGCATCAAGTATGGATGTCCATGCCTTGTCGAGGTCTTCACTTACCTCATCTTCTCGCCATTTGGGTTTGCCGGATGATTCCGATATAGCGAAAAGGATACGGTCGATGAACCCGTTGGCTGTCCTCTCGCCGTTGGCAAGTTCGGTAAGCAGGCGTTTATGAATTGTCCCGACAACCGAGATGAACGGTCGTTTGATAAAGATGGAGTTCTGCGAGTTCTTACGGTCTGACATTGTAGTGCTTCCATTGAAAGCCGACAGCCAGAATTGTTCCTCAGAGCCATTGTTATAGCGGGTGAAGTTCTTGAACCATGCCGACAGTTCATCTATCCATAGGCATAGACCTCTTGGATTATGGGAATGAATGGCGCTCAAACCTTCCTGTGTTACATCCGACACAAGGTATCGCAGACGCTTCGGCTCTTTCGGAAATTGCTCGTACCCGGCATGAACACGTTCTTTACGGCTCATAGCGACTGCCTGTTGGTACTCACAATATTTTTTTCTGGTAGTCCAGATCGTTTTTCCAGTCGGCGTTGACAAGTGGTTGCATGGCGAATGCTAGCGGGTGTGATTTGCAGGCTCCCGGGCGACCGACAATCGCAATATATAGTATTGCCGATTCATGCCAGTTGCGTTTCACCTCTATGCGGTGAGAGTTGCCGATCGCTACGGATATTGCAGCCATCATTGAGGCCGCAGTATAATCGGCTGGGAAACCGTTGCTGTCATGCAACTCCCGGATGATGCGCTGTAATCTCTCGGGTAGCACATGCACCGGAAATGCGTTGGTCGTGGATTGTGTAATCTCTTTCCATAGACTTAGAAATTATATCCTCCACGGGGACGGCGTTTCATTCCGGCGGTTATGGCAGCCGCTGTTTCGGCGAGGGAAGGAGCGACGGAATGTTTGCGTCCGTTCTCAATCCATGCGTACAGTTCGTCCTCATAGAAATAGAGGAGTTTGCCGCGCTTGTAGCTCGGAATGGGGTCATTCGGAGCTTTTATGCCGCGGTAGAGGCTCGAAAGTGACTTGCCTATTATCTGGCAAGCCTCTTTCGCATACACGAGTCTGCGCGAGGGCTTGGCATTCTTGTTGGGGTTGGCGATGCCGACCTTTTCAAGTATGTCGAGCACTCGGTCGAGTTTCTCGGAGAGACCGCTTACCACATGTGGCAGCTGGTCGAAAGTGATTGCGGTAGAATTCATATTCGTTGGATTTAGTGAGTTCCTGAAATTCTAACGCAAAGGGAATTAGTGAGTTGTCGGTGAACTACAGACACCTCAAAATAACCGCAAATAACCAATTTGTGAGTTGTAACCTGCTGAATGTCAGTTCGGATTACTTACCAAAATTTTGCATGGTGATTGAGTGAAAATTGGAGTTATTTGGCGGTTATGATTACCATTCTCTCTAACCACGCAATAATCTCAAATGAACTGTCGATAAAAATGAGTAAATTTGCAGTATGGAAACCGGGATTCAGAAAGAACTTAAGCGAAAATTAAAGTTCAGTAGCGTAGAGGAGTATATGGCTTTTTTTAAGGATATTGCCGATATACTCATGAACAAATGTGTAATTAGAAAAGGGAATGTAAGTTATGAAATTATTGAGATTGAATTTTACTTATTTAATCCTAATCATCCAGATGTCATTGCTTATCCCAGAAATTGTGTCGCAGGTCAATGGTTCTTCCATCAGAGCGGAGTTGACCTTACATTTGAAACTACTAGCGAACAATTCGGTGGGATACTTATTCGAGGACTTCGGGAAACTAAAGGAGAACGCAAGCAAATATTTGGACCACAAAATTGTGTAAATCATTTATGGGATAAATTCAACGCATTTGAAGCGATTGAGTCGGAGATACCATTGATTATTCCAGCTGACGGACGCATTGAAACATTGCCGATTGAATCTTACCCTCGTTGGATTCCGGTCAAGAATGACAAAATTAAAGCGTCAGCGAAAATATCCGAATGGATTACTCGCGTTGAAGATGAAGAATATGAAGAGTTCAATAAGGACGTCGAGATAATATCATCGCTTGTTTATGAGTCGGAGTATCGGTTTATCAAGTTAAAGTCGATTAACTCTGATGATAATGTCTGGAAACGATATAACGCTAAAATCAGAAACGTGTAATCAGCGGTAGCCGGAGTCACCGCTTTCATCTTTATAGGCGATTTTCGCCTTTTCGATTTTTGCGTGTTCAACATTGGGATAACCATAGTTAGCAATCAATTCAGCAGTTGTAAAAGTCCTTCTGAACTTTTCTCCCAATAGTATCATCATGGCTTCACATACTTTGCGATTAAATCTATATATTAGTTTGTCTTGTCTTTCAAACTTAAATCCATTTAAGATTTGAAAGACAGGATCTTTTTTTATATTTAGAGGTAAAAAGTCAAACTTTGTTATGTATTTGTGTCCGGCCTCAAATGTTTTGAATAATTCCTTATAGAAATACCCGACAGCCGGAAATGTCGTTTTCCCAAGCTCTCGGAAAAGTCCATGACCCTTTAGTGATTTCTTGATTTCAAGCATCTGCTTTTCTGTATAGAAATCAAAGTAATGTCCGAAACCTGTGCAAAAAACTTCATCAATTTTCTTTTTGCCCTCCATAGTTTCCACGATATGGTTACCCCCGGTAAATGCGTTAAGTACGGCTACAATCTTTTTAAGTTCTACTTGTGTAAACCAGGGGTATTCTTCCCATGGTTCATCGCTCTTGAAATAAAATATTATTTCAAGATATTCCCAGAGTAAATCAAAAAAGCTCCATTCCGTAATATCGAATTTCATTGGTTTAACAGAATTTCGGATAATTATACTTCTCTTGCAACTCGTGGGTGGTAAATGTTTTTCCGCATAAATCGTTGCCGAGTAGAATCTTCATTGCTTCGATAACAATATCATCGTTATTATCAATCGCTCTATCTATCTCATTGTCCTTGAATGTGTGTACGATGTTTGCTTCAGGAGGGTATTTTACTCGTTCCATACCAAAAGTCATCAAATACTCATATCCATATCTTAGTATGTCAAATAGTATGCAATAAAACTCCCCGACAGTCGGCTTATTTTCTATGAAATGTTCAAACTGTTCAACTCTCTCCGGGAATAAATCAATTAGTTGCACGAGTTGTTCTTCGGTACACAGATTATCCTCCATACCGAAACCGAACTCAACTAATTCTTGAATAGCATCTCGATCTTTATCATCTTCGATCTCAAAATCGTTGTCGGTTAATGCATTTACGACCGATGTAAGTATTTTCAGCTCATACTTGAATGGATCTAATTCGCTGTAATGATATTTCCAATAGAAATGCTCACGATGCTGTATATACTTGTATAACAACTGGGGGAAACCCCATTTCTGGAATTCTATTTTAATCATATTCAACAAAATTCTCGTGTCTGACATTCCAAGATATACAATTTAATGCACCTCCTTCTTCTACAATCTGAGGGCATGACACAGGAATAATCTCGCACTTTGGAAAAATCAGATGAAATTGTTCCAATGCTTGTTCATCCTCCTTGATACGTGAATGATACCATTTAGGAGTACCATCTGTTCGTAATCCCGGCGGGAGTGGAGCTGCTTCTTTAGTACCTGTATAATCCTCCCATGTGAGCTGTGGAATAAAAATCTTATCGCGAACTCGTAAGAAATTTATGTAGCACCAATTATACTTGCAGGGCTTCTCAACATCATAGTCAAGAACTTCTACATCAAAATGTTGAGACAATATTTTTAAGAACTTGTCTGCATAATTCTTACTGTACTGATGATAGTTAGTCATCAGTACACGCCCCTTACTTATGTATCGTACTATTCCATCTGCATGTCCGTATTTTTCAGCTTTATCCCACGGCAAGAAAATTATCTCGTTCTCGAAGTAAGTTTCAAGTCTCTTTATGAGAATATTCTTACGTAGGTGCATATTCTCTTTGAATACTTTATCTACCATAATTATTCCCTTGTCGGTCTTGATTACATTCCCACCATCAAGGATAATTCCGCTTTGGGTTACGTCAATATCCAGTTTATCCAACACCCTCGCGGGATTTGTTTGATACGCAGCCCCTCCGGGATAATCAAGGTAATCAGGCGCGTATTCATACCCTATAAACTTATTCTCGTATAGTTGGATAGGCATATAATCACGACACCATATATCACAGGTGCCTTGCAAGAGTCTTACTTCGATACCACTGTCCATAATACGCTTTATAACATTTAGGCCTTCGGACCTTTCAGGTAAGATCCAAGAAAAATAACATGTATTTGTGTGGGCGTCCAATACCGGCTTTATCATATTTATATTGTATTTATTACGTGTTATTAAAATGGTACTACATCTTCGTATTTATCTCCAATTTCTGATTGGCTGTGAATTTCACTTATTGGGCCACTTCTGTTCTTTTCGACCCAAGGTATTAACTTATCATTTTCATCTCTCTGTATAACAATGATTACGTCAGCATCTTGCTCCAGATTGCCAATGCCTTGACGCACACGATACGCGAGTCGAGAACCCTCATCATTTGTTCCAACGGGTACAAGCGATATGACAGGGATGTCAAGTTCTCTACACAACTGACATAAACTCCGTGAAATATGGTAACACTCATTTTCCTTTGAGCCAAATTTTAGGTCTTGGCAATAAAGCTTTGTAATGTCATCTATTATAAGTGCTTTTACACCATATTCCCTAACTAAGCGTCTTGCTCTCCTTCGTATGTCGAATATTGAATCGCAATTGTGCAACGCTATCGTCATTTTAGAGTCAACAATCGTATAGAATGTATCCTTATCTGTAGATATTATAGCAACCATATTTCCAACCCTGTTGCTTGCGGAGGCATTATTGCTAATAAATTCATTAGCATCCTTGGAGTTAGTATATCCGACTATTACATATTCACCTTTTTGCCATCCTGATAATAGGCGATTCAACTCATAATATCCTGTCCGAAGTCCGGATATTTGATGAGGCAACATATACATTGGCAGGTCAAACGTATAAGGGATTATTTCGTCTTCTTCCATATTGTTTGATTTTGAAGTTTGGCGCAAAATTACATCGCGCTTGCACCACAATACGGTACATTCCCCCCAAAAATTAGTATCTTTGCACAATCCAACTAAAGATATGAGACATAAAGACCTGTTCAAGACCTATATTTGGCTGATAGAAACTATTCATCGTTTCGGGGCGTTGACGCTCTCGGAACTTGGAGACCTATGGCTAAAATCTTCTATTTCGGAAGGAGTCCCAATGTCAAGAACTTCCTTCAATCGACACCGCGAAGAAATAGAAGATATTTTTGGAATAAAGATTGTTTGTTCTCGGAGCATCGGCAATAAATATAGTATCGAAAACATCAGTGCTATGGATAGCAATAGCGTTGAAAGTTGGATGGCTAATACAATCTCCATCAACAATATTATAGCTGAGAACAAATCAGTTAAGGACAGAATACTTCTTGAATCAATTCCATCTGAAGGAGGAAATCTCCAGACAGCTATAGTTACAATGCGTAAAAGCAACTTATTGGAATTTGATTATAAGAAATATTACTCCGCAGCTTCTAAACACTATGTAATTGAGCCATATTGTGTAAAGTTGTATCATCGGCGTTGGTATCTTTTGGGTCGCTATCCCGAAACCAAAGATTTTCGCTTGTTTGCATTTGACCGCATGTCAAACGTAAATATCTCCACCGTAAAATTCAAAATAGATAAAGCATTTGACGGATCCGAGTATTTCAACGAGTGCTTTGGTGTCGCCCTAAACACATCAGTGCCAGTTCAAAAGATTATAATACGCGCGTATATTAACGAGCGTTATTATCTTCGTGACTTGCCGTTACACCCAACTCAACGGTTCGTTGGAGAGGGTGACGGCTATTTTGATTACGAAATTACCATGCGACCTACTGAAGATTTCCTTGGCTATCTTCTGTCTCGCTCTAATTTCGTCAAGATAATCTCGCCGAAGTCGCTGGCAAATCAGCTCAAGCAAATGGCGCAGTCAATCGTTGATAGGTACAATTAGCGATTGTCAGTTAAGCCGACTAATCCGAAGATGGCCGGCGTTGACGTTAAAATGGGATTGTAGCAGTTATGCTTTCTTCAGGATGCTGAGATTGATGTTGCCGTACCGTTGGAAGTGCTTGAACAGTTTGTCCATCTGGTCACGGGTATGGATAGGGATTCTTTCTTTTGTTGATTTGCTTTCTCGGAGTTTCTGTTCGATTGTCCGGATCTGAGTGCTTTCAAACGGTTTTTCAAAAACCTTTTTGACGAATCGTGCGATGACTCCGCCCTGAAGTCTGAGGAACTTGCCGACATTATAGCCTAAATGTTTCAAATCCTCCTTTGTCAGATGATTGCTTCGGAGATTTACCGGGGTAAACGGAGGCATGGCATGAACTGTCCAGATCTTTGCGTTGTGATGAAGCTTCTGTAATTCGTCGGCATCAAGATACGGTTGCATCATGTAGGTGATGTAGGCGCAAAGAAACTCAATCTGAGCCATGCTGAATTTCATATCCTCCTCTTTGAGTTCTTCGTGAGCCGCATTACACAGTTCATGCTGTGAGAAAAGTTTCTTCTGTATCTCAGTCTGCTCATTGTCAGACTTCATCGCATTTATAGCGGCTTCCAGCTGGTCAGGATAATATACGTCACCGTTAGCTGAAATATACGCTTCCTCTTCCCATTCCTCGATGCGGATATTGCCGTTGTCCTCCTTGATTCGGTTCTCTTTCGCCGTCTTTGTAAAACAGCCAATCTTGTCGTTAGACTCCGGATAGGCACGTACACGATAAATGCCGAGTTCCAGTTCTTTCTTGATATGCTTGGGCTGGAGGCTTACCCATTCGTTGTACAGGGCATCTGATTCGGAAACTTCTTCTACTGAATGTCCGCCTATATAGTCCTCAAAATATGGATATTCGCCTCGCAACTCTATACGTTCTTGCAAACAGCTGTATTCTTTGATGTTATGTTCAAGCTCAACAAAAACAACATCATCTTCATCAAGGGGACCTTCATATACTTTTTGGCCATTAATAATAACATATATGTCATCTTCATCGCTATTGGCCTCCTCAACAAGTTCACCTCCGCTATAATCTTACGGGTAATCATCGTCAGGATAATATAAATTCTTCTGAATCACTTGTCCGGCTGATGCGGTGGAATCGTCCATCTCGTCCAGCGGTTCTTTGGGTAATTCAACGGCTACCTCTTCTCCGGCAGTGGTATTCGCAATGGCTACTCGCTTTTTTCTCTTAAAAACTGATAATAATCTGTCAAACAGACTTTCGATTACTGACTGGAAACCGAAATACAGACCGATTGTGAGGATAAGGAAAACGGCAAATAGTACATTGCCGGTAAATTCGTCAGTGCCGTAACGGGTTATGGCGGCATGGCGACCAAGGAAAGCCATGATACCGCATCCGGCAATCACGGCACTCCATATAAAAATTTTGTCCCGGGTAGGGGGAGCAAAGCTCCTCAAGCGCTGGGGCGTTTCTTTCATAAATAAAACAGTGGGTTAAATATTCACGTCTTTATAGACAATTTAACCCACTGAATTGTTCGCTGAATGTTTTCTATTTCTTACTGATCTTCCTCATTCTATTCCATGCCGGAAGTCCGCGTACAAGATGAATGATTGCGGTGATGCCCATTGCCATGCCAAACCAGTAATGCCACAATCCCAGATGCGGGATCTTGACTGGAGAAAGCAACTTGACCGTACCTGTAAGCAGCGTGGCTATTAACAGGATAACCAGAAGCCAGGTGTCGGTATAGAACCATCTGAATTTCTTCTTAAGGGCGTTCAGCATTTTTTGGAACTGTGCCCAGTGGATAAACAGAAGTACCGTCATGGCATATCCGAATATCCAGTGAACAGCTTTTAATACACCACGCGGCTGGAAAATTATTCCGTGACTTTTAAGATGTAGTATAATGCCGATAACCACTGTGACAGCAAAGGTAATGACCAATGCAATGCCGATGTTTGCTTTTGATTTCATATTCAAGGATATAACAAATTTATGACTTATAATTAGCCATTTAATCCACTGAATTGTTTGCTCTGGTAAGGCCGCAATTAATCGTGTTGAATGCGGAGATATTCCACTATATCAATTTTTGCCTGGGAGATGTCCGGATTGGAGAGTATGGGAATCAATTTATCAACCTCCTCAATGGGGCGGTTCCACCATTGCAGGCGTTCCAGCAAGTCGATCATTTCATCGTCGAATCTGCGGCGTATGACTCTTGCCGGATTACCGACGGCTATCGAAAAAGGCGGAATGTCGGAGGCTACCGTGGCGTTTGTGCCGATTATGGCTCCGTCGCCAATCTGTACGCCGGGCATTATCGTCACATTCTGTCCGATCCACACATCGTTGCCGATAACCGTGTCACCTTTGAGCGGCAATTCATCCATCACCGGAGCGATCGCTCCACCCCAGTCGCCTCCCATTATGTAGAACGGATAGGTCGTGGCGCAGTCCATCCGATGGTTGGCACCGTTCATGACAAAGGTAACCTCCTTGGCAATAGCGCAGAAGTTCCCGATTATCAATCTGTCGCCGATGAATTCATAGAAATGCGTGACGTGCTCCTCAAACCTGTCGGCCCCGTCGATATCATCATAATACGTGTAGTCACCGATGATGATTCTCGGATTCTTCACCACATTCTTTATGTAGCAGAGGCTCGGAATTGCAGGATTGGGAAATGCCTTGTCTTTGTCAGGATATGTTTTCATGGCTATTGAAGGCTTTGGGGGATTATTATTTTCTCTTTGTTTTCTTTTGGAGAAAGACGAAAATTTGCGACCTTTGCTCCGAGGTTAATTGATGATACATATTGACAATACAAAATTAGTTAATCTCAGGGAGACTTCGGTCTCCTTTTTTTGTATTGTCAGTTGAAAGTTTCCTTTTGTGCGACTTAATAATCGGATTGGGGAGGGGCTGTGGGCTTGTGAAGCCCCATCCCCACTCCGCCATTAAGTCTCGTGCCTCAAAAAATATGGGGCTATTCAGAACGAAGCTTTTTGCACTTCGTTATTGAATCTTCACACGCAAGAAACTCAATTTTCACTCTCCTAAAAGCGTTTTCTTCCGACAAATCGATAATTTTGCACTTGCCAGTTGAGAGTAGGTGCGGTGAAAGAGCGGAATAATCTCCGCAAAAATGCGGTGAATATTTGGCGGATTCGCCGCAAAACATTAAATTTACGACATGAGAAAGATGCAAGGACATAGTTGCTATATCTGGCAGCGAGAAAACTGGCCGGATTTCAGATGGGATTCTGAGGCATTGCTAGAGCCCATGAGCCACCTTAGTCATATACACGGACTTCTGAACGGCCGTATGTCGATGCTTGGCTTTAATGAAAAAAGCCAATCATTGCTGTCGGCAATGACCGATGAGTTGATTAGTTCGTCGGAGATTGAAGGCGTGCTTCTCAATCCTAAATCAGTGAGAAGCAGTCTCGCCAGGCGTCTTGGAATAGAGGATGATGGATTGCTCGCTGAAGACCATTATGTTGAAGGTCTTGTCGATGTGATGCTCGATGCAGTGCATAACTACAGAGCACCTTTGACAGCCGAGCGCCTCTTCGGATGGCACGCAGCTCTGTTTCCTTTAGGTCGAAGCGGCATGCACAGCATTACCGTAGCCGACTGGCGAAAGGGAGAAGAGCCTATGCAGGTCGTTTCCGGGGCTTTCGGACACGAAAAAGTGCATTATGAGGCTCCGGCATCGGCTGATCTCCCGGCAGAAATGGCGCGGCTAATCGATTGGTTCAACAGGTCCGACCAGTCGCCCTTTATAATGGCAGCTGTGGCCCATCTATGGTTCGTGACCATTCATCCGTTTGATGATGGCAATGGTCGCATAAGTCGCACAATTGCCGATATGCTACTTGCCCGTCTCGATTTGGGTTCCGGACGATATTACAGTATGTCGGCAGAAATCAATCGTAACAAGAAGGTATACTACGAAATATTGGAGCGCACGCAGAAAGGCGATCTTGATATTACCGAGTGGATTCTGTGGTTTTTCAATTGTCTTGAAAAGGCAATTACGCGAACTTCGGCAGTTGTCGAGCGTACATTGGAAAAGGCAGCTTATTGGGATAAGTTTCGTGAGGTCGAAATCAACGAACGGCAGCGCAAAGTCATCAACCGTCTTTGGGATGGATTTGATGGTAAACTGACCTCCTCCAAGTGGGCCAAAATTTGCAGTTGCTCTCAGGATACCGCCCTCCGCGATATCAACGACCTCATATCCAAGGATATGCTCCGTGACAGCGGAGAGGGCGGCCGTAGCACCAACTACCTACTACCCGAGTAACCCGCCTCAATAATCAGAGAACAGTAGCGATTTTGCGTATATTGGCAAGCCGATTCATAAATGAAGAGTCTGATTTTGCGACCTGCATATTATATGCGCTTTGCAACTTCAAGAATAACTCGGCCTCAATGCCCAAAGCAGCCTCCAACAACAGGGCTAATTCTGTATTAACAGCGCGTTTACCATTGATAACTTCATTGAGAAGAGAGGGCGAAACACCGATTTGATTCGCAAGTTTCGCTTGTGAAAGATTACTTGCTTACAATTCATCGCGGATAAATTCTCCAGGATGAGTCGGTTCAAACGGAGTGAGATTGTTGGCTATCATAGCCGGATCTATATTAGTGACGGCTATCATCTCAATATTGTGTTATCATTCAGAGATGTAAAGTTAGTAATAGCTTTTTCACCTTCACAAATTGGTGAAGGTGAAAAACGTATTTATTGCTTTATTCTGCTGGCTTTGGTTTGATGGTGATTTTGCCGAGGGTTTCGAGGAGCGCGGTCGGGACTTCGTGGGTGTAACGCATGGTGGTGCCGATGTCTTTGTGGCACATCGATTGCTGCACAGCGCTTGCAGCAGTAGCGCGCGGTGCATTTCTGAGCTTCAAACTCACTTCCGCACCATTCACAAACTTTTTTGATTCTAATGTTCGATGTTGCCATTTTTGAACTGTTTATTTCGCCACTCACAGAGCCGATTATGTATCTCTACGTATTTCTACGTATCTCATTGTTTACAGGTATCCACACAAGGAAGGAGCGATATGCCCCAAGTGAGGACGCGCAACAAATATGGTTCAAAAATGGAGTAAATAATAGGTGGAAACGGTTTCCACCGACTAAAACAGTGACTTTCGGATATGAGAAAAGGCGCTCTGATTGAACGCCCTGACACTTATTTGTGATTGTTGTTGACTGTTGTTAATCGGGCTTCATTTGCCGATGCAGAAGCGGGAGAAGATGGTGGCGAGGATGTCGGGGGTGGTGATGACGCCGGTGATGGAGGATAGGTGATGGAGAGTTTCGCGGACGTCCTGGGCCACGAGGTCGCCCGAAAGGTTGGTGCGTAGGCCGCCGATCACACGCTGCAGGGATGCGGACGCCGCAAGCAGGGCCTGATAGTGGCGTGCGTTGGTGACAATGACGGTCTGGTCGTCGTTGAGCAGGGCTTGTGTAAAGACGCCGCCGTTGGACGCTGGTGCTGTCTGCCCATTTTTTGGGCGCACGTTGATGCTGGGCGTGGGGGAGAAGAGGGAGGGGAGGAGAGTGCGGAGGGCGGGGACGCCGGGTTGGGTGGCTGCGGAGATGGCCACGAGGGTGCTGATGGGGGCGATGGCCGTCAGGGTGCTGTCGATGAGCGATTGCAGTTGCTCTTCATTGCCGATGAGGTCGGTTTTGTTGAGCACAGCCACGGCACGGGCATCGTCGGGGAGCTCGCGGACTATGGTGGCTGCGATGGTGCCCAGTTCTTCGGGTTTTTCGGCTGCCCACCGGGCGTCGATTACCCACAGTACGATTCTGGCCCGGCGTATGGCGGCCATGGAGCGTTCGATACCGAGGTTTTCGATGGTGTCGGATGTGCGGCGCAGGCCGGCGGTGTCGATAAAGCGGAATGTTATTCCTCCCAGGTCGGCAGTGTCCTCGATGGTGTCGCGTGTGGTGCCGGGAATGTCGCTGACAATGGCGCGGTCGTCGCCTATGAGCTGGTTGAGCACCGACGATTTGCCGGCGTTGGGCGCTCCCACAATGGCGGTGGGCACCCCGCGGCGGATGGCATCGCCTGTGGCGAACGATGCCGCGAGCGAATCGACTGTTCTGAGCGTTGTTTCGGCTATGTCGAGCAGTTTGCGCCGGTCGGCAAATTCCACATCCTCTTCCGAGAAATCAAGTTCCAGCTCGAGTAGCGATGCAAGTTCGAGCATGCTGTCGTGCAGCGTGCCGAGCTGCGCCGAAAATTGTCCGCGCATCTGCTGCTGTGCCAGCCGGTTCGATGCGCGCGAGGTGGCGGCAATCACGTCGGCCACGGCTTCCGCCTCGGCCAGGTCGAGCTTGCCGTTGGCAAACGCCCGGCGTGTGAACTCGCCCGGTTCGGCCAGTTGGCAGCCGTTGCGTATCAGCATGTTCACGAGTTCGTTCTGAATCCATTGCGAACCGTGCACCGACAGCTCCACCACGTCCTCGCCTGTAAACGAGGCCGGCGCGCGGAACACCGTTGCCACGGCTTCGTCAAGCCGTTCGCCGTTGGCGGGGTCTACCAGAACGCCCAGGTGCGCGGTGTGCGATGGCGTCTGCTCAAGGTCCTTGCCCTTCCATAGGCGGTTTGCTATGCTGATTGCCTCATCACCGCTCACGCGGATTACGGCTATACCTCCGATGCCATGCGGAGTTGATATGGCGCAGATTGTCGACATGTCTGTTTCTCGAAAAATCTTATGATGGAATTATATGGTGCTATATGGCCTCTAAATTGGTGGCACTCTCAGCGGCGTTTCACGCGGCTCCAGCGGTTGAAGTTGCATTGTGCCTCCACGGCTGCTTCTGTATCCGGCGGCAGCTGTGTGAAAAAGTTGTGGCCTGTGACAGCCTCTACCGAATCCACGCTGACAGCGTGCGTCTGCATGCCCCCGGGCACACGTCCGTTCGGCAGTATGAACCCGATTGCCGTGGGTGGGTCGGTGTAGGGGGAGAGCACCACCTTGAAGAACCGTCGCGGCACGGCCACGCCTGTCTGGCCAATGCGTTGCACCGCCTCTCCCTGTTCGAATATCGGGCCGCACACAATGATGACGGCACTGTCGGCCACCGCCTTCTGGCGGCACTTCTCTTCAATGCGGTTCCATGTGCCGCGGTTCAGTTCGCCGGCTTGCGGGCATATGTTGGTCATGTAGAATGATTCCTGCATGGCCTGAGAGCTCCATTTCATGTCGCCGGCAGGCGCCATATGTCCGCGGTCGAAGCCGGAGTTTGTGTAATCCGACGGGTATGCCGTGGCCTCCATCTCCGGATCGGGGGCGAACTGGGCTTCCTTTCGGGTCTGGCTGCCTGAGGTCTCGGAGGCGAGAAGTTCCCAGGACACCCAGTTGGGCTGATGTGTCTGCGGGTTGAACGATATGGTCATCCCCTCGCGTTCCAGAATCTCTTCCGGCAATGCCGGGTTTGTCACGACGTTAAGCAGGCTCCCGTCAGGATGGGTTGCTGTATCATGGGTGGCAGGGCGTGCGGATGCCACGAGCCACACCACCACGGCCAATACGGCCAGACCAAGCAGGACGGCCACCCGCTGTGGTTGCGGGGCTTTGGATGCGGAAGCCGCACGCTTCCGTTTTTGCGGTTGGCGTGCGGCTCTGCGTTTAGGTGGAGATGTACGGGTCATTTACAAATATCCGTGTGGTTTGTACGGCTCTCTCCGAAAAATCAGAGAATGGCCGATGTGTTGAAGTTGCGGAACTCGAGGTCCTTTGCAGCCTTTGCTGCAAGCGACGGATCAAGTTTCACAGCCTGACGCAGGTTGTTGTTCACCATTGTGTCGTTGTTGGTGCGTGCGCCCAGAACGGCGGTCAGGTAATATGTCATTGCGTTGGGGGCGCTCACCGATGCGAGGGTCGATTTCGCCTTGCTGTAGTCCTTGGCAAGAATCTGGGCGAGGGCGGCATTGTTGGTCTTGGCGTTGCCGAAAGCTTTGACGGCTGCCGAAGCATCGCCGGTCATCAGGTAATATGTGCCCATGGCGTCGTTAAGCTCATCCAGGCCTGCTGATGCACCGAACTTCTGGTTGGCCTGACGGTAGTCCTTGTTGAGGAGCGAAATGAGGCCGAGGTTCATCTGCGGCTCTGCGGCGTTGGGGGCCAGGCGGCTTGCGCGTGCGAAATTCGATTTTGCAGCCTCGATGTCGCCGGCAACGTACTGGGTGAGACCCAGGTCGTTGAACGTACGGTAGTCATTGGGATAAATCTGCGTGGCTGTCTCGTAGAGTTTCATCTTCTCGCTGTTATTGTCGGTGAGGGTGGCGGCATAAAGCAGCTCATCCACATTGAGCGCGCGCGGATTGCTCTGTGCCAGGTCCATGATCTCCTTGTCGCTCTTGCCGATTACGTTGATTGAGGCTGTGATGCGGCTCTTGCGGAGCTGGGGCAGAATCTGGTCGGCCAGCTGGTCGAAGATGCTCGAGAGGTTGCGGATTTCCTTTTCGCGCTGCTCGGGATCCTTGTACATCGACAGAACGCTCAGAATGAGTTCCTTGTCCTGGATGTTGCTCTTCGATACAAGGTTCTGGAATCCTTCCCAGTCCTCGGGTGTGAAGTTGGCGGTGAGCTCGCCGAATTCGGTGATTTTATCCTTCTTGAGCTTGTTGGTCAGGTAAGCCTGGGTGTTCTTCTCGCGGCTTTCGGCCAGACGTGTGTTGAGGTCGAGCGAACCCTCGGGCGATGCATACGACGAGATGTTGATCTCCTCGATTTCGCGGTTGGGTGCGGCGTTGGCATCCAGAAGTTCCTGATTGAAGGCGAGCATCTGCTCCGACTTGAGCTGACCGTCGCGGATGTTGGCCTGATTGATGAGGAAATGGATGTCGGCGTTATACTTCTCGTTGATGATGCGCTGGAACTTGTCGTGGGCCATGGCCGGTGTCACGGTCGATGCATCGGCCAGCGCCGATGTGGCCACCACGCCGTCGGCCACCTTCACGCGCGGAAGCACATACTGCTTGTTGCCCTGACGCACGTCGAAAGCCAGCTCAAGCTCGCTCTTCATCATGTCGGGGTTGTAATTGTACATCACAGGGATGGTCACGGTTCCGCCGTTCTCATAGCTGATCACGGGGTTGTTGCCGCGCACTTTCTCTCCCTGGAACGAATAGGGCTGCGATGCCTCTTCACGTCCCTCGAAGCAGAGATAGGGGGTTACTGTCACCTGGGCGTTCTTCACGAAGAACTTGGCCGGTACGCGGGCAGTGATGGTTGCCGGCACCTTGTCGCCCACGGTTTCGAGCGGATTGGGGTTGACCGAGAAGTAGTCGGCCTGAAACTGATTGAGTTTTTTACTGCAACCTGTCAGCATCAGCGTGCCGGCGGCTGCGAGCATGAATAAGTGCTTGCTGTTCATGACTGGGATTATGGTGATGTTTTTTGTGTTTCGTTTACATCGCTGTGGAGAACGGTACATGTTTCCGTCTCCTGTCTGGCAAAATTAGTGAAAAAAAAGCTATTAATCACCTATGTCGTACGCTTTTTTTGACATCAGCAGCGAATGTCGGCGCCTTTGCGCAGTAGCATCACCTGAGCGGGCGGACGAATGCAAAAAAGAGTTAATAAAACCCAATAACTTGATATTTTAGCATGCTTTTACATATATTTGTACCCGAAAAACTAAGTCCTGAATCAGAATGCCAATTTAACTGGCTGAGGCTCAGTTGTAAACATTGATACTGCTGTAAGAAAAGGGTTCCGTGTATGAATGGCATACACATATCTGTGTGACGTAGATTTGAATCAATCATTGAATGAGAATTCAACATCAACGTGCATTTGCAACTTGAATTTTGACACCTAACTATTACCTTAATATTTTACCAATTATTTAAATGAACAAGAATCACCTTTTTTGCAAGCTATGTATTGGCATAGGTTTGCTTGGCTTCGTTGCATGCAGCGACGATGACGAAACCAGGTGGAACGATGTTGACGGGGCTGTGCCCACCATGCAGCTCGAGGCATCGCACATCCGCACCGAGCAAGGGCGTTCCATCACCGTTGCCGGAACGCTGGCTGACAAGGACGGCATCTCGGCGGTTCATCTGTCTTGTCCTACCATCCATCTTGACAAGACAATCGATCTCATTGCGATCTACGGGGAACCCCAGACCACCTATCAGCTCAACTACACTCATCCAATCAATGAAAATGTTTCGTCGGATCCCCACAATCTTGTGGTGACCGTGACCGACGTAGGCGGCCGCCAGACTTCGCAGGAAGTGCTCGTGACAATGGATGCCGACTTTGTGGCACCTCAGTTCACCGCTCGTCCCTCCGATGAGGTGACCGTTCTTATCAAGGATCCCACCACGCTCAAGGTGCGTTTCGGTATCGCCGACGACAAGGCACTTGAGTATGTCCGGGTGGTATTCATCAACGCCGACTATTATCAGGCACCTGCATCTCCGGCCGCTGTTCCTGCGGCGCGTGCCGAGGAAGAGGAAGAGCCTGAAACCCCGGCTGAGGATATATTTGCCGGCATCACCGATGAGAGCCAGGCTCTGGTGAACTCCCATGTGACGGAATTTGCCGATGCCAAAGTGTTCGACTTCGAGCAGGTGTTCCCTCTTGCAAGCGAGGAAGCCAACTACGTGCTCCTTGTCGAGGCCAGCGACCGCATGGACCATGTAATCACGCTGAAGGCTGAATACAACGTGCAGGAACTGCCCGACTTCGACAAGATGTATCTTGCCGACGTGGCCACAGCCCCCGAACTCAACAGCGACATTTTCGGTGTGCCCATCCTTGTTGACCATACCGACAGCTACACCTACGAGGCACGCTACTACAATGCCAAGGCAGGTACAGAAATATGCTTCATCCCTCAGAGCACTGACTTCACCCCCATCTGCTTCGCGCCTGATGCCGAGGATCCCACCAAACTGGGCGACGATCCCGATGCAGTCAACAAGTTCGTGCTTGATCAGGCCGGAGTCTATTATCATTTCACATTCAACACCCTCACACGTGAGTACAGCTACGAGACATATTCCATTGCCGATGCACACGACCCCATCGAGGGCTTTGTGGATGGTGCCAATCAGCTCAACACCTGGCATGACTGGAGCGACCCCAGCATTGTGTGGTGGCAGCCGTTCCATGTCGTGATGGCCACATGGGCCGGTCCCGACAATATCAAGGCTCAGTTTGTCCGCGATGACAAGAACCTCCACATCTGGCGCACGGAGCCCATCACATTCGATGCCGGCGAATTCGGCTTTTTCATCGGCAACTGGCATTCGCATGAATGGTGGCCAGAAACATGCTGGCGTGCCGACGACGAGCACAACTGCAGCAAGTGTGTATACTACGGACGCTGGTACTCCGACTTCGGAAACGTCAAGAACAACGACGCTTACTTCAATTGGAAATACGGCGATGTTCCCGGCTTCAACCAGCAGAAGTGGAACAACGACGAATCCTACAGAAAAATGTTTGTCGGCGATGTGTGGTTCAAGCCCATTATCCCTGCACGCGGCCGCTACATCATGGAAGTGGACTTCCACACCGAGCGATGCCGTCTGGTGCCTGCAAACTAATACCATAACCAATCAGATCATTTTAAAATGAAAAATATATTATTGCTATTTGCGGCGTTGTTCGCCTCAATCAGCGCATATGCCCAGACCGTGACCGGTACGGTCACTTCGGCTGCCGACAACGAGCCCCTCATCGGTGCCACGGTTGTTGTGAAAGGCACAGCCAAGGGCGTCAGCACCGACATCGACGGCAACTATGCCATTCAGGCCGAAGTCGGTCAGACACTGGTGGTTTCCTATGTGGGAATGAACACCACCGAGCAGAAAATCACATCCAATGTGATGAACATCGCTCTTTCCGAGAACTCCAACGTGCTCGATGAAGTCGTTGTGGTAGGTTACGGCGCGGTCAAGAAAAGCGACCTCACCAGCTCCATCTCCACAGTCAAAGGTGATGAAATCACCGAAATGACCACCGGTAACGCCATGGACGCTCTCCAGGGCAAGGTGAACGGTGTTCAGATCGCATCGGGCGGTGGCCCCGGCTCGCAGCCCAAGGTGCTCATCCGCGGTGTCACCACCGTCAACGGCTCATCTCCTCTCTACGTTGTGGACGGCATGCCCGTGGGTACCTCCATCAACTTCCTCAACCCCTCCGACATCGAATCGATGGAAGTCCTCAAGGATGCTTCCGCAGCCGCTATCTACGGTACACGCGGTTCTAACGGTGTCATCCTCATCACCACCAAGAAAGGTCGCGACGGCAAAATAAACGTCGACTTCTCCGCAAGCGTAGGTTTCCAGACCCTCAAGGACCCCAAGATGGCCGGTGCCGAGGAATATGAGAAAGTGTTCAACGCACGCTACACCAACGACGGCCGCGCAGTGCCCTGGCGTTCGCCCAAAACCGGCTACACCGATGCCGAAGGCACCGACTGGTGGAACACCGTCATCAATAAGACGGCCCTGGTGCAGAACTATCAGCTCGGCATCAACGGCGGTAACGAGAAGTACACCTTCGCAGCTTCAGTGGGCTACTTCCGCAACAACTCGCAGTACGATGTAGGTTACTGGGACAAACTTACCATCAACCTCAACACCGAGTTCAACTTCTCCAAATACGTGCAGGCCGGTCTGCAGATCGCACCCCGCACCGAATCGTGGGAGGATACCCCCAACCAGTTCGGCTCGGCAATGGGCATGGACCCCACAACCCCCGTGTTCAAGCATCCGGACAACTGGACCGACAACCCCTACAACCGCTACATGCGCAGCTACAACAACCAGGTGTGGAACCCCGCTGCAACGCTCGACCGCCCTGTAGGCCACAGCCGCAACTACGGTGTGCTCCTCAACCCCTACTTGCAGATCAAGCCCGTCGAGGGTCTTGTGCTCCGCACCCAGTTCGGTGTTAACGCATCGGTGGTGCGCACCGACTCCTACGCACCGATCTTCTCGCTCGACGCACTCGAGCAGAGCACCACAAGCTCCGTTACGCGCCGCATGTACGAGAACGTTGACTGGAACTGGACCAACACCGCCAACTACAGCATCTCCATCGCCGAAAAGCATAACATCAACGCCATGGTGGGCTTCACCGCCGAACGTTTCGGCTACTGGAACGTAGAGGCATGCCGCGAAGGCATTCCCAACGACGAGGAAACCCTCCGTGAGGTGAACGCCGGTACAGGCGAACAGTACGGCTACGGCGACACAAGCTACTACACCCTCGTGTCGTGGCTCGGCCGTGTGATGTATAACTTCAACCAGCGCTACTACATCACGGCATCTGTCCGCGTCGACGGTTCAAGCCGTTTCGGCGACGGTAACAAGTACGCCACCTTCCCCGCAGTTTCGGGCGCATGGCGCATCAGCGAGGAGCCCTTCATGAAGGACGTCGACATCATCGACAACCTCAAGATCCGTGCCGGATGGGGTAAAGTGGGTAACCAGGCAATCGCCAACTCCGCCTATCAGTCGCTTGTCGGCTCCAACAACGTTGTTATCGGCGGAATCCGTGTGCCGGGCACCACAATGACATCTATCGGTAACCCCGACCTCAAATGGGAGACGGTGGAGGACTACAACATCGGTGTAGACCTCTCCATGCTCAACTCGCGCCTGCAGTTCACCGCCGACTTCTACAAAAAGAAATCGCACGACATGCTCTACAGCAAGCAGAACTACATGTGGATGGGTTATCCCGCATGGCTTTCGGCCGTTACAATGAACATCGGCGAGATGGAAGCCACCGGATGGGAACTCGGCATCAGCTGGCGCGACCGCGTGGGCGACTTCCGCTATGAAGTGGGAGTGAACCTCAGCGGCGTGCGCAACAAGGCCATCAAGCTCACAGGCGACGGTCCTATCGACGGCGACTACACCCGCTCGATGGACGGCGAACTCATCGGTCGCTTCTACGGCTACCGCACCGACGGCCTCTTCCAGAACTGGACAGAAGTCTACAGCCACTCTGACGAACATGGTAACCTTATCCAGCCAAACGCACAGCCCGGCGATATCCGTTTCCTCGACCTCGACGGCAACGGCAAAATCGACGAGAACGACCGCGACTTCATCGGCAACCCCTATCCTGATGTCATGATGGGTCTGAACATCGCACTCGGATGGCGCAACTGGGACCTCAACGCCAACTTCTACGGCTCGTTCGGCAACGACATATACAACTGCACCAAGAGCCGCTACAGCGGTGTGGCCGGAGAGAACGTATTTGCCGGTACATTCGACAAGTGCTGGCATGGCGAAGGCACATCCACCGAGTATCCCCGTCTGAGCGCCAACGACTCCAACCTCAACTACTCGCGCAAGAGCGACTGGTTCGTGGAAGACGGCAGCTACTTCCGCTGCAAGCTGCTCCAGATCGGCTACACCATCCCCAAAAAGCTTGTGGGTGGCACCAACCTGCGCCTGAGTGTGTCGGCACAGAATCTCTTCACCATCACCAGCTACTCCGGCATGGATCCCGAACGCCCCATGCTCGACGGCGATGTGCTCAACACCGGTATCGACGGTATCGCTTACCCCAATCCGCGCACATTCCTCTTTGGTGTAAACTTTAACTTCTAATCCCATCCGATTAAAATGAAAAAACTATCTATATTGGCAACCGTCGGCGCGGCACTCCTGCTGAGCTCCTGCAACGACTTCCTGGACGAACCGGCGCGTGGCCAGCAGAACCGCGATAACTATTTCTCCACCGAGGAGGAATGCCGGGACTTCGTCAATGGTCTTTACTATTGGGTCACCTGCGACGACTGGTGGCAGGTCTACAACCCCTGGCTCCAGGTCGAGATGTGCACCGATAACGCCTGGATGGGCAACACCACTCAGGACGGCGACTACCGCAACCTGGTTGAGTACATGCCCAACGGTCAGGAAAACGGCCCGTCGAGCAACTTCTACCAGTACCGCTACAAAGCCATCCTCAACTGTAACATTGCCATCCAGAATATTGCAGACGAAGATATCGTCATGTCACCCTCGGTGCGTGCAAATCTTCTGGCGCAGGCTCATTTCCTCCGCGGATACTATTATTTCGAGCTTGTCAAGCTCTATGGCGGTATGGTGCTAATGGATCATCTTTACACCGCCGGTGAGGCTGAAGGTGTAGGACGTTCTACCGAGGACCAGACCTACGAATTCATCGCCGAGGACTTCCGTTATGCCATCCGCAATCTCCCCCAGAAAAGCGAGCTTGCAGCTGCCGACATGGGTCGCGCTACCCGTGGCGCCGCTCTCGGTCTGCATGGCAAGGCTTTGGTTTACCGTGGCAAATGGAAACAGGCTTCCGATACACTGGGCCTCATTGTACGCGAAGGCGAATACGACCTTTGCCCCAGCTTCGGCGACAACTTCGATCCCACAAAGAAGAACGGCATCGAGTCGCTGATGGAAGTACAGCATCTCTACGATGCAGCCTACAACATCGGTTGCGCGCTGTCCACAGTTGCCGGTCCCCGCGACGTGGCCGACCAGGACGGTTGGGCATGGGGTGTTCCCACCGCTTATCTTGAGAAACAGTTCCTCGACGCAGGCGACACCGAGCGTCTCCGCTGGACCATCATCAAGAACGGCGATACCGAAATCGCAGGCGAACCCGACTTCGAGGCTCTTATCGAGAAGCAGGGAAATGCAAACAACGACGGCACCTATTTCGTGAACAAAGGCTCTCAGAAGTCGCCCCGCATCTTCCGTAAATATTATTGCCCGCTCGCACAGCGTGGTGAGAAATTTGATCAGGTTCACTCGCCGATCAACTGGCCCATCCTGCGCTATTCCGATGTGCTCCTGCTATATGCCGAGGCTCTTAACGAGCAGGGACGTGACGCCGAGGCTGCACGCTTCGTCACACAGGTACGTCAGCGTGCTTTCCTCAAAGGCGTTAACGGTAAAGCCGGCGACGAACTTCGCAAAATCATCCGCAAGGAGCGTCAGCTTGAACTTGCCGGTGAATTCCACCGCCTGTTCGACATCCGTCGCTGGATTGACGATAACGGCAAACCTATGATTGCAAACATCATGGGCCCCAACGGTAGCTTCGTTCAGTTCAACACCGATCCCGAGACAGCCGATCCCGATGAATTCGAGAATCAGCGTGAACCTTCAAACGAGGGTATCAACTTCAACGAGAGCCGCGACCTCCTCTGGCCTATCCCATTGGTTGAAATCGAGCGTTCGAACGGTGCCATCCAGCAGAACCCCGGTTGGTAATCCCCCGATAACAACTTTCAATTAATCCCGTTCCGCAGCCCGGCATGCGGTTGCGGAACGGATATGAAACAATTTAACAGACATTTCCTTAAATCATGAAATTATCAAAATATCTGCTTATCGGGTTTGCGGCACTTTCGTTGGTGAGCTGCGAGAAGGATGATCCCACCTTCGCCGATTATGTACCCGACAAGAACGGAGAGACAGAAGACCCTGATAAACCTTCCGGTCCGGAAATACCCGCCGGTGCGGAGCTTCAGAAAGTGACGGTTGATCGCAACACCGCTTACCAGACCATCGCCGGATTCGGAGCCTCGGACTGCTGGGCACCAGCATTCGTGGGCGAGAACTGGACGAGCTGCCGCGACGAGATTGCCACATTGCTGTTCGATCAGTCGGGCACTGGTGCCAAGGTTAAAGGTATCGGCCTCTCAATGTGGCGTATGAACCTCGGCGCAGGCTCATGGGAGCAGGGCGATGCTTCCGGCATCGTCGACAAGAGCCGCCGTGCTGAGAGCTACCGCGGTGCCACATCCGAATATGACTGGACAAAATGTACAGGCCAGCGCTACTGGATTGAGAAAGCCCGCGATTACGGTGTGGAGAAGTTCGTGTTCTTCAGTAACTCTCCGCTGGTGGAATACACCTATAACGGCCAGGCACGCAGCGACCGCGGTACCGGCGTATCCAATCTCAAACCCGAGAATTATGAGGCTTACGCTAACTACATGGCCGATGTTGCCCTGAAATACAAGAACGACGGCTACAACATCACCCACATCTCTCCGTTCAACGAGCCTCAGTACGACTGGAAAGGCAACAGCCAGGAAGGTTCAGGCTGGAGCCTGGCAGAGCAGGCCAAGATGGTGCGTGCACTCGACAAGGCACTCACTGAAAAGGGTGCCGACATAGACATCCTCCCCGGCGAGGCAGCCTCGTGGGAGTATGACGTCATGTCGCACTACTTTACCGCAGGCGATGCCGCCTATATCGGCGACTGCACACATGTGAAGAACAATCTGTTCGGAGCACACAGCTACTGGACCGACAAGAACTGGGCCACAATGCGCAATGTCCGTCAGAAAGTGGCCAATACAGCCGCTCAGTACGGTGTGGATCTGTGGCAGACCGAATGGTCAATGCTTACCAACGACAGCGATTACAATCCTGATGAGTTCCCCGGGTATGCCGCCGGAACCGAAATGGATCACTCCATCCAGATGAGCCGAGTTATCCACAACGACCTCACCGTGGCCAACTGTACCTCGTGGAGCTACTGGACATCGATGGACGGCGGTACAGCCGAACATAAAAACCGCTTTATCCTTATCCGTCTGATTCCCGACGGCGGTGATCTCACCGAAGGCGACGGAAAATACCTTGCCACCACCAACCTTTGGGTGCTTGGTAACTACTCGCTGTTTGTGCGTCCCGGTTATGTGCGCATCTCTCACGATGTAGAGAACGAGAATTACGACTTCTTCGGCTCCAGCTACCTGGCTCCCGACAATTCGCGCATCGTCTCGGTCTACACCAACTCCACCGACAAGACTTTCTATCTGCAGGATGAATTCGAAGGCCGTGATGCAGTCATGAGCATCAAGACCTACACCACTTCCGAGGACAAGCAGATGGAACCCGCCACAGTGCGTGTCAAGGACGTTGTCACCATCGCCCCCAAGAGCGTGGTCACTGTGGTCTACGACCTCTGATCAGTCCCAAAGGCTGACATCACCTTATAAATTAGCGGCGTGCCTGAAATTTCAGGCACGCCGCCTTTTGTTAAAGCAGCCGCTCCTCAGCGCGCCTTTTGTTTAGGCAGCTGCACTTTAGTGCAGCTCGGCGTAAGCCGGTATGGATTCGAGGAAGCGCACCCGGCGGTTGGCGTAATCCACATGGCAGCAGAAATGCTGCAGGCCGTTGCTCACCATCAGCCATTCCACCTGAAGCACCATGTTGTAGCGCACTATCTGGTCGAACACCCGTTGTGTGATGGCTACCGACGGTGCTTTGTATTCCACTATCACCTGCGGCACAAGCCCCTGACGAGAGTACACCACCGTGTCGCAGCGGCGTGATGTGCCGTTGAGGGTTATCGCCACCTCATTGGCCATCAGTGTCTCCGGGAAGCCGAGCGAATCGATGAGATAGGCCACGAAATGCTGCCGCACCCATTCTTCCGGCGTCAGCGCCACCGGTTTGCGGCGCAGGCGGTCGAACACGCGCACCACTCCGTCGGCGCATTGCTTCACCTCCAGATGTGTGGGGGGAAGGTGAAGCGCAGGGAGGCTGATGTCGGTGTTGCGGTCGGTACGCATGGCGTGGAATGAAAAATTAGTTTAAAATCCTTTGGACGGCGTGCTTATCGGAATTTAATGTGTAAATTTACAAAACTTTTTCCGAACGGCATCGGTTCACGTTGTGTTGGCGTTTGCCGTGAGGAAGCTTTTTCATCCGATACCTGTTCCACCAATGGCTGAGACTCTGACCTACACATCCATATGCCGCGATCTGCGGGCCGGAAGGCCGGCGCCGGTCTATCTGCTTCATGGGGAGGAGGGGTATTATATCGATGCGCTGGTCGACTGGTTCGTGAAACTCGTGCCGGAATCCGACCGCGATTTCGATCTTACCGTACTCTATGCCCCTGAGCTTTCATCGCCTCTCGAGGTGGTGAATGCCGCCCGGCGTGTGCCTATGTTCTCGCAGCGTCAGGTGGTTGTGGTCAAGGAGGTGCAGAACGGGGGCGCCACATTTCTTAACGCTTTGGCCTCCTATGTGGCATCGCCCAATCCGGCATCGGTGCTCTGCCTCTGTTTCAGGGGCAAAAAGGCCACCGGAGCCGAATTCTTCAAGGCTTTGCGTGCCGGGGGCGGTGTGGCTTTCGAGTCGGTGAAACTGCGTGAAAGCAATGTGGCCTCTGTGGTGTCGGAATTCATCAGGGAGAAAGGTCTGTCGGTCGATCCGAAGGCGCTCACAATGCTGTGCGACTTCGTGGGGTCCGACCTCTCGCGCCTGTACAACGAGGTCGACAAGCTCACCGTCACACTCGGTGAAGGAGCCATGGTCACTCCTGAGGCTGTGGAGCGCAACATCGGCGTCTCAAAGGAGTTCAACAATTTCGAGCTTGTGTCGGCCGTGGCAAATGCTGATGTGGTCAAGACGCTTGCCATCTACAATAATTTCAGCGCAAATCCAAAGGCGCATCCCGTGCAGATGGTGGCCCCCTCGCTGTTCAATCTGTTTGCCAGTGTGCTGGTGGCGCATTATGCGCAGGACAAATCGGACCACGGCCTCATGGGTGAGCTTGGGCTGAAATGGGCCGGGCAGCTAAAGGACATTAAGGCTGCCATGCGCAATTACGGACCCTGGCAGGCCATTGAGATTGTGGGGCTGATCAGGCGCTTTGATGCCGAGTCGAAAGGCAACGGCTCGCGCACCGACCCGTATGCATTGTTTTTCGACCTCCTCATCCATATTCTCAACCCGCTTGGACAAAAAGGTGTATCTGTGTGACAGCATGTTAATTCCCACTCATACACAAAGCATAAAGATAAGTACCGAAATGAAACATATAGCGTCAATATTCATGTTACTTGCAGCGCTGGCTTGTGGGCCGGTGGTGACTGCGCAGACAGTAGCCGATGCCTTGCAGCTTGCCGAGGACGGCGAGACAGCGGCCGCAATCGACATGCTCAATGAAATTGCCGAACGCGAGCCGAAGAATGCCGACGTCCGCATGGAACTTGGACGGCTTTATATGGCCACCGGACGCGATGCCAAGGCTGCCGATGCGTTTGAGGCTGCCCGTGCCAAGGGAAACCGCGAGGCCATCCTCTCGTTGGCCGAACTGGCCAACCTGCGCTACGAAGTGGATGATGCGCGCAGTCTGCTCGAGGACTACCGCGCCTCGCTCAAACGTGGCCGCAAGACTGTGCACCCCGACAATTCCGGCAATCTTGAGGACCGCATCGACCGTACGGAGAACATGCTCGGGCGCGTTGAGCAGATTGAGATAATCGACTCGCTGGTGGTCGATGCCGATGATTTCTTCCGCCACTACCGCCTGTCGGCCGAGAGCGGTTCGCTCAACGAACCCTCCGATGTGTTGCCTGAGACATTCGCGGCCGCACGCCCCACCGTGGTCTATGAGCCTGAGAGCCGTCGCGAGATGCTGTGGGCAATGCCCGACACAGCCGGAGTGTTTCGTCTGGTGTCGAGTTCGGCGCTCTATGGCAACAGCTGGGAGCGTCCGGTGCCGGTGGGCAATTCGCTCGGAGAGGGCGGCGATGCCAATTATCCCTTCCTCATGCCCGACGGTATCACCCTTTATTTTGCCAATGACGGGGAAAATTCGCTTGGCGGCCTCGACATCTTCATATCGCGCAAAGGCGACGATGGATTCCTGCAGCCGCAGAATCTCGGCATGCCCTATAATTCCCCCTATGATGATTACATGCTCGCCATCGACGAACTTACCGGAGTAGGGTGGTGGGCCACCGACCGCAACCGCATCCCCGGCAAGGTCACCATCTATGTGTTTGTTCCCTCGGAGCTGCGGCGTAACATCGATCCCGATGCCCCGGAGCTGGCTTCGCGTGCACGCATCGATGCCATACGCGACACTTGGCTTCCCACTACCGACCGCAATGCGCTGATAGAGCGTATTGTGGCATTGAAAACCGATGCTTCGCAGCGTCCGGTGCAGTTCAGCCTGTCGGTACCGGGCCGTGGAGTCTACACTAATTATGAGGATTTCCGCACACCGGCTGCGCGTCAGGCCATGCATTCCTACATGGACCATCTTGAACGCTTCAACCGGGCAAAGGCGTCGCTTGCCGACATGCGCGCCGATTATGCCAAAGGCAACCGCTCTTCGGCCGACCTTATCGAGCAGGCCGAGGCGCAGCTTGATGCCGCGCGTGCCGAGCTTACCGCCATGCGCAATGATGTGATCACCCTCGAACGCTAACCCCAATAAACCAGTTTCCATGATTTCATTTCTTGTGGCATTGGCCGTGCTTATCGGCGGCTATTTCATCTATGGCCTCTTTGTGGAGCGCGTGTTTGGCATCGAACCAGACCGCCCCACACCTGCAATCACACACAACGATGGTGTGGACTTTGTGCCCATGCCCGGATGGAAAATATTTTTGGTCCAGTTCCTGAACATTGCCGGTCTCGGCCCCATCTTCGGTGCTATAATGGGCATCATGTACGGCCCTGCCGCTTATCTGTGGATAGTGCTTGGCACTATTTTCGCCGGTGCTGTTCATGATTTCGTGTCGGGTATGATTTCCCTGCGGGCCGGCGGCATCTCGCTCCCTGAGATAGTGGGTCAGGAACTTGGATCGGGCGTGAAGCAGGTGATGAGGGTGTTCTCCATTGTCCTGCTCATTCTGGTGGGCGGTGTGTTTGTGGTCACCACATCCGGCCTAATTGCGTCGCTCACACCCGAAGCCCTCGACGCCACGTTCTGGGCTGCGGTGATTTTTGTGTATTATCTGCTTGCCACGCTTTTCCCTGTCGACAAACTGATCGGCAACATCTATCCTCTGTTTGCCGTGGTGCTTTTCTTCATGGCCGTGGGGCTGGTGGCGGTGATGGTGTTCGGCGATGTTGAGGTGCCGGAGGCATTTGCGGGGGGCCTTGGCAACCGTTATGCGGCCGATCTTGTGGCCACGCATCCCATAATGCCCATGCTGTTCATCTCCATAGCCTGCGGTGCCATATCCGGGTTCCACGCCACACAGTCGCCGATGATGGCGCGGTGCATGACCAATGAACGCCAGGCGCGCCCCATCTTTTATGGAGCCATGGTGGCCGAAGGTGTGGTGGCCCTGATCTGGGCTGCCGCCACCATAACATTCACCGGTGGCTACGAGGGTCTGTCGGCCTATATGGCCGATCCGGCTCACGGCCCCGGATCGCTGATACACGAAATTTCGCAGTCGTGGTTCGGTGTTGTCGGCGGCATTGTGGCCATGATCGGCGTGATTGCCGCGCCGATTACCACGGGCGATACAGCACTCCGCAGCGCGCGTCTCATCGTGGCCGACTTCGCCCGTTTCGACCAGCGCCGTTTCTGGCAGCGTGCGCTTGTGGCGCTTCCGCTGTTTGTGCTCACTTTCCTTCTTCTGCAGATCGATTTCAACGTGCTGTGGCGCTATTTCGCCTGGAGCAATCAGACTCTTGCCGTGTTCACTCTGTGGGCATGCACGGCCTATCTGGCACGTCGCGGCAAGATGTACATCATAACTTTTATTCCGGCAATGTTCATGACAGTGGTGTGCACGGCCTATCTGCTCGTGGCCCCGTCGCCCGAAGGGTTCGGTCTTGACCACGTGTTGGGCGTTTCGACGGGATGCGTGCTGGCCGGATTGTTCGCGGGTATGTTTATGCGCTGGAAGCGGGCGTTACGTCCCGAGATAGTTCCGCCGGTAGCCGATTGAACATGTTTACAGCTCCTCAGCGTGCCTGACGGCATTCCTGAGGAGCTGCGATGTTTATGCATTTTGTCGGGATTCTTGATACGCCGATTTTAGGTTTCAACAGATATATGGATTTTCTTAAAGAGATAGGTACAAGTAAACTATATACTTTTCATTCCCATACGGAATTCTGCGACGGGCGCGCCCAAATGGAGGCTTTTGCCCGCGAGGCGGTGAAACGCGGCTTCACCCACTACGGCTTAACGCCGCATTCGCCTGTGCCCATCGAATCGCCCTGCAACATGAGAGCCGCTGATGTGGCACGATATTTTGCCGAGGTGGAGCGCATCCGCCTCACTTATGGCGACCGTTGCCGCTTTTATGCCGGGATGGAGATTGATTATCTGGGCGACGACTGGGGTCCGGCTTCACCTTATTTCGCATCGCTGCCGCTCGACTATACCATCGGCTCGGTGCATTTCATCCGCTCGCAGGAGGGGGAACTGGTGGATATCGACGGACATTATGATGCGTTCCGTGGCAAGATGAAGCGCTATTTCCACGATGACATAGACTATGTGGTGGATGCCTTTTTTGAGGCGAGCCACCGCATGCTTGATGCCGGAGGACTGGACATTGTGGGGCATCTTGACAAGATAGGGCATAACGCCGGACATTACCGCGAGGGGATTGAGAATGAGCCGCGCTACCGCGCTCTTGCCGACGGCCTCGTTGACCACATCATAGCCGTGGCAGCGGGTAATGGCGCCACACAGCGTCCGCTCACTGTCGAGATAAACACCAAGGCATACGCCGACCATAACCGCCGAATCTTCCCCTCGGAGCGTCTGGTGAAAGTCCTGAAAGAGGCTGGGGTTCCAATGATTGTAAACTCCGACGCACACGTGCCCGCGCTTATCGACGCATCGCGAGCCTATGGGCTTTCGTTACTGCTCTGATTAAATTCTAGCCCCGTTCCTTTCCTGTTTATTTAATGAAATCTTGAACACCGGGGCTATCGGGTTGGGACGTTCTGCGGGGAGCATCACGGTAAGGCCGTCGGTGGTGGTGTAGTCCACCTCGCCATGTCCTAGAAGCGATACCGACCGGATGCCGGCGGGAAGTGTGGCCATGATGTTTCTGAATGTGAAAGTGTCGCCTTCGGGCCACCGCAGTATGGTGGCGTAGATGTCGCCGTTTTTCTGTACGTAGCGCACATCGGCCGCCGAGTAGTTGTTCTTTTCGTTGAATCCCTGACTTTTGAGTGGGTTGGAAGTCTCTGCGAGCGGACCTTCGCCAAACACGGCATAGGGGCGTGTGCCGTAGATGCTCTCCGAGTTGATGTCCATCCACGCTTTTATTTCCTGAAGGATTGCGCGCTCCTTTTCATCAATCGAGCCGTTCCCTTTTATGGGGACACTGAGCAGCAGGTTGCCGTTTTTGCTCACCACGTCCACAAGCATGCCGATCACCTGCTGTGCGCTTTTGTAGTCGCCGCGATCGTAGGTGCCGCGGTCGTAGTGCCATTGGCCGATGCATGTGCATGTCTGCCAGTAGCGTTGCTGCGGGCGGTCGGGCACGCCGCGTTCCACATCCCAAAGCAGCACATCCTTCTGGGCGTCGTTGAGCTGCTTGCCCATAACCACCACCTGCTGCTGTCCGTTGTTGAGGCGGGCGCTGTGATTGTAATAGTGGGCGAGGATGTTCAGGCCCACCGATTCGTCGCAGCCGTAGAACGGCAGCACCGTGTCGTCAAAGTAAATCATGTCGGGGTTGAACGTGTTGATGCATTCAAGCACACGGTTCTGGAATTTCTGTTTGTAGGCTTGCGAAGGGAGCGACGCCCCGTTGGCCCAGTCCCACTGGCTGTGGATAGTGCCGAAATTGCGGTAATCACGGCTCGGTTCGTGCCGCTGCTCGTACAGTTCCTGCGGGTCGAGACCGTCCCACCACGTTCCGGCGCCGTCGGCCTTTGTGAGCAGGCCGTCGAAATCGCGGGCAGGCTCCATCCATGTCCAGGTGTGGCTGCCGTGCATGCTGATGCCTAAAGGCAAGCCATGCCGGCGGCAGGCATCGGCCCAGCCTTTCACTATATCCTGTTTCGGCCCGACGTTCACCGAGTTCCATTCCTGATAGGGGCTGTCCCAGAGGTCAAAATTATCGTGATGCTGCCCGAGGGTGAAAAAATAGCGTGCACCCACGCTTTGGTAGAGTGCCACCAGTTCCTCCGGATTCCACGCATCGGCTTTCCACGCGTTGCAGAGGTCCTTCATGCCGAACGAGGCCGGATCGCCGAACTGTTCTTTGTGACGTCCGTTCTGCCATCCGTTGGGGTCGTACATGCCGCGTGCGTACCAGTCGCCGCTTTCGGCCTGACATTGCGGGCCCCAGTGCGCCCATATGCCGAACTTGGCATCCTTGAACCATTCGGGGCATTCCCATTGGGCCACGCTTTCCCATTCAGGAGCAAACGCCCCCTTCTCCACAGCCACATCTGCGGCCCAGATGGAGAACATGCATGATAATCCCGCAAAAGCGGCTGCCAGACGCTGGGGTGAAGAACTGATTATAGAGCTTTTGTATTTCATGAACAGAGATTGTTAAGGTCGTCAAGAACAAAATTACTATAAATCAGCGATTCCGTATAGTAAAAGAAAATCTAAAAATAGGATTTTCTTATTCTATATGGCATTTTACCATGAAAATAGTGTTATCTTTGTCCTGTTGAAGAGGAGACAGTAATCATTCCCCAAAAGTCTGATTTTTCACTGGCCATTAAATCAGTATCATGTTACTTTCCAATATTCATTTGCAGCTGCTGAATGCGGGATATGCCGAAATGAACGGCGATTGGAACTGGAAGAATGTGCGAAGCCGGTTCAGCCGGTTTTATTATGTGCGGTCGGGAGAGGCGTTTGTGGAATTAGGTGACAGGGAGGAGCGTCTGAGTCCCGGTCATTTGTATTTGATAAAGGCTTTCACGCAGCATGGCTATCGTTGCACAGGTCAGTTTTGTCATTATTATCTGCACGTCTACGATGCGGTCTTGAATGATCTTATGGAATCCGACGTGTTGGAAATGCCATTTGAAGTTGAGGCGCTCCCAAACGATGATGCACTTTTCAGTCGCATATGCGTTCTCAATCAAGGCCGTGCACTCCCTGATGTGGATCCAACCGTGTATGACAACGATGATTCGTTTCATCTCAATCTTAAGAGTAACGATGAGATTCCGTTGCACGTTTCCATCGAGACAGAGGGGATATTATTACAGGTCCTCTCGCGTTTTCTTGTGAATACACAAAACAAGCTGGTTAATCAGGACCCTCGCATTGCACAGGCCATCAGATATATAAGCGATAATATCGCTGACGTGGAAATTGAGGAGATGGCAAGATGTGCGTGCATGTCGCGTTCGCATTTTAATCGTGTGTTTTTTGATAATATGGGCACTTCTCCTTCAAGATATATCGCAATGAGACGTATTGAGAAGGCTAAATCATATCTGCAGTTCAGCGACTTGTCAGTAAGTGCCGTAGGAGAGAAAATCGGTATTGAAGATGTGTCATATTTCATCCGTTTTTTCAAGGCGCACACAGGCGTGACACCTCTTCGGTGCCGTGCCGAACTGAGGCAGAATTCCGGCCACGATCAGAATGGAGAGCGGGTTTAGCACAGAGGCTCATGAAGTCGGAATAGTTCATGTATACGCCATAAAGCAGGCACTGTGCCAAATGCAGAATGCTTTGGCACAGCGCTCATGTCATAATTTAAGTTATCGGACGGCTATTTTCATGGAATTGACCATGTAGATGCCCGGTTCAAGATCTATGCGGGTTGTGCCGGAACTGATTTCACTTGTCAGCAGTTGGCGTCCGTCGGGGGTGTATATGCTCACTGTGCACGATTCAGTGGATGCTATTGCGATTCCACCTTTTTCAGGGCTGATTTTAAGCATTTGCACAGAAGGGGTTTGTGGGGAGGTCAGTCCCGATTGCGCAGTTATTGTGAATGTCTGCTCGGGTGCGAATTCCGATCCGGCGTAACCTGCATCTACACTCTGTACGCTCCATGCATAATTGCCGGCAGGCAGATTGTTGAGTGTCCACCCAAGGTTGTGCCATGCATTGCCGGCTCGGCTCACGCGTCGTTTGCCGGTTGCCGGGTCGGAATTCGGGAATGTGAGATATTCTCCGGTATCGGTGTTGCGGAGATAATAGTTGTACGTAAGAGCCTTTACGGGGGTCTCCGCGTCATTGCCTTCACACCATTCCATTGTTACGGAATTACCATCTACCGAGGTGTTCAGATTTGCGGGCGCCTCGGGTGCCGTGTTAGCCTTCTGAGCGGTTTTGTTTCGTGCAAGTACGGCCAGGCGTCTGTCGCATGTGAAGCCGTTATATCCGCCTGTACGGTTTCCGCTTACCAGCAGGTCGTTGATGCCATTGCCTGAAAAATCGCCCGGCTCAATCGAGCTTTCACTTACTCCGGGTAATCCGGCCTCAGCAAGAGTGAAGTGGCCTTTTCCGTCGTTAAGATATACATCCGTGCGTGGCACGTTGTCGAGGCTTATGTTCCATCCGGTGATGATCAGGTCGGAATGTCCGTCGTTATTCCAGTCCACGAAGCGTACAGGCTGAGTGGTGTTGTCGGCCATGTATTCCGAAAATTCCTGAGTTTTTGTGAAAGTCCCGTCCTGGTTGTTGATGTAGAGTGTTGTGGTTTTGCCGCCTTCGCTTGCCGGAGTGTTCCATTGTTCTCCGGGGATAGTTCCGCCAACCACGATATCAATGAATCCGTCGGCGTTCACATCGGCGTAGGCCATGCCTCCGCGGGTTCCTTTTTCTATGAATCCAACTTGCTTCTGGGTAAATTGCCCCTTGCCGTCGTTGTAAAAGATACGTGTGAACACACCACCTGTCATGTTCGAGAGTACACAGATGTCAATGTTGCGGTCGTTGTTGAAATCAGCGTAGATTATGTTGGGATCGGAGAAACCGCCGGGCAGAGTCAGCAGATTCTGGGGGTCACCGAATGTGCGGTCGGCGTTTTGCAGATAGAAACTCTGGTCAGTGCCGTTGCCGATAAAAAAGATGTCGGGTAGTCCGTCGTTGTTTATGTCAGCGATGGCACATGCCGGCGATGTGTTTCTACGGGTTGACATGTCGATGGCAGTGAGATGCCCTTTGCCGTCGTTTTTAAGGATGGCGTTGTAGCTTGTCCAGAAATCCCATCCGGCCTGCACCAGGTCTATGTGGCCGTCGCCATCAAGATCTCCGGCATCGAAATTACCCATGAACACCTTATGCAGGGGCTGGGTGGCTGAAAAGTTGTAGCTGCCACGGTTGATACGCACTCCACCTTCTTTGGTCTGATGGCCTTCGCCTCCGCTGAATACTATGTCGAGCAGATTGTCGCCGTTTATATCCACGGCCACGGCGTTTCCGGTCTTGAATCCGGAGAACGGTGCGACGTAATCAATCACATCGGCGTGGCTGGGAAGAAGTTCGGTTATTGAGTCGATGGGTGCGTAGGTTGGATGCTTCACGCGGGCGCGGATGGCGGTATACCCGCTTTCGAGACCGGCGGCATTTTTGATGCCCTCGCTCACCGAGGAATTGTTGGTGCCCCATGTGTTGTGGCTGCCGTTCTGATTCTTGCTGATTTCGCCACGTTCCAGCCAGTTGTCCTTGACGGTGAAATAGTCGGACCCTTCGTCCGTGTATATGTCGAACTGGGAATGGCGCATATCCCACATCACGGGATTGAACTGCGGATCGCCTACACCTTCCACACGGTTGCCGGTGATTGATGATGACCGTTGACTTGACAGAGTGTAAATCGCGCCGCTGTCGCGCATCTGGTTTGCGAACGAGTGGATGTAATTGCCGGTGATATGGTTATTGTGCATGCAGTTGTCGGCTTTATTCCATCCCCAGCCCATATTGATTGCGGAATATGGGGTGTTGAATATCTCGTTATGGCTAATGCTGACATTCGAGGCGAATCCCACACAGATGGCCAGGCAACCCCAGTCGTCGGCTGCCGTGTTGGCTATGTAGTTGTTGTTTATCACAATACCGTCGCATACCACGCGGCTGTCTTCGGGATTATATGCCTGATGGGCCTCGAATGTATCATCGCCGAAAAATCCGGCAAGGATACTATTGCCGCCGATGTCGTTGAACGTGCATCCCTGCACGGTTACATTGCGTGTGCCGCTTTCAAAATCGACTCCCGATGAAGCCATGTGCCTGAAATCACACCCCCTGAAGGTGATGTTCTCGGCATTCCTGACACGCACACCGGCCGAAGGTCGTCCGAGGTAGGCCACGTTGCCTGCCGCCACTGTTGGGTCGGAGTATGCGTCGATGATGTACTGGCCGGCCTGCAATGGCACATGACCCATTTGTGAGGGCCGTTCCCATGAGGTATGCTCAAAGGTGATTCCGTTGAATTCTACACCTGATACAAGGTTGTCAAGAGTACCGTCAATGTCAACGAGAGTCTCAAGCACCGGCACTACGGCGTCGATTGTCGCCGGTGTTTCATTGTAACGGGGCCAATAATATAATTTGCCTGCCGTTTGGTCGCAGAACCATTCCTGAGGCCTATTGAGTAGTTCTATGGCGTTTGAGAAATAATAGAAGTGGTTGGAGTGGCTGGTCTCGTCGGCACGCAGGATGGGCCATGGACGTTTGAATTCTATGGTGCCTTCCGGGTCTTTGAACGTGACGGCGGTGCGGCCGTTTTCAGTCTGCATCTTGTTGACACGCATGAAATTTATCACCCAGTCCTGTATGATTGTCATTTCCAGATTGGGGGCATTCACCAGAGAGGCTGGGGCAGCGGGGACGATAAGCTGACGGTTATCCTTGTCGGCTTTGATTATCCTGTTCATGGCATAATCGTCGAAACTTGATGCGCGTTTCATCCTCACACCGTTAACCCATAATTGTCTTATTCCGTCGTAATTCATCGCAGTCTCCGGCAGTGGGGCGCTCCATACATGCCCCTTTGCCACTTCGGGCAGTCCGGCGGCATCGGCGGTCTCATTCCAGCCGGTAAGTTTCGCGCCGCCGCTTATGATTACTTTCTCGCCGGGGACCGCACGAAACACGGTATGGCCGTTGTTTTTGCCGAATGCATCGCAGGAGAGAACGATGGGCGACGACAGCCGGTAAGAGCCGCCCTTAATGCTCACCGTCACATCGGTGGTTCGTGTGTCGGCATTGCTACGGATTTCCCTGATATGATTTACAGCTGACTGTATATTGGGAAACGGAGCTTCTGCAGTGCCGTTCCCGTTTTGTGATGATGCAGATACAAAGATTTCCTGATGGCTGTCTGGCGAAGCTGCCACGCTGGCCGGAATCATAGTCAAAACTGGCCAAAACAGGCATGATAACTTGATTTTCATGGTAAAGAATTAGGTGATATCTGATTGTATAAATTAGCTGAATCCGGAGGTTCCTTCGTTGGCAAAGTTAATGGAAATTGATTCACAAGCGGTAGTATAATAATGTGAAAAAATAGCACAATCTTATCATTTGAGTTTAGTGAGCTTATAAGGTTGAATTCGCTTTTTAGGTTATAATTATTGTGGATAATGTGTTTCGCAGTAGAGGAGTCCTTTATAAAATAAAGCGCCAACAACAGCATATAAACTGATTGTTGACGCGTGAGAGTCGGTGTAGTTATTTAAGATCCCATTCACAGCTGTCGGTGATGGTGCGGGAGCCGGATTTGCCTGTGGCTGAAATCCGGTTTTTGCCCGGTTGCAGTGCGACGTTGTCCCACGTGGCAATGCCGTTTTCGGGCTTGACAGCAGAGAGGGTGCGGCCGTTTATGCTCAGCTCGACTGTGTCGCAATTGCTGTACACCTTTACGGGGGTGCTGGCCTTGTCGCGGATTGTGTGCCGCTGTGAGGTGATGTGCACCATCGGCGTGTCGCTCCATTGGGCTTTGTAGAAGTAGAAAGCGTCTTTTGGGGTCTTGCGGTCGTAGGTCACGAGCCCCTTGTCGTTAATGCCGCGTGCGTTCCCTTCGTTGCGCCATGAACTGGCGAAGTCAAACATGTTCCACACCCAGGTGGCCCATACGTAGGGGCGCTTGGCAAGTTCGCTGTAGGTGCCTTCGTGCACGGTGGCCTGCCACTCCTCGGGATGATAATGTCCGTCGGGGCGGGGAGCCACGGTGACATGCTGGTCGTGGACATCGATGCTTCCGCCGGCGCCATATTCGCTGACTGCCACGCCGCGTCCCTTGTTTTTCTGGTCGATCGACGGCCCCATGGCCGATGGTTCCGCCCAGTACCATCCCGGATAATTGTTATAGGCAAGATAATCCGGAATCCAGTTCTCAGGCAGGTCATCGCGGTTGGTGGCAGCGATAGTGGGGCGTGAGGGGTCTTCGGCATGGGCCAGGTCGTTAAGCTCGGCCACTATACCGGCAGGTTTCACCACCGGGTTGTCTCCGAACCCTATTTCGTTGAACAGACTCCATGTGAAAATCGAGGGATGATTGTAGTTCTGGCGTATAAGCTCGGTCAGCTGTGTCTTGAGATTTTCGGTAAATTCAGGCGAATCGGTGCCGTGACCGACAAACGGGATTTCTGCCCACACGAGCATGCCGTTGTCGTCGCACAGGTTGTAGAACTGTTCCGCATGAGGATAATGGGCCAGACGGATGGTGTTTGCCCCTATCTCCTTGATGAGCGCCATATCCTCCTCGTGGTCGGCCTGCGAGATTGCCCAGCCCTTCCCCGGGCGGTCCTGATGGCGGTTCACTCCGGCCAGACGGTACGGCTTGCCGTTGAAGAAGAATCCCTTTTCGGGGTCGATGGAGAAATAGCGCAGTCCGATGCGTTGCGACAGTGTGTCGGCAATCGCTTTGCCATCCATCAGTTCGTGCCGCACGGTGTAGCGGTTCTCGGGTGTTTCGTTGCTCCACAGGGCCGGATGCTTTATCTCGAAATCACCGGTCACCTCCACTTTCCCATCGGGGTTCTTGCCGCATTTAGTGGCGCGGGTGGCCACCACATTGCCGTCGGGGCCTATGATGGAGGTGCGCAGCGAAAGGTTGTTTTTATGAGTGAGTGCCTTACCGTCGAGTTTTGTTACGATGTGCAGTTTGGCCAGATTGTCGGTCACCTCTTGTTGTGTGATGTAGGTGCCAGACGATGCATGATCAAGCGGAGTGATGCACGTTGTGGGCAGCCACATCAATTTGGCCGGCCGGTAGATGCCTCCGAATATGGTGAAATCCCCTTCAAGCGGCGCGATATTGTCGTTGTGGGCATTGGTCGCATCCACGGTTATCCGGTTGTTGCCGGCATGCAGCAGTCCGGTCACCTCAAAACAGAACGCATTGAACGCCCCTTTGTGGTTGCCCGCCGGAACGCCGTTGACAGCTACATCGGCCTCTTGGCTCACGGCCTCGAAACGCAGGAATCCGCGTTTGGCAGTGGGAACGGAATCGAGGAACAGATCGTATTCATATCTTGCCCCGCCACGATAATAGTCCGGTGTAGTGCCGTCGTCGGCGTTCCAAGAATGGGGGATATCGACGTATTCCCATTGCCGTTGCTGGCCTTCGGCCGGAGTTTTGGAAAACATCCATTTGCCATCCAGAGGCACGTCATTGCGTAAGGCGATTGTATCTGTCGCAGATGCCGCGCCGTGTATCGCGGCGGCAGCCATAAGCATGGCTGTTAAAATAAATCTTGACATATAGCGGAATAAGTTAAATCATGGTTTAGTCGGAAGAAAGAGATGCGAAGCTGTGTGGGAGTCACCGCAATCTCCAGCTGGATCAGAGGAGTCGCTTCAGCAATCTCTTTGTCTATTTACAAAGTTACAACCTACGGCAGTCACAAATCTGCAAATAATTCGTCACAAAATCGCACAAAAGTTGAATTTAACGTCACCACGACATCACTTCCTTGAAATTTCTATTATGTCATAGCGGGGCAGAAAATATGTCAAGACACAATCGTAAAAATCAACAAGTGCCCTCCACAGCCCATTATCGGACTTTTGGAGGACACTTGTTAACTGCATAGGACGGTGAGTCCGGGAATCAGAATCGGAAGCTGAATCGGGCCCCTATGAATTTTTGATTGCCCTCTTCTGTCCATAATGAGTGTTGATACGGATTGATGATTTCTACTTTTCTATCCTTTTGCAGGGAGTATCTGAACGTGGCACCGAAGCCGAACCAGTTGAACCAGTAGGTGAGATTCACTTCAGGAACGCACGCGAAACCGCCGGGATGACTTCTCCATCCCAGTCCCAGTCCGAAGGTTGCTTCAAAAGAGTTGTAGAATCCGCCGGGCTTTGTCAGATAAGAAATGGTCGGTGCAATGTCAAATTCCGCACCCATATCGTTATAGGTGTCGAACTGTACTGTCAGCTGACCGCCGGCCATAAAATTTGTCTGCCCGATGCGATGCTTATATCCTCCTGTCAGACCGAAGGTTGGGGTGACCGTCTCATCGTGCAGACAAATTACACCCCCTTGAGGAGCGACGTAGATGTACTGGTCGGTGACTTTTCTCTCTTTTTTTACTTTCGTGACGGTTTTCATTGAGGAGATTGACTGCAGTGTCTGGGCAGGCAGCGAAATGCAGGCTGCAATGGCAAGAGTTGCCGCTAATGTGATATGTTTTAACATGATTCGTAATTGTTGAATGTGTGATAATGATGGATGCGAATGCTTTTACAACGAGCTTTTGTCGGGTGTAATCTGCTGCTCTCCGCGTTCAAGGAGAATCCAGTCATAGTCGGCAGTGGTGCCGGTAGTCCAGTTCGCGAAATTTGCCGGGTAGCCCACAATGCTGATTGTGGCGCCCCCGTTGGTGATGTGCACATCGAACGTCGGCACAAGAATCATGTCGCAGTTGTGTTTTTCAGACGATTTGAAAAGGGCGTAGCTTTTCAGGTTGAGGAGGGTGGCTTCGTCGTTGTTGGGGATGATGCGCGATTGTAGGTCGATGGCGTTCAGCTCCCATACATCGCGGATACGTCCGTTTTTGTCGTCTACAAGGACTTCCGCAATGACAGGTTTGACATAAGCGTTAGGGGCTGCTTCGAGCAGTCGGGCTTGCGATGCCTGATAGTCGATTCTGACTGTTTTCTGAGCGCAGACCGACGTGGTGGACAACACTGCAGCACCCAGCACCATTAAATACTTGAAGTGCATAAATTAAAAAGGAATTACGCCGGGTATGTTGTCCTCTCTTTCCCGACAATTGGCAATAAAAAAAGCGTGAGGACAAAGTTCACTGGCTATTCAATCGAGGCATCGCCAAACGCCTTATCCCAAATAGACAGTCCACCCCTCACGCCATGCCGATATGTCGACCCCGCGTGCGGGGTGGATATAAGCACGCATGAGCGTTTTCGACTGCTTGACTACTGGGATGAAAATTTTGGCGAATTTCGATTGGTAGTCAGCTAAAACGCTTTAAAAATATGTAAACTGAAACAGAACTCTTTCCGTTTCGTCGCAAATATACGAAAAAATATTTTTATTCCGCCATCCCCATATTGTTCCACTCTCTTTTCTTGAGGGGGTATGCGATGCGCACACTCCGAAATTTGTAATTTGCAGATATATTTGCGTGTTTGGGCAGGGGCAAAAGAAAGCGGCGCGTCCGGATGGGGACGCGCCGCTTGTGGTTATCGGTCAGGCCGGTTTGGGACCGGCTGGACGGGGTTGCTTAGAGTTTGGGACCAGCTGCAACGAGTGCCTTGCCGGCTTCGTTGTGCTCGAACTTCTTGAAGTTGTTGATGAACATTTCAGCAAGTTTGGTTGCCTTAACAGTCCATTCTTCGGGGTTGGTGTAGGTGTCGCGGGGATCAAGGATCTTGGGATCTACGCCGGGGAGCTCGGTGGGAACTGTGAAGTCGAAGATGGGAATCTGCTTGGTGGGAGCGGAAAGGATAGCGCCGTCGAGGATGGCGTCGATGATACCGCGGGTGTCACGGATGGAGATACGTTTGCCTGTACCGTTCCAGCCGGTGTTCACCAGATATGCCTTGGCACCGCTCTTTTCCATCTTCTTAACGAGCTCTTCTGCGTACTTGGTGGGATGCAGGCTCAGGAAGGCTGCGCCGAAGCAAGCAGAGAATGTGGGGGTGGGCTCTGTGATGCCGCGCTCTGTGCCGGCCAGTTTCGAGGTGAAGCCGCTCAGGAAGTAGTATTTGGTCTGCTCGGGTGTCAGGATCGAAACAGGGGGGAGCACACCGAATGCGTCGGCGCTCAGGAAGATAACGTTCTTGGCGGCGGGGCCGTGGCTACCCGGGGCGATCTTCTCGATGAAGTTGATGGGGTAGCTTACGCGGGTGTTCTCTGTAACGCTCTTGTCGGCGAAGTCGATTTTACCTTCTTTGTCGACGGTTACGTTCTCGAGGAGGGCGTTGCGACGGATGGCGTTGTAGATGTCGGGCTCGCTCTCTTTGTCGAGGTTGATAACCTTGGCGTAGCAGCCGCCTTCGTAGTTGAACACGCCGTTGTCGTCCCAGCCGTGTTCGTCGTCACCGATGAGCAGACGTTTGGGGTCGGTTGACAGGGTGGTCTTACCTGTACCGCTGAGGCCGAAGAAGATGGCGGTGTTCTCGCCCTTCATGTCGGTGTTTGCGGAGCAGTGCATGGAGGCCATGCCGCGGAGGGGGAGGTAGTAGTTCATGATCGAGAACATACCTTTCTTCATCTCACCGCCGTACCATGTGTTGATGATAACCTGCATGCGCTGTGTGAGGTTGAAGGCAACGCAGGTCTCGCTGTTGATGCCGAGTTCTTTCCAGTTTTCAACTTTTGCCTTGGAGGCGTTGAGAACCACGAAGTCGGGGGTGAAGTTTTCAAGTTCTTCCTTGGTGGGGCGAACGAACATGTTGGTCACGAAGTGAGCCTGCCATGCTACTTCCATGATGAAGCGCACTGCCAGACGGGTGTCCTTGTTTGTGCCGCAGAATGCGTCGACAACATAGAGGGGCTTGTCGCTGAGCTCTTTGTCGGCGATTTCCTTCAGTGCGTCCCAAGTCTTGGGCGAGATGGGCTTGTTGTCGTTCTTGTATTCGTCAGATGTCCACCAGATGGTATCTTTCGATACGCTGTCCTCTACGAAGAATTTGTCCTTGGGCGAACGGCCGGTGTAGATACCGGTCATCACGTTCACTGCACCGAGTTCGGTTTCCTGACCTTTTTCGTAGCCTGTCAGGCCGGGTTTGGTCTCGTCGATAAACAGTTCGTCCCACGAGGGGTTGTGGTAGATCTTGGGAGTGCCCTTGATACCATACTGGGTTAAATCAATTGTGCTCATTTTTGTATAAATATCTTAAAATGAAGTTTTTGGTTTTCAGGTAATCGCTGCAGCGTCATTCGTCGCGGAGGGCGTAGGGCTGCTGTTTTCCGAGTGCAAAGTTAATCACTTTTTGTTTATTTGCCAACGCTGATTAAGGAAAAATTTCCGTAATAATTAATTTTTTGAATATTTAAGATTACGGTGAATGCCGCTGTACGGAAACACTTAAACTACAACGCCGCCGCAGCGAATACGGTTCACTGCGGCGACGTTGTGTATGTATGATTTATGATTATTTGTCGGAGGTCAGGTCGAGTACCACGTTGTCGCGCCCTTTTTCATGGTAGAGCTTGGGCAGTGGTGAGGCTGTCATCTCATTGAATGCCTGACGGGAGCGGTAAATGTCGATGGCGGCGTAGAGTGCGGCGCGCATAGATTCCTCCGAGGCGCGGTTTTTCCCGGCTATGTCGTAGCCGGTGCCGTGGTCGGGCGATGTGCGCACAAAGGGGAGGCCGGCGGTGAAGTTCACTCCGGAGTCCATGGCGAGTGTTTTGAATGGAGCCAGGCCCTGGTCGTGATACATTGCCAGGACGCCGTCGAATTTGGTGTACAGTCCGTTGCCGAAAAATCCGTCGGCGGCATAGGGGCCGAACGCATGGATTTTCATCTGGCGGCCTTTCTCTATGGCCGGTGCGATAATCTCTTTTTCCTCTTTCCCAAGCAGCCCCTCCTCGCCGGCATGCGGGTTGAGGGCGAGCACGGCGATGCGCGGTTTCACCACGGCGAAGTCGGTGGTGAGCGATTTGTTGAACAGCGCCAGTTTCTCCACAATGTTCTCAGTGGTGATGGCCTCGGGCACTTTGGCTATTGGGAGATGGGTGGTGACCAGCGCTACGCGAATGTTCTCGTTGAAGAGAATCATCAGCGGCTGGGAGCCGTCGGCCGCCGAAGCTGCCAGATATTCGGTGTGTCCGGGGAAGCGGAAGGTATCGCTCTGTATTGTACTCTTGTTGATCGGAGCGGTCAGCAGCACGTCGATATGTCCGTTCTTGAGGTCCTCGACGGCGCGCTCGAGCGCGATGAAGGCTGCTTCGCCGGCCTCCTTCGAGGCTTCGCCGGGGGTGATGTGCGCCTCCTGGCCTATAACGTTTATGATGTTGACCGCGTCGGCGGAGGCATCTGCGGCTGAATTTATCTGCACCGGCTGCCAGGGCCCTGCGAGTTCCAGACTTTTGCGGTAGAAGGCTGCAATCTTGGCACTGCCGTAGATTATGGGGGTGCACAGTTCAAGAATCCGTGCGTCGTCAAGCATCTTGAGTATCACTTCGTAGCCCACGCCGTTGAAATCACCGTGGGTGATACCCACGCGAAGGCGGTCGGTGCTGTCGGGAGCTTCGGTCTGTTGCTGTCGGCGGCTTTCTTCCTGTGCCGCGCTGTTATTATTGTTTTTCATCAGATGTGTCGTTGTGTTATGAAATTTGGGGTGAAATCAGGCTGGATGACCTAATTGCACCCCAAATTTAGGAAAAAATTTCGGAAAAGCTACAGACGACACTTACGAAGCCCGGGCGGCAGGTGCTCCTGACACAGGTGCGCCGTTGCGGCCGTTGCCGGCAGAAATGTCTGTTGCGTTGCTGTCGGTGCTGATTTCAAAGCGGTTGCGGTCGGGAGTGTTGTAGATTGTCAGACCGAAGTCGGGCGCGGCGGCGTGCAGATGCTCTATTATCTCGGCTTTCACGGCCTCGAACTGTGCCCATCCGGTCATGTTGGAGTAGCAGTTGATGTTCAGAGCCACACCGTAGCTTTCGGGCGGGTCCATGGATATGAGCATGTCCTGGGTCTGCGAATTGATGCGCGGATGGTTCATGAGGTAGCAGCAGGCATAGGCGCGGAACAGGCCGAGGTTGGTGTCGATGGTGCCGTTCACTCCGTGCGAGTTGTTGTATTCCTGGGTGAATACGGCTTTGCTGCCTGCCATCTCCTTGGCTTTCTGCTGCTTCTCGATGAAGTCGGCCAGGAGGGGATATTTCCTGCTTGTTTCGTCAAGGAGTTCAGGCGTGGCCGGACGGATGCTCGAGTGGTCGATGAAGATGTTGTGGTCGATCATGCGCGCTCCCACGGCAAACATGTTGCGCCAGTTCTGGAAGGAGGTGGATACCAGCGTGTAGGGCGGCAGCATCACCATGGTGTTGTCGAAGTTCTGCACTTTCACCACCGTCAGCGTGACGTCCATCACGATGCCGTTGGCTATGGTGGAGGGGACGTTGATCCAGTCGCCCACGCGGAGCATGTCGTTCTGCGACAGCTGGATGCCGGCCACGAATCCCAGAATCGAATCCTTGAAAATCAGCATCAGCGCCGCGGCGAAAGCGCCCAGCCCGGCAAGCAGTGTCATCGGCGACCTGTTTATAAGCACTGAAATCGAGATAATTATGATGATTATCCAGAGAATGCCCTGACACACGTTGAGCACCCCTTTGAGGGGATGGTTCTGGGTGTTTTCGCGTTCGTCGAACCGAGTCCAGCAGTACACGAGGATGGAGTTCATGGCTATGGCGAACGTTATGAGGGTGTAGACACCGGCCAGACGCAGAATCCAGTCTAGTATGCGCAGGTTGGATGAGAATGCGAACGGAATCAGGGCCAGGAACACCAGCGGCGGTATGATGTTTGAGCAAGTGTGGAGCACGCGCTGCGACAGCAGCAGTTCTGCGGCGTGGCTATGACGCAGAGCCACGATTTTTCGGGCGGTGTAAAGCGCCGATTTACGTATGATCACACCGATAAAAATGGCCATAACCAGCACTATGGCCGCATAAATCAGCTCCTCGATCAGGTCGTTGTGGTGGAATCCCACTGCATCAAGTCCCTGGCGGATCATTTTCATAATCCACACGGCGAAACAGTGGCTCGGCACGAGCGAAGAGTGTGCTGCTTGCGCCACGGCCTCTCCGCTGTCTGAAATGGCGTCCGGTCGGGAGGCGTCTGATGCTGTAGCGGCCAGCACGAAAAAGTTTAAAAGAATCCCTGCCATCGTTGAAACATGTTTATTGTTTCAACGATGGCAGGGATGAAAAGTTCAAGGTCAGCCGTGGGGAAATGAGCGCTTTCCTGCGGAGAACCGGCTGCCCCTGTGGTGTGCTGTTCGGTGCTGGCCTTATTTCTTCAATGTGAAGTGACGCGAGGCCAGACGGTAGTTGTCGCAGAAAAGTTCCACGGTGTAATCACCGGGAGTCAGGGTGGTGTTCACGTCCCAGTAAACGGTGACGCCGCCTATCTCTTCGCCGGCATATTCAATCGATTTTCTTGCTGTGGCGGCCAGTGTGGCGCCTTCGAAAGTGAACGAGCCGCCACCCGAAAGGAGGTCGCCTTCAGGGTTGGTTATGCGCACCCATATGGTTTTCTCGCCCACAGGGGTGGAATTGTTCTGCGGAATGGTGAAGGTGACCATGAGCTGACGGGCCTTGGTCACGTTCTTTTCGTTACGGCCCTTTTTGTTGAGGGCCACAAGGTTCACCCCGGTGACATTCAGTTTCTCTGCCAGTGTCATGCGCTCGTTGAGCACCTTGTTGTTTGCCTGCACGGTCTGAATGTTCTGCGACAGCTGCTGGTTCTGAGCCTTGACTTCCTGATTTTCGGTGCGCAGTTCCTGATTCTCCTGATTCAGGGCGTTGATCTGCTCAACATACTGACGCAGAATCCCCTTGAGGGTTCCGATTTCGTCCTGCAGTTTCTTGATCTGTGCGGCCGATTTGTTTTTCTCGTTCTTCAGTTCCTGAAGGAGTTTTTCCACCTGGGCGCGGGCCGCCGAATATTTCTGCACAATCGAGTCGTTGGCCAGCAGCGAGGTCTGGTTCTCATACTGGGCGAACTCGTTGTTGAGCGCGTCGTATTCGTTGGCCAGCTGAATCTGCTCGTTGGCCAGCTGCAGCTGTTCTATCTGCTGCTGTTGCTCGCGGGCTTCCTTGTTGTGGCTCAGAGTGAGCAGAACCACGGCTGCGATGGCAAGCACCAGCAGTGCGGCGAGAATGGTGACCCACATGGCAGTGCCCTTGGCTTTTTTACGGGCCTGGGTAGGGTCGGTCACCACATATTCGCGCTCCGGGCGACGGTGGGCATGGCGCTCGGGCCGCGGTGGCTCGGGAGCCATCTGCGGTCGGGGTGGCATGGCCGGTTCCGGAGTGTAGGGCCGACGTGGAGGTTCCACCGGACGTTCGTTCCGCACCGGAGGCTCGGGGCGGGTATTCTCATACTTGGGTTGCTCAGGGGCGGCGGCGTCAGTCTTGGGCTGTGCAGTCGAAACCGTGGCCGGACCCTGTTCTGCCGCTTCCTGCCGCATCTCGGCTTTGCGTGCCATGGCAGCTGCACGCCGCAGGCGGTCGTTCAGTGTTTCCCCTCCGGGAAGTGGATTATTTTCGTTTGCCATAGTTCAAAATTTCAGAACGGAACATAAATCGGATGAAGAGAGAATGCTTGGGCGTATCAGAGTCCGCGGCCGTGGCAATTCTTGAATTTCTTGCCTGAACCGCATGGGCAGGGATCGTTGCGTCCCACTTTGGGCGCGGCCTTGGCTGGCTGCACTTTCCTGGGACCTCCGCCGGCGTTGGCCATGGCCTGACGGTTGGCGTCCTCGCCCGGCAGACCCTCTTTCGATGCAGTGTACTGCGAGTAGTCGTTGGGGCGTTCGGGCATAGCCTTGCGCACTTCGGGTGCGGGTGCCTGAGGTGCCGGTGCTGGTGCGCCCTGACCGCTGACGCTCACGTTCGACGGCATGGGCTGCGGCTGGGGACGCGGAATGTAGATCTGCCCGCGCATCAGGGCTGCCAGTGCCTTCTGGTTGAGGTTGTTGAGCATGGCCTCGAAGATGTGGAACGATTCCACCTTATAGATTACCAGCGGGTCCTTCTGCTCGTAGGAGGCGTTCTGCACGCTCTGGCGCAGGTCGTCGAGTTCACGCAGGTGCTCTTTCCATAGTTCGTCGATGGTGACGAGCAGGATGGCCTTGTGCCATTCCTTGACGATGGATTTGCATCCTGTGTTGTATGCCTCGTTGATGTCGGCACGGAGATTGAACACGCGTTTGCCGTCGGTCATGGGCACGAGAATGTTGCCTGTGGCGCCGCGGTTTTCCACCCATTCCTTGATTACCGGGGTGGCTATCTCTATGATGCGCTGCGAGCGGCGGTCGAGATTCTCGTTGGCTGCGGCATACAGGCGGTCAATTTTCTCCTCGCGGTTGAGCGATGCGAATTCCTTTTCGGTGAACGGCGGCTCGATGGTGAGCACACGCATCAGTTCGAGCGACAGCTCCTCATAGTCGGTGGCCTGATCGTAGTTGACAACAAGATTTTCGATCAGGTCGTAGATCATGTTGGCGATGTCGATGCCGATGCGTTCGCCGAGCAGGGCGTGGTGGCGGCGGTTGTAGATGTAGGTACGCTGCTTGTTCATCACGTCGTCGTATTCAAGCAGACGTTTACGCACGCCGAAGTTGTTCTCCTCCACGCGCTTCTGGGCGTTCTCGATGGCGCGGGTCACCATCTTGCTCTCGATCATCTCGCCCTCTTTCAGGCCGAGTGTGTCGAGCATCTTCATCACGCGGTCGGTGGCGAACAGACGCATGAGCTGATCCTCGAACGATACGTAGAATACCGACGAACCCGGGTCGCCCTGACGTCCTGAACGTCCGCGCAGCTGACGGTCGACGCGGCGGCTTTCATGGCGTTCCGTACCGATGATGGCCAGACCGCCTGCCTCCTTCACCTCTGGGGTGAGCTTGATGTCCGTACCACGGCCGGCCATGTTGGTGGCGATGGTCACGGTGCCTGCACGGCCTGCGAGTGCCACAACCTGGGCTTCCTTCTGGTGGAGCTTGGCGTTGAGCACCTGGCTTTCTATGTGGCGCATGTCGAGCATGCGTTTGAGCAGTTCGGAAATTTCCACCGAGGTGGTACCCACCAGCACGGGGCGTCCGGCCTCGCGCAGACGCACAATCTCCTCGATAACTGCCGCATATTTCTCCTTCTTGGTTTTGTAAACGCGGTCGTCCATGTCGATACGTGCTACGGGGCGGTTGGTGGGGATGGTGACAACGTCGAGTTTGTAGATGTCCCACAACTCGCCTGCCTCCGTTTCGGCCGTACCGGTCATACCGGCCAGCTTGTGGTACATGCGGAAGTAGTTCTGCAGGGTGATGGTGGCGAAGGTCTGTGTGGCCGCCTCCACTTTCACGCCTTCCTTGGCCTCGATGGCCTGGTGCAGTCCGTCGCTGTAGCGGCGTCCCTCCATGATGCGGCCGGTCTGTTCGTCGACAATCTTGATTTTGTTGTCGTCTATCACATACTCATTGTCCTTTTCGAAGAGGGTGTAGGCCTTGAGCAGCTGTGTCACGGTGTGCACGCGTTCCGATTTCACGGCATAGTCGGCCATGGCCTCGTCCTTTTTCTGCTGACGTTCGGCAAGGTCGGTGATATGCTCGAGGTCGGAAAGTTTTGCCGCGATATCCGGGAGTACAAAGAACTGCGGGTCCTGATTGCGGTCGGTGAGCACGTCGAAGCCCTTGTCGGTAAGTTCCACCGAGCGGTTCTTCTCGTCGATCACGAAGTAGAGCGGGTCGGTGACAACGGGCATCTCGCGCGAGTTGTCCTGAAGGTAATATGCCTCGGTCTTGAGCAGGGCGTTCTTCATGCCCTCCTCGCTGAGGAACTTGATGAGGGGGCCGTACTTGGGCAGACCCTTGAATGCGCGGAACAGCAGCAGTTCGCCTTCCTTGCGCACCTCCTTGTCCTCGCTTGCAATCTTCTGCTTTGCTTCGGCCAGAATCTGGGTGACCAGACGGCGCTGTGCCTGCACCACCTTCTCTACATTGGGTTTGTACTCGTTGAACATCTGGTCGTCACCCTTGGGCACCGGACCGGAGATGATGAGCGGCGTGCGGGCATCGTCGATGAGCACCGAGTCAACCTCGTCGACAATGGCATAGTAATGTTTGCGCTGCACCATGTCCTGAGGCGACATGGCCATGTTGTCGCGCAGATAGTCGAAACCGAATTCGTTGTTTGTTCCGAATGTGATGTCGCATTCGTATGCGCGGCGGCGCTGGGGGGTGTTGGGCTGGTGCTTGTCGATGCAGTCAACGGTGGAGCCGTGGAACATGTAGAGCGGGCCCATCCATTCCGAGTCACGTTTCGACAGATAGTCGTTGACGGTGACCACATGCACGCCTTTGCGCGAAAGCGAACGGAGGAATACCGGGAGTGTGGCCACAAGGGTCTTGCCTTCACCGGTTGCCATTTCGGCGATTTTACCCTGGTGGAGCACCACGCCGCCGATGAGCTGCACATCGTAGTGCACCATGTCCCATACTATCTCGTTGCCGCCGGCAAGCCAGCGGTTTTTCCAAAGAGCCTTGTCGCCTTCGATGGTCACGAACTCCTTACCCTGGGCGGCAAGTTCGCGGTCGAGGTCGGTGGCGGTCACTTCCACCACTTCGTTGTTGGCGAAACGGCGTGCGGTTTCGCGCATGGTGGCGAACACGATGGGCAGATGTTCGTTGAGCTGGTCCTCGAGAATGTCGAGAATGTTCTTTTCATGTTTGTCGATCTCGTCCCACAGCGGCTGGCGCTGGTCGAAGGGGAGGTCCTCCACACGGGAGCGGATTTCGGCGGCCGAATCCTCGTCGGCTTTTATGGCATTGGCTATGTCGGCCCTGACCTGATTGATTTTGTCGCGGAGCTGATCGTTGGTGAGGTCGGTGAGCGTGGGACCGAGGGCGTTGATTTTGTCTACTATGGGCTTGATTTCCTTGAGGTCGCGTTGCGATTTATTCCCAAAGAGTTTGCCCAGAATTGATTGGAGTGACATTATAGGTGTATAATTCTGGTAATTGAATTTGCTTTTGTTTACTTGTGGTGATGGAGAATGAGATGCCCGGGAAGCACTGTTACAGACGCAGCCCGGGAAGGGCGGCGCCGCTGGGAGCACGTATGCGCAGGATTCCGGTCACTGTCGGAGCGAGTGCCCGTGCATCCACCGGAGTGGTGATGGTGACAGGCTGCAGCGACGGGGAGAGGATGAAGGCCGGAGCTACCGAGGCTGCGGCACGCAGGGTGGTCTGCGGGCTGTCGAGCAGGCTGTCGTCGTCTGTCTCGTGCCATCCCGGCGCTATTGAAACAAACACGTCGCCCGCTGTGTTCACAAGCGTGTTGCGCCGCATGGCGTCCGGACGCTCAGTGGCACGGCGGTCGAGCACATCGTCGATGGTCCAGGCGTTGGTCACACCGCTCATGCGGGTAAGGAAACGGGCTGACTCATCGCGCATGGCGCGCAGGTCCTTGCCGCGTTCCTTTATGAGGTTATGGTTGAGAAAGAGTTGTCCGTTATGATACCCCGATACCCATTCGCCGTTGCCATGGATGGCCATGAGGTACATGTTGAGCAGCGACACGGCCTTCCGCGAGGAAAATTCGCCGAACGGTGTGCCCCATTTGTCGTCGTCGCGGCGGCTGCGGTTGGTGGGTGGTGTGCCTGCCAGGAACACCATTGTGCGGTCCATTCCCGGGCCGTTGGTGTCGATGGCCTTGAAGAGCTGTGCCAGGTCGCGGTCCAGACGCAGGTATGCGTCCATCATTTCCGGCCTGTTATCCGCCTCGCGGCCATAGATGTAGGGCTGCAGCGAGTAGCCGATGTTGAGCATGTCGATGCTCTGGCGTTTGCCTAACTGCAGGATGCCTATGTAGTCGGTGGCCATGCCGGTTATGTCGGTGTTGACTGCCGGCGAGTTCTTGTAGGCGATGAAACGGTTGGTGTTCTGCCGGGGGAATGTGTGGCGGAACGGATAGAGTTTCTTGTATTCCGGAAGGTCGGGGAGCTTGTCGAGCGACACCAGCGGCGTCCATTGCAGGGTGTCGAGGCGGTACTCGTTGGGCTGCCGGCGGTTGCGGTCCTGCGCAGGCGAGGGGAGGTCCTTATAATAGGTTGTTGTGGCCCATTTGCCCGTCTGGTCGTTGATCCAGAATGCGCTGTTGCCTGCATGTCCGCCCAGGATTATGGCCTGCGGGGCATCGGCGGCTATGGCATATACATACCCGAGGCCTCCTGCGTCAATCCGCAGCTCATCGGCGATGGTCGAGGCAGTGAGCCCTTTGGGCGACAGGGTCTCGTCCGTGTAGTTGCCTATTGTTTCGGTGTCAAGCAGGATGGAGGCCACGCGGCGGTCGGTGGGGTTGTAGACCTCCTTGGCCGGAATTCCGTTGACCGAAGGAGATGTACCCGTCATCACCATGGCCGTGGCGGCGGCGCCGTCGAGCGGTGTGCCGTAGTCAAGGTCGGTGATAAACACCCCCTGATCCAGCAGGCGGCGGAATCCTCCGTCGGCAAACTGGGCGCGGAGCAGATTGAGGTAATCTACCGTCAGCCCCTCCACAACTATCCCCACAACCAGCGCCGGACGTTGCCGGGGCGCCTGCGCACCCTGGTGGGGTGCAGTCTGCCCTGTCACGCCGATAGTGGTGAACGCTGCCACGAGCAGCGCCGCCACAGAGGTTGTGAGTTGTTTTCTTTTCATTATAGTTTTATGGTCGGTTTGTCAGAATGTGATGAATGCTGTGCTTTTTATATATGTACATATATGTGGCCGAGCGCATCATATCACACAAAACAAGCAAAGGGAAAGCCGTGTTTAGGGCTTGCCCGAAAAAGTGGCTGCCGGCTAAAAGCACAGTCAGCGCCGCAAAGTTACAAATTTGGTAGCAATAAACCGCGCGTCGGCATTTTTTTATCCAGATGCCGACGGCAGGAATGATGCACAGGGGATTGAGCCAGAGATATAGCCAGTTGGGCGATGTTGCCTCATGCTCCGATACGAAAATCAGGAACGTGAGTACGCATCCGGCAAGGAAGAAAGCGGAATAAAGCACACTGTCGAACCACCGCGAGAGGCTGTGGGCGCGGATGTCGCGGATACTCAGCAGTGCTGTCACCACCAGCAGCATTACGGCCATTCCCATTGGTGACAACGGCCAGGGCGTGGGCTTGTCGGCGGTCCCTTCGGGCGCACCGTCAACCAGGATTGATGTGGACGACACCACCGGCCGCGGTGTTTCTCCGGCCGATGAGGGGATAAATACGGCGCTGCTCAGCTTCTGTTGGAGGTCGACGGGGGCGAATGTCTGTTCGCGCGACGTGATGGGGTGGTCTATGCCGGAGCCCAGTGCGAGGTCAATGCCGAACTGATACCACGGATAGGCGCCATGGTAGCGCGTCATGTCCCGGCGGAATGTGGATTCGGGGGCGTCGGGCAGCTGGATGGAGGTGCCTGCGGCTGCTTCTATCAGTGCCAGCGGGCGGGTGGCGCAGTTGTCCTTTACGTAATTATAACGGTACGTGCGGTTCTCGGGACGCAGATTTTCGGCCACAAGCTCCTTCAGCCGTTGGGCCTGCATGGGGGAGAGGTCGATGACCTGCTCGGTGACGCACCGGTGCTCGCGGCTGTATTCCTCCACGAACAGTTCGGTGGGATAGGCCACGGCCATGTAGTCGGTGGCGCCTTTGACGAATCTGTATACAAAGTTGGGGGTGGTGAAATCGAACACGCCCCAGTTCACCACAATGTCATAGTCATTCTGTGTGATGGAATCCGGCGTTTCAATCAGCCGGAGAGCAGTGTGCCCCTCGAGTTGGTACACCTCCCGTCCGGGGGCGCAGGTGAGCAGGCTCACGCGCAGGGCTGCCGTCGACTCGGCGGCGAAGCCAAGGGGAAGCAGGCATGCAAGCAGCAGGCGGACAAAGTGGTTCATCGTCGGTTATTCTGAATAGTAAGTGCGGCGTACGCGCGGGCTTACCGAGGTTAGAATTTCGTAGGGGATAGTGCCGAGTGCGTCGGACAGCAGGGAGGCAGGATTGTCTTCGCCGAAAATCACCACGCTGTCGCCCACATGTGCATCGGCATCGGTCACGTCGAGCATGAGGATGTCCATGCAGATGTTGCCCACGGTGGGGCACTTCACACCGTTTACAAGGAAGCTGACGTTGCCGCAACCCATGTGGCGGTCAATGCCGTCGGCATAGCCGATGGGAACGGTGGCTATTATGCTGCGGCGTTTCAGCACGCCGCGCTGCCCGTAGCCTATGGTTGTGCCGGCTTCCCATGTTTTCAACGCGATTATGGGTGAGCGGAGGGTGGAAACCGGGCGCAGCTGAGCTTCCGAACCGTCGTTAAGCACAGGTACGCCGTAAAGCCCTATCCCCAGGCGCACCATGTCGTACTGATACTCGGGGAAGCGGATCATCCCCGCCGTGTTGAGTATGTGGCGCTTGATTTTGTGTGGGAAGGCATCGGTTATGGCGCGTGAGCACCGTTCGAAAAGGTTGAGCTGGTGCATGGTGTAGTCGTCTTTATCGAAACAGTCGGCCGTGGCGAGATGAGAGAACACCGAGCTTACCTCCACTTCATTCTGGCTGCGGAGCAGCTCGATGAGGCGGGGAAGGTCGGATTCAAGGAATCCCAGACGGTGCATGCCCGTGTCGAGCTTGATGTGGATGGGATAACGGGTAATGCCGAGCTTGCGGGCCTCGGCGATGATCTCCTCCAGGATGTCGAATCCGAATATCTCCGGTTCGAGCCGGTTCTGAAACAGCAGCGGATAGTTGAGCACCTTGGGATTCAGCACCATTATGGGCATCGTGATTCCGGCGTTGCGCAGGTCGATGCCTTCATCGAGCACTGCCACGGCAAGATATGCCGCACCTCGGCTCTGCAGGGTTTTGGCCAGTTCGTACGACCCTGCACCGTAGCCCGAGGCTTTCACCATGGCCACCATGCCGGTGGTGGGCTTGAGTTTGGAGCGGTAGAAGTTGAAATTGCTGACCATGGCATCGAGGTTCACTTCAAGCACGGTTTCGTGTGTGCGTGCCTCCAGGAGGTGAACCAGACGGTCCATGCCGGAGTCGGGGTTGCCTTTGATGAGGATGGCCTCATTGCTGAAATCGGATGGGGAGAGCGCTGAAAGTGCGCTTTCCATGTCGGGATAGCAGCGTGTGCCTTCCGGCAGGATGTCGCGGTAGGCCGAAATCTCTTTTCCGATGCCGATGAGGCGTGTGATGTGGCGCGCCTTGCAAAGTCGTGCGAGTGCCGCATAAGCTTCGGCGGCATCGTTGGCTGTCTGGTCAAGGTCGGCGAGGACGAGGGTGAGTGAGTGGCGTTCGGTGGCATGCAGCGACAGGAAATCGATGGCCGGTGCGAGCGAATGCAGGTCGCAGGTGTAGTCGTCGGCCACGATGATGCAGTTGTTTACCCCGTCGGTGACGTTCAGGCGTGTCCGCATGGGGCGCAAGGTAGCGGCGGTGGCGGCTGCCGATGGTACATCAATGCCTGATGCTGCGATGGTGGCCAGGCATGTGTGCAGGTTGCGCTGTTGCCAGGGCTTAGTGAGATTCAGGTTGTCGATGTCCGGATGTGCGAGTGAGGCGTTGACCAGACGGACGTCCTGACGCAGTCGCCCTTCGGCATGGGCTTCCCTTACTGCCTGCTCTATTTCGGGGTCGTCAGCGGGGTACACAAGTGTGCTGGCGTTGCGTGCCAGCAGCAGTTTCTCCGCGATTTTTTCCTGACGGGAGGTGAACCCTTCGTCGTGAGGCTCGCTTATGTCGGTGAGTACAACAATGTCGGGGCGTATGATGCTCTCAAGGAGCGCCATTTCGCCGGGACGCGAAATCCCGGCCTCTATCAACGCTACACTGGCGTCGGGGGCGGTCTGCCATAGCGAAAGAGGCACGCCAAGCGAGGAATTGTAGCTGCGCGGTGAGCGCTCAACGGCTACTTCCGGTTTGAACAGCCTGTAGAGCCACTCCTTCACCATGGTTTTCCCTTTTGAGCCGGTTATCCCTATCATAAGGCCGTTGAAACGGGCGCGGTGGGCTGCCGCGATGGCTGCCAGCGTGGCAGCCGGTGAGGCGGCGTGCAGGAAAGTGGCTTCGGGATAGAGATGCGCGTCGGCGAAATTGTTGTCGACAACGAAGGCGCGCACGCCCTTGGCGTAAAGTGCGGGGATATATAGGTGTCCGTCGCCGCTGTGCGTGCGCAGCGCGAAGAACATTGTGGTGTCGGGTTCGGTGAGGCTACGGCTGTCGATGAGCAGATGTGCCACCTCGTTGCGGCTGCTGCCCGGTGTGACACGCAGACCGAGCTTTTCGGCCTCCGGCTGCAGGGCCTCGATTATTTCGGTAACGGTATATTTCATTGCTTCTATTGGAAAATCGGATTGCCGGATGTCATGCGGTTCATGGCCTCCGTAAGTTCGGGATGTTTTTCTGTGAGTTCTTCGGCCAGGCGGATGGTGTCTTGTGCGAAACGTGTGTATTCGCCTGAACAGTCCCCGGCCATCGGGCGATGTGCCAGACGTCGGTAAAGGCGCAGGCAACTTTCCGCCAGGGCGCGTGTGCCGGCGGAGAAATAGGTTTGGGCGAAGCGGTCGAAGATGTGGTCGGCGGCCGTTTCGGAGGGGTGAATCATGTCGGCGGCATAAAAGCGGTAGTCGCGCAGCTCGTCGTTCATGATTTCGTAGGCCGGGAAATAATGCGAGCCGGTGGCTGCGCATATCTCCTCGGTGGCCAGCAACAGCCGTGCCTTGCTAAGTTTGTCGGCATGGTATCCGTAGGCTTTATGGCGGATGGGGCTTACGGTGAATATTACCATCAGTCCGGGCGACATGGCCTGCAGCCTCTTGACGAGCGCCGTGAAGCGTGCTGCAATCGCCTCGACCGTGATGTCGGTCTCTGAAAATTCGGATGGAGGGAGCTTGTGGCAGTTGCCGGCCACTCGTCCGGTGGCCTTATGAACGAAAGCATGCGCCGAGCCGAACGTTATCATCAGCACTTTGAGTGATGGCAATGCGTCGTGCAGTGCCGTAATGGCGCTGTTCATTCCGTTAAGTGCTTCGGCGCAATCGGTGCGAGAGAACGCCGAGTGGAAATCGAGACAGTGCCACATCCCGTGGGTCTGGAAGAGGTCGGCAGTGGTGTATGAATAGCCATTGATGGCGCGTTCCAGGGCATCGGCGATGGATAGCGGGTTATAGAGGGTGCCGAGAGGGTTGACCTGCACGTTGAACAGCCGTTGACGCAGCCTGTCGCCGACGGCATCGGAAAAGCAGGAGCCGATGGTGACAACAGGCATGCCGTGCGCTATCTTGTCAGGCGATTCCGGAATCTTTACTTCTGTCGACCATTCCATGTGCGGTTGCGTTTGGTTAGAACATCCGGTAGTTGATTGACAGCACCTGGAACTCGGTGCGGCGGTTTATCTGATCGGCTGCATCCTGGTCTTCTTCCGAAAGTGCCTCGATATATTCAGGGGTAAGCACATCGCCCTCCTTGAACTGCGGGTAGAGGCGCGCCAGTTTCTTGGTTATGGTTTTCGGACGGCTTTCGCCATATCCCTGGCTCTGCAGGCGGTCAGGCTTGATGCCAACGGAAATCAGATAGTCGATCACGGATTTGGCGCGACGGCCGGAGAGGTTGATGTTATATTCGTCGGAGCCATGGCGGTCGGTATGCGAGGCCATTTCGATTGTGACGTTGGGATTGTCGCGCAGCACTTGGGCCAGTTCGTCGAGGGCTGCCTGCGATTCGGGGCGCAGCGTGGCCTTGTCGAAATCATAGAAAATATTGTCCACAACCACCGGCTTGTTGATCGAGGCCAAAATGAAGTCCACACCGTACTCGGCGTCCTCCTCGGCTGTGTCGGAGGTGAATTCCTGCTTTGCGTTCAGATAGCCTTTTGCCCCGGCCAGCATCACGTAGTTGATGCCGCGCTGCAGCGGGAACCGGAAGGTGCCGTCGGGCTTGGCCACGGCTTTCTGGTTGGAGCCGTCGTTGCCCACGATGCGGATAACGGCGTTGGGCACAGGTTCCTCATCCTTGTCGAGCACCCATCCTGAAATCCATATCTGGAGGTCGGGCAGCTCGAACGAATATATGTGGTCGTATCCGCGGCCGTCGGTGCGGTTGGAACTGAAGAATCCGCGTTCGCCGTTGCCGAACGTTATGCCGAAATCATCGGCGCTCGAGTTGACGGGCTTGCCCATGTTCTCCACTTTCCATCCACCCGATTTGCTCAGTGTGGCCTTGAAGATGTCGAGGCCGCCGTAGCCGGGGTGGCCGTCGGAGGCGAAGTAGAGGATGGAGTCGGTGCGTACGAAGGGGAACATCTCGTCGCCGGGGGTGTTTATGAATTCGCCCATGTTCTCGAGGGTGCCCACCCGTTCGCGCAGGTTGATGCGCCATATGTCCTTGCCTCCGGAGCCTCCGGGCATGTCGGAGGTGAAGTAGAGCCAGTTGCCGTCGGGCGATACCGCCGGATGTCCGTAGCTTGAGACAGTGTCGGCGGTTATCTCGAATTTCACCGGGGCGCTCCAGCTTGCGTCGGAACGCTGGGAGGTGTATATTTCAACTCCGGTGTTGGCATTCGGCTCGCGACGGGCGCGGGTAAGATACATGGTGGAGCCATCGGGGGTGAAGCTTATGATGCCCTCGTCGAATTCGGTGTTCAGCTCGCCTTCCACCGCTTCCGGACGCTGCCATTCACCTTTCTCGTTCTTTTTGGCCATCCAGATGTCGCCCTTTTTCATGCCGGTGATTTCGCTTTTCTTGTCGCCGGTCACCTTTTCGTTGGTTGTGGTGAAATAGAGCACGTCGGCCTGCTGCGGGTCGATGAACATGGGGGCGAAGTCAGCACGACGCGAGTTGAAGAGCTTGGCGTTCTTCACCACATAGCGTGTGGTCTGGTTCTTGCCGGCGAGTGCCATGCGGCAACCGGCAATGCCGTTCTGAGCTTCGGCCGACTGAGGCACTTTTTCCAGAAATTCGGCATAGGATTTTTCGGCTTCGGCATATTTTCCCTCGGCCTGGAGCGCCTGACCACGGTAAAGGAGTGCCATGGAGTCGGGGTAGCCGTAGCGCAGGGCGTTGGTGTAGGCCGATGCCGCACGCGAACTCATGCCGAGCTTGGTGTAGCAAAGTCCCATGCGATAGGCCACTTCGCCTCGCTGCGGGCGTTGCTCTCGTTTCGTGAGCTTGTTATAGACCTTGCGGTAGGTTTTCTGCGCCTCGAAGTATTCGCCGCGTTCATACTGCTCGTTGGCCACCGACAGTTTGGCTCCACGGCAACTGCCGAGCAGCAACAGAATTGCCACCGAGACAAGAATCCATAATGCTTGTTTTCCTGAATTCATCATAACGTTAAAACGCACGCACACGCGCAATAATTGTGCGAAGTTACAAAATCCTTTCCAGACTTTCGGCATCCGTGATGCTGCGGGCCGCTTTTTGCCGGAGATTGCGGCGGTTACGGATTAATTTGCTATCTTTGTGTCGTGGTTGCACACTTCTGCACGGTTTGTGCATTTCACCCGTGGCGCCTGGGTGATCAAGGCTTTGTTATTTATGATTAAGAATGATTGAAATGATATACGACAACAACGTACTTAAGATATACGAAAATTCGTTCAGGGACAACTGGGATTTGCCCGCGCTTGACGAATATGGCTCGGACGAGGTGCTTACCTACGGCGAGCTTGCCCGCCGGATAGGCCGCCTGCATCTGTTCTATAAACTGTCAGGAGTGCGTCCCGGCGACAAGATTGCCCTTCTCGGCAAAAATTCGGTTACATGGGTCGTAGTGTTCATGGGCACCATCACTTACGGTGCCACCATCGTGCCTATTCTTGCCGATTTCAATGCTCATGATGCGCAGCATATCATCAACCATTCCGATGCCACGCTGCTTTTCGTGACACAGAGCATCTGGGAGACACTGGAATTCGAACAGATGCCGCGACTGAAGGCGGCTTTGTCGCTCGAAACGCGTCAGGTGCTGGCCGAACATGTCGTGGCCGGCGGAGATGACGCCGACACTGCGGGCGCACGGCCTCAGCAGGCTGAAAAGCCCGTGACCAAGCTTATCCGCAATCTTTCGCGCAAGTTCAGCAGCCGCTACCGCAACGGTTTCGCCAAGGAGGATGTGAAATATCCTGAGATGGCTACCGACCAGACTGCAATCATAAATTACACTTCCGGCACCACCGGCTTCTCGAAAGGGGTTATGCTCACGTTCGGCAATATTGCCGGCAACGTGGGATATGGTATCCAGAGCCGCCTGCACTACGAGGGGTCACGCGCACTGGCGTTCCTACCGCTGGCACATGCCTACGGGTGTGCCTTCGACATGCTCGTGCCTATGGCTGTGGGAACTCACGTGACCATATTCGGAAAAACTCCCACCCCGAAATTGCTGCTCTCCGCACTGGCCAAGGTGCGCCCAAATCTCGTGATATGCGTTCCTCTGATTCTCGAAAAGATCTACAGAAAGCAGATTGTGCCGATGATCACCCGCCGTGCCATCCGTTGGGCCCTGGCCGTGCCGTTCATTGACCATGCCATATATGCGAAGATACGCAACAGCCTGGTTGAGGCATTCGGAGGGGCGTTCGAAGAGGTCATCATCGGTGGTGCTCCCCTTAACGGCGAGGTGGAACAGTTCCTTTACAAGATAAAGTTCCCCTTCACCGTGGGCTATGGTATGACGGAGTGTGGCCCGCTGATCAGCCATACGCCGTGGCGTTCGTTTGTGCCGTCGTCGTGCGGACGCACGCTCCCCAATATGGAGTCGAAGGTGCTGAGTGACGACCCGGAAAATGTCCCCGGCGAGATATGCGTGCGCGGGCAGGACTGCATGAAAGGTTATTACAAGAATCCTTCAGTGACGGCATCGACCATCGACGAGGATGGATGGCTGCACACAGGCGACATGGGCACACGCTCGGCCGATGGCACACTGTTCATCAAGGGGCGTTACAAGACAATGATTCTCAGCGCATCGGGGCAGAATATCTATCCCGAAGAGATAGAGGCCAAGCTCAACAATATGCCTTATGTCAACGAAAGCCTGATAGTGGAGCGTGGCAAAGGGCTTACTGCCATTGTCTATCCCGATTATGAGCGGATGGACCTCGATGGCGTGGAAGTGGCCGGACTGCCCGAACTGATGGAGCGGAACCGTGTGGAACTTAACACTCTGGTGGCTCCCTATGAGCGTGTGGACCACATTCAGCTCATACCCCATGAGTTTGAGAAAACACCCAAAAAGTCGATAAAACGTTATCTTTATTCCTGACACTCGAGCATCTCGAGCTTCCCGAGATCCTCGAGGTTCCCGAGACTCTCGAGAATCTCGGGAAAAATAAATCCCCGCGTTAATCATCAGATTATGCAAAGCATTGACAGCCTGATTTCCGACCTCGCGTTTATTCTGCTGCTCGGCGCAGTGGTGACGCTCCTGTTCAAATGGATCAAACAGCCTGTGGTGCTGGGTTACATTGTGGCCGGATTTCTTGCAAGCCCCAATTTCGAACCGCTGCCCAGTGTGACCACCGAGGCCAATATAGAATTCTGGGCGCAGATAGGCATTGTGGTGCTATTGTTCTCGCTCGGACTGGAATTCAGTTTCAAAAAACTGGTAAACACCGGAGGGTCTGCACTTGTGACGGCGCTTGTCATAGTGGCCGGGATGATGGTGACAGGTTTTTTCATAGGGCATGCGCTCGGGTTCACGCACATCAACTCGCTGTTTCTCGGCGGAATGCTGTCAATGTCCTCCACCACAATCATCATAAAGGCATTCACCGATCTCAACCTGATTCAGAAAAAGTTCGCATCGCTGGTGTTCGCCGTTCTTATCGTCGAGGATCTTTTTGCCGTAGTTATGATGGTGGTGCTTTCGTCCATAGCCATCAACAACAGTGTGGCCGGAGGTGAGATGTTGCTGAGTGTGAGCAAACTCGTGTTTTTCCTTATCATATGGTTCCTTGTAGGGGTGTTCGTGCTTCCGTCGGCGCTCAACCGCTTCCGCCGGCATCTCAACAACGAGACACTGCTGGTGGTGTCGATGGGGCTGTGCCTGGGTATGGCGGTCTTTTCGGTGCTGTGCGGCTTCTCGCTGGCTCTGGGTGCCTTCGTGATGGGGTCGATTCTGGCCGGAACGAGCTATGCCGAGCGCATTGAGCATGTGTGCACTCCGGTGAAGGACCTTTTCGGTTCGGTGTTCTTCATCTCGGTAGGCATGATGGTGCAGCCGGCGGTGATTGTGCAATACTGGTGGCCGATATTGGTCCTGTCGCTCGTGGTGGTGGGCGGTATGATAGTGTTCGGCACATTCGGCATGCTTATCACCGGACAGCCGCTTCGCATAGCTCTCGAGTCAGGCTTCTCGCTCACACAGATTGGTGAATTCGCTTTCATCATCGCCACCCTGGGCATGAGCCTTGGCGTGCTGAATGCCGAGATATATCCCATTGTTGTGGCGGTGTCGGTGCTCACCACCTTCACCACTCCATATTTCATACGCATGGCCGATCCGGTGTACAACTGGCTCGCGCCAAAACTGCCGTCGTTCTGCGACGGGCTGATTGCAGGCCGAACACACATCTCCTCCCCAGATGATTCCGAGCGCGGGGCCACACGCCGTGCATGGATGTCGCTCGGCCGCCGTTATCTGTGGCGCATCCTCACTTATTCCATCATTCTTGTAGCCATAGGGATGGTGAGCGGCCGCTACATGACGCCGAAGCTCATGGAATGGCTTCCCTCATGGGGACGTTTCTGCAGCATGATTGTTACCCTTGTGTTCATGGCGCCGTTCCTGCTTGCGCTGTGCCTCCCTCCGGCCATGACTAAAGGCAACGAACGCGAACGCCTCACCGCCCGTCAGCTCCGAGTGCCGCGCATAATCATGATGGTGTTCCGTCTGGTGCTGGCCATGGCGTTTCTGGTGCACGCCATCTCCATGTTCTATTCACTGAAGGTGGCGGTGCTACTGAGTGTGGCTGTGATGCTGATACTCATAATGTTCTTCTCAAAGAAACTCATACACCAGTTGCGTAGCATCGAATCGCAGTTCTTCAACAACCTCAATGAGCGGGAGCTGCGCAGGTCGGGCAAAAACAACAATCTGGTGAGCAATCTGCACCTTGCCTATATCCGCGTGGGATATGCCTGCCCCTTTGTGGGCGAGCGGCTGGTGAACTCGCACATACGCGAGCGTTTCGGCATAAGCGTGGTGATGATTCAGCGCGGCAGCAAGCTGATTGTGGTGCCTGCGGGCGATACACGCATATTCCCCGCCGACGTGATCGGGGTGATCGGCACCGATGAGCAGATAGCTGCCGTGCTCCCTGTCATTGACAGTGAACCCACTCCCGACGCCGACGGCCCCGAACTGAACGACTTCAAGCTTACGGATGTGGCGCTTTCCGATACATCGCCGCTGATAGGGCAGACCCTCGCCACGGCCGATGTGCGCCGCAATTATCAGATTCATGTGGTGGCCCTGGAGCGCTACGGCGAATTTTTCGACCATCCGGCCTCCATACCCCTCATGCCGGCCGACCGCCTATGGATTGTGGGGACACCGGCCATGGCTGCAAAAATCAAATAGTTGTCCGAGGGCAAAAAAAATTGTAACTTTGCGGTCAGAATATCACTATCTTCAAAAACCTCCCCTTTTGCTATGCAGGAGAAAATCATTATCCTTGATTTCGGCTCGCAGACCACTCAGCTCATAGGCAGGCGCGTGCGCGAACTCAACACTTATTGCGAAATTGTTCCCTACAACAAGTTTCCCCACGGCGATGCATCTGTAATCGGCGTGATTCTGTCGGGTTCCCCCTTCTCTGTCTACGATGAGAAGGCTTTCCGTGCCGAACTCGACGGCATCCGCGGCAAGCTGCCTGTGCTCGGCATCTGCTATGGCGCGCAGTTCCTGGCGTGGACCAACGGTGGTACCGTTGAGCCTGCCGCCACCCGAGAATATGGCCGCGCCATGCTCACAGAAGTTGATGCCGCCGACCCCCTGATGGAAGGGATAACTCCCGGCAGTCAGGTTTGGATGAGCCATGGTGACACCATCACCTCCATCCCCTCTGATTTCAGCGTCATCGCGTCGACAGAGAAAGTGCGCGTGGCTGCCTACCGCATCGGCGGCGAAAGCACATGGGGCGTGCAGTTCCATCCGGAGGTGTACCATTCGCTGTGCGGAATGCAGCTGCTGAAGAATTTTGTTGTCGGCATCTGCGGTTCCAAGCAGGACTGGAGCGCCGAATCGTTCATTGAGTCGACGGTGCGTCAGCTTCGCGAGCAGCTGGGCGACGACAAGGTGGTGCTCGGTCTGTCGGGCGGTGTTGACTCGTCGGTTGCAGCAGTGCTGCTCAACCGTGCCATAGGCCGCAACCTCACCTGCATCTTCGTTGACCACGGCATGCTGCGCAAGGATGAGTTCCGCAATGTGCTCCACGACTACGAATGCCTCGGGCTGAATGTTATCGGTGTTGACGCCTCGGCCAAATTCTTTGCCGAACTTGCCGGAGTGACCGACCCCGAACGCAAACGCAAGATTATAGGCAAGGGCTTCATCGATGTGTTCGACGAGGAGGCCCACAAGATAAAGGATGTGAAATGGCTTGCTCAGGGCACTATCTATCCCGACTGCATCGAAAGCCTTTCAATCACCGGCACAACCATCAAGAGCCATCATAACGTGGGCGGCCTCCCCGAAAAGATGAATCTCCGTCTGTGCGAGCCGCTGCGACTTCTGTTCAAGGATGAGGTGCGAGCCGTTGGCCGCGCTCTCGGCATGCCCGAGCATCTTATCAAGCGCCACCCCTTCCCCGGGCCCGGTCTGGCGGTGCGTATCCTCGGCGATATCACCCCAGAGAAGGTGCGCGTGCTGCAGGAAGCCGACCACATCTTCATCCAGGGGCTGCGCGACTGGAATCTTTACGACCAGGTATGGCAGGCCGGCGTGATTCTGCTGCCTGTGCAGAGCGTGGGCGTGATGGGCGATGAGCGTACTTACGAACGCGCCGTGGCACTGCGTGCCGTCACCTCCACCGACGCCATGACAGCCGACTGGGCCCATCTTCCCTACGACTTCCTGGCCGACGTGTCAAACAAGATTATCAACCATGTGCGTGGAGTGAACCGCGTTTGCTATGACATCTCCTCCAAACCGCCAGCCACAATCGAGTGGGAATAATCCCCCGCGCTAATTTACTTTGGATAACTCTTATAATTCGGATAATTCTGATAACTCCTGTAAGTTTTATCAGGGTTATCCGATTTATCTGAATTATCTGAATTATCAGAATTTATCAGAGTTATCCGAATTATCCGAATTATCCGAATTATCCGAATTTATCTGAATTTATCTGAATTATAAAATCCTTACTCCATCACAGCCTCCCGGCAGCAAATGGAGCGATTAACACACAACAAAAAGCAATGGATAAGGTAAAAAATCGTTTGGTAAGGAAAGAGTTTGTGGTGCCTTTCGTGCTGGTCACTTCGCTTTTCTTCATATGGGGCTTTGCACGCGCCATTCTCGATGTACTTAACAAGCATTTCCAGATGTCGATGGACATAACGCTCACGCGTTCGTCCATGATTCAGGCCACAACTTATATAGGTTATTTCCTGATGGCCATCCCGGCCGGTATGTTCATCACACGCTTCGGCTACCGCCGCGGTGTGGTGCTGGGGCTGACACTGTTCGGTCTCGGATCGTTGATGTTCATTCCCGGCGAAGGTCTCAATTCGTTCGATTTCTTTTTGGTGTCGCTCTTTGTGATAGGATGCGGACTGGTGGTGCTTGAAACCGCTGCCAACCCTTACATCACGGAGCTTGGCGACCCGTCTACGGCTCCGAGCCGTTTGAATCTGGCCCAGTCGTTCAACGGTCTGGGATGCATTCTCGCCCCGGTGATTGTGGGCGGAATCCTGTTCAACAATCCTGAGGCCTCCGTGGCGTTGCCTTACTCTGTTATGGGTGTGGCTGTGCTGCTGGTTGCGGTGGTGTTCTGCTTTGTGAAGCTTCCCGAAATCAATGCCAAGTGCGATGCGGAAACGCTGGCGCAGGCCGAAACGGCTGGAAGGCAGGCGGGCACTGTGGCCACGTTGAAGAGGCTTGTAAGCAACAAGGGCTTCATGCTGGGCGTGGGCGCATTGTTCTGCTATGAGATAGCGGAAATCTCGATAAACACATTCTTCATCAATTACGCCACCGACGGCGGATGGATGACGCCTACTGCCGCCGCGGCAGTGCTGTCGTTCTGCGGACTGGGTCTGTTCATGCTTGCCCGCGTGCTCGGTAGCTTCGTGATGAGCCGCATCGAGGCCCGCAAGGTGCTTGCCTTCTGTGCGGTGCTCACAGTGCTGGGTTCGCTTATTGTTGCCTTGAACTGGGGCGGAATGGCGCGCTACGGCGTGTTCCTGTGCTATGCCTTCGAGGCTATCATGTTCCCCACGGTTTTTGCCCTGACCATCCCGAAAGCCGGCGCCGACACGAAGATGGCTGGTGCGATAATGATGATGACTCCGCTCGGGGGTGCCGTGGGCACCACGCTGATGGGAGCGGCCGCCGATGCCTGGGGTATCGCCACCTCGTTTGTGGTTCCGTGCCTCGGCTACCTCTTCGTGGCCTTCTACGCCTTTGCTCAGCTCCGCTCAAAGCATTGAGCGCTGAGCAAATAACACAACACAACACGCGACGGCGATGCATCAATCAATGCATCGCCGTCGTGTGTTGTGTTCCAATGGATAACTACGGTTGTGTCTGCGCTGTTTTTTTGTCAGATAACGGCGCGACCGGCGGCTGTTATGCCTTAATCAGCTCTGCTAAAAATTACTTTTGGGATTTATGGCTATTTGACAATTAATCCCTATATTTGCCTACAGTTCAGGCGGAGTCCTGACTATGACATTTTTTGAAAGCGTTTTTTGCTTTATCCTCCTAAGGAAATCGCCAATTTCAAACAGATAGGGACAAAGCAGTCAAAAAGACGCTCATGCTTGTCGCATATCCACTCCACGACAGGGGTATCGATATACGATAAGGCGTGGGAGTGGACTGTTTATTTATCTGTCAGGCGTTTGGCGATGCCTCCTTAGGAATAAACAAGAAATCATTCCACGCTTTTTTTTGTATAAACGCAGAGTCAATTCGGGAATGGATGCGACACAATGAATCACATGAAAGCACAGAAATCAATCCTTGCACTTGCCGCTGTAATGGTTATGAGCATGTCCTCATGTTCGGAGGAAACACAAAAACAGGATGAACCGAAAATTCCTACGCCGGAAGCATCCGATACTCCCGGGGAAGAAAAACCGGAGATATTATCAATAAAAATCGGAGCAAACATTGAGGTTGTTGAGACTCCATTCGATACCCGGTCGGGAAACAGCCGGGACCTTATAGGAGTGGAGATTACCAGAAAGACTTCCGGTAGCGAATGGAACGCAGGTGTTCCCACCAGCGTGATTTATGCAAGTGGTGTTTTCGATGATATCGAAGATATTGTTTTCAAGTTTGTAAAAGGTGGAACATACTTAATCAAGATGTGTTATTACCCAAATGCCAAGGACATAGTCTATAATTATCCGGACGGCACCTATGGCGCACCGTTTTCGGCGAGATTTGGCCTGCAGAAATACACCCTTAATGAACCGGTCTATTACGACGGTCTTGAAGGTGGTTGGGGAGGAGATGGTAATGAAGGCCCCTGCCTCGGGGGGTTGCTTGAAGACACTTATCAACCCACTTCCGACCGGTTAGCACAATCATTCCGCCGCGGTGACACTCCGAGATACTCGGGTATGACGGATTATTTCACGGTCAATGATAACACCGGCATAACTGTAAAACTCGAATTTTGCATGATGTCAATAACACTCCAACCCGATAATTTTACTGAAGGAACCCTCTCCATGTGCTTCAGGAATTATACTTATATGGAGGGTAAGACAGCATTTTGGGATGTCAAGCCGGGTGATGACATGACAATCAAATTGCAGACGCCTTACAATCCTGGCGAGGAAAGTCTGGAGATGTTCTATACCAATGGGAAAGGCGAAAAGTATCTGCTGGCAACCAAACAGCTTCAACGTAAGCATCGCACAAATTTCGTGTTTAAATTTTCTCTGGTTGAAAGAGCGGACGGAAGCATCGGAATTCAGGTGCCTTCCGATGAAACTTTCGGCGATGAGGACTCTTCGTTCGATTTTTAAGTTGTAAAACATTATAGGCCGCGCAATCCGCGCGGCCTATAATGTTTTACAACTGTTTTGGGAAAGGTTGGGGTGTCAGAGGGCGCGGCCGGCGGCGATGACGGCTTCGACGTCCTGCTCGGTGGCGGAGAAGGGGCCGGAGGCGGCGAGCTTGAGGGTGCACATGGCGGCAGCGAAGTCGCCTGCGTCGGTGTAACCGGCACCCATATTGCGTTTGTAGAGGTAGCCTGTCATGTAGGTGTCGCCGCAGCCTGTGGCATCAACCACATCTACGGGGGGATAAGCCGGGATTTCGTGGAATTTGCCGTTGGCATAGATCAGGGAGCCGTTGCTTCCGAGGGTGAGGATTACCTCCTTCACGCCCCAGTCGGCCAGAATGCGGGCGGCTTCGTAGGGGTCACTGCTGCCTGTTAGGGTCTCCATCTCCTTTTCGTTTGCCTTGAGGATGTGGATGTACTTCATGGCCTCCACTTTCTCGGGCCAGTCAACGGCAAATACATCCTCGCCGCGCACTTCGCGCAGATAGCCTTGTGCATCCACAGATACAATCCCTTTGGTGGAGAGGTGCTTGATGGCATCGAGTGGGAAATCGTCGGCCAGCAGTGTGCCGAGGTGGAAATATTTTGCCTCCACGTTGCGCAGGCTGTCGACTGTGAACGGGGCGGCCTTGGCAAGTACGCGCTGTGTGCGGTGGTTCTGGTCTTCGCCGTATTTGTTTTCAAAGTAGACGGAATGTTCGCTGGGAAGCACTTCCACAGTTACGCCTTTTGCGCGGATATCGTCGACGGCTTTCATTTCCGACTGGGCCAGCGAGGTGACCAGCAGGAAGTTGGCATGTTTGAGGCTGCTGATGCCGTGGGCAAAGTAGAATGCGGTGCCGCCGGGCATGTAGACGGTGTGGCGCGGTGTTACGATTTTATCAAGGGTAATATGTCCTATGCAACAGATTTCAGATTTTTGCGACATTTTGTGTTGTGTTTTTTCAGATTTTGACGCTGATTTACCGGCGCCAATATTCGGCAAAGATACAAAAATGTTCCGTTACAGGCAAATATAACCTTAGCCCCCAAAATCATGTAGAGTCAACAAGCAAGTGCAAAATTAGCCAAAGTATCTGAAGAACTCCACAAAGGGGGATGAAAAGTCAAGTTTTTCACGAGGGCGTCGGTTAATTTTCGACTGAATTCTGTTCAGTTCCGCCTGCTCAACAGCACGGAAGTCC